>JAEEGL014976562.1_pt1 | contig 12414 bp, 11 predicted proteins | sample 9134231 | NCBI WGS metagenome assembly JAEEGL01 (sample SAMN16246548, study PRJNA631951) | gut metagenome | biome: gut microbiome; feature: rumen; material: fiber-attached | host: Bos | place: Iran: Karaj | collected 2018-10 | reverse complement strand
TTAGAATATTAAAAAAGTTTAGATAGGAGTTTAACTCCTTTTTTTTAATGTGATATAATTAATTTGGTGATTTAATGAAAACAAAGTTAATTATGGGAATTATACTTCTATTATCGTGTATTACGTTAATTATTTATTTTGAAGTAAGTAGGGTAAATATTTATGAAATAACGAATAGTGGGCAAAAGAAAGCGGATAAAAGGGTGTATTTAGATGCAACTTATATAGCAGGTACAATAACTGATAATTATTATGTTATGTTTGGTGATGGTGTACAGTATATTGTTTATATAAGTGATGAAGATGCCATTAAAATAAATCGATATTTACTGGATAATCCAGAATCTTCTTATCGTATCGAAGGTGTTACTAAATTAATTCCTACTAGTTTAGAAGAAAATGGCATTAAGTTTGTTATTGGATGGTTAAACCATAGTCATAATCATGGTGAAGAAGAAAGTCATGTACATGATGATATTACGGTAGATGACTTTTATCACTATTTTGGTTATGTTTATTTAGATAATACATCAAATGATAACCTCGTTCTTGAAATAATTATGTATGTATTTGGTATAACCGGATTATTACTAATTATAAATTTTTTAAATACTAAATATCATTTCATAAATTAAAGTGTCATAGACACTTTTTTATTGACTAAAAAATGGCTGAATGATAGAATAAAAACTAATTCGGAGGGTTTATGTCAGATATTGAAAAATGGTGCAAAAAAGACGGGGTTTATCGATTTGATTATATCGGTCAAAAAATTTATGAGGGAAAATACTTTTCTGGTTTTCGTGATAATACAGGTTCGTATTTAGAAGTATTAAAAACGGGATGTGTATATGCAATTCCTCACGATGTTAAAATTGAACCAAATCATATGATTTCTAATTGTCGTACTCGTTATGGTACACAACTTAGAATAAGAAAGTTCGATGGATTTTATGCCATTGAACCATCAGGAATTATAGTTTTAGATAGTAATGTTACTTTTGTAAGTAGTGAACAAAAAGAATTATATGATAAAGTTTGTGATTATATTAGTCCCAATAATTGTTATGAAGCTATTCATGTTAGTTTTAATACTTTCTATGGTAGATACATTCAAAATATTACCCATGAATCAAAAGTGAGTCCGTTTGAATATGATAAAATAAACTCACTGGTATGTGGGACTCTTGCTAGAGATGAAAACAAAAAAGAATTTACTGATGCATGTTTATTCTGTTATTTTCTTCTTAATAATGGTGTTGATAAAATAGATATAAATGTCTTAAAAAAATATATTCATAGTCTTAAGAATTCTTTGTTGGATAACTCTAATTATTATAAAAAATGTGGAGAGTTTCTAAAACAATTTATTACATTAATGTATTTTGGTGTGGTATATTCCGATTATGAAAATATTTATAAAGAATTACCTCGAAGTATATTAGATAGTTATGATCCTAATACTGATGAAATTAATTCTCATGTTGAAGAGAAGTTAGGTAATCAATTTAACGATTTAATAATTGATGATAGTGAAGTAGTTAAGAAGTATTTAACTGATATTTATGAAAAGAATAAAGATAATGGTCAAATGATGGAATATCTTGCTAATGCCTATGCATCTTTCTATAATAGACTTGTAAAAGAAACAGGGGAGAATATTATTAAAAAATAAGAGTGTATTTTACACTCTTTTATGTTAGAATCTTTATAGGTGGATAAATGAATAAAGATGAATTAAGAAAAGAAATGATAAAAAAAAGAAAAGCTATCTTAAATAAAAAAGAAATATCCACAATAATTGTGGATAAAGTAATAAATCTTGATATATTTAAAGAAGCTAGAATAGTAGCTATTTATAATAGTATGAAAGATGAAGTAGATACTAGTTATTTAATAAAAGAAGCAATGAAAGAAAAGATAATTTTATTACCAAAAATAATTGATAATAAGATGGCTTTTATTAAAATAGATCGAAGAACAAAATATTTAAAAAGTAATTTCGGAGTATTAGAGCCACTTGGTGATGTATATAATGATAAAATTGATTTAATAATTGTTCCAGGACTAGCATTTGATAGTAATCTTAATCGCTTAGGTTTCGGTAAGGGATATTATGACGAGTATTTAACGAATAAAGATATTTATAAAATAGGACTAGCGTTTGATGAACAAATAGTTGATGAAATACCAACTGAAGAACATGATATAAAAATGGATATGGTAATAACAAAAAATAGAGTATATAAATAACTCTATTTTTTAATTACTATTTATTATAACGTTATAAGTCTTTCCTTGAGTAAAGTTATTTAAACCTACTTTTACTTGACTATTTTGATTTAAATAGCCAATACCAGAGTTAACTGTTTGGAAAGAATATTTAAATGTTACTCCTGGGCAATTTGCACTTAATTTACTTTCTAGTGTTTTCTTAGTTGCTTGTGGATTACCTTGGGTTAACCAATCTGCTTGAATAACAATTGAATATGTCTTAGCTGGTCCATTACTTAAGGTAATAGTAACGGTACTTCCTTTATTAACTTTACCAGTTACACTCTGACTTGTACAAGTATCTTTTGGGGTACTACTATAACCACTTGCATATTTAAATGTACATTTAATACCAATACTATTACATGATGATGTGATACTTGATTTGGTTTTACCAACAAAACTTGGTACAGTAACTTTTTCTTGAATACCTGAACTTAGGGTAATTGTTAGACTAGTTCCTTCACTAACTTTCGTACCAGATTTTTTTGATTGACTAATGGCAATATCTTTTTTTGTATTTTCCGTATATCCACCATATTTGAAACTACAACTTAAGTTAATATTTGAACATTTTGATTGAATATCTGATTTACTCATTCCAACTAAGTTTGGAATACTTATTTCTTTACCACGTGATACAGTTAAAATTACGGTATCATCTTTCTTTATTACATCACCAGCTTTATGTGAACAAGAAATAATATTATCTTTTTTTACCGTATCACTATTTAAATAGTTGATGTTATAACTTATGTTATTAGTTTCGGCCCAATTAGTAAATTCATTAACGGAAGTTACATTAATCATTTCAAGTTTACCTTTAGAGATAGCTATCTCAACTTTTTTATCTTTATCAATTAATTCACCTTCAGTAACTGAAGAGGAGATAACATCACCTAATTTAATTTCATCACTATATTCTTCTAAATAACTAATTTTAACTTCATTTTCAATTGCCCATTTATTTATTTCTTCAACACTCATTGAACTAATATCTGGAGCAAGTATTTTTCTTCCTTTCGAAATAGTTAAAGTAATAATATCTTCTAATGGATTCTTTATTTCATTTTTTGCACTTTGATTCATGACATAACCATCATCAATGGTATCACTATAGTCTTCTATAACTTCAACTTTAAAACCATATTTTTCTAGCCAACTAATTGCATATAACTTTGTCTCATTTGTAAAATCAATTATTTCTATATCTCCAAGTTCATCAGTATCTTTGGAGAAAGTAATAATGATTTCATCATTTCTTTTCATGGTACCACTTTTAGATTGACTAATTACAGTATCTGGATCTTTTTCACTTTTTTGATATACTATTTTAACATTTGATAAGTGATTTTCTTCAATATATTTAAGTACATCTTCATATTTAAGACCAATAAAGTTTGGAACAATAACTTCTTTTGTTAAATCTGCACCTAAGGAAATAGTAATAGTTATTTCCTTAACATCTTTAGATAATGTTGGTGCAAAGATATCTTGTGATATAACATAATCTTTTTTAACCGTATCACTATATTCATATTTTTCATTTACTATGACATTATTTTCTTTTTTCCATTTATCAACCGCTAGAATGCTTTGATTATAAAAGTTTGGTACATAATCATCTTTTGGTAAATTAATTACTTTTGTAAGAAGTAAGATATTAATTATGCAATAAATGATTATTAATATACTTCCTATGGAAACCATTCCATCAGTATTCTTCTTATATTTAAAAGCGATAATTGTAAAACACATTAAAAGTGCAAATATAAATAAAGTACCAAGGATATCATCAATACTATTAACAATATCTTTTATATCAAGTATTAATAAAGTTAAATAAGTAAAAAATGCGATAAAAGCTAGTACTAGCAATATTATATGAGCTTTTATAGTTTTTTTATTTGTTTTACTATTTGCCATTATACATCACCATTATAATTATATCGTATATTTAATAATATATAAATTAATTATGAAATATTTTTCTTTTAGTTGACGTTATTTGTCGATTTATTTCTAATATTTTGGTATAATTTAGGAGGATGTGAATAATATGAAACATACTTTTGTAATACTAGCATATAACATTAGTGATGACTTAGAAGAATGCATTAAATCGGTAATTAATCAAAGTGTTAAATCCAATATTGTTATTGCAACTAGTACTCCTAATGATTATATTATTGATTTAGCTAGTGAATATTCACTAGGCGTTATGGTAAATAAAGCAAAAAGTAATAAGGGAAGGGATTATAATTTTGCAATAAAGTCTTTTGATACAGAATTAGTTACCATTGCGCATCAAGATGATTTATATGATCGTAATTATACCAAAGAAATAAAAAAGTGCTATAAAAAAAATAAAGATGCAACGATAATATTTACTGATAATTATGAAATACATGGTGATAAAAAAATAAAAAAAAGCAAGAAATTGTTTTGGATTAGATATTATTTATTTCCGTTACGTTTTTCCCTTTTTCAAAATAAGAAATTTTTTAAATTACGTAGTTTAAGAAGAGATAAATATATTTGTACTAGTAGTATAACTTTTGTTAAGAAGAATATTGATGTGGATATATTCCCAACAAATCTTAAATATGATAACGATTGGCAAGGATTAATCGATTTAGCTAAAAAGAATACTAAATTTGTTTATTTAAAAGAAAAATTAGTTGGCTATCGCGTAGAGGAAAAAGAAGAAAATAAAGCAAAAGATAAGGAAGATGAAAAAATACTACGTTGTATGTATCCTAATTGGTATTATGAAAAAATAGTTAAGAAAAGAAAGAAACAAAAGGTATAGCCTTTTTCTTTCAAAGAATTTATAGTATAATTTAATTATAGAAAGGATAAAAGATATGGAAGATAATCATTTTGATAAAACAGAGGATTTTTCTGAAATAATGGATGATGTTAATGAAACAACCGAAAACTTTGATACAACAATAGATGAATTAAGTGAAAAATTAGATCGTGAAATGTCAGATATTTCAAGAGAAGTTCATATTAATGATTTTAATGATGATTTTATGGGTTTGGTTAGAAAGAGAGATTATAAAGGAAAAGAGGAAGACAGTCCACTACCATCAAGAAGTAGTAAAAGAAGAAAACTAAAAAAATGGGTTTATCTTGTTTTATTACTCGCTATTATTGGAATTGGTGTTAGTGTTTTCTTAATCATTCAAAACAATAAACAAAGAAAATTAGAAGAAGAAAAAGCGATTATCGATAATATTAAATCACATTATCATGAAGTAGCTAAAGTGTCTAAAGACACAGATCTTTATGAGAAAAAGAATGATGAATTTAGTAAAATTGGTACTATTTACAAAGATACTAATATTTCTCTAGTTGAAGAAGAAATAACTCTTGATACTAAGTATTTTCACATAAAAGACATGGACTATTATATTCCTTTTGAGGATGTTCAAGAAGGCATTATCGAAGAACAAGATACAAGATATAAGAACTACTTACCATTCAATTTAAATATTGTTACTAAAGATAGTTTTACAATGTATCAAGGAGATAAAAAACTTATTTCTATAGATAAAGAAATGGAATTTCCAATAATAATTAATAACTATGATGATAAATATTATGTTGAATATAATAATATGTTAGTAAGTATTTCTAAAGATGATGTTAAAAATACTAAAGAAAGTAAGAATACTGATAAAAAGAATCAAAGTAAAATGACAACTCTTGCATATCATCGTATTTATAAACCAGAAAATTCTTGTACTGATGCATATGTATGTATGAAAATAGATAACTTTGATAAACAAATGAAATATTTAGTTGATAACAATTACTTTACTTTAACTCTTGAAGAATTTTATATGTATTTAAAAGGAAATCTACAAGTTGAAAAAGGAATTATGATTACTTTAGATGATGGTTTATTATTTGTAAATGCAGATGAAGTACTTGATAAATATCAATTAAAAGCTACAGGATTTGTAACAACATCACTTGGTACTATTTATAAGGGGTTAAAAGCAATATATGTTCAATCACATACTCATGATATGCATCGTAATTATGTATGTTCTGGAGGAAATCAAGGTGGTGCACTTCTTTGTGCTAGCAAAGCTAAAATAGTTGCAGATTTAAATAAATCAGTTGAATTATTAGGAACTCCAGCTTTTGGTTTTGCTTATCCATTCTATGATTATAATGATAATGTTATTGCGGCCCTTAAAGAAGCAGGCTTTAAAATGGCTTTTGTTGGTCGTGCAGGAGTATTAGGTAAGGCAACTCCTAAAGTAACAGACGTTTATAAAATACCAAGAATGACGGTATATGATGAAAAATATATGAGCTTTAATGAATGGAAGGGTTATCTATAATAAGCAATTAGGAAGTGAAAAATGAAAGCATTAATTTTAAACTCAGGATTGGGTAGTAGAATGGGTGATATAACTAGTACTCACCCTAAATGTATGACTGAAATATATTATGATGAAACTATTCTTAGTAGACAACTAAGATTATTAATGGAATGTGGTATAAAAGATATAGTAATCACCACAGGATATCTTAATGAAACTTTAATAAACTATTGTAATGGACTAGGGTTAGACTTAAATATTCAATATGTTAATAATGCAAAATATCGTGAAACTAATGCAATTTATTCGATTTATTGTGCTAGGGAATTATTACATGATGATATTGTTATGATGCATGGTGATTTGGTATTTACAATGGAAATACTAAAGAAAATTATTGAAGAAAAAAGAAGTGTTATGACCGTAAGTTCAACTGTTCCTTTACCAGAGAAAGATTTTAAAAGTGTTATCAAGGAAGGTAGAATAAATCAGATAGGAGTTGACTGTTTTAATGATTCATTAACTGCTCAACCATTATATAAAATAAATAAAGATGACTGGGAATATTGGTTAAATAGTATTATTGATTTCTGTGAAAATGATAATGTTAAGTGTTATGCAGAAAATGCATTTAATGCAGTTAGTAATAAGTGTTTATTATATCCAATGGATGTTAAAGATGAATTATGTAATGAAATAGATAATCCAGAGGATTTAGAATTAATTAAGGGCAAACTTAAACAATATAAAATAGGAGGTAAGAGTTGATGAAAAAAGAAAAGATTGTTTATATGTGCATGTCTACTGATATCATTCACGGTGGGCATATTAAAATCATTAATGAAGCAAAAAAGTTAGGTAAACTAATCATTGGAGTTTTATCAGATGAAGCAGTAACTGAGTATAAAAAGTTTCCACTAGTTCCTTTTGAAGAAAGAAAAATATTATATGAAAATATTGGCGGAATCTACAAAGTTGTTGAACAAAAAACTTTAAGTTATCGTGATAATTTATTAAAACTTAAACCGGATTATGTTGTTCATGGTGATAATTGGGTAAATGGTTATCAAAAACCAATTCGTGATGAAGTAATTGAAGTACTTAAAACATATGGTGGAAAACTTAAAGAATTTCCATATTCAGCTGATCCTAAATATCAAGCAATTGATGATCGTACAAGATTAGAGTTATCACTACCAGATTTTCGTCGTTCAAGACTAAAAAGAGCACTTGAAATGAAGGGATTAATTACGGCAATGGAAGCACATAGCGGTTTAACTGGATTAATTGTTGAAAAAACAACAGTTCCTGAAAAAGGTGGATTAAAGCAATTTGATGCAATGTGGATAAGTAGTTTATGTGATTCTACTGATAAAGGTAAACCAGACATTGAACTAGTAGATATGACTAGTCGTTTTAGAACAATTGATGATATTATGGAAGTAACTACTAAACCAATTATCTTTGATGCCGATACGGGTGGACTTAAAGAACACTTTGTTTATACTGTTCGTACACTTGAAAGAATGGGTGTATCAATGGCTATTATTGAAGATAAAGTTGGTTTAAAAAAGAATTCACTGTTTGGTACTGAAGTTAAACAAACTCAAGATAGTATTGAAAACTTCTGTGAAAAAATTAAAGCCGGTAAAGCTGCGCAAAAGAGTAAAGATTTCATGATTTGTGCAAGAATAGAAAGCTTAATCTTGGAACAAGGAATGTCTGATGCCTTAAAGCGTGCAGTTGCCTTTACTAAAGCTGGGGCAGATGCCATAATGATTCATTCACGTAAAAAAGAACCAGATGAAATCTTTGAGTTTGTTGAAAAATTTAGAAAGAAAGATAAAAGTACACCAATTGTGGTTGTACCAACATCATTCAATAGTGTTTATGAAGAAGAATTTAAAAAACGTGGTGTTAATATCGTAATTTATGCTAATCAACTTATTCGTGCAGGTTTCCCTGCAATGCAAGATGTTGCTAAAACTATTCTTTTAAATCATCGTGCTAAAGAAGTTGATGAAAAATGTATTTCAATAAAAGAAATTATTACTTTAATTCCTGAGGATTATTAAAATGGTCTTAAATAGTTATCATGAATTAGAAAAATATTTTACGGATAATCATGTAGATAATCTATTTATTGTTTGCTTTGATATTATTAAAGAGTTTTCGATATATAACTTTTTAGAGAAATTACCAATAAATAAAACTTATTTTAGTGATTTTCAACCTAATCCAACTTATGAATCAGTTTGTAAGGGAATAGAGTTATTTAAAAAGAGTAACAGTAGTTATATATTAGCTATTGGTGGTGGAAGTAGTTTAGATGTGGCAAAATGTATAAAACTATTTGCCACACTAGATGAAAATACTAGTTATCTAAATCAAAAATACTCAGATAACGATATTACTTTGATTGCCGTTCCAACAACAGCTGGAACAGGTAGTGAAGCAACTAGGTATGCAGTTATCTATTATGAAGGAAAAAAGTGTTCAGTAACACATGATAGTATTATCCCTAGTGTTGTTTTATTTGATGAGAAAATGTTAGAGAAATTGCCATTATATCAGAAAAAAGCAACTACTTTAGATGCATTATCTCATGCGATTGAATCATATTGGTCAATTAATTCTACTGATGAAAGTAAAAAGTATTCAAAAGAAGCAATTAAGATTATCTTAAATAACTTTAATAAGTATTTAGATGGAGATAATTCGGTTAATAAAGATATGCTTTATGCTGCTAATCTAGCTGGTAAGGCCATTAACATAACGGCTACAACTGCCGGACACGCAATGTGTTATAAATTAACATCACTTTATGGTGTTAGTCATGGTCATGCTGCTTGTTTAGTAAATGCATTTTTATTACCATTTATGATTGATAATACTAGTAAATCTATTGATAAACGTGGAAAAGATTATTTACTTAGTGTCTTTAATGATTTAGTAAGTATCTTTAATTTAACTAGTCTTGATGAATTAAAAAACTATTTAAATGATTTATTAGAAAAACTAGATTTGTATAATATTCGAGTTAATAATAATGATTTAGATGAATTAGTTAATTCCGTAAATATCGAAAGATTAAATAATAATCCCGTGAAGTTAGAAAAAGAAGATATTTATAATATATATCATGAATTATTTATAAAAATTGAAAAGAGGCAAGAAAATGGAAGTTAGTAAATTAGTTAAAATAATTGATTCAGATTTTTATACAGGAGTACCTGATTCACAATTAAAAGCTTTATGTAATTATTTGATGAATACTTATGGTATTGATCCATTGCATCACGTTATTGCAGCAAATGAAGGAAATGCAACGGCACTTGCAGCCGGTTATCATTTAGCAACGGGAAAAGTACCAGTTATTTATATGCAAAATAGTGGTGAAGGTAATATTATTAATCCAGTTGCATCACTTTTAAATGATAAAGTTTATGCTATTCCTGCAGTGTTTATTGTTGGATGGCGTGGTGAACCTGGTATTCATGATGAACCACAACATATCTATCAAGGGGAAGTAACTTTAAAATTACTTGAAGATATGGATATTAAGTATTTTGTTGTTGATAAAGAAACAACTGAAGATGATATCAAAAAGCAAATGAAAGATTTTAAGAAAATCTTATCAACAGGTAAAGATGTGGCTTTTGTAATTAAAAAAGGTGCATTAGAATATAGTGAAAAAGTAGTTTATAAAAATGAAAATAGTATGCTTCGTGAAGATATTATTAAACATATTATTAAAGTATCTAAGACTGATCCTATTATTTCAACTACTGGTAAAGCTTCACGTGAATTATTTGAAGCAAGAGTAAGCAATAATGAAGAACATAAATATGACTTCTTAACCGTTGGTAGTATGGGACATGCATCAAGTATTGCTCTTGGTGTTGCAGTAAATAAACCTAATACTAAAATATGGTGTATTGACGGAGATGGAGCGGTATTAATGCATATGGGTTCACTTGCTTTAATGGGATATAATCACCCAAATAACTTAGTTCATGTATTAATTAATAATGGTGCCCATGAAACAGTAGGTGGTATGCCAACTGTTGCAAGTAATGTTGATTTTGTAGCTATTGCCAAAGCATGTGGATATAAATATGCGATATCCGTTGATAATTTCCAAGATTTAGATAAAGAACTTAAAAAAGCTAAAGAAAGAAATGAACTAACATTTCTTGAAATAAAGTCCGCAATCGGAGCTAGAGATGATCTTGGTAGACCTACAACAACAGCTCTTGAAAATAAAGAAAATTTCATGAATTATTTAAAAGAAATAGATTAACTTAAAGGATATAAACTTTAAGTTTTTTTCTTGTCTTTTATTTGATAATTATGGCTATCTATGGTAAAATTAATGTGTTAGAGGAGAAGATATGAAAGTATCAGTTATTGTTCCAGTTTATAATGTTTATGAGTATATCGAAAAGTGCTTGGATAGTTTAGTAAAACAAACTTTAAAAGATATAGAGATAATTGTTGTTAATGATGGAAGTCCTGATAATTCGCAAGAAATTATTGATAAATATGCTAAGAAATATAAAAATATTCGTAGTTTTATTAAAAAAAACGGTGGACTTTCTGATGCAAGAAACTATGGTATTAAATATGCTAAGGGTGAGTTTATTGCCTTTTTAGATAGTGATGATTATGTCAAAGTAGATATGTATGAAAAAATGTATGCAAAAGCTAAAGAAGAAGACTTTGATATGGTAGTTTGTGATATTGATTATTTGTATCCTGATAATACATTAAGAGTATCTAGTGGTATTAATAGTGATACTAAAGATATTAAAAAAACTTACTTAAGTATTCATCCCGCCGCTTGGAATAAAATATTTAAGAAAGAGTTATTTAATAATGATGTTTATTTTAAAAAGAATGTATGGTTTGAAGATGTTGAATTTATTTATCGTATGTTACCATATATTAAAAGTATTGGAGTAGTTAAGGAAGACTTTAATCAATATGTTCAAAGAGCAGGTTCTATTTCTAATACTGTTAATATGAAATTATATCATTATATTGATAATATGAATGGGGTTATTGACTTTTATAAAGAAAGAAAGTTATATAATGAATATCAAAAAGAATTAGAGTATGCATATGTTAGATATATTTATGCAACATTTATTCGAAGTGTTAAAAAGTTTGATTATAAAGAATATTTAAAAGCAGTTGATAAAGCTGTTACTAATGTTAAAGAACACTTTCCTAAATATCGAAGAAATAAATACTTTTATAAGAGTTTAAAAGGATTATATTTAGTTTGTTTTAATAAATTAGTAGCTAAAATATTATATAGAATTTGAGGTTAATATGTATAGAGTTTATGATGATAAAACGTTAAATAAATTACATGAGACATTAATAGAATTGTTAGATGAATTTGTAAGAATATGTAAAAAACATAATTTAAAATATACTTTAGTAGCTGGTACGGTATTAGGAGCAGTAAGGCATAAAGGCTTTATTCCTTGGGATGATGATATTGATGTTGGAATGCTTCGACCTGATTATGAAAAGTTTTTAGAAGTTGCACCAAAAGAATTGAAAGATAAGTATATCCTAGATTGTTTTGAACAGAATAAAGACTATCATTTATCATTCGCAAAAATCAAGAAAAATGGAACTATTTTTGATGAAGAAGCAGCACATCATATGAATAATCATAAAGGAATATTTCTTGATGTGTTCCCATTAGATAATGTTTATGATAATGTTAAAAGAAGTTATATTAATGCAGCTTTAATTAAAATTGTTCATCAAACAGTATGTG
>JAEEGL013176568.1_pt1 | contig 12414 bp, 9 predicted proteins | sample 9134231 | NCBI WGS metagenome assembly JAEEGL01 (sample SAMN16246548, study PRJNA631951) | gut metagenome | biome: gut microbiome; feature: rumen; material: fiber-attached | host: Bos | place: Iran: Karaj | collected 2018-10 | reverse complement strand
TCGCAAGCTGCGAACTGGTCGCCCAAGAATCGGGTGCCATAGAAAGCGATATAAAAAAGATACTTCTCAGCCGGGTTAAGTTTCAGCGGAGCGATGTGTTTGTTGTAGCCCATAGCGACGCTGGTCTCGGGGTTGTTGCGGAAAAGCATATCGATTTCTTCCAGGAACAAGTCTTCAGCCAACTCGTCGCGTTTGAGTTTGCCCACATATTTCCTCATTTTCAACATAATTGCGTGAGTGCTCAAGCCTGTAGCTGCGGCTTTCTCGTAAGGGCGGTTGTTCATCAGCGCTTCCAGCGCTTCATTTGGTACTGAGATTATATCTTCAGTGATACGAAGGTATCCCAGTTTTCGGAGCGTCTGAAAATCTTTGGCGTGAGACATAAGATCCAGATAAGAACACCAAGCAGCACTGGCAATCTCCTGATAGGATGTGCGCTTGCCAGCCGACTCTTCAATGGCAAGACCGAGCAGCGCAGCCTGATAAATGTTGAGCCCGAGTTTTTCACGGAGAAGTCTGGATGCCTGGCTGAGGCATTCTGTATTTTCGAATTCGGGATCGAACAATTCAAAAGTTTCACCTCTTTTGATGAAGTTTACGATTTCGTTGAGAGCATTGAGAATGTTTTCTTCCATATATTTATTTTTTAGTTGTTCATAAATAAAAAAACCGTCCTGGTATGGACGGTTTTATAATGCAAAACTATGTATCAGTAGTGGAAATAACGAATAATTCGTGCCAGAAACTTTCACATTTTTGTGCGAGTTTTTACAAATATATTGTGCTGGAATCTTTCTCAAATATTACCTGTGCAACAGTTGCTGGTAAATCATCTCGTGTTGGCTATACATCAGTTCGAGCAGGTTCATTGCTTCGACAAGGACTTCGAACGGTTCGAATACTGTCAGGCTTCCGCCGTATGAGAACAACTTTTTGTAGAACTCTAATGTCGGGGCGAGCTTGTATTCAAAGACCACATAATTAGTGCTTAGTGTTTTAATCTCTTTCTGGGATTTATGGAACTTCTTTGAACGCAGATACTCGGCACCTCTCGGAGTGGCAGTAAGCAGTATTCTGCATGGTTTCTCTTTTTTAGTCTCGGGAATGACACCAACGGCAGTTTCAAAGTACGTTTCGGGATTGAAATCTTTCGGATAACGGAATTGTTCCCTAAGAACAGTGATATCCGAAGTTATGCGTTCGTCGACAGCAAATGTCCGGATTTCTTTATGCTCCTCACAATAACCCACCAGATATGGTAGTTGGTTCATCATCCTCAGACAATATGGGTAGACTGTGCGGACCGAACCTTCAGTGTTCTTATCGCCAAAGCGACGGTGCATAAACCGAACAACCCGATTTGAACTCATAGCCTCCGCAATCTTGATAATGTTGGAATCGATGCGGTCCCTGTTTTCAAACAAGTCATCCTCGTAGAGAATACGCCCCTCAAGATTGTATTCCATAGTCAACTTTTTCAGCAGCAGGTCGGAAATGGTACGGGAGATAGTCTTTCCATCATTTCTAAGCTGAAACTCTTTTCCTTCACCGTGAATAATCTCCACACCGTACCTTTCTCTGATGGCATCGATATGATTGTAAAAGGTGCGGTCACTGAGCTCTTCTCCATTGGGATTGAGAGCCTTCTCTTCCTTCCAAGCCTTCTGAATCTCTTGTTTGGTCATTGGCCTGCGACGAAGCAAACGCATCATCCATTCGTGCCGTTCAAAATCGTTTCTTGCCATAGATGTCAAGATAGTCGAAGATGAAAGTCAAGATTACATTGAGTTTATCTGCAACGTAATGATGACAAGCATAATCATAATTAGCACTGAGTTGTATATGTTATCAGATACTACTAGTATATGCAAATAAAGATTATTTGTTAGTCCGCGTCAATAATTGTCTTTATATGGGGTGTCCGAATAACCCTTATTCTTGAGCAATGATACAAAAGAATCCAGCGGCTTTTTGAAAATAAGGTGGAATGCACTGGTAGTCCCAAACCATTTCACAATTAATGGACTAATTGTATAATATAGTTTAATACTTGTACGCCCTATGACTGACTTGTCTAAGTAATAATCTCTAAATCGTCTTAATGTCCAAACCTCAGGACAATCGTATGAACCATAAATGGCTGTTGCAATATAACAACCTGAATTGACGAGTTTGGGCGCAGCTGATGATTTCTGAAGATATAAAGAGTAAGCTTTATCATTGAATAAACCATTCCAGGAAGCACGTGCAAGGAAACGGATTTCTTCACCTATCAACTTTTGCTTCCAGTCGCCTGTGATTATGCCAGCCGTTAGCTCAATACTTACATTCTTGGCATCACAGATTTTCTTTAATGTATCTCGATCAATTGGATAGGCCACGACCTCCCTCGCACCTATGTTACCGTTCTTATCTATTTCGGTTAAAATGTCAATTGGCTTTATTGTGATGCTTTCACAATCATTCAAACAAATTGTCATAATTCCTCTATGTAGATCCACTGGTCCACCTCCCAAAACAAAGGCATTACCTTTAGAGTTAAATTCCGCATAAAGCCCTAGAACTGACAATTTCTCGGACGAACTGTATATATAGCGAACGTATAATTCTAGGGTGTCTTTAATGCCCTGAATATGCGGAGGAAGATTGAATAATAGTCTATAACTTTCTGCAGATATTTTACCATTCTCTGATGTTATTGAAATCCACTTATTCCCTTTTGGCGAAGCAGTTTCAGGCACAATCTCATTGTTCTCAAATATCCCAGAATAGGTAACATTTCCGGCCTTATCATAAAGGATTCCGTTCCCATGGAATTGTCCATCAACGAAATCACCCTCATAACGTTTGGTATCATCTAGATACAAAATCCCCTTTCCTGTTCTCTTATCGTCCACAAAATCGCCCACATACATAGACTTGTCAAGCCACCATTGCGTTCCTTTTCCGTGCCGTTTGTCATTATGAAAGTCCCCCTCGTACACTTTCATTCCAAGGGCGTAAAGAACGCCCTTCCCTTCTCTATTCCCATTTACATAATAACCTTCATAGCTTTTCTGCCCATCCACATAGGCTACTCCATAGCCGTTCAGTTCTCCGTCTTTGAAAGAACCTTCTCTCAATAAGACTCCATTGGGGTTATAATCCGCCCCTTTCCCATTAGCCTTTCCATCCTGAATCATTCCAATATAATAATACCCTCCACTGTAGTCTAAGCGGCCAGTCATAATGTTTTGTTTCTCTGCCATTGTAATCAACACTGCTTTGTGTCGTGCGCAACAATTATGTCGTAAGAAGATAAATATGTTAATAAATAATGATGTTTATTCCTTAATGATAGTGACCTTTAGTTAAGTGTCATATAGTCCAAACGGATGAAATGAGTCACAATAAAAATCATTTGTTTACAGTATGAGAAGTATCCTGGACATGGTACCCTTTTAAAAACCATTTAACGATCTTGCTGATTATTCCAATAGGAATAGCAAGTATTATGAATAGCATAGCAAGTGCTATTATGACTGGTGAAAAAATGAAAAGGAGTACCAGCCCCATAGTATAACCGAAAGCATCGGTAAACCACTCGCAAATACTCAGGAATGTGTCCATATGCCGAGTAATTCAAGTAATTTCTTATATATTCATCATCGAATCGTTAGCCATCTTTGCTAGAAGGGAATATCATTAACGTCCCTCTTGATTCAGGATTAAGATCTCCCCCAACTACAGGAATCACGGTATTTTCGTCTTTCCCCATTCGACAGGATGACCATAACTTCGTCACCAGACCAATAAGCAGATCTTACTTCGTAACCTACACTTATAGTTGCGTGTCCACCGCTTCGTCCGCTCCAATAGACGTAAACTTGATTTCCTCTAGGTTCCACTTCTCCTTGATAAAAACTTCTATTCCAAGACATATCTGATTAGCATAATTTTTATCGCACGCGCCAATGGTTGTTACGAACTTATTGTTGATGTTCTTGATAGTATCTGCAAATAGCCGGAACACTAGGAGCGAAAAAGTGATTTGGATTATTCCAGTTTCTATCTGCGTATCGCCCTGCCCGCTCTTTCTCATCTTCTGGTAACGCCTCTATTCTTGCACACACCGAATTCCAAAAGTCCTCAGAAATTGTTTTTCTAGCGCCGTTGCTGCCTGTAACTAACAATTGCCCGCCTGGTTCGTAGGAGACATCGATATAACTTCTTCTTCCAAGTGTGGGAATGCGCTTTGAACCAGAAACCCGAATCCACTCAACAATTGTTTGATATTCAATAGATTCCATATATAATGAAAAGCTTATTAATAACAATAAAACGCGCATCCATTGGTTGTAGACCTTAGGGTGCGCGTTAGCAAATACTTAATTACCTATACGATACATGATTCCGCAAGTGCTTTCAAGCCCTTTTGTGCATCCACATGACCCCATCGTAACGTTCTTTGTGGTTTTAGAAAACTTAAACATGATTTAATAATTTTGAGTTTAACTTATCCCCAAATTTTCAGGAATGGGGACCTTCCTGTTTATTTGCTAACTCGTATCGAACCTTGGCGATAAAGCAATTATCTTCACTATGATTTTCTGCTATCCCGTGTTCTACAAAGCTTTGGCCTATGCATCTGTTGCAATACTTACAGTACTTTTCTTTGCTGCAGATGTCGCTATCTTTATAACGTAACGCTCTGACTATTTTTAATTGAGATGACTCTCTCCAAAGCAATTCGAATTCCCGCTCCTTAACATTACCGCAATTCAAAGGAAAAGCACAACAAGGACTTAACGTTCCATCCGGTTGAATATTGAAACTGATATCTCCGGCGCCACAAAACATCATATTTGGGTGTCTATCAAATGCCCCTATTGTGTTTTCAATGGACAATGGGATTCTTGGATCTCTAAGGATGTCTTTTAGTTGCTTCTCATCAAGTCGCAACCTTTGAGAAGCAAAACAGTCACCATCCACACTGGCAGTAATGTTTACGTCAAACTGTGGCATGCCATTGACTCTGAGGGCGAAGTCATATACGGTACCATACGAACCGGCATTTGCCTTCATAATCGGACATTTGATTTGAAGGCCTATCGCATCTTCGTAACAACGCCTTGCTATTGCCATGGTTTTCTCACAAGACCCTTTCCTGCGGGTAATACTGTCGTGGACTTCTGGAATCGTACTATACAGACTCAGACCAATGTATTGAGGATAAATATTTCTTACCTCATCATACAACGACGGATTGGAAAACAGGGCTTGCCCATTTGTATAAATGGAAACAGCGAACTTAAGTTTATGAGCATATTGGAGAATAGCCGTAAAGTCTTTTTTCATAAACGGATCTCCCCCAGTGAAAACAACCTTAGCGACCCCTAACCTTTTAAAACTATCAAGAATATGATAGTATTCCTTTGCTTCCATCTCCCCTTTAGGGGTAGTCTTCATTGTTCCAATACCGCCCTCCCGAGGAGAATTGGGGTTATAGCAATGGATACAAGCCTCATTGCAAGCATAAGTCAATTCGATTGATGCTGCATAAGGAATCCCATGCTTGAGTATCTTGAGTCGATAGTCGTTGTCTACCGACTCAAACGCTTCCCTGAAATTGCCAATACCTTTTTTACTCCTAAGGAAACGATGTTTTGTTTTATTTACAGTTTTTTTTATTCGAATCAATTCTTTGTCTTTCCATTCATGATCAACAAGAATCTTCTTGTCAATCAATTCCTTAAAAAAGGATAGGAGCTCAAATCTTCCGCAACATAGTTTTTGACAAACCTCATCAACCTTGAATCCTTGGCCGTAATCATACGATAACAATTCATTCCAAAGGCATGCTGTCGCTCCCTCAAAGAGATATGTTTCCCCTATCAAATTATTAAAAACGATTGCGACTTGTTCTTCGGCATTAAATCTCCCGGCTATCCAGTGGGGAAGCATTAAACGCTCATTATATCCTGAAACATATATGCTTCCTATACCTCTTGATCTATTGAATATTATATCTTCTAGAACAAACGGGTTAACCCCCAAAAAATCTGCATATAAATTAAACTTATCAGTATAATCAGAGTAAGTTAATAATGTAGCATCTTTAGTGTGGAAGATGGTGCTAACATCATCTCCATTATCAACCATCTCGGCAAATACAGCCTCGCGCATAATATCATCTGCTATCACTGGTAGATACTCTGTCTTGGACTTGGGGGGATGGGCTGCAAAGAAGAAATGGAAGATTTTAGTTATAAACGAAACCCCTACACCATCCAGATGAGAATCCCCGAAATAACAGAGGTCACTAAAAAGGTGATTAAGTCTGGATTTAAATAATGGCAATTCTTTTTCATCACGTAAAGAATATAAGGATTGTTCTATATTACCAGCAGTGAGTTTATCGAGATTGCCTTGTGAATAAACTCTTGATGCAACGAGGTGATTAGGGCGTCCCCACCAAATGGTAACTAGACATTTTGCTGCAAAAGAAATAGTATCGTCTTTCCACAAAGACAATAACTGTGTTTTTTTTAGATAGTTATTTTCTAAACCATACTTCCTTAGAGCTGACTTCGCTTCGATTATTACAACATTGTTTTCTCCAAGATTTCGTTGACAAATAGATATTTGTCCATTAAGCCCAATTGGTTCATCAACAATACTTATATTGTTAGCAATCAGTTGTCGGAACATTATTATTCGTTTTATTTGATTATATGCGTGCTCACTGTGAATGAATACACGCTTATACGTATTTATGTATAACAAAGTAAACAGCCTGACCAACTTCAGTCAAGTTCACATTGGTTCATGTTCGGGCTGTTTTCAGTATCTGGTGGTTTTATGAAATCTCGAGTGATTTGCAATGCGCTTGTTTCCAGAATGGTACGTAAACACCTTCCCTTGATTACGAAGGAGAGATGTTTGCTTAAACCAGTATCATTCAGCCGCTTGCGCATCACGCAGCTTCACATCACTCATCACTCAGCCCGCATCACGCGTTTCAAAGCCCGCATCACTCATCGCGCTTACTGCGGCTGCGGGCGGCGGCTGTTGCCTGACTTTTTATTAACTTTACGGTAAAGATCAAACTGGCACGATTATCGCCTTAAAGCCGACTAAACCATCATAATTATGAAGAAAATGTTTGCTCTTACATTTATAGCCGCTATGATGTTGATGACAGCTTGCGACAAGAACGAACCGCAGAATACCGAAGAGAACGTACGCCAGGACATTGCTTTGACAAAGGCTCAGTCAGAGCTCAGCAGTTTGTCGAATGATTTCACTTTCGACTTTATGAAGATTCTGGCGACAAAGGAAGACAAGAACGAGAATCTGTTCGCATCACCCTTCAGCCTCCAGACAGTCCTTGCGATGACCGCGGAAGGTGCTGTCAGCAACACCAAGACCGAGATGCTCGATGCGCTCAAACTGTCAGGTTACAGCGAAGAAGAGATTGCCGGATACTTCAGGACCCTCATCCCCGCCCTGGAGGGAGTGGACAACACTACCGTGATGGAGATTGCCAATTCCTTCTGGTCAAAGCAGTCGATTGTCATAAAGGATGATTACGCAGCCAAGTTGAAAGCCGACTATTATGCCGAGTGCAAGACTCTCGATTTCGACGGAAAGGTTGCGGCCGGTGCCGTCAACGGATGGTGCAGCGCCAAGACCCACGGAATGATCAACAAGGTTGTCGACGAAATCCCCGACGACCAGATGGTCGCACTCATCAACGCCATCTACTTCAAGGGCGAATGGAGCGACAAGTTCAACGAGAAGAACAATTATGACGACAATTTCAGCAACTATGACGGCACCACAAAGAAAGTAACCCTTATGAGAAGGGAGGCCACTATGAATGTATTCGTCGGCGAGCGTGCTTCGGCGCTGAGCCTGCCTTATGGCAACGGCGCATACGCGATGACAGTGATACTGCCCGCCAAGGGAGTTGACGTGAACGATGTCATCGCAGGCCTCAACGCGGAGACCTGGAGGGAATACCGCCACTACGGCGACAGGTATCAGGTATCGCTCTCACTTCCTAAATTTGAAACAGAATACACTGCTGCCGATATCTGCATCAACACCTTGAATGATATGGGAATGAAGAACGCCTTCACACGTGCCGCAGATTTCACCGGCATCAGCGATACCAGGCTTTTCATAGACCAGGTGATCCACAAGGCTAAAGTCATAGTAAATGAGAAAGGAACGGAAGCAGCTGCCGTATCTTATGTAGGGATGAGGCTGACCAGCGTAGCAGCTCCTCTCAGGCAACTTGAATTCAAGGTAGACCGCCCGTTCATCTACGCCATCAGCGAAGTCAGCACAGGCGCAATCGTCTTCATCGGCGTGCAGAGAAATTTCTAGACAATCCATTGAAGGACAAAAGAAAAGAGGGACGGAAATTTTATCCGTCCCTCTTCATTTTTATCCCAAAGATTCTTAGAATCCGAAATAGGTGTTGGCATTGTTATAAGAGATGTCTGAAACCATCTTGTGGATGAACGGCATCTCGCTGCGAGGCAGCTTGCCATCCTCGATATCCTTGCCGAGCACGTCGCAAAGGATGCGGCGGAAATAGTCGTGGCGGGGATATGAGAGGAAGCTGCGCGAGTCGGTCAGCATACCCACGAAACGGCTGAGCAGGCCGAGTGAAGACAGGGCGTTGATCTGCTTGCGCATTCCGTCTTCCTGATCGAGGAACCACCAGCCGCTGCCGAACTGCATCTTGCCGGGAACGGTGCCGTCGTTGAAGGTGTAGGCCATCACTGTCAGAACTTCGTTGTCTTTCGGGTTGAGGCAGTAGAGGATGGTCTTGGCCAGGGCGTCGTTCTTGGCGAGACGGTCGAGGAACTTGTGGCCGGCCTCAGCCATCGGCAGGTCGTTGATAGCATCGAATCCGGTGTCGGGACCAAGTTTCTTGAACATCTTGGTGTTGTTGTTGCGGATCGGACCGACGTGGAACTGCTGGGTCCAGCCGCTCTTGGCATCCATAACGCCGAAGTCGAACATCAAAGCGCTCTGGAACTTGTCGAACTCCTTAGGGGTCGGTTTCTTGCCGGCGAGGGCGTTCTTGAAGATGCGGTTGATCTCAGTGGCTGTATAGTCAGCTGCGTGGAAGGTATCCATTCCGTGGTCACTCAGGCGGCAGCCCATCTTCTCGAAGAAGTCGTGGCGTTTCTGAAGAGCCTCGAGCAGGTCGCGGTAACTCTTGATTTCCATACCGGCAGCCTTCTCCAGTTTGCCGATATACTCTTTGTATGCCTTGGGATTGTCGACACCGAGGGCCTTGTCGGGCCTCCAGGCGGGAAGCACCTTGACTCCGAAAGGATGTTCGGCAATCTGCTTGTGATATTTCAGGTCATCAACGGGATCGTCGGTAGTGCAGACGATCTTCACGTTGCAGCCCGTCATCAACTTCTGGGCGCGGAAGTCTTCAGTGGCAAGCTTTGCATTGCACTCTTCGTAGATTTCGCGGGCAGTTGAAGGATTCAGGACTTTGTCGATGCCGAAAATGTGGGACAGCTCAAGGTGAGACCAGTGATAGAGAGGATTGCGCATCGCATACTGCAGTGTCTCGGCCCATTTCTCGAATTTCTCCCAGTCGGACTTGTTGCCGGTGATATACTCCTCGGGAACGCCGTTGCCGCGCATTGCACGCCACTTGTAGTGGTCTCCGCCAAGCCAGACCTCAGTCATATTCTTGAACTGGGTGTTCTCGGCAATCATCTGGGGAACCAGATGGCAGTGGTAGTCGATGATAGGCATCTTCTCAGCGCTCTCGTGATACAGTTCACGGGCAGCATCTGTAGTCAGCATGAAGTCTTTTGTGATGAACGGGGTCATGATATTCGTATTATTAAATTATTATTAATCGATTCTTACAAATTTATTCAAATTCTGAATATCAGGCAAGACAGAAATCGAGTTCTTCGGTGAGTTTCTCGCGGTCGAGATGCTGGCCGATGAATACGAGCTTGATCATCCTGTCGCCGCATTCGTCATCCCAGTCCATCGCAAGGGTCGGATCTTCCATCATCAGTTCCTCCAGTTCTTCAGCCGGAGCCGTGGCATACCACTGTCCTATTTCCTTGAGCTGTTTCTGCTTTCCGCTCTGCTCGAAGAGATATGACATATCATTGTTGTCGGTGAACCAGCAGATTCCTTTCGCACGGATGATGTTGGAAGGCCACCTCTTGATCACGAAGCGGTCGAACTTGTTGACGTCGAACGGACGGCGGCGGTAATAGACGAAGGTGCCGATGCCGTATTCTTCCTCTTCCTCGCTCTCTTCCTCGTCCTCGACGGGCTTGCCAAGCTCCTTGATCCACGCTGCGGAAAGGCTTGCCTTGTCGAAATTGAAACTGTTGGTGTTGAGTATCTGCTGCAAGGGCACGTCGGCAAACGTGCATTCTACAATCTTGGCAGAAGGCTGGATGGCACGCACAACGGCCTTGATCTGCTTCAACTCCTCTTCAGACACCTGGTCGACCTTGTTGAGCAGTATGATGTCGCAGAACTCGACCTGCTGGATTATCAGGTTCTCGATGTCCTCATCGTCGATATTGTCGCGGGTGAGGTCCTTCGCGCAGCCGAATTCATCCCTGAGCCTGAGGGCGTCCACTACAGACACGATGCAGTCCAGCCTGGGAACTCCATATTTGGTATACTCGGGAGGCATTCCCGGTATTGAGCAGATGGTCTGCGCAATCGGCACCGGCTCGCATATTCCGCTGGCCTCGATGACGATGTAATCGAAGTTTCCCGACTTTACAAGGTCGCACAGCTGGTTGACGAGGTCCATTTTCAACGTGCAGCAGATGCAGCCGTTCTGCAGCGCCACCAGGCTGTCATCCTTCTGCTTGACCACTCCGCCCTGCTGTATCAGGCTGGCATCGATGTTGACTTCACCGATGTCATTTACGATAACGGCGAAACGTATGCCCTGCCTGTTGGTAAGTATCCTGTTGACGAGAGTTGTCTTTCCGCTGCCCAGATATCCGGTGAGCAGCAATACCGGAGTTTCTTTCTGATTCATCATATCAATGTTTTCTCTGCTGACAAAAATACAAATCAATTACGGATATTATCCGACTAATATTTGTATTCGGAGAGATTTTTTATGCCTGGCCAGGAACCCATATAATTGGCGACCTTGCCCCTCAGATATATCTTCCTGTATTTTAGCTGGGGGTTGTCCACGAGATTGAGTTCAGTGCGCATCGCCGCCTTGCTCAGTTCCACTGCCATGCATTCCGACCTCTTCGACGCAGACAGCGAGGCAGCGATGGCGATGTGGGTAGAGGATACTATGTCCTCCGTGAAGAAATTCACGTTGCTTGCGGTGCAGTCGCCTCCGACTATATAGCCCCATACCCATACAGTATCGCCCACGTGGCGGGCTGCGGAATCCACACAGAATGCCGTCCTCGGAGTCAGGCCGTCCTCTTCGAAAAACGTACCGTCAGTCAATACGTCTTCTGTCTCATATATGGCGTGCGTGTCAACGGTCACCTCGAATATCGACTCCCCTGAATCAGAGGAGGCATCAAGATTGATGGTCAGGTTGACTCCCGAGCGGAAAGAACGCTTGAAGATCGGCTTCGTTTCGCCGTCGGTGACTATTTCAAAGAGAGCCTCTCCTGGCGGGAAATAGGCATACCTTTCTTCTCCAACCGTATAGAGCAGGCTTTTGTCGCCTTGTACGATTCTCAAAGGGCTCGTCCCGAACAGTTCTCGGTACCGGTTCCCGAATTTGATACGGATTCCCGCATTGATCTGGGAACACTCCAGAAGGACCCGTGAAGTTTCATTGGCGATTATGTCGACCAGCACCTCAGCACCCCACTGCGGCGATTCAAATGCAGGAACTGAATAATCTGCCGAAACGAGAGACACTTCATAGGTTCCTTCCGACAGCAGTATCGATTCAGGCCGTTCTCCATACAACCCGTAGTAGTACACCTTCCCCTCAAGGTCGGCGACAGTCAGCACGAATGAATTGGTGTCGGGGAGTGGGGCTGACTTGAGCGCCGGAACGTCTCCATAAAAATCTGCAATCCTCAGCACCAGTCCTCCTTTGTGCAGCTGCTGGTCTTCCCCGTCCGGCAGCACGTGGCAGGCCGTGGCAATCATTGCAATCCCCAAACAGATTGCTGCAATTCTTTTCATTTCTTTGTCCTCCATGTTTTAATTGTTAGCTGGCGCAATGTAAGCCGCGAAAAGTTTCCAATCCATTTATAAACATTTATATACGTTTAATTGTTGTTTTGCCGGCTAAAAATATTATTTGGAGATTACAAAGGGATTGCATACTTTTGCAGTCCCAAAATAAGGGTCTTGACTCGTTAGCTCAGTTGGTAGAGCACAGCACTTTTAATGCTGGGGTCTTGGGTTCGAGCCCCAAAC
>JAEEGL012881953.1_pt1 | contig 12414 bp, 10 predicted proteins | sample 9134231 | NCBI WGS metagenome assembly JAEEGL01 (sample SAMN16246548, study PRJNA631951) | gut metagenome | biome: gut microbiome; feature: rumen; material: fiber-attached | host: Bos | place: Iran: Karaj | collected 2018-10 | reverse complement strand
TGGAAAGTTCGACAAATCGCAGAATCTGCCGGCAGCTGATGTAAGCCAGTTCACCAAAAGACAGCGTGATATTATCTTCTGGCTAGGTGTGGGCGGTCTTGTTTTCGTTCCCATCTTCAAAACTATCACCCATCTTCCTCCGTTCATGGGCATCCTGCTCGTACTGGGAGTGCTTTGGACTGTCACTGAAATCTTCCATCACAATACTTCTGAAGACGACACGATGGCCAAGCGCGTAAGCGACTTGCTTTCACGCATTGACCTGAGCACCATCATGTTCTTCCTCGGTATTCTGATGGCTGTGGCTGTTCTGCAGGAGATTGGCGTACTCACCAGACTGGGAGAAGGCCTCAATGAAACCTTCAATGGCAATCACTACCTTGTTACTGGTATCATCGGTGTGCTCTCCTCTATCGTTGACAATGTGCCTCTCGTGGCTGGATGTATGGGCATGTATCCTGTTCAGCCTGTTGGAGACATGGCTGTCGATGGCATTTTCTGGCAACTTCTGGCTTACTGTGCCGGTGTGGGTGGTTCTATGCTTATCATCGGTTCAGCAGCAGGTGTTGTGGTCATGGGTCTGGAGAAAATCACTTTCGGATGGTACATGAAGAAGATCACATGGATTGCCTTCGTAGGCTATCTCGCCGGTATCCTCTGCTACTGGCTTGAGAAGACCTTCCTTTTCTAAACATCTCTTTTCAAACTTAAATACGAGTCTCCCGAAAAAACTGCTGCAAGGCAGTCCTTTTCGGGAGTTTTTTATGGAAAGTAAAAAGAGCCCTATTTCTTTCTGAAAACAGTATCCATGCAATCTTGGAAACAGACGGGGTGCTTAAATGAAGTGGAAAGGATGCCTCTGATACGTGGAAGCAAGAGGGAGATAAACAAAATACAAATTATTTCAGATATTCGAGAAATAAATGCCTTTCTGTTTAGCAAAATATCGTTTTTTTTCTTATCTTTGCATTCAGAAGTATTATTAGCTTAATCGAATCATATATGAAAGCAAAACTTATTCTCGTAACAGCTATGATAGCATCCATCTCAACGGCACAGCCAAAACTGACGCCTAACAATATTGACCAGGTGCTTAAAAATATGACCCTTGAAGAAAAAGCAAACTTACTTGTGGGTTATACTTTCGGAAATTCTTATTTCGGCCTGCCTACAAATCCAGACCCCAATGCAGGGGCCATTGTGCTCGGAGCAGCAGGTAACACGGCAAAGATTGAACGGCTGGGCATTCCGCATACCGTTCTTGCCGACGGACCTGCCGGCGTGCATATTGCAGCTACGCGTCCTAACGACCCGAACACTTACTATTGCACGGGATTCCCCATCGGGACATTGTTGGCTTCCACCTGGAATACCGAATTGGTGGAGCGCGTGGGTGAAGCCATGGGTAATGAAGCACTGGAATACGGATGCGACGTTATCCTCGGACCAGGCATGAATATCATGCGCTCTCCACTTTGCGGTCGAAATTTTGAATACTACTCAGAAGACCCGTTTGTGACAGGACTCATAGGCGCGGCCATGATTAACGGCATACAAAGTCAGGGCGTTGGTGTGAGTGCCAAGCACTTTGCCGCCAATAATCAGGAAACCAATCGCCTGTATAACAATTCTGTGGTGGATCAGCGCACCTTACGCGAAATCTACCTGAAGGGTTTCGAAATTGCCGTCCGCAAGAGCCAGCCTTGGACCATCATGAGTTCGTACAACTATCTGAACGGGCCTTGGACACAGGAGAACAAAGATCTACTTACCACTATTTTGCGCGATGAATGGGGATTTAAGGGTATCGTGATGACCGACTGGACGAACACTCGTCACACAGACCTTCAAGTAGCTGCTGGAAATGATCTGCTCACTCCTGGAAATGCTGAACAGATACGGGATATCATCAAGGGTGCTCAGGACGGTAGCATCAAGATGGAAGACATCAACCGCAACGTGCGGCGCATCCTGCAGTATATTGTGAAAACCCCACACTTCCGCAATTACAAGTTTTCAAATAAGCCTGACATTCAGGCACACGCAAAGCTCACTCGCGAAGCCGCTCCTGAAGGAATGGTTCTGCTAAAGAACAATCCGCTCCCCACCACTCCTGAGGGAGACAAACCAGGATTCCTGCCTACACTACCGCTTAAGGTTTCTGCACAAGAAAAACTGCGCGTAGCCCTTTTCGGTACTACCTCTTATAATCTGTATGGTGGCGGAACAGGTTCCGGCGATGTAAACAAGCCATACGTGATTGATCTGGTGAAAGGTCTGGAGAATGCAGGATTCATCATCAACGACACCCTTCGCGGACTCTACTCCAAATACAAGGAGTTTGCCGCGCTGGAGGCCGAAGCAGAGATGGGATTTCTGAGCACCAACTCGTTCTTCCCTCGTCCACGAGTGAAGGAACCTCAGTTGGGACTGAACACCTATATGTTTGCTGCTCAGAACAACGACATCGCCATCGTCACTATTGGACGAAGTAGTGGTGAAGGCGGCGACCGCACATTCGCCGATTTCGACATCAATGCTGACGAACAGGAGTTATTGAGGAATACTTATGATGCTTTCCACAAGATACAAAAACCCGTAGTGGTAATCTTGAATGTGGGCGGTGTGGTGAACACTGAAGCCGTAAAACCTTACGCTGACGCCATTCTGCTGGCTTGGCAACCAGGTATGGAAGCTGGTAATTCCATTGCCGACGTACTGACGGGCAAAGTTAACCCTAGCGGAAAACTGACTGTCACCTTCCCATGTGAAATCGACGATGTACCTGCCAATATGAACTTCCCTCGCGATATTACTTTCTGGGATGAGTTCAAAATGAACGATGAGATGAAAAAATCGACTCCCAATGTGGCTGAAACGCGTTACGAGGAAGGATTGAATGTGGGCTACCGTTATTACCTCTCCGAAGGTAAGGCCGTAAGCTATCCCTTCGGCTATGGAATGAGCTACACCACATTTGAATACTCCAAACCTAAGGTTATTAAGACTGGTAACGAGTATCAGGCCACTGTGATTGTGAAGAACACGGGTAACGTAGCAGGAAAAGAGGCTGTTCAACTTTATATTTCAGCCCCCAAGAGCAAACTCTACAAACCATCCATGGAACTGAAAGCCTTTGCTAAGACACGTGAACTGCAGCCTGGCGAAAGTCAGATGCTGACACTCTCGTTCACAGGATATGACCTGGCATCCTACGATACTGACATACAGGGTTGGGTGACAGAAGAAGGAGAATATACGGCAAACTTCGCTGCCTCAGCTGAAGACATCAGAAAAACGGTCATCTTCAGGGTCAAGAAAGAAACCGTGAAATGCCACGATGTGATTCCACGTTACGGAACGACTATTTAGACTGCAGGCGGAAGTCACTTGGCTTCTCGCCTGTTTTTGTTTTGAACTTTGAGGAGAAGTAATCCGGACTCTCGAAATTGAGTTGGTAGGCAATCTCCTTGATACTCATATCTGTCGTACTGAGCAGTTCCTTGGCACGCTGCAGCTTCAGATCTTGCTGATAAAGGGCCGGTGAAAGACCCGTATACTCCTTGAACAGCTTGCGGAAATTGCTGTAGCTGACTCCCATTTCTTCAGCTATCTGCTGGATACTGAGGGGGCTTTCCAAGGCTTCACGGATGCGCTGCCGTGCACGGTTAATCATCTCCACGCGCTCACTATCCTTGTTGAGGATAATATTTCGCTCCAAAGAATACATTAACCCGATGAGATGGTTCACAATACCTGCGAGCGTCTGCTGTACAAAAGCGGCCTCTTCCTGTGAAGCCTTAAGGGCCGATTTGTAGAGGTATATGATATCAGCACTATAACCCACATGGTAGATAGGTTTCTTGGGAGAAAGGAAACCCGAACGCACGCGGTCGTCCATGTTTCGGCCTTTGTAGCCAATCCAATAGCTTTTCCATTTCTTTCCTGGCAGCGGATGATAGGTGTGCCATTCATTAGGAAAGAGAAGGAAAAAATCCCCAGCCTTAATCTTGGTCGTTTCCTGATGATCAGAAGTGAAAAGGCCTTCTCCTTCTAACAGGTAGAGCAACTGGTATTCATTCAAGACACGCCCTTTGGCTATATCAAAAAAATAGCCGTCAGGATGATTCGGCGTGGGATAAGGCTCGCCAGGGCGCACTTCATCGTAACCCACCGTACTAACGGTAAGTCCCCATCGTGCATCGCGCTCATTGGCTACCAAATATTTGCTCTTTTGCATGGTTGTGTCAGTTTTCTGGGATCTAATGGGATTAACTGGGATTCGCTTGGGATATTTGAGATGCGGGCCAATTGACGAGATAGAGCTTCTCTGTGGCTCGTGTAAAAGCAGTATAGAGCCAGTGAATATAATCGGGGGTGAGCATATCGTCCGTCATATATCCCTGATCTATATAAACATGAGCCCACTGACCACCTTGCGCCTTATGGCAGGTGACCGCATAGGCATACTTTATCTGCAACGCATTGAAATAGGCATCTTCACGGATAGCCTTCAGGCGGTCTGCTTTCAGCGGCACGTCTGCATAGTCCTCCTGAATGTTCTGAAAGAGTTCGTCACTCTGATCATGCGTCAAGGCTGGTGCCTCAGCAGTCAAAGTATTGAGTAGAACCGTGGCATTCAGCTCATAATTATCATAATCTGGAAAGAGCAACGTGGCATCTGCAAAATGAAATCCATAGAGTTCTCTTACATTACGCACCCTCATCACCCGGCAATGGTCACCATTTGCAATAAAAGGAAGAGACGATTCCTTACTCCAGAAATAATTGTTTTTCACGACCATCAGCTGGTCTCCGACACAAAGTTGTTCATCACGGTCCAGAATCATATTACGGATTCCCATATTGTAGATGTTAGCCCGTTTGTTGCTGCGAGTTACAATAATGGTCTCATCGATACCCACACGCGAGAAACTGGTGTTGAGCTGTTCAATGAGTTCATTGCCAGGAACCATCTCAATATCCGCGAATCCATTAAAATGAATCTTGGGAAGTTGTGTCATCGCATCGTGGGTTATCATCTGCCGCACCATTGTGGCATTCCAGAGAATACCAGAATCCTGCGACTGCCGCAGTACTTCATTCAGGTCACATTCGAAGACCTTCAATCCATAAAGTGAAAGAACCGAAGCCATCAATGCCGGCGACTCTTCCTCCCCTATCGGTGGTAGCTGAGCCTTATCGCCAATCAACATCAAACGGCAGTTCTGTCCCTGATACACATATTGAATCAAGTCATCAAGCAATCGTCCCTGTCCGAAAGGAGAGTCTGATAATCCTGCATTGGCCACCATCGAAGCCTCATCGACCAAAAAGAGTGTATCACGGTGCAGATTATCGTTAAGGCTGAACGTACCCATATCACCCGTAAAGGTTTTCTGACGGTAAATTTTACGGTGAATCGTGAATGCCGGATGACCGCTATTAAGTGAAAACACTTTGGCAGCACGCCCTGTAGGAGCCAGAAGCATGACTTTTTGCTTGAGTTTAACCATCGTTCGTACAATAGCGCCTGCCAGCGAAGTCTTACCCGTTCCTGCCGAACCACGGAGAATCATGATGGCTTGGTTCTCCCGACTGGTCATAAACTGACAGAATACATCAATAGCCAACGCCTGTTCAGGAGTAGGTTCTAATTGGAAAGACTGACGTATCTGTAAGGTAAGTTCGTTGATAATCATACCGCAAAAATAAACAAAATCATATAAAAAACCACAGAATATCACAGATTTTCACAGATTTTTCTTACTTTTGCACATTATAAAATAGCAATATGGAAGAAACAGGCAGCAGCATCCTCACCAAACGTCCTCGACTGACAATACGCATCAGCCAAAGCGGTATGTCATTCTCCGTGGTTGACAATCTGTCGGATAGCCAGATTATCTATGAACCCTACACGATGAAAAGTGGCATTTCCCAAGCCGCTAACCTACGTGAAGCTTTTCGAAGCAATGATTTACTCGCCACAAACTGGCAGCGGGCTCAGGTGATTCTTGACACGCCCGTACTGATGATTCCACTCGAAGAATATTCAGAGGAAACGAACGATGTGTTCTACCATCATGCGATGACAGGACATGAAAACGATGTGATCCTTGATATGGTGTTACCGCAGCTGAATGCCGTGGCCCTTTTCTGTATCAACAAAGACCTGAAAACAGTCATTGAAGATCATTTCAGCGACGTGAAATATTCCCATGTCTGTGCTACGGTATGGAATCATCTGCATCGCCGCAATTTCATCGGCAGCCGCAAAAAGCTTTTCGGTTATTTCCATGACAAGAAACTGGAGATTTTTGCCTTCCAGCAGAACCGTTTTAAGTTTCAGAACAGCTATCCTGTGCAGCGTGCCCTCGATGCCGTCTATTTTCTTCTTTACGTATGGAAGCTTCTCGGACTGGATCAGCGCCGTGATGAACTTCATTTAGCCGGTAGCCTGCCTGACAAGGAAGAGTTACAGACGGAACTGCGGAAATACCTGAAGAATGTGTTTATCATTAATCCTGCGGGCGAATACAACCGTGCTCCCATCACTCAGATTAAAGGCATTCCATACGACCTGATCACGCATTATCTGAAATAATTTAGAGTGTAGAGTGTAGAATGTAGAGTGTAGAGTTATGATTACATTTGGAGGCAGAGAATCGTCAGAGACACTAGGCTTGCCTAGTTATCATAATTCTACATTCTACACTCTACATTCTACATTATAAAAAAATACAAAATGAGAATTATTACAGGGAAATACAAAGGACGGCATTTTGATATTCCACGTTCTTTCAAGGCACGACCTACTACCGACTTTGCCAAAGAAAATATCTTCAATGTACTCAACGGGTACATAGATTTCGAAGATGCCACCGCACTTGACCTCTTTGCGGGAACGGGCAGTATTTCCCTGGAACTGCTTTCACGCGGCTGTCAGCAAGTGGTAAGCGTAGAGATGGATCGTGACCATCATCGCTTTATCCAGCAGTGCGTGGATAAACTAAGAGGAGAGAGAAACGGTCCATCTTCCATGTTCAATATTCAATGTATCAGGGGTGATGTGTTCCGCTTTGTGAAATCATGCCGGATGCAATTCGACTTTATTTTTGCAGATCCTCCTTATGCCCTTGAACAACTGCCCATGATTCCTGACCTGATTTTTGAGAAAGGACTCTTAAAAGAAGGCGGCATTTTTGTTTTTGAACATGGGAAGCAGAATGATTTCTCCACGCATCCCCATTTTGTGGAGCATCGTTCCTATGGAAGTGTGAATTTCAGTATTTTCAGACAACCCGCCTAAATCCTCCCTACTTAGGGAAGACTTACAATAACGGAGAAATCAGTCGAACCAGACTCTCCCATAAACGTTGAATAAAGGTCTGCTTGCCCAAATCCCTGACATCTTCTAAGAGTACGCTCTCCTTCACATCCTGTAGATAAACATCTTTCAGGCGGCATGCCATCTGTTCATCATAGATAAATGCGTTCGCTTCAAAATTGTTTTCAAACGAACGGAAATCAATATTTGTGGAACCCACTGTGCATAGGGTATCATCACTTACCAATAGCTTGGAATGATTGAAGCCAGCTTTGTAGAGATAAATTTTCACACCACTCTCCACAGTCTGCATTACATAAGAACGGCTCGCCCACTCCACTAACTTTGCATCCGTCTTATAGGGAATCATCAAGCGTACATCCACACCCGCCAAAGCAGCCGTTCGCATGGCAAAAAGCACAGGCTCCGTGGGCAGGAAATAAGGGGTTTCCATATAGACGTAGTGCTTGGCTTGCAAAAGAATACGGACATATCCCTGCATGATATCAGGCCATGGAGAAATGGGGCTGCTCGTTACAATCTGAATCAGACAGTCGTTCTTGAGTTTCTCACTCACTTCAGGATAATACCGACGGTTGGTGATAAGCGTACGGTCCACGAAATACCAGTCAACCAAAAAAGCACGCTGAATGCCATAAACGGCACCGCCACGAATGCGCAAATGCGTATCACGCCAGGCCAAACCACTTCGGCCTTTGATATAACGTGTGGCGATATTCATGCCACCAATATAACCAATTTTGCCGTCAATGACACAAAGTTTCCGGTGATTGCGGTAGTTCACTTTTCCCGTAAAAGCAGGGAATTTCACGGGCATAAAGGCATGCACTTCGATACCCGCCTCTCGCATCCGTTCAAAGAACTCGTTTTTAACATTCCAACAACCTACATCGTCATAAATGACACGCACTTCCACGCCTTGAGAAGCTTTCTCCACCAACTCATCGGCCACCATATAACCCAGCGCATCGTCGTTGAAAATGTAAGAGTCAATATGGACATGATTCTTGGCTTTGCCAATATCCCGCAACAGCATATGGAAGAAATCATAGCCGTTGGTATAGATATCCACCTCATTATCCTTGAAAGGAAATGACCAGTTCTGATTAGTGAATAGTTTTATAAGAGCTCCCTGGTCTGCAGGTATCTTCAGATTTTTCTGCTCAGCAAACTCCAGCATGGATCGTTTGGTGAGTTGGTCAAGTGAACGCTGGGAAATGAAACGCTCTTTCCGTGTGTTCTGCCCGAAGAAAAAATAAATCACAATGCCTACCACTGGCAGAAAGACCAGCACGAGCACCCATGCCACGGTCTTGGCTGGCTGCCGATGGTCCATCAGTACCGCTAACAATGCTCCTAGCGTTACAATCGCATAAATGGGATAGAAAATCCAGGATAGGTAAGACATTGAAAGAATTAAGAGTTAAGAATTAAGAGTTAAGAATTAAGAGTTAAGAATTAAGATTTTTAGAGTTTAACAAGCATCTAAGGGAAGCCGACGAGTTTATGGGTTTGCAAGGAAAGACGCCATTGAGGATGTTCCTTGATATAAGCTACACAGGCATCTACTATTTCCTTATTGCGAACAGGGTCTCCTACATCGCAGGGCTGGAGATAGAAGAGCCCCCCACTTATCCCCTCCTGAGGGAATGACAAATAGTCTTCAGGATTGATCTTTCCGTCAAAAATCACTTTAATCTCATCAGCTTTTCGACCGACATACCCCTCCCCTAAGGGGGAGGTTGGGAGGGGGCTTCCCTTCGGTGAAACCGTCACCCAGTCGATATTCTCAGGAATAGGAAGCGTGCCATTGGTTTCAATAGCCACTTCAAAACCAGCCTCATGCAATTGATTAACAAATGCCGCCGTGACCTGTAAGGTAGGTTCGCCTCCTGTGAGCACAACAAAACGGGCGGGATACTGTGATATTTCCTTTATAATCTCATCTGACGTCATCTCCCGAAAAGAAGAGAAATCGGTATCGCAGAACGAGCATCGCAAATTACAACCTGAAAAACGCACGAACACCGCCGCACGCCCAGTATTGCGTCCCTCGCCTTGCAACGAATAAAAGATATCGTTTACCCGCATAATCCCCCTTGTTTTTTACCTTTTTACTATTTTACCTTTCATACGCTGCCATGTTTCCACGGCTTTCCTGCACCTCCACTCTGTAGCAATGAGGAACCTGTTCACAAATCCATTTGGCGATATTCTCAGCCGTCGGATTAAATGGCAGCACGTCGTTGAGTACCTGATGGTCAATCTGCTGCTTCACTTGCCGTTTGATGACGGTGAAATCCACCACCATACCATTGGCATCCAGTTCTTCCGCCTTGCAAAAGACGGTGACCATCCAGTTATGGCCATGCAGTTGTGTACACTTGCTTTCGTAATCAAGCGTCAGGCGGTGAGCCGCCGAAATCTCCATAGTTTTCTTTACGTAATACATATTCTCCTTTTGTTAATGGTGGTCGGTGAACACCTATATGAATTATACGATAATGTCATTTCCTAATTTTCTCGCCAAAACATTGCGAATCTCCTGTAAGTCCTTGATTTCCTTCATCAGGCGCATCTGCTCCTCAAAATCCTTCGACTGTTTCATCTGCAACTGAAGTTCGTTGAGATGATGCTTCACATAATCCATACGGAAATCGAGAATCAGATGAACGACACGCTCCCGAAGACTGTCCTCACTATTATCCTGCTGCAGACTCTTGCTCAACTGCACTCGGTCTATCGACAGTTTATTAGCTATTTTACTAATCTCCACATCCTGATGATTTAGAAAATAAGATTCGGCCTTAAATCCTTTTTGGGTTGAATGCTGTACTGCCTCATCAAGAATACGGTTGAAAAGCGGAACACTAAACGACAAGGCATCCTGCCCCAGGTCATAAGCTATATACTGAGCCACGTTAAGATTGATGGTGTTTCCATCCTCAGTTTCCAAGTTCCTGTAGATAATCCTCTCACCGAATCTCACAACCATCTGCACCATCATTTCCTCCACATGAGTAGCTCGCTGCATGGGAGTGGCAGGCTGTAAAGGAGTGGGAATACCCTGCTGTTGCTGACGAGCTTCCTGTTTCTCCTTCTCATCCTTCTCCCCACGAATCATTTTGTTCATCTGATTGATGATGACCTGCTCACTCATACCCAGTCGGAAAGCGGTATCATGAATATAGGTTGCACGGACCACCTGATCAGGAATCAGACTCAATGATTTCACGATACTGTTGATGGCCGCAGAACGTTTGATGGGATCGGTCACTCCTTTCAGCAGGAAATCGATCTTGAACATGATACAGTCCTTCTGGTTCTCATCAATATATCTCTTGAAGTCAGCAGCCGTATGATTGCGGGAGAAACTGTCAGGATCTTCGCCCTCTGGCAGGAACAGCAGCTTCACGTTAATCCCTTCAGGCAACATCATGTCGATACGTTCCATGGCAGCGTGTTTACCGGCCGTGTCATTATCGTAGATCAAAGTGATGTTGTTGGTGAAACGTCTGAGCGTACGCGTCTGATGCACACTGAAAGCCGTACCTGAGCCTGCCACAACATTCTCGATACCACATTGATGCATGGAGATGACATCGGTCTGTCCCTCCACCACAAAAACATTATTCTCCTGGGCAATGGCTTTCTTGGCCAGATGGATACCGTAAAGTTCACGCTCTTTCTGATAGATGTTGGAAGCAGGTGAATTGACATATTTCTGCTGAACACCTTTCGTGGCGGAATCCAGTTTACGGGCATTGAAGCCCACCACTTTTCCACTCAACGAGAACCATGGGAACACCACACGCCCGGCAAAACGGTCAATGAGTTTACCGTCACGGTCACTTTTATAGCAAAGTCCCACGCCTACCCCTGTCTCAGGATTCTGAAGGAGATACTTCTCCTTGAATCCCTCTTTCAACAGTTGGTTAGGAAGCGCATCCACCTGCTGTAAATCGTAACCGATGCGAAACTTACGAATGATGTCATCACGGAAGCCACGTGAACGCAGGTATTGCATGCCAATAGCCAAACCGTCTACGTTGTTGTGCAGAATATCCTCGAAATACTTAGCCGCGCGTTCGTTCACAATAAACATCGATTCACGATCGTTCTCAGCTTCACGTTCTTCCTGTGACAATTCCCGTTCCTGAATCTCGATATGATATTTATTAGCCAACCAACGGAGTGCCTCAGGATAGGTCATCTGCTCGTGCTCCATGATAAAGTTCACGGGATTGCCCCCCTTGCCGCAACCGAAACAATGGCAGGTATTGCGGGATGGCGTGACGATAAACGAGGGAGTCTTCTCATTATGAAACGGGCATAAGCCCTTGTAGTTCGCACCGCTCCTACGAAGCGTCACAAACTCAGACACCACTTCCACAATGTTCGCAGCGTCCATAATCCGGGCAATCGTCGCCTTGTCTATCATTTCTTTCTGCAAAGATACGATTAAGTGAGGGAAACTCCAAATTTATTTGAGAATTTCCTAGCGAAAGTATTACGGAACGAAAGTCAAAAATGCCGTAATCAGGGTGAAAAAACAATATTACTCATCTGTATCAATGATTCCTTTAAATAATGTTTTAGACTAATCTTAAAAGTAATTTAGTCTAAATTGCTAAGTAATTTAGTCTAAAACAGAAAGTAATTTAGTCTAAATTGCAAAGTAAATTAGACTAAATTGCTATTTAATAGATAATCCGATGGATTATGAAAAAGGCACAGAAGCCTTATACACTTGCCTATAAGAAGGTTCCAGACATCTTTATATCCTCTGACAAGGAAGCAATAAAAGAAAGGAAAAGTTGCACAAAAAGCCCAAAATGTGCACAATGATTGACCGATTGTGCACTTTTTGTGATATTTATTTGGGTAGGTGGACTAAAAAGTGTACCTTTGCACCCGATTTCGCAAATCAAGGATAATTATCACATTATTATATTATATGAAATTAAAAATTGTTGTACTTGCCAAGCAAGTTCCTGACACAAGAAATGTGGGTAAGGACGCCATGACGGCTGAGGGCACGGTGAATCGTGCTGCCCTTCCTG
>JAEEGL012609425.1_pt1 | contig 12414 bp, 15 predicted proteins | sample 9134231 | NCBI WGS metagenome assembly JAEEGL01 (sample SAMN16246548, study PRJNA631951) | gut metagenome | biome: gut microbiome; feature: rumen; material: fiber-attached | host: Bos | place: Iran: Karaj | collected 2018-10 | reverse complement strand
TTTGTCGGACAAGATGATAGCATCCGTTCATAAGGCCGAGCAAAGCCTTGCTGCTGGCACTTTCCTTACCGAAGAAAAGTTTCAAGCTCGTTTTGCGAAATGGCTTTAGAAATCCTATACAGTCCGCAATTCTCGGACAATCTTGAAGCCATCTTGTCCTACTTTGATAAGCACAATGGTAGCGACACATATAGCCGAAAGTTGATTCGGATGATTCATGAGCAGATCCTCCTGCTTGCGACGATGCCCGAGATAGGACGGCTCACAGACTTTCCTGGTGTCCGAATACTCTTTGTGGAAAACTATGGTATAGAATACCAAATTCGCGATACGGTCATTCTTGTTATTGGCATATATTCTTGTCGAACAGATCCAACTAAACGTAGCTTTAAGAAAAGGTAGATCCGCGTTGCCCTCATCGGGCTAGCTCCAACAGCAGGCATGTCATCCCCGCAGAGGGCCTGTGGGCAAAGGCTGGGATCTATGCCTGCGGCAAGGAAGAAAAAAAAATTAACGCCAAATTAACGTCGAATTACACGGTAATTAACGTTGAAGGAAAGGATAAAAAGAAACATATAATTGCCGTTAATTGTCCGTATGGAAATCCAGATAAAACTTACGAAGAAGCAGCACGACTTGCTTATAGGTCATTTGGGAAGCGAAGAGTCTATCCAAGAGTGGCTCCAACACTGCATCGATCGGAAAATGCAGGAAATGACCAACTCTTTCAACTTTCAACTCTAAACTCTCGACTGTCAGATGTGGCCATGTCAGCCGTAACACAAGTCCGACAGTTCGCTTCTCAGTCGGTTCATCTCGTCAGAGACTCGAATATAATAGTTACCAATCTCTTTTATCCCGAGTATCAAGGCCTCTGGAAAGTGATGGCGAAGTTCCACAATCAAGTCTTTTAGACCTTCTCTGCAACTTGCATCTTTGAACGCTTTGCAGAGTATCACAATGGAACTCGCGTTATACCCATCGGGATCCACCTTCCGGTCGATGACCTTCACGGCCTTGCGGATGTCGGTGTTTTCAATCACGTAGCCTTTACTGTTGATGGTGTAGTGATGTTCGCGGTTTTTCCCGCTGTTATCTATTAAGATGTATTTGATTTGACGCATTTTTGATAATTGATAATTAACTTCGTTGAATCTTCGATTTGATAATTGATAATTGAGAATTAAAAGTCACACAGATAACACAGATCAGTGAAATCCGTGAAATCTGTGTGACTAAGAAAAATTACATCAGATGATGCACGCAGGACGAAGCACCCAAAGCGGTTAGAATCGCGGTGAGGATGCTGATGAGAGTTTGGATGATGAACTTCCAGAGGGCTTTTTTAGGGCTCTCGTTAGGTTCAGGACTTTCGGGTGTCGCATCGGTGTTCTTTGATGCGAAAAGTTTTGCGAAAAAATTGATGAGCTTTTTCATTGCTTTGCGTTTTTGAAGTGAATGATTGTTTTTAAGGTTGAGTGTTGCCGTTCTCGGTCACGATGATGATCACGGTGCTGTCGCCGCCGTTGGCGTTGAGGGTGATGGTGGACGGCCAGGTACCGGTGAGGAACACCTCGCCATAGCCATTCAGTGAGGCGATGCGGATGGAAGAGGGATGTTCGGTGGCATAAGCGCTAATGGCGTTCTCCACGTCGGTGAGGGTGATATCCTCACCGGCCACATAGCGGTCGGCCAAGGCATCGAGTGCCAGGCGCAACGCCTTGCCGTTCAGCGAATAGTAGCGGTTGCTTGGCGAACCGTTTCCCTTCGGGGTGAATGTCTGACGGATGGTACGCAGATGGTACTTCAGGTGCATCTGGATCATCTTGAAGACGGCCTGACGCTTCAATGCTGCAGGGGTCTTGTAAGCCTTTGCTGGCATGGTTGGGGTTGAACGGGCGTAGGTTTTGCCGTTACGAGTGACATAAGTGATACCGTCAATGGTACCAGTGGTTTTGCGGCCAATGCCGACTTGTTTGATTTGTGCCATAGTGTTTTAATTGAAAGTTGATAATTTGAAATTGATAATTAATTGAGCGCAAGCGCATTTTCTCGCGTCACGCGACGATACTTCCCGTTGCCTTGGGCCGTCATGATATAGTGGCGGTTGGTCACCTTCGAGACATAGCTCACATGGATGAAGTTGGGATAGAGGATGAGCTGGTCGAAGTCGATAGACGGCTCCGTCAGAATCAGGCGGAACGCCTTGATGAGTCGTTCGCGATGACCGGAGACCTGGAAGCTGGAACGTGAAGCTGGCTCTTGTCCGATATAGAAATCCGCAGCACGCCCTGTCAGGTGTTGCGACCTTCGGGCCGAATGGGTCAGGATTGCGTTCAACCGCTGACAGCGGTAGCCGCTCGTGATCACCACCGGCAGCCCCAGCGCCTCGCGCAGCAGTTCCAGCGTCGCCTCGCACAGCCGCTTCAGGTTCTCCACCGCCTCGGGCGGTGCCACGTTCACGATGCCGTACCGCTTTGCCGTCCGGCTCTCGCACATCTCCAGCAGGGAGAAGTGAGGTGTAAGAAAAGTGTTTTGCATACGCATACGTTTTATTAAATTTGAATACTGTTGAATAAACATTGAAACCGTCCGTCACCAGCTACCCGGGATGCAGTTCAGAACTGATTTCGGTTGCAAAGATATGGTGGCGGATACCCCGGAAGCAAGGAAGGAAGAACCCCTATTTATCCTTCCATCTTCCACGCTGATTACTAATGAATTACGTCATATAGAAAGGAAGCAGAATGAAGCTTGAAAAAGACTTTAATCCGGGCCAGAACAACACGTACAACGAGTACAATATCAATATTGGGACTGTTCAGAATTTCAACCCCAATGCGACAACGGTAAACAACACATATTATGGCACTTCCCCCATGCAGCCAGAAAACGCCGAGGGGGAATCCAAACCGGCAGGTAACTTGTTCGACCGTCTGAAAGAGCCTGAAGAGAATACCGACATCACGCACATCCGAACCGAGATACTCAACTACGTGAGCCGCGTCCGCTTCTTTCTGGATGACAAGTGGAAGCAAGGTTACGAACGGTTATGGAAAGAGATATTGGATATGCAGGAAGTAGAGGAAAAGATATATCATATTGGAAAACAGCAGGGCACCAACTTTAATCGTGACCTGGTGGGTAATATCATCTACCACCTCTCCGGCAAAGGCATATTCAAACAACCGTATAATGCAGCTGAATTCAAACGCCATCTTGAACCCGATGCCGAGGATGATCACTCCATCCGCAAGGCATTGCGCAAAGAGCCGGATGAGATGATTTGCCGTCGTTTGGACAGTTGCATAGAAGTATTCCAGTTGTAGATGGACAAGACTGATTACAACATTGGGACTGTCGGGAATCTTAACCCCGCTGCCCATACCGTCAACAACAACTATTACGGCAATGCCGAGACCTCACGGATGGCTGCCGACTTCGAGAAGCTCCGCCAGGAGATTCGCAAAGGCATCACCCAGAACATCTTCGATGAGCTGGACTATTACCTGACCGAACTGCCCGGCACCAGACCTGCCGAAGACAAACTCTCCGACGGCCATTTCAGCGACTATCAGATCCGTGAAGCAATGCGTCAGAAAGACCTCTATGCCCGCCGTGCCGAGAAGTACAAATATTACCCCGCTGCCCAGCAGATCATCTACGACATCTTCTGCTGCATCAAGAACGAGTTCTACACCAGCATCTACCCGATGGTCGAGGCCGGTCAGCCTTTGGCCGACATCCTGCTGGCCCTGCGCATCAATATCGTAAAACCCCTGATGGAGAAACTGGAGCGCAACGGAGCCAGCGATGAGTACCTGCGCTTCAGCGAAGACCACATCTACGGAATGATATACTACCTCACCGGAATGTGCCACCTCAACTGGACGGTTTACAACCCTGAGCATTGACACTGAAACCTGAAACCAGCAACCTTGAACCCTGAAACCAGGAACTTGGTATGATCACCTACAACCCCGCTTTTGACCTCTACCACAGCATCTTCCGTATGGCCCACATCGTGGACCGGCTTTCCGACGGCGAATGCTTCGAGATAGACAAAGTACGCATCTGGGACTTCTACCTGTTGTTCCCGTCCAAGTTGTACGACCTTTCCATCCGGTGAGACGATAAAGCTGTCCGCGAATCCCGCAAGCTCCTTGTCGCCCGCAATGACAATCCCTACGAAGAGTTCCGGGGCGACAACCGCAAACTCTTCGAGTGGATCAAGCCCTTTCAGGTTTCAGCCCTCAACTGCCTGGTCTCCTGCGGCATCCTCCGCAAGGAAGAATATCTCGCAGGCCGTGTCTGCCTCGACAGCCGCGACAAGCTGAATGCCTTCCTCTTGCAGGCCGGCAAGCTCACCACTGAGGAGCACAACGCCCTCTCGTTCCTCGGAATCTTCTCGCGGGCTATGCCGCTGACAGGACTGAACGGACTCAAGTCAAGAACCAACCTTTTGGAATCCAAATATGACCCGGAATAATCTGTTTCTCCGCCGCCTGGTGATTCGCACCGAGCAGGGCAAGACCGCCTACGACCAGGCGTTCCACCGTGGAGTCAACATCATCCACGGTCAGAACAGCAGTGGCAAGAGCACCATCGTCCGTTTCATTTTCTTCGTGCTGGGAGGCTACTACATCGACTTCGTGCCCGAAGCCCTCAAGTGCCGTGTCGTCTTTGCCGAAATCGAGACGGGCGGGAAGATCTATGTCCTCAAACGCTATCTTGAGCGTCGTCAGGATGGCAGGGTCAACGGCAAGGCCCCGATATACATCTACTTCGGCAGTATGGCCGAATACCACGAAGACCAGCGCTCCGCAAGCGTCAAGTGGCAGAAATATGGCTACGTCACCACCAACGAGACCCGCAGCTTCTCCAATGTGCTGTTCCAGCTGATGGGACTCCCCGAGATGCGGGCCGACAGCAACATCACGATGTATCAGATCCTGCGCCTCATCTATCTCGATCAGGAATCGCCTCTGTCTTCACTCTTCTTCTTCGACCAGTGGGACACGCAGATTACCCGCGAGACCGTGACGGAACTCCTGATGGGACTTTACGATGACGACCTCAGCCAGGCAAAGCTGGATCGCATAGCCCTTGGCAAACAGATTGAAGAGCTGGACCAGGCGATGAAAGCTACCCGCAAGCACCTGCCTTCCACAGCCTCGCTTTCCACAGCCTATCTGCAGACGCTTATTGACAACAAGAAAAAAGAAATCGAAGAAGTTACCCTCAAGGTGAAAGAATTGCGTGAAGGCGAAGCCGTCCGCGAGATACAAGCCCGTGAATACCAGCGTCTGCAGGCCGACGTACAAGCCCTCCGCGAGCGCGTGGTTGCAGCGGACGATGAAATAGCCAGGCTCAAGACCGACATCCAGGACTCCACCTACTTCATCCGTTCCCTGCAACGGAAAATCGAAGCCGTGGACCGTTCCATCGCCACCCGTCAGTACTTCGACAATCTCCACCTTGCCTATTGCCCAGAGTGTCTGTCCAAGATCGAGGATAATGTCCCGGAAGGCCATTGCCGCCTCTGCAAGGCCCCCATCGACAACAGCGGAGGCCGCAGTCAGGCCGAGCGAATCAAGCTGGAACTCGGCTTCCAGATTCGCGAGTCGCAAAACATACAAAAAGCCAACAAGACCCTTCTCAAGAAGAAACAGTCCGAACGGGAAGCTCTCGGGCGCGACCTTCAGCTGGCTCAGGAACGCTACGACTACGCTCTGCGCAATGTGCGCAGTACCCGCGACGAAGAGATAGACAAACTCATACAGGACAGGGGATATATGGAAGGGGAGGTGAGTCAGTACCTCACGATGATGGAGACCGCTGCAGATTATGAGAAAATGGTCAGCGAGAAGAACCGCCTCACCGCCCGCGACGAGCAGTTACAGCGGTATATCGACGAAGCCGAGAAGCAGATCAAGAATCGCCGTGTGCTCATCGAACGCTCCATTCGCCGCAACGGTATCTACCTGCTCCAGCACGATCAGGACCGTCAGGCCGAGTTCCGCTCCGCCACCGACTTCAAAATGGACTATGCCCAGAACGCCGTGTACCTCTCCGACCGTCAAATCAAGCTCTCCGCTTCCTCTGCGTTCTACCTCAAGATGGCAGCCCGCTTCGCCTTCTTCCTGAGTTCCGTCGAGGAGGACAATATGATGTATCCCCGTTTGCTCTTCTCCGACAATATGGAGGACAAAGGGATGGAAGAAGACCGCTCCCGCAACTTCCAGCGCATCCTTGTGCAGCGGTTGAAAGAGATGGGGAAAACTGATTACCAGGTTATTTTCGCTACCAGCAACATAGCCCCAGAGTTGGATACCACTGAATACACCATAGGAGAGTATTACACGCAGAGTAATAAGAGCCTAAAGAATGTAAATTGAGTTTTACGCCATCCTGCTGCTTTTAAAAATGTTAAAAGCCTATCGGATTGAGAGAAAAGTCGTAATTTTGCATATTGATAATAGAGACCAATAGGCTGTAGTCAGCCGTATTACAACAGTTAAAAGTAATCGGATATGTCAGATAATGAGAATTTAAAAGAAATCTATGAGTCGGAAGTAGAGGACTTTGACCTCAAAAGTTACCCTTTTGACCCAGAAGATATATCCATAGATAAAAAACCAATGGTGATGGATGCCATCATCCGTCGATTTAAACAGGGTACTATCATCATGCACCCCGACTTTCAGCGCGAGGAAGTATGGAGCAGGGAGACAAAGTCTCGTTTGATAGAGTCATTACTTTTGCGTATTCCTATTACGATGTTTTATGTCTCTGCAGATGAGGAAGGAAAGCTGACAGTCGTTGATGGTTTGCAAAGATTATCTGCTATCAGGGATTTTGTCCTAAAGGAAGACTATAAGCCCACAAACGCGAAGGCTCTTGGAGATGGAATGCGACTTCAGGGACTTGAATTTCTCACTGATTATGAAGGAAAGACCTTCAATGAACTTCCTATCAGTATGCAGAATCGTATTAATGAGACAGAGTTTACCTTTACAATTATCAATCCCGGTACGCCCGATGAGGTAAAACGAAATATATTTAAGCGAATTAACACTGGCGGTGAGGGTCTGAAACCTCAGGAGATACGTAATGCCCTGTATGCAGGTAAGTCAACCGAACTTCTACGGATTCTTGCGACTTCCCCAGCCTTTACAAAAGCCACCACAAGTTCTGTTCGCTCCAATAGAATGGAGTCATACGAGGTGGTGCTTCGCGGTATTGCCTTTATGTTGAGAGATGCTGATTCCTATCCCAAAAACGGAAATATGGACAAGTTTCTCGGTGACACTATGGTCATTCTGAATAGTTACCCCGATTTTTCGGATCGTGAAATTTTGAGGCTTGAGAAAATGGAAGGGCTTGATTTGAACTCTGTCAAAAAAGACAGGATTGAGAAGATTGAGGAGATATTCAAACTGGCAATGAAGAGGGCAAAGACTCTGTTCGGAACCCATGCATTCCGTAAGAGTTATGGAACAAAGCGTCGTACTCCCATCAATAAGGCTCTGTTTGAATTGTGGTGCAGTATCCTTGCTGTTATGGACGAAAACGACTTTAATAAGATCCGGTACAGCAGTCAGTTTATGACCGATTACAATGCCTTGTTGGATGATGATAAGTTCAACGTCTATATATCCCGTGACAGTTGGAAACCGACTTCTGTTCGAAATCGCTATGTAATTATTAATGATATGATAAAAAAGTACACATTATGATACAACGTGTTGATTTAAACGGTTTTAAATCGTTCGATGATACAAGCTTAGAATTGAAGCAGCTCACTATGCTTACCGGATTGAATAGTAGTGGTAAAAGCTCTGTTATTCAGGCTATTGAAATGGCAGAAACATTCCGCAATACCAATGGGCGTACTTTCTTGCTCAAAAGGCATGGAAATGAAAAAGAATTGACCAACGAGTCTTATAATGGGTTTGAAATTGACGTTCATTCCGATACCTACAGTGTTCATCTTGATTCTGAAGCTGGAAAGAGTGAGTTTAACGGCGATATGACCGACAGTATATTCTATCTGGAGGCTGGCCGTAGTGGAGGGGTCAATTCCATTGAGATATACAGTGAGGACTCTGAAATAGGTCCTAAAGGAGAGAATGTCCTTAAGTGCATTGATTCTCATTGGAATGACATTCTCCCGGAACCAATTCGTCATCCTGATTCGGAGGGAGATACTTTTAGCTACAATCTAAAGGCTTGGTTACATATTATTTCTCCGAATGTCAAGTTTGACTATAAAGTAAATGAACTGAGTGACGATTCGTATGCGACTTACAATGGCTTTAGAACTTCTAATGTTGGTTTTGGTTTGAGCTATACTTTGCCTGTAATAGCATTGCTTTTACGTGCTTCACTATTACCTGGTGGCGTAGTCCTTATCGAAAATCCGGAAGCACATCTTCATCCTAAAGGTCAGACAGAAATGGGCAAACTGATAGCTTGTGCCGTGAAGTCCGGTGTTCAAGTGATTGTCGAAACCCATAGCGATCATTTGTTTGATGGCATTCGCATCTTTGCTAAAGAAGATGGTCATTTTTCGGAAAATTTTATTGGCTATTGGTTTGAGCTGGATGAGGACGATGTTACAAGGTGGGATTATGTGTTGATAAACGATGCTGGACAACTGTCTAAGGAAGCACCTAAAGGATTTTGCGATCAGTTTGAGATAAACGCATTGAAGTTAATATAGTCAGTCCCTATGTATTCGTACTTTAATGAATGTCTTCCGCGCAATCTGGTTGTTGAACAATATGCATCTGCATTGCAGAACACTGCGACAGCTTATGCATCGCTCATAAAGAAGTATCCCTTTCTTGAGGGTGTAGTCACAACGGTTGAATGGAATTCCGTAATGTTGAATGAAGCCGGTGTCAGTCTTAGCGACTGTATGGCGAAGATTGAGAACCGTTCTGTCCGTACGTTAATCTGTTCATGGTTCGTTAACTATCCGGTACGCCAATACTTTGACGAGTCAATACGTGAAGATGAGTTAATAGAACAGTCATACACGTTGTCTGTTGCAGGCGACGTTTTCCCAGCCACCAATTTGGCTATTGCACACAACAATGGTACCTTCTTGTTTACACTTGGAGTAAATGCTGATCTTTGTAAAAACGAATTGTTCTTGATAGGTGTAGGTGGGCAACCCCTTTCAGTATATAACCTCTATTCCAATGACAACAAGAACATCGCTTTTATAGAGCAGTTTTTATCAGATGTTGAGGCATCTGGTCTTAGCATTTCTAATCAAATAGACAAGTTGTTTAACGGAAGGGTGGTAAGGACAAATGCATATAAGCAATCCTTTGATAAACTTGGTATAGCTAATCAGCAAGCCATTCTTGATAGATTGAAAAGGGCGCAAGATTTGGGGCTTATAGATTTCAAGGTAGATAATGACATTTTTAGGCATACCAGTGGTTATGACAAGAAGGAAAAGCGTTATGGGCCTGTGTATGAGCTCCGCGTAAGAGAGCCCAAAGAAATTCGAATATACTTTCAATATATTGACAACCAGTATTATGTCCTATCAATGGGAGGTAAGGGGACTAATCAGAATGCTGATATCGGTCAAGCCTTTGAAAGAATAAAACAGATAAGGGAAATATAATATGATTACAACGGATATAGACAGATGGTTGGATGCCTTAGCGCTTGACAATCATTATGAAATATATGATTTGTACACGACGGTAGAATCTGAGATGAATATGAATTTTTTTCATATCAGCATTAACGAGAACTATCCCCGCCGACTCTTCGTCATTCCTGTTGTCCAAGATATGGATACTTTGATGTTGACAGATAAGTCAAAACCGTTGTTTATTAAAAAGTTTCAAGACAAGTTCTGTGGCGGAGAAGATGGTGAAACATTCTTCTCAATGGAAATGGAAAAAGAGAAAAACTATCCGGGAACGGAATAATATAAATTTTTAAAAAACAGTATAGTATATATAATAGCATATGATTTAAAAAAGCCAGACCGCAATTATGATGAGTTTACAAAGGGTATACAATCGTTTGGTACATGGTGGCATCAGACGGGTTCTGTATGGTTGATTGTGACATCAAAATCTACTGCTGAAGTTAGAGATTACCTAAGACAGTTTATTGATACGAATGACCAGTTATTTGTAGGTCAACTACATAGGAATTGGGCTGCCGTTGGATTTACCAACGAAGAATACGATTGGTTAAAATCATTGCCAGATACGTCATGGAACAGTTAAGTGGTTTAGAGGCAATGACTATCATTGGGTTCATTGTGGGTATTGTTTCGGCTGTATTGGCAGTTGTCTCGATCGTGTTTTCAGCTCTTTTCTTCTGGTGGAGTAAAAAGGAGAATGACGCTACATCACTTTTGACGGCCAAGATAGAAGAAAAGGTGGTTTGTCTTGAAAAACTCTTTGATAAGATGTATGATTCCACCTACAATATTGTCTTAGAAAATAACCAAGCAATGCAACGGCACTTATTCCCCGGATCGTTTGAGTCTAAAACAATTGAGAATAGGGATATGGATGTATTCTTGTTGATAGGTTCTAAGAAGCGTATTACAAAAACAGAGATTTGTTCTCAATTAAGCATTACACGTGAGGTTGCAGAAACGATACTCAGCAGGATGTTGCAAAGAGGAAAAGTAACCGTGGAAACTGATGGCGAGACAGTGGTGGCCGTGGATTTAGCAACAGGTTTAGCCGGTTCTTCAGCAGACAACGTGACAGCCGCTGAAAGTTCGTAGCTTTCTTCTCGATTAAGCCTGAAAGGAGAATATAATCAAAAAGAAGTCTAATGATAGGTGAAAGGCTATCTCATTCAGCTACTAAGCAGTAAGGACCTGAACCTTGAAGGCTGCAGTTTAGTGAGAACAATGCCAAACTTGTTTGAGTATTGTCGAGCGTGAGCAGTCTCGACCGAAGGTCAAACTTGTACCCTTAACCATTAACTCTGGCCCCGCCTTTAGGCATAGTGTAGGCATACTCTTCGCATACTCTAGGCATAGTGTAGGCATACTCAACCATACTGTTTTAGTATGTGAGTAGTATGCGAAAGGCGTGGGAAGGGAGAGAGAAGTCTATAGTTAAACCGATAATACAATATATCAATAAAAGGCCTAGTCCTCACCAGAGTCCCCCCCCGTCTTTACCCGATTACCAAGGGTATAAGCAAACAATTGTCGCCCAGCTCCCCTATGCACTTCCCAATGCGACCATGATCTATGCCCAGCGGCTTGGGAGAGCGTATCAAACGTCCCACTTTATTGATTCTACTCTCACGCCACATAAAACAAATTTTTTCTTATCTTTGCCAAATCAACAATGATGAATTGGAGACCTTTTTGGATGCTAATTTATCCTTCTGGAAAAGAACGCGTTGCCGACACACGATGTGACTGACGGGGCGGAGCCGTGAAGGGGAGGAAGGGGAAGCAAATCTTACGTAAATCTATAATAAATCTTTGTGCGTCGCCCTCATCGGGCTCGCTCCCTCGACGCTCAACTTACTACTCTCAACTTTCCACTGCCTCTAAACTCTCAACACTAAACTCTCAACTTTAAACTCCCCACTGACTCTAAACTCTAAACCCTCAACCCTAAATTATCCAATATCAATTCTCCCTAATGTCTTCCATCAACCATAAAACCATCCTCATTACCGGCTCTGCCGGCTTCATCGGCGCCAATCTCGTCAAACGTCTCTTCAAAGAGATGACCGAAGGCACCATTATCGGCCTTGACAACCTCAACAACTACTACGATGAATCCCTCAAAGAGTACCGCCTAAAGGAACTCGATACTTACTACTCTCAACTAACCAACTCTCAACTGACTCTCAACTCTCAACTCTCAACTCTCAACTATAAATTTGTTCGAGGCAGTATAGCCGATAAAGAATTAGTAAATAATCTATTCGCTGAGAACAAATTCGACATCGTAGTCAACCTCGCCGCCCAAGCCGGCGTGCGTTACAGCATCGAGAACCCCGACGCCTACATCGAAAGCAATATCATCGGTTTCTATAACATCCTTGAAGCCTGCCGCCACTCTAAAGATGTCATTGCGGGCGAAGACCCGCAATCTCATGCCTACAAGGGTGTCCAACACCTCGTGTACGCCTCAAGTAGCAGCGTCTACGGCGGCAATACCAAGGTGCCATTCAGCACCGACGACAACGTCGACCACCCCGTGAGCCTCTATGCCGCCACCAAGAAGAGTAATGAACTGTTTGCGCATTGCTACAGTAAACTTTACGACATCCCGACCACGGGTCTCCGTTTTTTCACCGTATATGGCCCTGCCGGTCGTCCCGACATGGCCTATTTCGGTTTCACCAACAAACTCTTGAAAGGCGAGACCATCCAAATCTACAACTACGGCA
>JAEEGL011576346.1_pt1 | contig 12414 bp, 8 predicted proteins | sample 9134231 | NCBI WGS metagenome assembly JAEEGL01 (sample SAMN16246548, study PRJNA631951) | gut metagenome | biome: gut microbiome; feature: rumen; material: fiber-attached | host: Bos | place: Iran: Karaj | collected 2018-10 | reverse complement strand
TTATGAATATAGTCTAACTACATATTCTTATGTATTTAGTGATTCTAATAAAACCCTTATATTATATACAATAGAAAATACTAGAGCCAAAAAGATAACATATATAAATGATGGTAGAGATGTAAAAAATGAAGATGATATATCTCAAACATATGTCAAATATAATAATGAAGTTTCGTATAATGATAATAATACATTAGCACAATATGTAAATGATAATATTAAAAAAACTTACATATATGATGAAATGGATAATTTAACTAGTATTGTTACTTATAAAGATGGTGGAATACATATAACAAAAGTGACAGAAATTAAATATGAATATGATAACAATAAGAATGTTACTAAGAAGACTAAGTATTATAATGATGAAATAGTTGAAGAAATAAATTATGAATATGATTTTTATGGTAATGTAACTAAATGTTATACAAGTGATAATTCATATGAGTTTGAGTATAATATTGATAATACTATTAAGAATGTCTATTGTGGTGAAGATAGAAAAGCTATCTCTTATGTATATAATAAGGATAAATATGATGCTAGTGTTACTAATTATTATGGTCAAAAAATAAGTTTCAAGTATATTGATAATTGTATGCAAATATATTTCGATGATGTATTAAAATTAGAATATTTCTTTGATGAAAATGATAATATAATAATGAAAATTGATCATAAAAGTTATGCAACTCCTGCAACTTATGTTTATAAATATGATAAAAATAATAATTTGATTAGTGCAAAAGGAAAAGGCGTTCATGCTGAATATGAATATAATTCTAATGGACAAATTACTAAAGCTGATAATAACTATTATGAGACAACTTATGATTATACTGATGGAGTTAGTAGTGATATAACTTGTAGAGATAATAAATTTTCTAGGAGTACAAAAGTATTAAATGCTATTACAAATATTGAATCATACTTTAATAATACTAAGATAATAAGTTTTGAAGAGCGTTTCACAGAAAAAAATTCAACTATTTATCTTTATAATAACGTTCAAAAAGTCACTTATTACGTATATAGTAAAGATTATCATGAACCAACAGTTGATGAATTAAAAACTAATAAAGAATATCATCTTTACAATGAGATTATTTATTGTTATAATTATGATGTTAATGGAAATATTACTAAGATTGAATCAACAGTAAATGACCATTATTGTATTAAAGATTTTTGGGGTAATGTTACAAGTGAAAGTAGAAATGTATTTCATAACTGTCAAAATTTCACTTATAATTACGATGAATTAATAAGTGATAACTTATTAATTGAGTCTGGTAATTATAATCTAAATAAGGAACATGATTTTAATAATTCATTAGAGCATAAAATAGAGACTATATTTAATTACAACCAATTGAGTAAGGCTATTTATAATAACATTACTACATTATATAGTTATAATGTTGATGGATATAGAACAAGTAAAACTATCTTAAATAGTAATTATGATAATGAAAATAATGGATATAGAGCATCATATTGCTATGAATATGATAATGGTTTATTGGTTTATGAAAGTTACAAAAATTATTATCAAAGAAGAGCAATACAAACTGGCGCTTATAATATTACATATATTTATGATAGTGATGAGTTAATTGGATTTGTATATAAAGATTATGATGTAGAAAAATCATATTATTATGTTAAAGATTTGACTGGTAGAATTGATTATATTATAAATGAAGATGGAGAAATAGTGTGTAAATATGTATATGATGGATTTGGAAAAGTAGAAAAGATTATTTCAAATGATACATATGCAAGTTATAACCATATGCTATATAAAGGATACTATTATGATAGTGAGATGGGATTATATTATTGTAACAGTAGATATTATGATCCTGAAACTAGAACATGGTTAACAATGGATGAAATAAATTATCTTGATATAACATCATCTATTGGAATGAATTTATATGCATATTGTAATAATAATCCTGTAATGTATAGTGATCCAGATGGGAATATGCCTAAATGGTTAGCTTGGTCTATTTCAATATTTGAGATTGCTGTTGGAACAGTTTTAGTTGTAACAGGTTTTGGAACGGTTTTTGGTGCAGCCTTGATAGGTGCTGGGGTGTGTTCAATAATTGGTGGATATGTCGCTGAGTACAATGGTTATTCTTTTGAAGATGGTTATTTATTTGGGACTGGTGTAGGAGCTATAGCTGGAGCGGCAATTGCATGCCTTATACCAATACTTGTAGAATTATCAACAACTACATTTTCTTTTTCTCTACCTGGTTTAGGATTTTTTGGTTCTGGTAGTGCTTTATCTTATGGTATTGGTGTAACTGCAACTATAACAATTAGTGGTGCCCAAATCCTTACTGGTGTTGGTGTTATTGCAACTGGTGCCGCTATAACAATGTTGTCTAAAGGATTTGGTCCTAGAATGGGTCATAATCAATTTGAAAATAAACAATTTGATAGTTTATGCAAAAAGTATCATTTAACCAAAGATCAAGCAAGGATGTTACATGATTATATTTCAGGACAAAATTATAGTTATCACGAAATAGAAGAAATAATAAAATGGTTATTTAATAAATAAGTGGTATTTAATATGGACATAAGGAATTTTTTAAAAAAATCGATAATATATGATATGACTTATAAAAGAGGCTATTATATAATGCCAGCAAGATTTGAAGTTTATATATTAAATGATTCAGGAAAGTATGTTATCGAATGTGAAACAAACTTCAGAGTAGTTATGAATAATAAGAATATTTTATGTTTTAATGATATTTATCTTAAAAACGATTATAATGAATTTACAGATGAAGAATTTCAAAGTCAAAAAGATATTGAATTATCTCTTTTATATAAAAATCTTATGAATATAAAAGATTTAATTGTAAATACTAAAATAACAGATTGTAAAATATCTTTATGTAATGATATAGAATTAATAACATCAAATAATTTGATAATTCAATTTATAAATGATGTACATGGAAATCTTTGTTCTAGTTTTAGAATATTATCACTAGAAAATAAAAGAAATGTTAATGTTAGTAATGAAAAAGTATTTTCTTTACCTGAAACAGTTTATGAGATTAAAAATGATAATTAATTATTTTAATTAATTAGAATTATCTAAATAAAAATGATTGTAATTCCAGGATTTATTACAATAAAAACTATTATAGTTTAAGTATAGGATTTGAATAGTTAATTAGAGAAGTATTTGATTAAAATGTGATTGTAATGAATTTAATGCATTAATTGATAAATAAAAAAATATAACTACTAAAATTATATTAAATAGTAAGATGGAGGATTTAAGATGAATTATAAGTTTCAGAATGTATTGATGATAAGATTTCTAATTGTTTTGTTATTTGTTTTTATGTTATTTGGTTGTAATAAAAAAGTCTATAAATTGGGGTTTAATTATAGCTATAATGAAATTAGTGAAATAAAAATTATAGAGTATACTGGTTATAATGTCTATAATGATATTTGTGATGTTGACTTATCTTTAAAAGAGAATGTTTATAATGATGTTACTAATTTAAAATTTAATAAATATATAGGTAGTTTATCGTCTCCTAGGGGAAAGTGCATAAAAATTGTATTTGAAAATGGTGAATATGATATTATATCTCGTAAAGAGCCAAAACATTGTAAATATGATGGTGAAGAAATTGTTGCTTATAATTCTTGGTTAGTATGTGATCGTAATGAATTTAATGCATTAATTGATAAATATATGAGTAATTAATAAGGTTGATTTTTAAGTATATTAAGTCATATAAGATATAGTCTTATATGACTTTTTTATTAATATGAAAGGAATTATAAAATATTGATATTTAGGCATAATTATGTTATAATATGTTGTTAAAATAGGAGTGAATTTATGAGTAAAATTAAGTTTTGTGCATTAGGTGGACTTGGTGAAACTGGTAAGAATTTATATGTTGTTGATGTTGATGATAAGATATTTATTCTTGATTGTGGATTAAAATTCCCTAGTGTGGATTTATATGGAATTGATACTGTTATTCCTGATATATCATATTTAGTAAATAATAGTGATAAAATTCAAGGTGTTTTCTTATCACATGCTCATGAAGAACACTGTGGAGCTATAGTTGAGGTTTTGAAGGTACTTCAAGTTCCAGTCTTTGGATCTCATTTTACAATATCAATTGTTGAGAATTATATAGAAGAAGCTAATCTTAACGTTAAAGATTTTAAATTATATCGCATTAATGATGATAAAGTATTAACATTTGGTGATGTTAGTATTTCATTCTTCTATACAACTCATTCTGTTCCAGAAAGTTTTGGTATTTCTATTAATACTGTTGATGGATCAATAGTATATGCTCCTGATTTTACTTTGACTTCAACAAAAGATGTTAATTATCAAACATCTTATAATAAAATTAGTGAATTATCTAAAAATAAAGTTTTGATGCTTGCTAGTGAAAGTATTGGTACTACTAGTGTAGATAGAGTTAATAGTGATTTCATTTTAAATCATACAGTAAATGATATTCTTACTAATTCTAAAAGAGTTATCTTTGCGATGTTTAGTTATGATTTAAATAGAATTCAAAAGGTTATTGATTTATGTGTTAGCCATGGAAAGAAGATTGCTATTCTTGGTAGAAAGACACAAAAGATTGTTAATGTTGCAATGAATACTGATTATCTAAAGATTCCTAATGAAAATTTAGTAAATTTAAGATTTATTGATGATAAGAATGATAATAATGATCCTGATTTAGCTGTTATTATTACTGGTAACAGACATGAACCATATTTTATGTTACAACGTATGATAACAAATCAAGATAGATTAATAGTTATTAATGAAGAAGATAATGTTGTTATTATATCTCCTCCAGTAATTGGAACTGAAAAGATAGCTACACGTGCTAAAGATCAGTTAAATACTACAGGATGTAAAGTATATTCACTTGGTAAAGATCAACTAAAAGCTAATCATGCCGACAGTGAAGATTTAAAGATGATTTATCAAATGTTAAAACCAATCTATATTTGCCCTATTATTGGAGAATATAGACATCAATATATTCAAAAGAATATTGCGTTAGATGCTGGTTATGATGAAAATAATATAATTTTACTTGAAAATGGTGAAGAGATTACATTTATAGATGGTGAATTACAACAATATAGAAATAAAATATCAGTTGGTGATGTTTTAGTTGATGGCAGCATTGTTGGTGATATAAATGAAGTTGTGTTAAAAGATAGAGAATGTTTATCACAAGAAGGTGCGGTTTTAATCGTTTGTGATATTAATTCTAATTATCATCGTTTGGTTAGTGGACCTAAGATGATCTGTCGTGGATTTATTAGTGTTAATAATCAAAGAGAGATTGAAGATGATATAAAAGTTCTAGCAACAGATATTATTGAAAAAGAACTTAAACAATCAACAATTGATTGGACACAACTTAAAAATGCATTAAGAGATGGAATAAGTTATGAGATTAAATCACTAATTAACAAAGAACCTATTGTTATTCCAGTGATTATTGATATAAATGGAGAGAATTTATGAGATATATGAAAAGTTATGAAATAAGACAAATGTGGCTTGATTTCTTTAAATCTAAAGGACATGAAGTAGTACCTAGTGCTTCACTTGTACCAAATAATGATCCAAGTCTTTTATGGATAAATGCTGGTGTTACGCCACTTAAGAAATATTTTGATGGAACTGAAGTTCCTCAAAATAGAAGATTAACTAATGCTCAAAAAGCCATTAGAACAAATGATATTGATAATGTAGGTAAAACAGCAAGACATCATACATTCTTTGAAATGTTAGGTAATTTCTCTATTGGTGATTATTTTAGAGCTGAAGTATTGCCTTGGGCCGTTGAATTATTAACTAGTAAAGAATGGTTTGATATTCCTATGGAAAAATTATACTTTACTGTTTATACTGATGATAATGAATCTATTAAATTATGGAATAGTTTAGGTGTTCCTATGGATCATATAATTAAACTTGAAGATAATTTCTGGGAAATTGGTGAAGGACCTTGTGGACCTGATACAGAGATTTTCTTTGATAGAGGAGAAAAATACGATCCAAAACATCTTGGTATTAAGTTATTAAAAGAAGATATTGAAAATGATAGATACATTGAAATTTGGAATATTGTATTTTCTCAATTTAACTCTAAAATCGGAGTAAAGAGAAGTGAATATAAAGAGTTACCAAGTAAAAATATTGATACTGGTGCTGGACTTGAAAGATTATGTTGCATAATGCAAGATGCTGAAACTAATTATGAGACTGATTTATTTTTACCTATAATTAATAAAGTTGAAGAAATTACTAATGTTAAATATACTGGTCAAATTGCTTTTAAAGTTATTGCTGATCACTTAAGAAGCGTTACATTTGCTGTATCTGATGGAGCAATGCTTTCTAATGAAGGTAGAGGATATGTATTACGTAGAATTTTACGTAGAGCATGTCGTTATGGAAAGAGTCTTGGTATGAAAGAAGCTTTCTTATATAAATTAGTTGATGTTGTTTGTGATAATATGAAACAATTCTATCCATATCTTTTAGATACTAAAGAAATGGTAAAAGAAGTTATTAAACAAGAAGAAAAGAAATTCCTTTTAACACTTGAAAATGGTGAAAAGAAATTATCTGATTATATTAAGAATAGTAAAAATAAAGTTGTTGATGGTAAGTTTGCTTTCAAATTATATGATACATTTGGATTCCCAATTGAATTAACAACAGAAATAGCTAATGAAAGTGGATTTGAAGTTGATTTAGATGAATTCAAATCTAATCTTGAAAAACAAAAAGAATTAGCTAGAAATAGTAGAAGTGATGAACAATCATTTAATAGTCAAAATGAAGATATGCTTAACTTTAATGAAGAAAGTATTTTCGTCGGTTATGATACATTAGAAACTACTTCTACAATTAATGGTATTTTTAAAGATGGTTCTTTAAGTTCTTGTGCAACTGGAGAAGTTATTTTATGTTTTGATAAAACTCCATTCTATGCGACAATGGGTGGTCAAGTTGGTGATAAAGGATTAGTTACTATTAACAATAAGAGTTATGAAGTAAAAGATTCTATTAAATTACCTAATGGAGAACAAGCAATTGTTGTTAATCTTGATTGTGAAGTTAAGATTGGTGATAAAGTTAAATTAAGCGTTGATAAGTTATCAAGAAGTCAAACTGAAGCTAATCACTCTGGTACTCATATTTTAAATGAAGCATTAAGATGTGTTTTAGGAAAACATGTTTGTCAACAAGGTTCATTTGTTAATGATAAATTATTAAGATTTGATTTTAATAATTTCTATTTACCATCAAATGAAGAATTAATTAAGATTGAAAAGATTTGTAATAATGAAATAAGTAAAAATATTGATTCAAATATTGTTGAAATGCCTATTAATGAAGCTAAAAAACTTGGTGTTCAAGCAATGTTTGGTGAAAAATATGGTGATGTAGTTAGAGTTGTTACTATTGGTTTTTCTAAAGAACTTTGTGGTGGTACTCATGTTAAGAATACTAAACAAATCAATAAACTTGCAATCTTAAGTTGTGAAAGTAAAGGATCAGGTATTTTTAGAGTTGTTGCTGTAACTGGTAATGATTGTTTAGATAAAGTAATTAGTGAACTTAAACCTGTTTTAGATGAAATTAATGAAGTTAAATCTAAGATTAATGAGACTTTAAAACTTGCTAAAGAGAATGATATTACAATTGATGTTAAAGAAATTAATGAATCAGAAGTATTTAGTTCATATGAATCTATTGTTAATAAGAAGAATGAATTAGTATTATATAAAGATTTATTAAAAGAAGTTAATAAGCAATTTAATAAATTAAATAAAGAAAAATCAATTATTTCAACTGATGACTATATTAAAAATGTAAAAGTTATAAATAACACAAATGTATTGATTTGTAAAACATTTGATTTAGATTCTGAATTATTAAAAGATTTAGTTGATAGATTATCTGATGTATTAGATAATAGTGTTGTTTTCTTTGCTAATGTAAGTAATGGTAAGATTTTATTTGTTAGCAAGAGTAAAGTTAAGAGTGTAAACTGTGGAAGTTTAGTTAAACTTGCAGCTACTATCACTCTAGGTGGTGGTGGAGGTAGACCTGATTTTGCTCAAGCTGGCGGTAAAGATGTTAGTAAAGTAGATGATGCTATCAATGAAGTTACTAATCTTATAGAAAAGAGTCTATAATGAAAGTTATCGGTTTAGACTTAGGTAATAGAACTGTTGGAATTGCAATTTCAGATTATTTAGGAATAATAGCTAATCCTATTGGTACTTTTAGATTTGATGATTGTGATTTAGATACAGCTTTAGAGTTAGTTGTTAAAACAATTAAAGAAAATAAAGTTGAAAAGATTGTTTTAGGTTTACCTAAAAATATGAATGGTACTATTGGACCACAAGCTGAATATTGCTTAAAATTTAAAGATATGCTTGAAAAAGCGACAAATTTGGAAGTAGTGATGATTGATGAACGATTGACATCTAAGCAAGCAGATGTTATAATGTTACAAAGTGATATGAGTAGAAAGAAAAGAAAACAAAATGTTGACAAACTTGCTGCAACAATAATATTACAAACATATTTAGATGGGAGACATTAAAATGGCTGAATTAAAAGAAAATCAATTAATATTCGAAGATGAAAATGGTAATGAAATACTATGTGATATTTTATTTACTTATGATTCTGAAGAATTCAAAAAGAGTTATGTATTCTTTTCACCAGTAGGAAGTGCTGATGAAGATGGAAAAGTAGAAGTAGGATGTGCTTCATATATTCCAACTGAAAATGGAATGGGTGAATTAAATCACGTAGAAACAGAAGAAGAATGGGATATGTTATCAGAAGTATTTGATGCTTTTGCTAGTGAACAAGAATGCGGTTGTGATTGCGATTGTTGTGATGGCGATTGTGATTGCGAAGGTGATTGCGAAGGTGAACATGATCACTGTGGATGCTGTCATCACCATGAATAATTAAAAAATAAGGGCTACTTGTTCGAAATTTTATAGAAAACAAGATAAAAAGACAAAATTAGTGTCACAAATCAAAAATTATATTGAATTTGTGACACTTTTTTGCTATAATGATGTCGTATTATAATGATGGAGGAATTTTGAATTATGGAAATAATTAGAGAAAGATATTTATCAGAAATAAGAAAATTTTATGATTCAAATTTAATAAAAGTATTGACAGGTGTAAGGAGATGTGGAAAATCAATAATTCTTAAACAAATTGAAAATGAATTGTTGTTCAAAAAATTAATATACCATGATCACATAATTTCAATCAATCTTGAAGATGTAAAATATGATAAATTGAAAACATATGTAAAATTAAATGCATATATTCTTAAACAAATAAAAGATAAACAAAAATATTATATTCTATTAGATGAAATTCAACACATAAGACAATTTGAAAAGCTATTATCTTCACTAAAAGCTACTCAAAATGTATCTATCTTTGTTACGGGATCTAATTCAAAACTTTTATCAGGAAGGCTAGCATCTTTGCTTGTAGGCAGATGCAAAGAATTTAAAATAATGCCCTTTGCATATTCTGAATATTTAGAGTATTATGAAAAGAATAATAACGAAAAACAAAACATATCATTGAAGAATTATATAAAATTCGGTGGTATGCCTCAAAGATTAGAATATGTTGAAGAAAAAGATATAGTTTCTTATTTGAAATCTATATATGATGGAATAGTTAATAAAGATATCTGTAATTCTAAATCTCATATAAATAAAGAAACATTTAATATAATTGCAAAATATATTATTGTTAATTGTTCCAAAGAATTTTCAGCTCAGAATGTAGTAGAATATTTCAATAAATATAATAATGCAAATTTAGATAGAAAAGTAGTTTATAGATATTTAGAAAAATTAGAAGAAGCATGTTTAATATCTAGAGTTCATAGATATGATATTGCCTCTAAAAGAAATTTAAAGTCAATTGAAAAACAATATGCGAGTGATTCTGGCTTTATACTTGCATGTTCTGAATCAAATAATGTTATATTATCTCATTTATTAGAAAACATCATATATAATGATTTGATTTTCAAAGGATATGATGTAAAAATTGGTAAGACTTATAAGGGCGAAATTGATTTTGTTGCAATTAAAGACTCGAAAAAATGTTTTATTCAAGTAGCATACTTGCTTTTAGATGACGATGTAATTAAAAGAGAGTTTTCTGCCTTTGATTCTATAAAAGATTCTTCACCTAAATATGTTTTATCGCTTGATGAGTTTGATATGTCTCAAAATGGTATAACACATATTAATATAGAAGATTTTTTGCTTAATAAAATAGATTTATTTTTATCATAATGTGTCACAAATAAAAAATAATTATCATTTGTGACAGTTATTGATAAATTTTCAATCATTAAAAGACGCTTTACCTAGCATTATCGGTAAAGCTTTTTTTATACTATAGTTTTGTTTTATATCGTTCTTATGAGTGACAGTCATTATCTATCCCTTTTTTACTTATAAATATAAAAAAAGTAGGTTTTAAACCTACTTAATTATTATATGTTAATAATGTAGCAATATCATCATAAATCTTTCCAGCTTCTTCATCACTTTCAAATAGAGATTCATGGTGCTTTGGTTGATTAATTGGAATTTGAGCAATTAATTCTGCTTGTAAATCAGTTGCTACTTTTTCTCCACCGCCACAACCAAATATAAATTCTTTTTCATTGTTAACAGGATTTATATAATATGACATGTTTTCAATAACACCAACAATTTCATGATTTAATTGTTTAGATGCATATCCTGCTTTACAAGCAACATGACTTGCTGATTTGTGAGGTGTAGTAATAAGGATTGATTTAGCTGTTGGTACAATTGTTCTAAGATCAAGAGCAATATCACCTGTTCCTGGTGGACAGTCAACAACAATAAAATCTAAATTTTTATCCCAAATTACATCATAGAAAAAGTTTTGAATCATAGATCCAAGCATAGCACCTCTCCATATAACAGGTTTTCCTTCTTCAGCGAAGAATTCTGTTGAAATAACTTCCATACCAAAAGCATTTAATGGAATAATCTTACCATTTTCATCAGCCATAGGGTATGCATGTTTCATTTCAAGAATTTGAGGAACAGAAGAACCATAAATATCAGCATCAATTATACCGACTTTTTTACCAAGTCTAGTTAAGGCGTAAGCTATATTACAAGCAACAGTTGATTTACCAACTCCACCTTTACCACTTTCAATTAAGATAAACTTAACATCTTTTTTAACAATACTTTCAATGATTCTTTTTTCTTCAAATTGAATTTTAACTCCAGTAAAGCCTAAATCAAGTTTAATGATTTTTGCAAGTTGTCTTTTGATTGTTTTTTCTTCTTTACCACCTAGTTTAGTAAGAACAATAATTAAAACAACTATATCTTTATCAGGATCAATTCCAATATGTTTTATTGAATTTTGTTCTTTTAATGTTTTTTGACTTGCTAAGTCAACAATATTTTCTATTTTTTCTCTTATTTGTTGTGTAGAAATATCTCTCATTTTTCTTTTCTCCTAATAGGTATATTAAACTCATTTAAATATAAATCATTATTATCTGTTATTAAACTATAAAGAATTGATGCTTTTAGTTCAATGTCATATTCTAATAATTTATTATTCTTTAGAGTAGTAATTACTTTTCTATTTTTTAGTAGTTTTTCTACGTTATCATCAAAACCTAATACTCGATTAAATGTATTATATTGATTTAGTTTATGAATATCAAGTAATATATAAAGAATTAATCTTTGTATATAGTTTTCAGAATAACGTTTAGTTACCATTTTATTAATAAATTCATAATAAGAAGTAGTCTTTTTAAGAATTGTTATAATTCTATTTTCAATTCCTTCTTTAATTCCATTAATATTATTATAATTGATATTATTAAGTAATACTTTAGATTTAAATAAAAGGAATAGTTTCTCATACGATTTATTAATATCAATATAATTTAGATTTGAATCAATCACATATTCATTAAAAGAAACATTATTTTTCATAAGTTCTCTTATGGATGTTGCACTTGATATACTTCCTGTTGTATAAGCATCATAATAATTATTATCTATTCTTTTAATTAAATGTACATTAATATTTGTGTTTTCTAATGCTTTTAAATATTGAATAGCTAAAATATTATTAGGTAAACTAAAGTTTTTAATTAACTCTTTAGAAATAATTTCTTTTTGTAATGCTTTACTACAACTAAGGTTATATGAATAACCTTCATCTAATAAAGATTTAATATTATTATTAAATTCTTCACTACTATAAAT
>JAEEGL010799028.1_pt1 | contig 12414 bp, 12 predicted proteins | sample 9134231 | NCBI WGS metagenome assembly JAEEGL01 (sample SAMN16246548, study PRJNA631951) | gut metagenome | biome: gut microbiome; feature: rumen; material: fiber-attached | host: Bos | place: Iran: Karaj | collected 2018-10 | reverse complement strand
GCTTCCAGCGCGGCGCGGGTCGGATTGCCCGTGCGGGAATATTCCCAGCCGGTGTTTTCCCCCAGACCATGCTGTTCATAAGTGGAAGTCTGATAAATGGGCGTATTGACCGCCCCGGTTACCTTGTCTCCGTAAATACCGCCGTGGATCAGCGCGGTGCCTGTTTTTTTGTAGTGAGCCATAATCCTGTTCCTCCCTGTTGTATATGATTCAGTATGCGAGTTTTTCCGTGTTCCAGTTTTCCAGGACTGCAAGCATGTCCGCCGCTGTCCGCCGGGCTCCGGCCAGATCGTGCTCCAGCCAGTTTCCGCATTCCTGACGCTTTGCGCCGGGAATTTCGCCCTCAAACTCCGAGATAAAGCTGAAAGACTGCCTGACAAGATCGATGGCATCCCGGCTGCTGACCGTATCCCGAAGCAACAGGTAGAAACCTGTGCGGCATCCCATGGGACCGACATAAACCACACTGTCTTTGTAAGCACTGTTCCGCGCGTAAGTGGCGAACAGGTGTTCAAAGGTGTGAAGCTCGGCATAGCCGAGGTAATCCCCGCCATTGGGCTTTTTCATCCGGATATCATAGGTGACAACGTCACCGTCCACGCGGGATATATACATTCCTTTTTCCAGCAGGTCATGATTGACCGAAAAACTGGCGATCCTGTCCATGATTGTCTCTCCTTTACGTAATCATCCTGTTTCTCCGATAAGGGAGAATCAGATATACAGATAATAGCTTTCGTTGAAGCGGTCTCCCTTTTTCGCCAGGATAAAGTGGATGTTTTCATAAGCCTTCTGGCCGTCGGACCGGCCGTAGAAGAAACGCTTCTGGATTTTCTCCGGCGAATTATGCTCATCCAGCAGGAAACCGTGCCGTTCCAGTGCTTCCGAAACCTCTGACAGCGCATAGCCATGCTGCATTTCCTCACCGAGGGAACGGGTGATTTCCGACAGGCGGTGCACCCGTTCTGCCGTATCCGGGGAGAAGGTGGTGTCATCCGGGAAATCAAAAACGAGTTTGCTGCCAAAGGAAGAGATAGCGCCGATCCGCTCCAGGGTTTCCTCAAAGACCGGCAGCGTCAGGTAGTAAGTGACGCCGAGAATCGCGAAGAAAGACGGCGCAGCGGGATCATATCCGGCTTTTTTCAGCTCTGCGGCCATATCGTCCTTTGCGAAATCCACAGCAACATAGTGGACATTGGACGGAATATTCCATTCCAGCTGCCGGATTTTCTCGAGCTTGTAGCGCTGGGTATCGGGATGGTCGATTTCAAAAACCTGGATATTGGGATTGTCATTCCGGAAGGCGAAGGTATCCATGCCGGCTCCGCAGATCACGTACTGGCATTTTCCCCGCTGCCAGGTGAACCGGGTGAGCTCCCGCTCGGCAAAGGCGGCGCGGGAGAGCGGAATAGGGGAGATATACCGGTTCAGTTTGTCGCGGATTCTTTTTCCGCTGAAGGTATAGGCCAGATCAAACCGGTTTTTGTCGTATTCATGCTCGATCAGCTGGCCGATTTCATCATATTCTTCCTTGCCCATCAGGTCATAGGCAAGATAATCATCAAAAATCTTATTCTTCTCATGGTTGGAATGGTAAGCGCGGGCGAAAGAGCAAAGCTTCGCTGTGATGCTTTCCATATCATCGATCATAAAACCACCTCTTTATACAGTCTCAAAATACAGAAATCCCGCCGTGTTCTTTTTCCGCAGGAGTGCGAAACGGAACAGGCGGGATTCAGTGGGGGTGATTGCTTATGCTTTATCTGCCGCCTGTGCCTTTATGACAACACAGACAGCGACACATGCCCGCGGAAGCAGCAAAACCGGCGGGGCGACGGATGATCGCTCCGGTATCCAGGCTGTTCAGGGGGCGTGCGGCAAATTTCATCATTTTATTCCTCTTCTGATTAATCGGAGAACATGGGAGTGGACAGATAGCGCTCACCGGTATCCGGCAGCAGGGCAACGATGATTTTGCCCTTGTTTTCCGGACGCTTTGCCAGTTCAGTTGCGGCCCAGACCGCGGCGCCGGAAGAGATACCGACCAGCAGGCCTTCCTTCCTGGCCAGGGTTCTGCCGGTTTCAAAAGCATCCTCGTTTTCTACCGTGATGATTTCATCATAGACTCCGGTATCGAGGGTGTCCGGCACAAAGCCTGCGCCGATTCCCTGGATCTTGTGCGGTCCGGAGGCTCCCTTGGAAAGCACCGGCGAACCTGCGGGCTCAACCGCGACAACTATGACATTGGGATTCTGTTCCTTCAGGTACTGGCCGACACCGGAAATGGTACCGCCCGTACCGATTCCTGCGACGAAGATTTCGACCTTGCCGTCTGTATCTTCCCAGATTTCCGGACCGGTTGTATCATAGTGCGCCTTCGGGTTGGCGATGTTTGTAAACTGGCTGGGGATGAAGCTGTGCGGTGTTTCGGCTGCGATTTCGTGGGCCTTTTCAATTGCGCCCTTCATTCCCTTGGCACCCTCTGTCAGCACAAGCTCGGCACCGTATGCCTTCAGAAGATTGCGGCGCTCAATGCTCATGGTTTCGGGCATGGTCAGGATAATCCGGTAACCGCGGGCCGATGCGACAGCAGCCAGGCCAATGCCGGTGTTCCCGCTGGTGGGCTCAATGATAACGGAATCGGGCTTCAGAATCCCCTTGGTTTCCGCATCGTCGATCATTGCTTTCGCAATCCGGTCTTTTACGCTGCCGGCGGGATTGAAGTATTCCAGCTTTCCGTAGACCGTTGCGCCGAGTGAATTCAGCCGGTTATAGTTCGTAAGCTTTAAAAGCGGGGTTCCCCCGATCAGGTCGGTAATTCTGTCGTAGGTATTCATGATGTTTATACTCCTCTCAATCTGCTGCATTTCAGTGCTTCATATGGCCTGCCTGCCGGGTCAACATCGCTTACTGAGGAGGAATTTCATTTCACTTCATCTCCAAATCACAGATAACCTATCTGATTTATAGGCAATGTTATAGCACGCATTTATTTTCCTGTCAACACCGGAAATCAGATTCTTTGATCCTGTACACTGAAAATGCAGAAGATAACCTGAAAGAAGAAACAGGGCGCCGCAGCGCCCTGCCTAAAAGGAATTATATGTTACTTTTTCTTTACCGGGATCCACAGCTCACAGAAGAGGCCGGGCCTGCCCTTTTCATAATAGATTTCATAATCAGTTTCTTCGGAGGATTCATAGCCCATCTGGGGCAGGAATTCCTTGTAGAATTTTGACCAGGTTTCGGTGATGCAGTCTCCGTCCTCTCCGATACAGTCAAAGACCACGTAGGTTCCCGGCTTCACATCCCAGAGGCTATATCCCGCTTTTTCCATTTCCGCAAGGTCAAACGGAGCCGTCTCCTTGTCGAGCAGGACGCCGATTCCATACTCAAACGTATCCTTGCCTTCCTTTGTCGGGGTGCAGAGGCCGTACAGGTCCCGTTTGCCGTCCGGACGCAGGCCGCACATCGGGCTGATCAGGTTCTTCTGATTGCATTCTTCCCAGAAATCAGCAACATCGTGGTTGTCATCGTCATTGATGATCTCAATCGGGAAACTCCGAACCATGGCAATAAACTTCTGCTGCTCTGTCTGAACGATTCTGTAGTCCATACTTTTACCGCCTTCCACTGTCAGTTTGATTGTGAGAGGGTTGAAAAGTACGAGCTTCGCGGATTTCTGCCTGGCAAAACTGGGAGCTATTCCATGGAACCTTGCAAAAGCTTTGGTGAAGCTTTCCGGCGTTTCGTATCCGTATTTCAGTGCAATGTCTGTGATGGAAGCATCGGTTTCAACGATTTCACGAGCTGCCAGGGACAACCTGCGGTTACGAATATACGCGTTGGCAGTGATTCCAGTCAGGAAGCTGAAAGCCCTATGAAACTCATAACACGAAGTGTGCACATGCTTCGCCACGTCTTCATAGTTGATTTCTTCCAGCAGATGCTCTTCCATGTAGGTGATTGCCTGCTGCATCGCCGCGATCCACTCCATACGTTTCCCTCCTGTCGAGACATACTATACAGGCAATCTGAAAAGCTGACATTTCCCGGTTTGCGGAGATTTGTCAGGTTACTTTATGCAGGAATTCAGGCTCTTTTCCAGAGACTCCGGAATACCTCCCGCTGTTCCCCCTGGTAGTCGCTGACGCCTTCAAAGACCGGCTCGAATCCGCACTTTTTCAGGATGTGTTTTGAGGCAATATTCTCTTTGAGGCAGATTCCATGCACTTCATCGATACCGATGGATTCGGCAATGAACGGCAGGAAGGCGTTGACAGCCTCCGTGGCATAACCGTTACCGGTGTACCGCTTCGCGATGTGATAGCCGATTTCCCAGATCCCGTTTCCGATGGGAGCCATCTGGACATATCCGATGTTTTCACCGCCGGCTTTTGTCAGGACGGGATATACCAGGGGACCGTCAGAACGGCCATACTGTCCCATGAGAAACTCAATGGTTTCCCGGGCATCGTCCACTGTCTCAAAAACCTCATCCGGAACGAATCTCCGGTTATCTTCATCGAGGGAATTTTCATGGACCACCTGCGCCATGTCCGGGGTAAATTCAGTAATGATCAGTCTTTCCGTTTCAATTCTCATGTGTATGCCGCCTTATTAATCTGATTAATGGTTCTGTATGATTCTAACACAGATTACAGAATCCTGAAAAGAAATGCCAGACATGATAATCATCAAGCCTGGAAAATATTGTTAATAATCCGGTCAAATACAATCAGATTGTCCATTGACAAAAAGAAACTGCGTTTGCATAATATGGTTATAAAAAAGCCAAAATTGAAAGGGAGGACTCTCACATGAAGAAAATCGTCGCTCTACTGCTTGCCCTGACTGTGCTTGCTATGGCTTCTGTGGCGATGGCGGGTGGAAAGGTTATGCTCTACTCTTCCATGCAGGAAGCGCAGCTGCAGGCTATTGAACAGGCATTTGAAGCCAAGTATCCCGATGTGGATATGGAATACTACTATGCCGGCGGCGGAAAGCTGGTCACCAAGATGACCACAGAGGCCCAGGATAACGGACAGATCGCCAGCGACCTGGTGTGGCTGGGCGACCCCTCCGACTATGAAGCCTTCAAGGCCAATGGCTGGCTGCAGCCCTACGTGTCTCCTGAAACAGATCACATTGCCAAGGAATATATGGATCCCGACGGATACTATACTGCCGGCCGTCTGGTTACCATGGGCGTGGCCTGGAATATCGGCATCGTGGATGAAGCGGATGCCCCCAAGACCTGGAATGATTTCCTGGATCCCAAGTGGCAGGGTCAGATCATCATGACCGACCCGTCCCAGGCTTCCACCACCAAGTACTGGATGGCTGCCATGATGCAGAATCCCAAGTACGGTGAAGATTACTTTAAAGCCTTGAAGGCCAACGGCGTGGAACTGGAGAGCGGCACTACCGCCACTCACAACCGCGTGGCTGATGCTTCCTACGAAGTGGGTATCTGCCTAGACTATGTGTCCGCAAACCTGATTGCTGAAGGTTCTCCCATGGCATTCCACTACACCACAGAAGACGTTATCACCATGACCAGCCCCATTGCTATGATCAAGGGCTGCGCAAACGAGGATAACGCCAAACTGCTGATGGACTTTATCCTTTCCAAGGAAGGACAGGAAGTGCTGGTAGCCAACAACCTGGTTTCTGTCCGTGACGACGTGGAGATGCAAGTGGATACTTCCGCTATTGCCGCCATTAACATGGAAGTTGATTACAACGACCTGGGAGCAAACCTGCAGACTTACCTGGACAACTTCAACAAGATCTTCGATAAGTAATCCTTCTGTTTCCTCTGGGCATGCGCGTCCGTTCACCGGGGAGCATGCCCGCTTTTTTCTATCGAAAAAGCAGCAAAGGGGAAAGAAAGAACACAAGGAGAATGATAGATGGCAAACGTCAAATTTGACAATATCACTTTCCGTTACGGCACGAACACGGTACTGGAAAACTTTTCACTGGAAGTGGAAAGCGGAACGATCGTGTGCCTGGTGGGGCCATCCGGTTGCGGTAAAACGACGCTGGTACGTGCCCTGCTGGGACTGAATAAACCGGAAACGGGCTCGATTACCGTGGGCGACAGGGTGCTGTTTGATGCGAAGAAACGCGTGAACGTGCCGGCGGAAAAACGAAATATCGGCATTGTGTTCCAGGACTACGCCGTGTGGCCTCACATGACTGTGCTGGAAAATGTAAGCTATCCCCTGAAAAAACAGCGCAGGCCCAAGGATGAAATCCGCCAGCGGGCCATGAAAGCATTGGAACAGGTGCATATGACGGAATACGCCAATCACCTGCCGAACCAGCTTTCCGGGGGACAGCAGCAACGCGTGGCAATTGCCCGCGCCCTTGTCATCGACAGCGACCTGCTGGTGATGGATGAACCCATTACCAATCTGGACGCCAAGCTGAGAGAAGAAATGCTGCTGGAAATCCGGATGATCCAGAAACGGCTGAATGCCACAATCCTGTATATCACTCACGACCAGCAGTCTGCCCTGCAGCTTTGCGACAAGATGGCAATTATGGAGCAGGACGGCACCCTCTGCCAGTACGGAACGGACGAGGAAATTATCCTGCGGCCGGCGAACCGCTTTACCTTTGAGTTCATCGGCGTTTCCAATTTCCTGCCCCTGGAAAAGGACGGAAACGGCCTGGTCCTGAACTGCGGCGAAAAGATTCCTTATCCACTGGAAGTGCCTGAGGAAGCGGCGAACGGAGGATATGAAATCGGCGTACGGCCTAACGATATCGTCTTTGATCCCCAATCACCGCTGAAGGCCAGGGTGGATTCCCGGGTGTTCCTGGGCAGCGAGTATAACTACTTTCTCTCCCTGGGACAGAAGCAGATTCGTGTGCAGCAGTCCATGCTGGATGCCCGCACCACGGGTGTTGCCGAGGAAGGGGAGACCGTGGGAATCCGGTTTCTGAACACCCGCTGCTATCCCGCAAAGAAAGGGGGCGTATCCGCATGAGACGCTATGGCAGTCATGTGAGCGCTGAACTGGCAGCCGTGGACGGACGGAAACGGCTGAACATGGATAAGGTCATGACTGTGGTCTGCTTTATCCTGCTGCTCATCATTGTGGTGATTCCCATTGTGATGATTATCTACAACGCCTTCTTCAACGAAGGAAAGCCGGAAATCGACATGTTTGTGGAACAGGTGACGGACGGCAAGAACCTGGAGGCAATGTGGAACACCCTGAAGATCGCTGTGTTCGCGACGATTCTTGGCACCATCATGGGTGTGTTCTATGCCTGGCTCCTTGGGCGAAGCGATATTCCGGCCAAGGGCCTGATGCGGGCGCTGTTCAATATCCCGTATATGTTCCCGCCGTTCCTGGGTGCCATGGCCTGGGATATGATGTTCAACGGACGTTCCGGATACATCAACAAATGGCTCAGGGACCTGTTCCATCTGAGCGGTATGCCGATTAATATCAACTCTGTCTGGGGCATCGTATTTGTTGAGGTCAGTTACTATTTCCCCTTTGTGTTCATGCAGGTGGTTTCCGCACTGGAACGCATGGATCCCACACTGGAGGAATCTGCACGGATTGCAGGCGCCAAGCAGCGTCAGGTCATCTGGAAGATTACACTGCCGCTGGTGAAACCCGCTATTTCCGCCGGCGCATTGTTGATCCTGACCACCTCCCTGGCCCATTTCGGAGTGCCATCCATCCTGGGTTATGCCAAAGGCATCTACACCCTGCCGACCCGGATTTACGCCGTGATCTACAATTCCGGCGGATCCTTTGACGGCATCCGCCAGGGCGCGGCATTGTCTGTTATGCTGGTGGTGGTTGTGGCTATTGCCCTGATCCTGCAGAACAAAATACTGTCTTCAGGGAACTACGACATCATCAAGGGTAAATCCATGCGCCCCACGCTGATCAAGCTGCGTGGCGCGAAGGTTCCCCTGTTCCTGCTGGCAATCCTGACACTGATCCTGATCGTGATCGTGCCGCTGGTGATGATTGTGCTGGTTTCCTTCCTAAAAGCCTACGGTTTGCCGATTGCCTTCGAGAACTTTACGTTCGCGCAGTACGTCAAGGTGTTCACGGCCAACGGTACCATTGCCGCTATCCGGAACTCCCTGTTCGTTTCCATCACGGCCGGTATCATCTGTATGTTCCTGGGCACGCTGGTGGCCTATGTGGTGCAGAAGATCAGGCCCAAGGGGAAAGGTATCCTGGAGGTCACCTCCATGCTGCCCTACGCCATTCCCGGCACGGTGCTGTCCATCGGTGTGATCCTGGCCTGGAGCGGACGCATCGCAGGCATCAACCTGTACAACACTATCTGGATTATCCTGGTGGCTTACCTGGCACGGTATCTGAGCTTCAGCATGAAGACCTCATCGGCAGCCCTGCTGCAGGTGCACTCTTCCCTGGAAGAGGCGGCCCGCGTCTGCGGCGCCAGCCATACCGAGGGACTGGCAGATATTACACTGCCTCTGATCCGTCCGGCTATGGTCAGCGGCTTCTTCCTGATTTTCCTGCCGGCCATGCGCGAAGTTACGACGTCCATCCTGCTGTACGGTCCCTATACCCGCACCCTGGGTGTACAGATCTATTCCCTGCGTGACGCGGGTATGATTCCGCAGGCAGCGGCACTGGCAACGGTGGCGATTGGTATTATCATTATCCTGAATACCATCGTAACCAAGATTACCAAGGACAGGAAGGGGGTGTAATCCGTGGGAGATCAGATTATCCTGGATCATGTTACCAAAGTATTCACGACCAAAACGCTGGGAAATATCGTGGCTGTGGATGACTTCAACCTGCGGGTGCACGAAGGCGAATGCTTCTCCTTTCTGGGACCTTCCGGATGTGGCAAATCCACCACCCTGCGCATGATTGCCGGTTTTGAAGACCTGACTGAAGGTGAAATCGAGCTGTGCGGCAGACTGGTATCCTCCAGTAAAAAGAACCTGTATATTCCGCCGGAGGAACGGGGACTGGGCATGGTGTTCCAGGCCTTTGCGGTCTGGCCACATATGAACGTTTTTGAGAATGTGGCCTTTCCCCTGCGCATCCAGAAGCTGAACAAAACGGATATTGTCCGCCGGGTGAATGAAGCACTGCATCATACCAGCCTGACGGGCCTGGAAAAGGCCTGGCCGGGCGATTTGTCCGGCGGCCAGCAGCAGCGGATTGCCCTGGCCCGGGCGATAGTCACGAATCCTAAGGTTATGCTGCTGGACGAGCCACTGTCCAACCTTGATCCCAAGCTTCGGGAAACCATGCGTTTTGAAATCAAAGCCCTGCAGCGGAAATTCAACTTTACCATTATCTTCGTAACCCATGACCAGTCTGAGGCCATGGCAATTTCGGACCGGATGATGGTATGCGACATGGGCAGAATTATGCAGATTGACACTCCGGAAAACCTGTATAACAAACCCTGCAACCGCTTTGTGCACAACTTCCTGGGAGAAAGCACCTTCATCAATGTTGTTATACGGGACGGCAAGGCCTATCCCAAGGGACATATGGACCAGCCGCTGAACCTGACTGTGCCTGCAGATGCGGCTGAAGAAATGGTGGTGGCTACCAGGCCCAACGAAATCGCCCTGACCGGTCCCGATGAGGATGGATTCATCACCCATGTTGAGAAACGCATTTTCCTGACCGACCGCACAGAGTATCTTGTACCTGTGGGTGATCAGCTGCTGAAGGTGCAGACACCCCACCGCGTCACCTTCGCCCAAGGTGAAGCATGCAGCGTCCATCTGGTGGAGCCTATGTGGTATCCGGCGGACGACGAAGCTGCGGAAAAGGAACGTGCCCGCAGACAGCTTGTGTAAAGAACAGATCCATTATGAGAAATGCGGCCCCCGTGAAAACGGGGGCCGCGATTATGTGCCGTTCTTGTAATGCTTGTAAAAAAATGATAGAATCCTCCTGCGCCATACGAAGGGAGATGATTACTATGGCCAGATTTGTTCCTAAGGACAAAATGAGCAAGAAAGCTCAGAAGGAACTCAGCCGTCAGCGGCGTGTTACCTGGGAATTCAGCCCGGTCACGAAAACCGTGGACAGCAGGAAGATTTATTCCCGTAAAAGGAAAGCTCAGAATCGTGGTGATTACGATCTGAGCTTTTTTTATGCTTTTTCCGTGTTATCCGTTTGAACCGGCCAGGCGTTTGTCAGCCTGAGCCTGGAGGGATTCAGGCGGCATCTCCATGATTTCAATCTGTGTGCCGTCCGGATCATGGGTCCAGAACATGAGGCACCGGGATAAGCCGCGGCGGATTTCTGAGTCCAGCGGACCGCCTTTCGCACGGACGGTTTCATAAGAACGCTGGATATCATGGGTCATCAAACAGAGATGGCAGAAACCGATTGTTTCCGAATCAGCTGCTGTTTCTTTCTGCCCGTTGGCAAATAATTCCAGATACTGTCCGGGCGCAAGGAAGATATATACGGTGGCCAGGGAACCGTCTTCCCCGTGCATACGGAAGGCCTCCGGAAGACCGAGGATTTCCGTATAAAACCGGACACTTTCGAGAATGTCCCGGGTCCGGATCGCGACATGACACAGCCCCGCTGCGGCCTGATGCTTATCCATCATCTTCTCTCTCCCCGGTCAGGTATCCAGTTTGCCGGAAGCCTCTTTCAACAGGTCAATGATCGGCAGGTGCTGCGGGCATACGCCTTCGCACTGGCCGCAGGCAATGCAGTCGGAAGCGCGGCCGTATCCCTGGCCGATCAGTCCGCTGTAGAATGCTTTGGGACGGAACTCATCACCGTACAGGTTCATGGTGTTCACTGCGCGGAACACGTCCGGAATTGATATATTCATCGGGCATCCGGGCGTGCAGTACCGGCAGGACGTACAGCCGATCTGCGGCACGTTGAGCATGATGGTCCGGACTTTGTCCACCAGTTTCTTTTCATCTTCGGTCAGCGGTTCAAAGTTGGTGAATGTTCCAATGTTATCTTTCATCTGCTCTTCGGTGCTCATACCTGACAGAATGGTCATGACTCCCGGCAGGGAACCGACAAAACGCAGCGCCCAGGAGGCAATGGAAGCTTCGGGACGGGCTGCCTTGTACATGGCTTCCAGTTCCGGCTTCAGTGCGGCAAGCGTACCGCCCTTGACCGGCTCCATAATGATCATGGGGATATCCCTGTTGTGCAGGATTTCATACAGTTCCCCGGAACGGACGACAGGGTTTTTCCAGTCTGCGTAGTTCAGCTGGATCTGCACGAACTCAATTTCCGGATGGGCGTCCAGAACCTTGATCAGATAGAAGGGACTTCCGTGGAAGGAAAAACCGAAATGCCGGATTTTACCTTCCGCTTTTTTCTGCAGTCCCCAGTTGAAGCAGTCCAGCCGTTCATAGGTATCGCCGTTGCTGCCGTCCTCAATGGAATGGAGCAGGTAGAAATCAAAGTAATCCACACCGCACCGTTCCAGCTGTTCATTGAATACGCGGTCCCTGTCTTCCGGCCCTTTGAGGCACCAGGCGGGAAGCTTTGTGGCAAGCATGAACTGATCCCGCGGGTAGCGTTTGACCAGGGCTTCCTTGATGGCTTTCTCGGAATTGCCGCCGTGATAAACATAGGCTGTATCAAAGTAATTCATCCCGGCCTGCATATAGGCATCCACCATGCGGTTTACATGGCTGATATCGATGACTCCGTCTTTCTCAGGCAGGCGCATGAGGCCGAACCCCAGCTTTGGCATGGCATCCAGATTGATACTCATTCAGCACGCTTCCTTTCTGATTTGGTCTGTCAGGGAATCAGCGGGTGAAGTTTGTCCATACCCGGGGCTCTTCCGCCTGGGGCATTCCGATTTCCGCTTTCCCCAGGGCAATGCTCTTCATGAGGAAAACCATGTTCCGGGCCAGAACACGCATGACCTGGCAGCCTTCAGCATCCACTTTTCCCTCACCAGGTTCCCAGCCATAGATGTTATTCCAATACTGGCTGGTGGCGACCGGCATGTTGGCCAGGGTGAAGAACTTGTTCAGCTCATCAAAGGTGGCAGTGCATCCGGAACGCCTGGCACTGACCACACTGGCACCCACCTTCAGGCTCTTATCAAAGGAGGTGCTGTAGAACAGCCGCTGGAGCGCGGACATCAGCGTACCGTTGGCAGAACCGAAATAGACCGGCGAGCCGATGACCAGGCCGTCCGCTTCCCGGAATTTATCGGCCAGTTCATTGACGATATCGTCGAAAACACATTTTTTGTTTTTCCTGCAGGTTTCACAGGCAATGCATCCGCGGATATCCTTTTTGCCCAGCAGGATGTTTTCAGATTCCACGCCGTTTTCCCGGAAGACCTGCTCCATTTCCTGAAAGGCAAGAGCAATGTTTCCGTGCTCCCGCGGGCTTCCGTTGAGCATCAGGACCTTCAGCTTCTTTT
>JAEEGL010422594.1_pt1 | contig 12414 bp, 10 predicted proteins | sample 9134231 | NCBI WGS metagenome assembly JAEEGL01 (sample SAMN16246548, study PRJNA631951) | gut metagenome | biome: gut microbiome; feature: rumen; material: fiber-attached | host: Bos | place: Iran: Karaj | collected 2018-10 | reverse complement strand
GGTGGGGCGATGGGCGGGGTTCGGGGTGGCGTGGTTCGCGGTGGGGAGGCCGGAGGCGTCGTAGCCCATGGGGAACGGGACGTGCCAGGCCGCCGTCCGCTTCTTCCGGGCGATGACGTCCATGGCGGTGTAGGGACGGGCGTGGCCCACGTGCAGACCCACGCCGGAGGGGAACGGGAACTCGATCAGGGCGTAGAACTTGGGCTTGTCAGACTCGTCCACGGTCTTGTAGATCTTGTTCTCCACCCAGTATTTCTGCCACTTGGCTTCAATGGCTTCAAAATCGTATTTCATCTTTCAGTCCTCCAATGCGACCGGCTTCGCGTCGTTCCAAAGGCGCTCCAGATCGTAGAAATTGCGCGTCTCCTCGGTGAAGATGTGGACGACGAGGCTGCCGAAGTCCAGCAGGACCCAGGTGCCGCCGCGGTGGCCCTCCCGGTGCAGCAGGGGCTCGCCGCAGTTCTCCACGGCCTCCTCCACGGCGTCGCAGAGGGTGTTGACGTGGGTGTTCGAGGTGCCGGTGCAGATCAGAAAATACTCCGCCAGGGTGGTGACGTCCGTCACCTCCAGCAGCTTCAGACCCACGCCCTTCTTATCTTCCAGCGCTCCGGCTGCCGCCAGGGCGATCTCTTTTGTGGTCATATTCATTCCTCCAAACGGGATTGATTCAGTTGCTGCGCGTCAGAACAGCTTGCCGAACAGGTCGGTGGCGATGGCGTAGAAGGTCATGCCGCTGAGCAGCAGGGACAGCAGCAGCAGGAAGGCGCCCTTCAGCCAGCCGGGGGCTCCGCCCATCTCCTCCTCGGCCTCCAGCTCCACCTGGGAATCGGGCCGGTCGACCTCCACCATGGCGTGTCTGCGGGCGGGGGCCGTCTGGGGCTCCTCGGTCTGCTCCGCGGGGGCGGCCTTCAGCGGGGCCTTCTTCGGCTCGGGCTTCTTTTGGGGAGCGGCGGGGGCGGCCTCGTCCGGGGTCTTGGCCGGGACCTCGCCGATCAGGGCGTAGAGCTCCGCCAGCAGGGTGTCGTCGTCGATGGGGGCGCGGGTCTTCTTCCCGGGGTCCGCGTGGGCGCCCAGGGCGGCCTCGGCCACGGAGGCATAGGAAACCCGGGTCAGGGTGTCCTTCTCCAGGACCTTCTCCGGCTTCTCGTCCGGCTTCTCGGGATCCACCGGAGGCCAGCTCTTCACGTCCTCGGCGGCGTTCTCGGCGGACTCGGCAGCGGCTTCCGCGGTCTCTTCCACCGCCTCCGCGGTCTCTGCCACAGTCTCTTTCGCAGCTTCGACGGCCTCCGCGGTCTCCTCCGCGGTCTCTTTCGCAGCTTCGACGGCCTCGGCGGCAGTCTCTTCGGCGTGTTCGGCGATTCCCCCGACGGTCTCGGCGGCCTCTTCCGCTGCCTCGGCGGCCTCTTCGGTGATTTCCTCCGCGGCCTCCGCGGCGGGATGGCCGGCGGGAAGCTCGGACTGTTCGTCGATGGCGGCCTGCAGCTCCGCGGCGGCCTCGGGGATACCGTCGGCCATTTCCGCCTCACGCAGGGTCTGTTCGGCCTCGGAGACGGTCTGCTCCGCCTCGGAAGCGGTCTGCTCCGCCTCCGCCGCCACGGCCTCGGCGGCCTCGGCGATCTTCGCGGCGGGATGCTCGCTGTCCAGCTCGGACAGGGGCTCGTTCAGAAGGGCCCTCAGCTCTGCCAGGAAGAGGTCGTCCTCATCGGATCTGGACTTCGGAGCGGGGGGATCCTCGGCGGGAGCTTCCTCGGCGGGGGCTTCCTCGGCGGGGGCTTCCTCGGCGGGGGCCTCCTCCGTGTGCAGGGTCAGTCCCTCCGGGGCAAAGGCGGCGTGGACGGCAGCGGAGACGCCCTCCGCGGGAGATTCGTCGGAATCAATGAAATTCATCACCAGCTGGCTCCCCTCGGGCACCAGATTTCTGGGATCCTCCGGGCGCTCCTCCTCGGGCTTGTTCAGCTCGTTCATGTCGCCGGGGGCTTTGGAAAACAAATTATTAAAGAGTGTCATGCGTCTTCGCTCCTCTCTTTATAGTCGATTTCAGCCGCGGCCGCGGTATAGTACCGTCTGGCCTCGCGGGATACGGGATCGATGGACCGGCCGGTGGCGACCAGATACCGGTAGGTGGTCTCCAGCCCCAGCCAAACGGCGGCGTCCAGATCGGCGCGGGTCAGCGTCCGCAGGCGCTCCACGCCGGGGAAATCCCGGTTGGGTTCTACGTAGTCGGCGAGATACAGGATCTTTTCCAGGGTGGTCATGGCGGGACGGCCGGTGGTATGCCAGCGGATGGCCAGCACGGCCTCCGGGCACTCGCCGAAGACCCGTTCCGCAACGGCGGCGCCGGTGACGGCGTGCAGGAGCTTCGTGTTCTCCCGTTCGGAGTCGGTGAGCTCCAGACCGTAATACGCGCACAGATGGCGCTGCTCCTCCTCGCCCAGGGCCTTGGTGACGTCGTGGAGAATGCCGGCGCGGCGGGCGACGTCCTCGTCCTCGCCGTATTCCAGGGCCAGCTCCGCGGCGGTTCCGGCGACGCCCAGGGCGTGGGGCCGGCGCTTCTCGTCGTGCAGGGACAGGCTCATTGTCTCCAGCTCGTCATAGGGCAGGCCGCGCAGGTCCGCCCGGCACTGATACCAGCCGTTGGTCAGGATCAACCGCTGGGCCTCGGGCTCCAGGAAGCCGGGAGCCTGCAGGGCCAGGAGCCGGCGCACGGAGGTGGAGGAGATGCGGATGCAGCGGTTGTTCGTCAGCACGATCCTTGCACCCATGTCCCGGCGCAGGGCCTCGGCCTCCGCCTCGACCTTCTGCCAGAGAGTCTCGTCCTCCTCCCGGTGCATGACCGCCAGAACGGCGCCGGCGGCGATCCGCTCGGGGCAGTACCAGGTGCGGAAGGACAGGAGCATATCCGTGCCCATGATGAGAAAGATCTCGTCCTGCGGGTACAGGGCCTTGAGCTCCGCGATGGTGTCCACGGTGTAGCTGGGGCCCTCGCGGCGCAGCTCGATGTCGCTGACCTCGGCGCGGGGCACGGTCGAAAAGGCCCTGCGGGTCAGCTCCAGCCTCTCATAGGGGCTCGGAGAGCCCTCGGGCAGACGCTTGTGCGGGGGGCTGGCCGCGGGGATCACGAAGAGGCGATCCAGGGCCAGCTTTTCCACCATTTCCCGGGCGGCCAGCGTATGCCCCACGTGGGGCGGGTTGAAGCTGCCGCCGTAGATCCCGAGCCGCGCCATCAGTCTTCGTCCTGCGCCTCGCGGCGGCGCTGCTTGGCGAACTCGATGGCGGACTGGCGGAAGTATTCGTTGCGCTTTTCGCGCTCGGCCCTGGCCGCGGCACGGCGCTTGTGGATGCCGGTGCGGACGGGGTTGACCTTGACCTTGGGCCGGGCGGTGCCGGTCTTCTTCGCCAGGGTCTCGGAGTGCCGCCACAGCACGAATTTGCTGCCGACGCACTGGATCCCCTCGGCGTTCAGGGCCTCACAGAGGGCGTCGCAGGCCTCTCTGGCCGTCAGCAGGGCGGTCTCCAGGACCTTGCCCTTGACGAGCTCTCTGGCCTCCAGCTGGCGGTCCAGCTCGGCGATGATGGCGTCGGTGACGCCCTCCTTGCCGACGGTCAGGGTCGTTTCCAGCTCGTTGGCCTTTGCGCGCAGCTCGGCGCGCTGTTTGCTTGTGATCATAGTGTTTCCTCCAACAATTGCGAGAGCCGTTTCAAAGCGTTGGCTCTGTGGGAGATCTCATTTTTCTGCGCGGAGCCCATCTGGGCGAAGGTGCAGCCGTGGCTGGGGACGTAGAAGACGGGATCGTAGCCGAAGCCGTCCTCCCCCCGGGGCTCGAAGGTGATGTAGCCCTCGCAGGTCCCCTTGGCCACGAGCTTGCGGCCGTCGGGCCACAGAAGGGTGATGACGCAGACAAAGCGGGCGGTGCGCTCCTCGGAGCGGACGCCCCGCATTTTTTGCAGAAGATGATTGAGCCGGTCCCGGTCGGTGACGCAGTCGGGAGCGCCGTAACGGGCTGACCGGATGCCGGGCTCGCCGCCCAGCACGTCCACGCAGAGGCCGGAGTCGTCGGCCAGGGCGGGAAGGCCCGAGGCCTCCATGACGGACCGCGCCTTGAGCTCGGAGTTCTCCTCAAAGCTCGTGCCGGTCTCGTCCACGTCGACGTGCAGTCCCAGCTCGGACTGCAGCACCAGCTCGATGCCGTATTTTGCCACAATGGCCTGGATCTCGGCCAGCTTGTGGGCGTTTTGGGAGGCAAGGATGACTTTCATAGCGAAATTACCTTCTTTACGATCTCGCACAGCTCGGCGTTGCCCTTTTTGCAGAGCTGTACGAGCTGCGTCTGTTCCTCCGGCGTGAAGGCTCTGCCCTCGCCGGTGGCCTGGAGCTCCACGATGCCGCCGGAGGCGGTCATCACGCAGTTCATATCCACCATGGCGCGGCTGTCCTCGGCGTAGCAGAGGTCCAGCATCGGGATATCGTCCACGATGCCGGCGGAGATGCCGGTCAGGATCTCTTTGACGGGCATCTGCTCGATGAGCCCCTGCTCCAGCAGGCGGCGCAGGGCCAGATACAGGGCCACGAAGCCGCCGGTGACGGAGGCGGTGCGGGTGCCGCCGTCGCCCTGCAGAACGTCGCAGTCGACGGTGATGGTCCGCTCCCCCAGAAGCCGAAGATCCGCCGCGCCGCGCAGACTGCGGCCGATGAGGCGCTGGATCTCGGCGCTCCGGGGCGCCAGCTTCAGCCTGGAGATATCCCTGGCGGAGCGCTGACGGTTGGCCCGGGGCAGCATCGAATACTCCGCGGTGATCCAGCCGCCCTCCTTGACGTGGGGCGGGACCTTCTCCTCGACGGAGGCGTTGCACAGCACCATCGTCGCGCCCATTTCGATCAGGCAGGAGCCCTCGGCAAATTGGATGAAGCCCGGGGTGAGCTTCACCCTGCGCAGCTCATCCACCTTCCGGCCGTCGATACGAGTCATAGAATCCTCCTCAGATCAGTGCTTCCACGAAATCCTCGGCGTTGAAGGGCATGAGGTCGTCGATGCCCTCGCCGACGCCGACGTACTTCACCGGGATCTGCAGGGCGTCGGCCACGGAGATCACGATGCCGCCCTTGGCGGTGCCGTCGAGCTTGGTCAGCACGATGCCGGTGACGCCGGCGATCTGCTGGAACTGCTTGGCCTGGATCAGGCCGTTCTGGCCGGTGGTGGCGTCCAGCACCAGCAGGACCTCCTTGTCTGCCTCGGGCAGCTCCCGGTCGATGACGCGGTTGATCTTGGCCAGCTCGTTCATCAGATTGGACTTGTTGTGCAGACGTCCCGCGGTGTCGCAGATGATGACGTCCGCGCCCCTGGCCTTGGCGGCGGAGATGCCGTCGAAGACCACGGAGGCGGGATCCGCGCCCTCATGCTGGCGGACGATGTCCACCCCGGCGCGGTGCGCCCAAATCTCCAGCTGGTCCGCAGCCGCGGCGCGGAAGGTATCCGCCGCGCAGAGCAGGACGCGTTTGCCCCCGTCCCGGAGCTGATGGGCCAGCTTGCCGATGGTGGTGGTCTTGCCGACGCCGTTGACGCCGATGACCAGGATCACGGAGGGCTTGGTGCCGATCTTCAGATCGGGATCGCCGACGTTCAGAACGTCCGTCAGAATGCCGACGAGACCGCCTCGGACCTTGGTGGGGGTGGTGAGCATATTGTCGTAGGCCACGGTCCGCAGCTTCTCCACGGCTCTCGTGGAGAGATCCACGCCGAGATCCGCCAGGATCAGCCGCTCCTCGAGCTCGTCGTAGAACTCGTCGTCGACCTCATATTCCCCGGCGAACAGGCCGCTGATGGCCTTTCTGGTCTTGCTTAATCCGTTTTTCAGCTTTTCTAAAAATCCCATTAGAATAATCCTCTTTAGATAAAGGTTGAAAATGCGCTTATTCCGCGTCGAGCCTGAGCTCCTTCTCCAGCTCGTCCAGGTTCAGATGCAGCAGCTTGGACACGCCCTGCTCCTGCATGGTGACGCCGAAGAGGGCGTCGGCCTCCTCCATGGTGCCGCGGCGGTGGGTGATGACGATGAACTGGGTCTTCCGGCAGAGCTGGCGCAGATAGGAGGCGAAGCGCTCCACGTTCAGCTCGTCCAGGGCGGCGTCGATCTCGTCGAGCATACAGAAGGGCGTGGGCCGCACCTTCAAGATGGCAAAGTACAGGGCGATGGCCACGAAGGCCTTCTCGCCGCCGGAGAGCAGGGTGATGGTCTTGAGCTGCTTGCCCGGGGGCTGGACCTTGATCTCGATGCCGCAGCCCAGGGGATCGTTCTCGTCCTCCAGCTCCAGCGAGGCCTTGCCGCCCCGGAACATCTCCACGAAGGTCTCCGAGAAATAGCGGTTGATCTTCGCAAACTCCTCGGTGAAGATCGAGGTCATCTGGCGGGTAACGTCCCGGATGATGCCCTCGAGCTCCCGCTTGGAGCCAAGAACGTCGTCCCGCTGGCCGGTGAGATAGCTGTAGCGCTCAAAGACCCTCTCGTACTCCTCGATGGCGCCTAAATTCGGCGTGCCCAGGGCGGAAATCTTCCGGCGCAGCTCCGCCACCCGGCGGTTGGCCGCCACGGCGGATTCGATCTCGCCGGCGTGGGCCGGGGCCGTGGAGGGGGTCAGCTCGTAGCTGTCCCAGAGCTTGTCGATGATCTGCTTTTCCTCCATGTGGGCGGCGTTCTTCCGGGCCTCCAGACGGGCGGCCTCCCGCTCCATATCGAGGATATCCTTGTTCTTCTGCTGGGCGGAGCGGTCGTTGGCGGTGCGCTCGGCCTCCACGGCGGCGCGGTCGGCCAGGGCCTGCTGCCACTCCTCGCGCCGGGCGGAGACCTGCTCCTGTCCGGCGGCAATGAGGCCGGCGGTCTGCTTGAGCTCCCCGTCCAGACGGCCGATGTCGGCCTCCATGGAGGCGATCAGGCCCTGCTTCTGGGCGCGGTCGCCCTCCATGGCCTTGGACAGATCCTCCATCTGGCGGAGGTTCTCCCGGGCGGTCTCCTTCTCCGCGGCCAGGGCGGATAGCTTCAGCTTCACCGAGGTCAGATCGTCGGCCAGAGCCGTCCCCTGCCGGGTCAGCTCGGACTGGACCACGGTGAGCTCGTCCAGCTTCGCCTGCAGGCTGTCCTGCCGGGCGGCGATCTGCGTGCACTCGGCGTCCAGGGCGGAAATGCGGTCGCTGTCCCTGCCGTGCTGGGCAGTAAGGGCTTCCAGCTCGCGGTGGTTGACCCGGGCGGCCTCCTCGACGGCCTCCAGAAGAACGGAATACTGCTTCCTTTCACCCTCCAGACGCAGGACGTTGTCCTCGGCCCGGCGCAGGGAATCCTGCACCGCGGTCATCTCGAACAGCACCAGATCCCTCTGGCGCTCGGCCTCCGCCAGAGCGGCGCTGCCCTCTTCCAGGGCGGAACGGAGGCGTTTGACCTCGGCGTTCAGTCTGCGCAGCTCGTTGGCGCGGGAAAGCACGCCCGCGCTGCCGGCGGAGCTGCCGCCGGTCATGGAGCCGCCGGGGTTCATCACCTGGCCGTCCAGGGTGACGATCTTGAAGCGGCTGCGGTATTTCTTCGCCATGGAAACGGCGTCGTTCAGGGTTTCGGTGATGACGGTCCTGCCCAGCAGGTTCCGCACGATGGGCAGATAGCGGTCCTCGCAGCTCACCAGCTCCGAGGCGACGCCCAGATAGCCGGGGCAGGACTCCAGACCGCGCTCGGAGAGCTCCTTGCCCTCGATGGCGGTCATGGGCAGGAAGGTGGCCCGGCCGGCGTCCCTGGCCTTGAGCAGCTGGATGGCGGCCTTGCCGTCCTCCTCGGAGGAGACGACGACGTTCTGCATCGCGGCGCCGAGGGCGATCTCGACGGCCACGGAATAGCGGTCTTCGGTGGAAATCAGGCGGGAGACGGGGCCGTGGACGTTCCGCAGAACGCCGCCCTCTGCCTGCCGCATGACGAACCTGACGGCCTTGGAATAGCCCTCATAGTCCCGCTCCATCTCGGCCAGGAGCTTCTGCTTGGACTCCGCGGTGCGCAGCTGCACGGTCTTCTCCTGCAGTTGGGAGCGCAGGGCCTCCGCCTTCTCCTCCCGGGCCTTGCGCCGCAGCTCGTAGCCCGTGAGCATATTTTTATTGGATTGAGCCTCGTCGGCGGCTGCCTTCAATTCCTTCTCGCAGGAAGAAAGGCGCTGCTCCGCCTCGGTTTTGCGCCGGGCGGCGGCCTCGTCGTCGGCCTTGAGCTCGCAAAGGCGCTCCTCGGCCCGGTCCGCGGCCTGCCGCAGAGCGGCGGCGTCGGCCCGGCGGGCGGCAAGCTCCGCGGTGCAGGCGGCGTGCTCGGTCCGGAGCCGGAGGAAGCTGCGGTTCATGCCCTCGGAGGAATCCTCCAGGGCCTTGATCTGGCCCTCGATATCGGTCAGCCGGGTCTGCAGGGTCTGTTCCTCCCTGCCGATGGCGGCGATGCGTTCGTTTCGTTCGGCGATGCTGCCGAGGATCCCGTCGGAGCGGTCGTCCTGGTCCTTCATCTCCTGCTGCAGGCGGTAGAGGTTCTCCAGGACGTTTTTCTTCTCGCCCTCGCGGACGGTCTTCTCCCCCTCCAGCTGACGAACCTCGGCCTGGGCGTCGTCGATGGCCTGGCGGCGGGCCTCCACGGTCTCGTCGCGGCGGTGCAGGGCCTCGCTCAGCTCCTCGGATCTGGCATAGAGGCCCTCCAGTTCCTGATGGCCCCGCTGCAGCTCGTAGGCGGCGGCGGAATAGTCCTCCTCGGCCTTCCGGGCGGAGGCGGCGAGCCGGTCCAGGCTCTGGAGCCACAGGGCGATCTCCACGCCCTTGAGCTCGTCGCGCAGGGCCAGATACTTCTTCGCCTTCTCGGACTGCTCCCGCAGGGGCTCCACCTGGAGCTCCAGCTCGGAGATCTTGTCGCCCAGACGCAGGAGGTTGTCCTCGGTGCGCTCGAGACGGCGCTCGGTCTCCTCCTTGCGGTGGCGGTACTTGGAGATGCCGGCGGCCTCCTCGAAGACCTCGCGGCGGTCCGTGGACTTGACCGAGAGGATCTCGTCGATGCGGCCCTGGGAGATGTTGGAATAGCCCTCGCGGCCGAGGCCGGTATCCATGAACAGCTCGTTCACGTCCTTCAGACGGACGGACTGCTTATTGATATAAAATTCGTTTTCGCCGGAGCGGTAGTAGCGGCGGGTCACCATGACCTCGTCGTTGTCGATCATAAAGTACCGGTCGGCGTTGTCAAAGATCAGGCTGGCCTCCGCGAAGCCCAGCTGGGGCCGCTTCTGGGTGCCGCCGAAGATGACGTCCTCCATCTTCGCGCCGCGCAGGGCCCTGGTGCTCTGCTCGCCCATGACCCAGCGGATCGCGTCGGAGATATTCGATTTGCCCGAACCGTTGGGGCCGACGATGGCGGTGATGTCGTCGCCGAACTGCAAAACGGTCTTGTCGGGGAAGGACTTGAAGCCCTGGATCTCCAGGGATTTGAGGTACATGGAGGGAGCTCACCTCTTTTTTTCTCGGGTGGAAAGGGGTATTATCCGGCCAAATAGGGGCAACGGGCGCAGAAAGCCACAATATTTATGGTATTCTATCACAAAACGCTCCCGTTTTCAAGAGAAAAAAGATAATTCTTGACACCGGGGCCGCGATTCGTTACGATAAAGAACGGGGTGAAGCGTATGTGGAAATGGATCAAAAAACTGTTCTCTCTGCTGCGGCACACCCTGGCACTGGCCGCGGCGGTGATCGCGGCGGTGCTGATGTGCCTGAGCATCGTGACCCTGACTCTGTCGAAGACCGTTTTGGACGTCGATTTTATGAAGACCCAGCTGCGGGAGAACGACGTCTACACCGGCGTCGCCGACGCGGTCAAGGACAGCTTCCGCGGTATCTACCGCAGCAGCGGCTACCGCAGCGACCGGCTGGACGGCCTGGTGGACGGACTGCTGGACGCCGTCATCCGCCCCGCCCCCCTGCAGCAGGAGATGGAGCCCATCCTCGATCAGGTCTACGGCGGTGAGATCCCCGAGGTAAGCGGAAAATACTTTGCCGCGGATTACGCCGACTCCATCTACGGCTATATCAGCAAAAAAGCCCCGGACACCGACAAAAGCAGCATCGACAGGATCGTCTCCGACGTGGGCCGCGCCATCCGGGAGAACGTGGATCTCTCCGCGGTGGGCAAGGCGATCCGCGACGGGGCCGCCCTCATCGCCCTGTGCGTGGGCGCGGTCTATCTGACCTGCGCCGCCGTCGCCGCGGTGCTGCTGGTACTGATCCTGATATTGGCCAGGGACAAGCTCAAATGGCTGCGTCTTCCCTTCCTGATCTCCGGCATCCTGATGATCCTCTTCTCGATCCTCTGTCTGGTCCTGCTGCCGAAGGATCTGGTGCTGCTCAACGCGGCGATCACCGGCTTCGTCTACAGCATCCTGCGCTGGGTGATCCTGCTGTTCTTCCTCTACGGCCTTCAGAATCTCCTCATCAGCCTCGCCCTGCGGCTGATCCGCCGCGCGAAAAAGCTGAAGGCGGAACGCAGGTCGCAGCCCGGCAGCGCTTCGCCGCTGCGGAAATAAGGAAGACGCCGCGTCCAACGACGCGGCGTCTTCCTGTTATTGCCTGTATTCGTTCTTCGATCAGCCGTTGGATTCCGGCGGGATGAGTCCCCGCTGGATCTTCAGCCGGAGGATCCGTACGACGGCTTCGTCCAGACGGTCCTGGGAGATCGTCCCGTCTTCCACGGCGGCCTCCAGGGCGCGGGTCACGGTAAAGACGTCCTCCACGCCGAGGAGCATATCGCAGCCGGCGTTGACGGCCATGATGCAGCGATCCGCCTCGGAGTAGCCGCTGAGGGCCTTCATGGTGATGCCGTCGGTGATGACGACGCCGTTATAGCCCAGCTCCTGCCGCAGCAGGTCCGTCACCACTGCGAAGGAGAGGGACGACGGGGTATCGGGATCCGCGTCCGTCAGCAGAAGATGGCCCACCATCACCATATCCGCCCCGGCCTTGATGCCGGAGGCAAAGGGCAGGAACTCGCCCTCGCGCAGCTCCGCCACGGTCCGGGTGACCTCGGGCAGGGTCTGGTGGGAGTCCGCGTCGGTGTCGCCGTGGCCGGGGAAATGCTTCAGCACACAGGCCACGCCGCCCTCGTGGAAGCCCTCCACCGCGGCGGCCACCAGCTCGGCGGCCTTGGCGAAATCGTCGCTGTAGGCGCGGTCGCCGATGACGGTATTGTTCGGGTTCGTCCAGACGTCGGCCACGGGGGCGAAGTCCAGATTGAAGCCGAGGCCCTTCAGATCGGAGCCGATGATCTTCCCGTTCTCCTTTGCGCCGGCGGCGCCTTTGCTGCGATAGGAGAACATGCTGTCCAGCTTCGTGGTGCCGAGGTCTGCGTTGGTCATCACCCGGGCCACCCGTCCGCCCTCCTCATCCACGCCCAGGAAGGGCGCGACGGCGCACATCTGCCGCATGCCGGCCAGCATGTCGCGGACCTGGGTCCTGTTCTTCAGATTTCCGGAGGAGAAGATCAGACCGCCCACGGGATAGGTCTGCAGCGCCACGCGGGAGATCTCGCCCGCCACGCTGGTATTCTTGACGCCGGTGATGACGTCCGGATTCACAAACAGGAGCTGACACACCTTCTCATGGAGACTCATCTTTTCCAGCATCGACAGGGCCTGCACGGTGGCCTCGTCGGGCTCCGTATCCGGTTCGGTCACGGGCTCCGTGGGGAGCTCGGTGGGGATCTCCGGGGTGGGCTCCGTCGGTTCCGCGGAAGATGCGACCGACTGCTTGTCCGGCAGCTTGCCGTCGACCTTGTCCTTCTGCGGCAGAGAGGCCGCGATCAGGCCGACGCCGGCAAGGGCGCAGATGATCCCGAAGACGACCAGGATAATTTTGAGCGGTTTATTCATGGTTCATTCCTCTTCCGGGCAAAAATCTGTGATGTATTATATCACTCTTTCCCTCGTATTGCAAGAGGCAGTCCGACGATTTCCGACAAAGGGCGTCCGAAGGTCCCCGGGCGGTCCCGTCCGCGCCGTCCGATCAAAGGACGATCCCGTCGATCTCCTCGGTCAGCCGGCAGATCTCGTCGATCAGGGAGCCGATGTAGTCCACGGTGGCGTTCAGAGGGCCGTCGGTGCTGACGTCCACGCCGGCGAGCTTCGCCATCTCCATAGGCGGCAGAGCGCCGCCGGAGGAAAGGAACTTCTTCCAGTCCGCCACGGCGGGGGCGCCCTCCTCCCGGATCCGCAGCATCGCCTGGGTGGCCACGGTGAGACCCGCGCTGTAGGTGTAGGGGTAGAGGCCCATATAGTAGTGGGGCTGGCGCATCCAGGTCCGCTCCGCGCCTTCGGGGATCTCCACGGCGTCGCCCCAGAAGAGCTCCAGGTTCCTGCGGAAGAGATCGTTCAGGATC
>JAEEGL010154759.1_pt1 | contig 12414 bp, 14 predicted proteins | sample 9134231 | NCBI WGS metagenome assembly JAEEGL01 (sample SAMN16246548, study PRJNA631951) | gut metagenome | biome: gut microbiome; feature: rumen; material: fiber-attached | host: Bos | place: Iran: Karaj | collected 2018-10 | reverse complement strand
TGGCCACGGGAATATGCTTCACCCTCGCCAGCGTTGTCGACCATCTGGACGCGTCGGCCATAACAATGGTCGTGATCTCCGTCTCCCTCGCGCTTATGCTGGGCGCCTGCGGGACCAACGTCGGGGAGGGCATCGCCAGGAATTATCCCACCCAGTTCATTCTCCAGGCGCTTCTGATACTCGCGGCCTTCAACATCGCCCTCACCGTGGTCCTCCAGGGAGGAGAGATAGGCGGGCAGATTACGTATTACGCATGCCAGGTCCTGCTCCTTCTGATTTCGGGGTTCTACTTCTACAGGATGATGCGCGTGAAGCTCCCCGGAGTGGTGAAGGACGTGCTTAAGATGGAAGGGAAGAAAAGGGACGACATCCCCAGGATGAAATGAGTTTCCGGTCAGGCTTTGTAGACGCCGTGCCTCACTTCGAATATGATGCAGCGGTCCAGCATCGCTGATACCATCTTTTCGGCGCGGTCGCCGGCTATCTCCCTGACGTCTTCCATGGTGAACGTACCCTTGATTTCGGTGAGGCCTTCCGCCAGGATCAGCATTTTGCCGTTCAGATCGGAGCAATGCTCGTACCTGTATACCATGGTCGAGTAAGGGTCCGCCTCGGCTATCTTTTCCCTCTTCTTGAGCGCGTCCGGCGGAACGAATCCCGTAGCCTGCGCCAAAGCCTCTCTGACCGCTTCCTGGCTTTCTGATCTGTAGAAGATCGAGATCATGTCAGTGCGGGATTCAGTGCCGCAGTACGGGCACACCGACGCTTTCTTAGAGAGGTCTATGATGCGGGGGCGCTTGCAGCTTCCGCATTGCGCGAGTCCGTATGCCATCCCATCACCTGTATTCGGTGAAGACGAGGGCGGCCAGGCAGCACCCGTAATTGTCCATGGGTATCGCCAATTCCTCGGTGAGATATTGGATCTCCTCGAATTCGACGCCGCGGATGCGGGCCATCTCGTCCATCTTCCATCTCAGAATCTCTTTGAGGGATTCCGCGGAGCCGTGTATGTGGCCTTCCGCGACGTAGCCGCCTCTGCCGTCCTTCCTGAAGGCGTACGCTATCCCTGCCGCTATGGTTTCGCCCTCGCTTCCGCGCATCTGGGCGAGGACGCAGTGTGTGATGGCGCCCATCGGCATCTCGCACACCTTGACGCGCTCAGCTCCCACCGGAATCACCGAGGAAACTGAGACCAGGTTCTGCTCGCCTATGCCCGCTTTTATGAGGGCTTTGTCGAAGGCGTTGAGGTCGGAAACCTCGCTGAAAGCGGAGCTGCTCGTGATGAAGAATTTGGACGGTACGAGTTCCATATGCTTGCATCTCCCTCGGATAATTATCTGTGTCGGTCATCCGTAGATCATCTTGTTGGAATCGGGCTCCTGCGGGATCCTTATGCTGAGATGCTTGTCAATCTCCTCGGCTTCTTTGAACAGCATATCCGGATCGACTTTCAGCCCGGGTATTATCCTGGAGATGGGGCCGATTATTCCAGCGGCCGCGCCGGGGTCGGGTATGTTCTGGTTCGCCGGAACTATCAGGGACATGACGTTGAACCCATAGAGCGGCCCCTCGTACATCATCACGCCGCTGGTCCCTCTGATCATCCCGCTTTCCATGGATGGGACCTTGGATTTTCTCACCATTTCCATGGAGCCGGGGCCAGACCCGCAGGCTATTATGGAATCTTCCGGGCTCATGCGCGGCACGCCTTCGATGCAGATCACCTCTTTGGTCCCGAGGGAGCGCAGATATTCTCCGAGGGACTGGACGACATCGAAGCATTGCTCCGGTTTCGGAGCGTATTCGGAGAGGCAGATAACGACGTCTTTCTCTTTCTTTCCCCTCCTGACTTTGCCCTTGTGCCCGTACATACGGATGGGCGGGTAGGCGTTGCCGCCGGACAGGAAGCAATATGGCGGCAGTTCCGGGCCGGATAGGCCTGCGATGACCGGCATTTTCAATTGTGAAACGTAATAATTGGCGGCGATGGAGCTGACCAGCCCGCTGCTGGGGAACCCTATTATCGCCGACGGCTCGTCCAGGTCCAGCGCGGAATATCTGACGGTCCTTATGTCCATGCCCCGTCATAGTGCCAAAAGTAATAATGGGTTTCGCGGTTCGGGTCCGCATGAGCGGGCATACCATAGGTATCTCGAAGACTTCGGGCGGAATTCCGGTGGTCACGGAATACATTCCGGGGAGCCAAAGCGCCGGATATATGATTGGCGTCGCCACCGGATCGCGCGACGAATGCGGCAGGATATTCGGGCTGTCCCATCTTCTGGAGCATACCGTGTTCAGGGAGACCGAATCCAGGGATTCCTACCAGATGGCGAAGGAGATCGAGGGGGCCGGCGGGGAGCTGAACGCTTTCACGGCCAAGGAGATGACCGCTTTCTATGGCATTACCATCAAAGAGACTGCGGATGTCGCCATGGACATAGTCGGGGACATAGTGGCCAACCCGAAGATAAACGAGAAGGATACCGAGCTGGAGAAGAAGATCGTGCTCCAGGAGCTCAGCATGATAAAGAACGAGCCTGAGAGCTACATCCACGATATCTTCGAGTCGCAGCTCTGGAGGGGCCATCCCCTATCCCAGGACGAGGGCGGCCTGGAATCCATAGTAGAAGGCCTGACCCACGAGGATCTGAGGGAATATTACGAGGAGAAGTACAGGATCCCGAACCTCGCGGTGTATGCGGTGGGGGCAGTGGATCCCGGGGAGACGGCGGAATGGGCCGAGAGAACCTTGGATGGGATGTCCGGCGGCGCCAGGAACCGCAGGGAAGCCCCAGCCACATCGGAATCAGGATACAGATTCGTGGAGAACGATGCCGACCACTACCAGATAGCCATGGGATTCCAGGCTTACGGGGCTTCCCACAAGGACAGGATGGCGGTTTCGCTGCTGGCCGCTGTGCTCGGGTCCGGGACCAGCTCCAGGCTGTTCCAAGGCGTCAGGGAGAAGAAGGCATTGGTCTACTCGGTTTATTCCAACGTCTCCCAATACAGCGATTCGTCCTGTCTGGCGACTTACATGTCATGCACCGGCCCCAACGTGGCCGAGGCTTTGGGAACAGCCGCGTCGGAGATCGGAAGGCTCGTGAAAGAAGGCTTGGAGGAGGGCGAGCTGGAGCGCACCAAGAGGCTTCTGAAGGGCGCAAACGTCCGCGCCATGGAATCGACCGACAGCAGGCTCTACAGGCTGGGCGTGAACCATATGCTCAACGGCACCGCGGAGACCTTGGAGAGCCGTCTCGCCAGGATAGACGCGGTGACCGGCGACGATGTGATGCGCGCGGCAGAGGATATTCTCCTCCAGGAGAGGCTGAACGTCGTGATCCTTGGGAAGAAAAGCAGGAAGATCAGGGATTTCGATCTGAATTCCCTTTCTTTCTGAACTGCTCTATCAGATGGAGGACGGCGTTCGCGCCGCTCTCCACGGCCTCTTCCACCGGCGGCGTCATAGTCTCAGACATGGTGCGGATGTCCGCCACCTCTATCGCCACGAATCTGACCTCCTCAGGCATTATCTCCGGGTCCATCTGGCGTCCGATCTTCATCGCAGTGGGGAGATTGACATCGTGGCATGACGATCCGGCGATAACATCGTCGAAATCTGATTCGCTGTAAAGCATCACCGTACCCGGCTCGTATTGCATGGTCTGTATCGCGTCGACGATGACCGCGAATCTGTAGCCGTGTATCGCCGGCAATATGTCCAGGCCTCCGACGGCCTCCTGGGCGCAATCGACGTCCGGAAGGTTCATGCTCTCTATTCTTTCCGATATCCTCAGTCCGACCGCATCATCGCACATTATGGGGCTCCCCAGCCCGACGACTACGACGCTGGAACCGCGCCTGCAGAATTCTTTGTCCATCGGGTGGGCGTATCGCAACCATGCTTTATCGTTTGGCCGTCGGTCCGCATTCTTTCCTATGCTTCCGATAAGGCACATCCTCAGGAGACAAGAAGAACAGTTATCTGGGCGTTGGCCAGTCCGAGTGTCAGAGCGATGCGATGCCGTCCGATGTCAGTTCTCTGCAAGCGATAGAAGCCCTGCTTCCCGGTGTAACGTCCCGCAAGATGATGGGTGAGTATCTGCTTTACATGGATGGCAAACTCTTCGGAGGGATATACGACGACAGGCTTCTTCTGAAGATCACCAAGGCATCCGCGGGGATGCTCAGGGATTTCCCGTCCGATTTTCCGTATGAGGGCGGATCGGAGATGATCCGTTTCACTGGGCCTTATGATGCGGGCCTCCTCAGAAAGGTCGTGGCGGCCATGTGCGAGGAGCTTCCAGCTCGTAAGCGAGGCCTTTCCGTCTTCGTTTGATCGCCGGTCTTCCGAACAGATTAAACGCGCGCATCCATTCCGTCCATCATGGACATAAAGGCTCAGGTTTCGCTGGAGATAAACGGCACTTTGGTGACCTTCCGCCAATTGGAGGCGCTTCTGGCGGTCCAGGACTACGGCAGCCAAGCATCCGCAGCCAGAAAACTTGGGATTTCCGCGCCTGTCCTTAACAAATATATTTCATCTATATCCGCGGCGGCGGGGGCAGACGTTCTGAAGACGACGCCTTCCGGCTCGGTGCTGACCGCCGAAGGCGCTGAGATAGCGGCCATCGCCCGTTCGATGGGGCGCAGATGCGAGACCGGACGCCCGTTCACGGTATGCTGCAGTCCTGTGACCGAGGAGATGGTCCTGTCGGCCATGTCTTCGGCAAACATCCCCAGATCCAGGGTCGTGATATCGGACGACGAGAACAGCATCATGATGATGAGGGAGAGGAGGGCCGATTTCGCGGTCATCGACGATCCCCTCTATCTGTTCGACGCCGATGATTTCGAGATGCAGGAGATAGCCTATATGGGTATGGTATTCGTGGACAACGGCCCATCCTTCATGAAATACGCCTACGGGGCCCAGAGGGTGGCCTATATGTTCCTCGATTCCACGGGAAGGAGGTATACGGTGGATTCCGTCACGCAATCCCTGCAGGAACTGGTGAACTCCGGGAAGAGCTTCTTCGTCGATGAGGCCGCTCTGGCCAGGAAAAACATCCGCTATAAAAGCGCCATTGACCCCAAGATGCTCAGGCATGCGGTCACCGCCATATACAAGAAAGAAACCCGCAACATATCCCGTCTGATGAAGGCGCTCGCCTCCATGCCGTTCTGAGCATTACCCTTAAGGATAACACATCCGAGTTATCGACTGTCTGTATTATATACGGAATATTCAATCCAACCTTCGGATACTATGGTTACGCCCAACCCCGATTTTGCAAGGCAGATCGCCGAGGCCGGCGGAGAAGAAGTCAAAATGTGCTTCCAGTGCGGTACTTGCACCGCTGGATGCCCCTCCGGCAGGCAGACCTCCTATAGAGTCAGAAAGCTTATGAGGATGGCACAGCTCGGGCTGAAAGACGAGATTGTCAACAGCGAGGAACTCTGGGAGTGCAGCACTTGCTACACCTGCGTCGAGAGATGCCCCCGTCAGGTCCCCATCGTCGACATCGTCATCGCCCTCAGGAACATCGCCGTTTCGGAAGGCCACATGTTCGACGCCCACAAGAAGACCGCCCAGAACCTCTCCAAATTCGGGCACACTGTCTCGGTCTCCGACAAAGTTTCCGCTCTCAGGAAAGAGATGGGCCTCCCCGAGGTTCCCCCGACTGTCCTGGCCAACCCCGCAGCCAAAGCCGACCTTGACAAGATCCTCAAGGCAACCGGATTCTGCAAGATCGTGGAGTGATTTCAATGGCAAAATACGCGTTTTTCCTCGGATGCATCGCACCCCTCAGATACCCCGGAATCGAGAAATCCACCAGGGAAGTTTGCAAAGCGCTGGACATCGAGCTCGTCGACCTCAAAGATGCGAGCTGCTGCCCCGCTCCCGGAGTCATCAGGGCTTTCAACAAGAAGACCTGGCTCGCCGCCGCGGCCAGGAACCTCGCTCTCGCCGAGAAAGAGGGCCTCCCCATCGTCACCATCTGCAACGGATGCTACGGATCCCTCTTCGACGCCGCCCACGAGCTCAAAGAGAACCCCGAACTCCTCAAAGAGGTCAACACGATCCTCGCCCAGGTCGGCATGGAGTACAAGGGAACCGCCGTCGTCCGCCACTTCGCCGAGGTTCTGTACAACGAGGTCGGAGTCGACAAGATCAAAGCCAAGATCACCAACCCCCTCAGCTACAAGGTTGCGGCCTTCTACGGGTGCCACTTCCTCAAGCCCAGCGCGATCAAGAACGTCGACGACCCTGAGAACCCCCACATCCTGGACGACCTCATCGAGGCCACCGGAGCCAAGAGCATGCCCAGGCAGAACAAGATGCTCTGCTGCGGAGCCGGAGGAGGTCTCAAAGCCGCTTTCGGAGATGTCGCCAAGAAGTTCACCCAGACCAACCTGGAGAACATGAAGGCGTCCGGAGCCCAGTACATCATCGATGTCTGCCCGTTCTGCCACCTGCAGTTCGACGGCGTTCAGAAGGACCTCGGATACGCCATACCCGTGCTCCACCTGTCCCAGCTTATGGGCCTCGCCATGGGCATGAACGCGAAAGACCTCGCGCTTTCCGCTCACGTCACCCCTGTGACGCTCTGAAACTTTTGAGAGGGGTCTGACCCCTCTTCATCTCATTTTCTTGTTTTTCAGCATCTTTTTCTTCCTGCTTCGTCCGTCCGGCTTCGGCTCGGGGCTTTCAATTTTTACAGCTAATATTATATATAAGCGGTACTATTTTTTCAAGGATAATTTTATCCTGATAGTGATAATAAAAAATATCTGGCCAATGTTGTTTTTCAATAAACCAATGTTGGCGCCATATGAACAATGTTTTAATAGGGCTAGTGAATCGCATCGAACAGTAAAAGGAGCTGCAAAAATGGCACCAGCAAAGAAACCCAAGGCTTCGGCAGGCCGCAAAGTGAAGGACAAGTGGAAAGCAAAGGAGTGGTACAAGATCCACGCGCCTCGCATGTTCAACGAGGCTGAAGTCGGAGAGACCCCTTCCGCGGATCCCGATTACGTCATCGGCCGTACCGTCGAAGTCACCGTCCAGGACCTTACCGGAGATTTCTCCAAGATGCACATCAAGCTGAAGTTCAGGGTCGCTTCTGTCGACGGACACGACGCCAAGACCGTCTTCATCGGCCACGACCTGACCAGCGACTACGTCAGGAGGCTGACCCGCAGGAGAAAGACCAAGACCGACCACGTCGTGGACATCACCACCAAGGACGGCTTCGTCTACAGGATCAAGACCATGTCCATCGCCGAGAGGAGAATCCAGTCCTCTCAGGAAGAGGGCATGAGAGCCGTCATCGGCGAAACCCTGAAGAAGATCGGAGCCGAGAGGACCCTTTCCGAGATCGTGAAGGACATCGTTTCCGGAGACCTCGCCAAGGAGCTCGCCAGGGCGTGCCGCGTCGTCATCCCCATCAAGAGGATCGAGATCCGCAAGTCCGAGGTCCTCAAAGAGGGAGAGGGAGAGCCCGAATCCATCATGCCCGCGGCAGAGCCCGTGGCTGAGGACGCTCCCGCCGAGCCCACCGCCGAAGAGGCCCCCGCTGAGGAGCCCAAAGCGGAAGAGGCTTCCGAGTGAGTTTTAAGGGCCTTCGGGCCCAATTTTCTTTTTTTCAGTTTACCGATATATCCGGGGTTCTGGATAGTTTCGGCTCAGATTTCACTTCATGGGTGAGCGGCATTCAGACGCCACTGTGTTCTGCTGCGGAATGGTGTCTGTGTATCCCTCGCACAATCACGATATATTAGGGCCCAGCTGGGCGGCCGCCAGGGAGGGAGTTCGGCACACAGGGCTCCCCTTTGCGCCGGTCCCCGACCTGAGTAATCGAAAAGGAGGTGAGAGTCCTGGACGATAAAAAAGACCAGGGGCGTCCTGCAAAACTGACCCTGGCCCTCGAAGCAATCCGGCTCATCGCCGAGTTGCTGAGATTGCCCCTCATATGAAGGCGACAAACCTCTTATGGCCGTTTTGGGGCCGGCAGAAGTCTACGCATTCGTCAGAGTTCCTAGATTCAATCCCATCGCATCGTCTCGCTAACACATGGCATTATAATGGTCAACGCCTCGAACTCTGTATCCTAGGCAATAGAATTGTTACATTCTGAGCGCTCTTTTTCATGCGCTAAAAATCTCTTCCGACCAATGGGTTTTGGATTGCACCCATTCCTGGCGATTAGCCGTCCAGAAGCCACACGTAGAAACCGATATAAACCAGAACCCAATGCTCCGTTCAAGGCCGGGGTGGCTCAGCCTGGTGGAGCGTCGGACTCATAGGGTTCTGGTCAATAGACCTCTTCCAGGGAAATCCGAAGGTCATGGGTTCGAACCCCATTCCCGGCACCATATTTTTTCTATCTCGGAAGAACCTTTGTGGGATTCTTATTAAGCTGTTATTGGATTCCCTATGCATGCGTCTGATCATCTATACCGGGAAGGGGGGCGTCGGGAAGACGTCCACGTCGGCGGCCACGGCATATAGGCTATCCAAGCTGGGCTACCGCACAATACTGATGAGCTCTGATTCGGCGCATTCGCTCGGGGATTCGTTGGGCATGAAGCTCGGCAACGAGATAACCCATGTGGCCGACAATTTCGACGCATTCGAGATCGACGTCATCTATGAGATGCGCAACCACTGGAGCGAAATCCAGGATTATGTCTCCGCATTCATGCTTTCTCAGGGGATGGGCGAGATCTCAGCGGAAGAGATGGCGATATTCCCGGGGATGGAGATGATTTCGGCTCTCCTTTATCTCAACACGTTCAGGAAAGAGAATTCCTATGATGCCGTCGTGCTGGATACTGCTCCCACCGGCGAGACGCTGAGGCTGCTGAGCTTCCCGGACGTATCCAATTGGTATATGGATCGCATGTTCTCGGTGGTGAAGAAGCTCCTGGGATTCGCCAGATTCACCGTCGGGAAGTTCATGGAAATGCCTCTGCCGTCGAAAGAGGTCATGAATTCCCTCGAAGTCATCAAGAAGAACATGACCGAGGTCAAAGACGTCCTTGAGGATCCGAATAGCACTACGGTCAGGCTTGTTCTCAATCCAGAGAGGATGGTCATAAAGGAGACGATGAGGGCATACACTTACCTGTGCCTGTACAACAAGAATGTTGAGGGCATAGTCGTAAACAAGGTCATCCCCAAGGAAGCCGGGACGGATGGTTTCCTGGCGGAGAAGCTCTTGGAACAGGAAGCTTACATGCAGGAGATACACGACACGTTCGATCCGCTGGAGATGAAGCAGTGCGAGATGATGCGCACGGAGCTCCGCGGACTCGACAAGCTGGACAGGATGGCCGACATGATCTTCGGGGATGAGGACCCTGCCAAAGTCTATTCCGCCAGCAGTCCGATGAGCTTCGAAACTATCGATGGCGAGCACTATCTGAAGATGAAGATGCCGTTCGTGGATGGCGGGGACGTGGAGCTTTTCCGCTTGGACCAGGCCACCGTCATGGTCCATGTGGGAAGCCAGAAGCGCAACATACAGCTCCCAGACACGTTGGTGCACGCGGAGATAGAAGGCGCCGAATTCAAAGACGGAACTCTTAAGATCAAATTCAGGAGGAACTGAAATGCAGCACACAGACGAGGAGATATACAGATTTGTGGAGGAGAACAGGGACCTCATCGAGGCGATGATCGATCGCGCCGAGGGGAGAGATCCCTTCGGCATGGGAAGCTACCGCGATTACCGGGGAAGGGAAGACGATCGCAGCCATCCCGGAAGGTTCACCGAATACGCCCGCCGCAGAGCCGCGGAGGATGTATATTGGGCCAGGGAGAGAGCGGCCTATGACAGGATGAGGTGCGAAGATTCGCTGCGCTCGTCCATAGACGCTTTCAACGACCCGGAGGTCCAGAAGTACTTCATGACGATGGGGATGAACCTGATCATGGGATTGTCCGCCCTCATGCAGAAGATGCCGGGGCCAGAGATCATGAAGAACGCGGCCTCAGGCATGGAAGACAGCTGGAGGGAGGTCTCTCGCGCCGCTCCCAAGCAGAGAAAGACCGAAGGCGATGACGGGGAGACCCCAGGCAAAGTTCCGATCAAGTTTGACACTGACGGAGAGTGATTCCGCGGATATCGCGTCCGGAGTCATAGCCGTCGGATACGCCAGAGCCTGCGTCATGGCGGCGGTCTCAGGGGGCCCGGAGCCAAAGCCCCCAGAAGGCGGATGCTTCGCCGAGAACAGGGGAGTCTTCGTCACCCTGAGCGAATATCCTTCCGGATATCTCAGGGGATGCATCGGGTTCCCATACCCATACATGCCGCTTTCTAAGGCCATAGCGGAGGCTGCGCAGGCGGCCTGCCACGATTCCCGTTTCCCGGCTCTGTCCGCGGAAGAGGCGAAATCAGTAACCGTGGAGGTCACAGTTCTGACCGTGCCCGAGGCCATCGAAGCGGATTCGCCTGATGGTATCATGGCCGCGGTGCGCATAGGCGTGGACGGTCTCATGCTGGATCTGATGGGATATCGCGGGCTGTTTCTGCCACAGGTGCCTACGGAGCAGGGATGGGACGTCCGCCAGTATCTGGATCATCTGTCGTACAAAGCTGGGCTGCCAGCCGGATCGTGGAAGGATCCGGACGCGAGGATAAGCAGGTTCCAAGGGGAGATATTCTCGGAGAAGACTCCGTTCGGACCGGCGGAGAGAAGGGACCCATGACATTCGATCTCGTCGTCCGTGGGAAGGCCTATGTCGATGGCAAGCTGTCGTATCAGGAGATCGGCATAGAAGATGGCGTCATAACCGCCGTATCCAAGAGCCTTGGAAGGTGCGACAGCGCAATCGATATCGGCTCCAACGGGATGATTCTGCCTGGGTTCACCGACCCTCACGTTCATTTCCGCGATCCCGGGATGACTTACAAGGAAGATTTCTCGACAGGCACTCTGGCTGCCGTCCACGCCGGCGTGACCTGCGTGCTGGACATGCCCAACACCAAGCCTCCCGTCGTCGACGTCCAATCGCTGAGAGAGAAGAAATCCGCCGTCCGCGGAAAGGCGCATGTCGATTACGGGCTTTTCGCGGCAGTGACCGCAGGCTGCAACGCCGCCCCCATCGCGCCGATGGTCCCCGGATTCAAGCTTTTCATGGGATCCACCACCGGGAACATACTGCTGAATGACGATGAGGAGCTCGTCCCGGCGGTGAGGAGCGTCCTGGCCACCGGAAAGCGCATGAGCGTTCACGCCGAAGACGATTCGATGATATCCAAAGGCGAAGAGTTCTGCGCAAGGGACCATCTCCGCAACCGTCCGGCATCCGCGGAGCACAGCGCCATCAGAAGGCTGGCATCCAGATTCGCCGGATCAAAGATCAACATATGCCATCTGACCACCTCGGAAGGTTTGGACATCGCGAAAAACGCCGGCTTCTCGACGGAAACGACTTTGCACCATCTCCTTTTCGACGCGGACCGGAACCCAACCTCCGAGTACAAGACCAACCCCCCGATACGCGATCAAAAAACGAGGGAAGCCCTGTACAGAAGGTTCCTGTCCGGAGATATAGACATGTTCGGATCGGACCACGCGCCGCATTCCGTGGAGGACAAGGCCCAGGAGTTCTCCGCCGCGCCGGGAGGGATCCCCGGGGTGGAGACAACCATCCCGATGGCCATGGAGATGGTCAGGAAGCAGGAGATCTCCCTTCAAACGGCGGTCCGCATGGGTGCGGAGAGGCCGGCGGAGCTGTTCTCCATCGGCAAGGGAAAAATCGCGAAGGGATACGACGCGGATTTTTGCGTCTTCGATTTCCATCGGCAGTCAGTCATAGACGTCAGAAGGCTGCACAGCAAGTGCGGGCATTCGCCTTACGGCGGCTTCCCGGCGGTCTTCCCCGAAACAGTCATAATCAGGGGCGAAGTACAGGTGGACAGCGGCGAATTCTGCGGCGAATGCATGGGGAAAGATATCTGTGGCCGATTACGAAGTCGATTATTCTGAGGTTGCCGGGAGGAAGATCGGATGTCCGGACGGGTGCGGCATGTGCTGCCTCTGCGAGCCGGAGGTGCTTCCCGAGGAACGGGAATTCTTCAGGAAGAACCATCCGCGCGCTCTCGTCAGGGTGGGCTCTCCAGAGCCGCATCAGGCTTTGGCGCTGAAGAAAGGGTGCGGTTCCTGCGTCTTCCTCAATGACAGGCGCTGCTCGGTCTATGACCATCGGACGGCCTATTGCAGGCAGTTCCCGTTCCATCTGTACGCCAGCGACCGCGCTAAGGTTGAGCTGGACCTTTCGTGCAGAGGGGTCTGGGACAGCCAGGATGCCGACGCATTGGCCGAGGCGAAGGATCTGGTCGCCCGCGCCGAGCCGAGGATAATCCCCGCGCTGGAGGAATCCCAGGCGGTGTACAAGGA
>JAEEGL017022684.1_pt1 | contig 12415 bp, 12 predicted proteins | sample 9134231 | NCBI WGS metagenome assembly JAEEGL01 (sample SAMN16246548, study PRJNA631951) | gut metagenome | biome: gut microbiome; feature: rumen; material: fiber-attached | host: Bos | place: Iran: Karaj | collected 2018-10 | reverse complement strand
CGAAACTTTGCCCCCAATCGCTTCAACACACAGGCAATCATGCTTGGAGAAGCCGAATAAGAAATCACCGTGTCAGGCTTAAATGTTTTGATGTGCTCTCGCAACGCAAAGAAACGCTTTTTTGCATTTGCAGCATCGGGCAAATACTGCCCAACCACACCGTTTTCCTGCAGATAAGGCAAATAAAACTCCTTTTTCACATAATACCACACGTCAACTTCATAGCCTTGTTGCTTCAGCATGACAGCAAGGCCCGTCAATTGTCTTTCGGCACCGCCGGAGCCGAGGTTTTCGATGAGACTAAGGATGCGTTTCATGCAATCAAAGTTTGCCGTTCTATCATTATTATTTCTGAAACCACTCAGGACGAACCTTCTTCACGTATTCACATTTTTGGGCAGAAGTCATGTGTTTGGTGGGGAAGAGATCTTCTTGTTTTATATTCTCTGTGAACTTTTCAACTGTAGATATTTGTTTGGCAGGAATTCCAGCAACCACGGCTCCATCTGGAACATCTTTGGTAATGATGCTTCTTGCTGCAATAATCACATTGTTTCCAATAGTAACTCCAGGCATAATAATAGAACCAGTCCCAACCATAACATTGTTACCAACACGGATCGGACGGAAAAGATCACAACCTTTTAGTTCTGGTTTCAGTAGTCGAGCGCACCACATCCCACCTTCATGATTTATAAATCGTGCTCCTCCTGTAATATCAACATTATCACCTATGGTTACCAGCCATGGTTCCGTCCCAAAGATACGGGCAGGATCATCAAGAATCTGACATCCACTACCAATGGTAACGCCAAGTTTACGCGCGTATGCTACAGGATTGTGTTTTACTTTCAGCCACCAAAATGAGTTAAGATGATGAAATATTTTTTTTATGTTATTCATAAACAAAACTTTTTTATGATTATTAATCGATTATAATATCTGTTTCCACTGTTCAATAATAGTTTCTTGAGAAAACAATTTTTGTGCTTTTATCTTTGAACTATTTCCCATAGCTTCTAGTTTTTCTTCTGTGCAGTTAGCAGCTGCACTAAGTGCTTCTTTAATAGAATGAATATTGCTCGCGTCACACAAAAAACCGTTTGAATCATCTACCAAAACATCATAATCTGACACTTTGGTCATTATCACAGGTTTTCCCAACATCATCCCTTCACAAATCGAGTTAGGCAATCCTTCCGATGTACTGAATAAACCCACCATATCAACTTCGTTAATGCGATTCGCAATATCATTGGTGGCATCATGAAGCACTACAACATCCTCTAATTGTTTGTCTTTGATGAAACCAGCCATGCGTTCATACAAAGCCAATCCTCCTTTGATATTGCCATACCAATCTATCAGAAGGTGCTGCTTTTCTTCTTGTGACAGCAATGACACAGCTTCCAATAACCGCATTGGATTCTTCACTTCACGATAGGAAGCAGGGACAATTATATTAACCTTTCCAGCCTTTTTACATTTGTAAGAGGAAACTATTGAGGGTAAATCAACAACATTATATATTGTCATTAATATTGATGCCAACTTCGGATAATAATGGGCAAATTTATTCTTTGCAGATTCAGAATTACTCACCTTACGATATGTATAACGCTCGAAATGGTAATAAAACTTTTCCCGTCGCCATAAGAAAACTTCGTCTCTGTTGTTTCTAATCGCAGTAATGGCACGATGTCGCGATTTTGTCAGTTTCGCTGTTATGCAATTATAGAAATTCCATTCACCTAAAAAGGATATTACCGTATCATAGTGTCCTTTTTTTATTGCCTTATATACTATAAATGCTGACCTCGGTATTGACAGTCTTAAAAAAGACGTTACTTTGTTTTTCCCAATTCTGATAATAGGAATCTTTGCATCATCTAAATCTTTCTTGAAAAATTCAGAATCTTCACCATACATATAAGTCACATCGTAACCTTCCTGTTTTAGCAATTTAGCAAGGATGACCATTTGATGCTCGGCACCACCAGATGTTAACCCACCAAGGAAAAGAAGCTTTTTCATTTTATTTCTTTTATCAAATTATCAACCATCCAGCTTTGAGGATTAAATCTACCAGAATGGAACTTCATATCTTCTGTAAAGTACCCTTCACAATTATCGTATCCATGCATAGTAAAGCCGTATGAAATTTCAACCATCAATGGCTCATTATTACGAAATACAAAGTCATAAGCCGTGCATTGCGAGCCAATTTTTTTCTCCGTTTCAAAAGCCAACCTTACACATTCCTCTGTATGGACATCCTTCTCATAAACAATGGCACCACTTCCACTGGCACGAAAATCGCCTTTGCGAACCATTCGCTTTAGATAGAAAGCCTTGTCGCCGACAACAACAATACGAATGTCATAGTTATTGTTTTGTATAAAATCCTGGAAATACGCATATCCCCTTTCTTTATTATGAACCTTATGGAATGATTCTGGTTTCAAAAAATATGCGGCAACACCCTTAATTACAGCATAAAGTGACATTTTTCCTTCCTTGTGCTTGCGCCTGTTTTCTGAAATCAGGTTAATTATGCTACTTTGCGGAAAACCCTTGCCAAAAGCTTTCTTGACCAATTTTATTGCTTCTCTTCTATTATGGGCAAGCAATACGTTTTTGCTTCCGGCACCGCCACGAAGCTTGAAAACTTTTGGGAAGTCGGTTTTGTCAATCCAGTCCAAAGCTTCCTGCTTTGAATAAAAAACGTATGAGGGCACCATTGGTGCCCCAATAGCCTCAAGCAAGTACTTCTGTCCCACCTTGTCATCAAAATGCCAAACAGTATGAAAATCGGGGAAACATTTGATGCCTCTTGTATCCAAAGAATAAATGAGTTGCTTTGCAAAAAGTGTATCTTTTACATCTGCATGATGATGATGCCACATAAAAGCGTCGCAGTCTTTCACTTGCTCTACAATATTGGAATCGTAAGCATTGACAATCTTGTAATCGATGCCTTTTTCTTTGCAATACTCAATCCACCGGTCGCTGAAACTCCCGGGGCGATGATGAATGGCTATTTTCATGATAATATATCTATTAGTTTGTCGCTACTCATAAACTCCACATCGGGGTAATTACAAAGCAACTGGGTTAAAAACTCGTCTAAAACTCTCGATGTACGTATTTGGTTCTTCTTGTCGATACCACTCACATAGTTAATCCGATGGGTAGAGAAAACAGCTATCTTGTTTTGGGCAAATGAACTGTCTATCTGCTTCATTAATACATCCACATTTTTGCTATCTTCATTGGTGGCTGGCTCAAACTGACAATTACGAATGCTATAAACCATACCCAGCTTGTTTTGCCGCCCACTGTAAAAATATCGAGAAGGCGACTTGTAAAAAGGCTTGCTTTTCCGAGAAGTTTGGATCAGTTTCACTCTGTTCGCTGCCAACACTTTTTCTGTCTTTTCATTCCATAAGTAGCAAGGGGCTACAAAGGTCTTTGACTGAAAACCCCATAAATCCTTAAACATTCCCAAACCTTCTGCTACAATTGCATCAATTCTTTTCTGTTCTTCATCATCACCCGCAAGAAGTGCATTCATCAATTTATTTCCCTCTTCGGGATGTGCCTTTGGTGCAATACCACACATGCCAAATTTGAACGCAATAAGCAAATCCTCATCTCCTGATTGAAGACCTTTCATCCATTGTGTCACATTGAAATGCTCACGTCCGTGGCTCTGAGGTATAAATATCCCCTCGTCTATTCCTTGACGCATCAAATCAAGCACTTTAGCGTTTCCATAATAACGATTATAGGTGTTCGAAATAGGTTCAAAATAATACTCCTGATAATTTGACTTCTTTATCTTTTCAAAATCTGGATTAGCCATCAGCATATTTGCAGTGATAACAGGATGATTCCCATTACTATCTTTATATTTGCTTAACACCCCAAACAATGCTTCCAAATCTTCTGGCGATTCCAGGGTGTCGAAACGCTCGTAAGGCCGTTTGTCAACGGCATAACCTAATCGGAGCAATTCATCCCATGCTTTTTTGTTGGGCATACGTATGCTGCCCCAATCATCGCTTTCAAAGACGACGATGTGGCGCGTAGTTTGGAAATCCTTGAGTTCACAAATATGCGTTTTTAGTCTATTATTCAATGACTGATATAAAGAGAATACACTCTTCATAAAACTATTCGTTAGAAAAAAAACTTATAAATCCGTCACGTAAAGACTCACAACAAATATAATCCTCTGCCTGTAACTTCCTATTCTTTGATATCAATGATGGTATTATACCTCGTCTAATGCACGACAGGAAGTACTTGTTCCGAATCGGTTCCAAAATGCTTTGATAAGCCATTTTGTGCGAATCAAAGAAACGACACATCTCTTGTTGTAATTGTTGAGGATCTGCTATAATAGAATTGAGTTTTTTTAGCTCTTCAGCGTATGCGTCAACTTCAAGTATTTTAACCACCGGCTCCTTGTCACATTGGATGTAAGGAAATATGTTAAAACCAACACTATCACCCATTTCCAAAACAACCATATACCCCTTGTTCCAAATATGATTTCGATTGGATGAATCAAAGCAAAAATTACCTAAACCATAAAAAATTGGTTTGCCTTGATAAATCTCATAACCACTAAAACAATGCTGATGATGATTGATTACGGCATCAGCTCCTGCATCAATGAAGAAACGATATGTCTCAACCATACGGGGGCTTGGCAATTGGTACATTTCATGCCCTCCATGGACTATCACAAGAACATAATTAGCATTGGCTCTTGCTTCTTGAATTGCGTAGTATTGTTGAATTGGGTTTAAAGGATTTGAACCAGCGGCATTGGCTGTCGCAATGCTGAATTCGTGCTCACAACAATTTATTACTGCGATGCGTTTTCCGACAATTTCTTTATATAGAATCGCAGAAGCCGATTCAATATTCAAACCGCCACCTACATAATCCAACTTACAATCATCTATTGCCCCTAAAGTATCTCTTACCCCAACTTCGCCATAATCTAGAAAATGGTTGTTTGCCAAAGTAACACAATTGAAGCCGGCATAAGCGATACTCTTCATTGCCTTTTCGGAACATTTAAGATTGGGTCCTGCTTTTAGATTAGGTCTCGTTTCTTGTATTACTACTGGTGCTTCAAAATTTACAATGGCATAATCCACAGATTGGATGATAGGTTTAACTTCGTCCAAACAATAGAAATTGCTCGATTCTATTAAAGTTGATATTCTAAGGCGAGGTGCAAAATCGCCAGCAACAAGGATTTTCATGACTCCTGGAGAATATTAGTATTAATTGGAACCGAGGTCTTAGCAAAGCAATATCCTAAAATCATGCTAGTAAAAAACGGCATATCACTAAACGACATGGAAAAAAATGTACGCAAAAATGTGAATATAAAACACGCGCCCATCATAGCATATAAAAGAGAATTTTGTTTGCTTCGCATCCAATCGCGGAAAAAACACACCCAATAAACCAAATATATCAAGGTTGTAACCAAACCACAATCAATTAACAATTCTAACCAGTCGTTGTGAGCATCATTTCCTGCAATATTGAAAGTATGGTATGCGCCTTCGCCAAAAGACAGTTGGATGATATTGCTATTGTTTAGATAATGCTGCCACAAGGTGGAATAAATTACATCCCTTCCACTTACTCGCCCTTCCAAAGTACTTTCGATACGATATTGGAAATAGTTGTTAGACTCATAAAAATGAATAAGGAAACGCCATCCTATAATAATTAAAAAAAAGGTCAGAACAACAATAATCCTCTTTCTATTATTTGATGTTGTACGTACAGAAACAAACACAAACCAGACCAATAAGACTGCACTCACAAGCAAGGCACCACGTTTCATTCCAGAAACAACGAAATAATACAAAATAACTAATGATGCAAATTGAACAAAAGGTCTTTTTCGCAAAACAAAAAGAAAAGGAAACAATCCTAGAACAAAATATGCGGCATTATTTGTAATATCGTCATATTTGTAATTGCTCGTTTTCTCCATTATACTGATCATAGCTCGTCGCTCAGAATCGTAATAGTGAATGATGACGACAGCCAAAAAAACAAAAAACCAAATAATCAATTTTTTCTCGTCAAGCAACCCTAGTCTTGAAAAATAATAAAAAGCAAAAATCGGTCCTAGGGAACTAAGTGACATCAATAAAAATGAATTACTTCCAACTTTTTCATTTCCTCTCATAGCATTGTCCAACAAGACCAAACCAATACCATAACTGACCAATACAACAAAAAAAATACTCAATATCATAAAAGCGCCCTTGGGGCGATATTGTTCAAACATCTTTACAAAGCAATACAAAGTGATAAGCATTGATGGTATTGAGAACATCAAAGACACGAAACTGCTTGTAATAAATAGTTTTTGGATAAAACCTATCACCCAAAGCCAAATATAAATGTCACAAAGATTGAATTTTTTATTCATATTTGTTCTCTAAATGCAAAGAAAGGTGTTTTTATGGATTTATCGACGGTAAATCTTATTTTTTATAAAAGAGATAATCTGTTGATGCGCGTCCTTTGCATATTGTTTTCCAACACATTGCGGAAAAACAAGGAAGGTCAGGACCGCAACCACAACAAATACAAACAAAACAATGATATTTCCAAAAACCGTATGAGTGGTCAACAAAAACACTAGCAAAACTGGTGGCAGAACGAACAGCGAAAACTTCCAGGAAGAAAATAGCAACAAAAACAACTCTCTAATCGACACATCAACTTTTAGGGAAATATATGCTATTTTTATCAATTTAATAATGGCATTACTTATCATTACCATAAGTGCTACCCCCATTACGCCCCATCTATAACCAATCACAACTGCTACTGACGCAATGACCGTTTCAATCATTCGAAAATAAAACTGTTGCTTTGTCAAACCCATGCTACGCAAATAGCAGTCGGCCAATCTTCCATCAATATTGAACAATAAAGAACAGGCAACCACTATCATCAAATTACGCAAATCCAACCATTCGTTACCAAAAAAGATGCGAATCATCAACTCGCTATTAAACACAACCGCAATGGTCAGGAACATGGCAAAAATATTCATGTAATAAAATGACCGCCTAAACGCACCCGCCAATCTTTCTTTTTCATCTTGAATACCCGACAATATGGGAAACAATGCGGTATCAAAGATACCATTTAATCTGGTTGAGATTTGACTGATAAATTCTTTTGGACGGTTATAAGCACCTAATGATTGTACAGAAATTAAACGGGGCATCAATAATTTGTCAATTTGTTGGGCTATGTTTCTGAAAACCACACTAGCCATTAGCCAACCACTGAAACTAAAGATGGACTTGAAATTAGTTTTATCCAATGCGAAACCATAACGAGTATTGCCTAAGAAAAAGGATAAGGCCAACATAATAACGGCTCCAACTATGGACTGATATATAATTGTATAATAGCCAAAACCTTTTATGGCCAAAACCACGCCTACTGCCAACCCAACAACATTTGATATCAAACTTATAAGACCTACCCGGAGAAATTGCAATTGACGTCTCATCATACTATAATTGATGGACACCAAACAATTACACAACAATGGTATAGACATTAATCTTAATGGTGTTTTAACAGAATCATCGATAATTGCTCTAGCCAATGGACCTGCTAACACCACCAAAAGCAAAGTGATAAACAAAGCAAACAATAGATTGATGGTAAAGGCGTTGTCGATGTATCTTTTGTCAAGTGTTTTTCTTTGAATAAGGGCCGCTCCGATTCCTGTTTCGGAAAAACTTGAGAAAATGGTTGTGATAGCCGTAATGGCAGCATAAAAACCAAAGTCATCTTTTGTCAGGAGTCGCGACATGATGGAAAATGAGACAATGTTCACCACTCCCAACATTATCGTGACAAGTGTTTGGGAAGACATCCCCTTAACAGCTTTTTTTGTATTCGATTCTTGTGCCATCTTTAGTGCATGTTTTTCCAATAATACTTACCGCCATGAGCTGGACGTTGTTGTTCAATGGGCGGTGGAGTCATATAGTCGCCATACATCAATGTAAGAAACTCATCATACTTTGATGTAATCAAAAAACTATTATTTTCAAAAGGTGTTTCCATCAGATTATCAAACAAATCAAAATCATAAGAAGTCCTCTTCCAGTCCTTTAATGGAGCCGCTATTACATAATAATACTTAGCTCTATCGTAAGGAATTGAATTGTCAAACAAATAGTTCCGATATTTTTTTTGTTTTGAGGAAAAAAAAGGAATTGTTTTTATTGGCAAATACGAAATGGCCCTAATACGATTCTTTATTGCTTTAATTCTATCATTGTAAACTGGTTTTGCTTTTTCGATAAAACCCTCCCTATCGTCGGGCATACCAATACATATATATAAATCAATTCCAATACCGCCTCCTCGATAAACAAGCCCCACCCTACTATATGTAAACGTATGCTTTAATAGTGAAAAGGCAAAATTGTGGTATTTGTCATTATCCACATCATGATATTCAATGTTTTCCGATTTGAATTCTTTTTTGAATCTCAACAAATCGGGTAAAGGCATCATTATATCAACATCATCGTCCCAAGGGATAAAACCTTTGTGCCGTATGGCACCAAGCAAAGTCCCAAAAGCAAGAGAATATTTAATGTTATTTGCTCTACAAAAGGCGTCAACTTCCTTAAGCATCTCAATCTGGATGATTTTTCTTTCTTCTAATGACAGTGGCTTTTTCTTTTGTTTCATTATTATTCTACAGATTAATTCGTACTTAAAACATTATACCATCTTTTATATGCATCCTTTTGCAAATGAAGTCCGTCGATGGTCATATTTGTTGGCATTAAACTATTATTATCTATATACACCGAAAACAGATTAATATATTGAAGCTTGTATTCGGAAGCCAGTAATGAAATACGCCTATTACAATCAATTATTTGTTCATTATTACAATTGACTTGGTAGTATTTATTATTTACAGGCAGCATACTTTGAACTATTACTTCAACACTAGGATAAACATTTAATAAACTAATGATAAGAGCCTTGTATTGTTTTTCAAAATTCTCAAGACTACATGATGCAACATCATTAATACCTGCCATCAGAAACACCTGCATTGGATTTAGTATGCGTACTTGTTCTACTCTGTCAATCATCCCTTGGATTGTATCTCCTCGCAATCCTAAATTGCAAACTACTTTGTCTGGAAAAACAGAAGCAAAATCACCATAATATGTAAGAGAATCTCCAAAGAATACGATGTCAGCCTTGGTATTCATCTGCCGAAGCGAATTGGTCCATGCCTGCAAGCATTTCTCAACGGTTACACTCATTATTACTTATGCTCCTCGTTGTATTTCTTCGCTAGCAGATAACCCAAAAACAGATCTATATCTTCCTTCGTGGTTATCTTGATATTTGAATGGCTACCTTTTGAAAAATAAAGAGGAATTCCCAATTCTGACATAAATACAGTAGTATGATGCTCTTCAATCGTTTCGAACATGTTTTTCTCTTCAACCTGTTTATATAAGTCAGTAATAACCCCGTAACGGAACGATTGGGGAGCGGCAAGCGTCATGAATGATTCTCTATTTATAGCTTTCTTTGAACAATCGCCATCATTGGTACCATAAAGAAGATAGGAATAGCTAGCAGTGATGGCATTGCCTTTCTCCTTGCAAACACGAATGTTATCGGTAATGATCTCTTCTGAAAGGAAGGGGGAAGCAGCCCAATGAATTATTACCAAATCATCAGGCTTGGCTATGCCTTTCAGACCATCAACACCGTTCATGATAGAATACTCGTATTCCGAACCACCTTTCACTATTCTCATAACTTTGGTAATACCGTATTTATCAACAATACTCTTCAAGTGTTCCTGATAACCATCCACACAAACCAACTCAATGGCATCAATTTCAGGATGGTTTTGAAAATGCTCCATAGTATAGGCAATTACTGGCTTACCTAGCACTTCCACAAACTGTTTAGGTACTGGCGCACCTAGACGGCTACCGACACCACCTGCAATAATAATTACATAGTTCATTGTTCTATAGGTGTATTATCATTTTTTTCTTAGTTACTCTCTGCTTGAATCTGGCGAGCTTTCAACAAATCATCCACGCAATCAACCTCTGTCCATTTGTATTCCTTGATGTCTTTGTAATATAGTTCAAAGTTCTTTTGGAATATCATCTGCACCAAAGCATCCTCAAAGAACAGGTTATACATTCCCTCGTTCACCATCTGATTCAGCTGTTCGAGGAGGAAGCGTGATGACACTGCATCAAGTTTGGTGACACTGGCATAGTTACCTGCATAATCAGTGAGGTTCTTACTCATCACGCAAACCATGTCACCCTGCACTTGCACATTGTATTTGTTGGCATCGCGACGAGTGCTGTCGAGCAACACGCAAGGATAATCTGTGTGTTGGCAAACTACATCCTGCAACAGTGCGTCGCTCGTTACTATATCGCCATTGACGATGGTCACATTCTCACGCTGCAAATAGTCTTTGGCGAACCAGAGTGAACCCATAGAACTTGTGTTGGAATAGAATGGGTTGTGTACGAACTTCACATTATCATCTTCAAGCTCGCGCTGAATTTGCTTATACATGAAACCAACCACTACTACTATCTCCGCTTCGGCATCGAATTTTCTAATCATGCGGACAAGTCTCTGCAAGATGGTTGTCTTGTCATCCAGCTTATACAATGATTTCGGGTGATTCAAAGTCAGAGGCTGCAGTTTTGCGCCCTTTCCTGCTGATAATATGATATATGTCATACTTTTATTGTTTTATTCGTTATACAACGGCAAAGCTTTCTTGCTATATTCCTTGGCAAAATGATACCACTGAGGCTTCAGATAGCCAATTATCTGGCCCTGCGATTCCTTATACATGGTCCAATGCATATAGAAAAAACCCGTGATGGCAATGTATGCATAGAAATGGCGTTGTTCTTTTATGGAAGGTTTGCGGCCAAAATATGTAAATAGGATTCTATCAACTTCTTCTTCTGAATGGTCACCTCCGCAAACGTATGAGCCAATATCAAACCCTGGGTCGCCATAGCCAGCGTATTCCCAGTCAATCAGATGTATTTCGTTGTTATTGATAAGGAAATTCTCGTCGCGACAATCGCCATGGGTCAAGCACTTCTTAATACCATCAGTCTTTGTTAATTCATACAACTTATAAATCCTCTCTTTTACCTCTTTGAACTCAGGAAAGTCGGCAAAATTCTCACCAAATTTTTCAGCAGGGGTCATATCGCGAATTGATTCCCATTTCTCTTTAATGTCGAACTCCCATCTCACTTTGGGGCGCACCGCATGGAGCTTCCGCAATTGGATAATACCTCTTACCATATCGTTGACATCATGGTAATTGAACGTACGTGTTTCCACAAAACGAGAAATACGCCACCCATAACGGACACTCATAGCCACCAGCGAAGTATCAACACCTGCATCCTCAATCTGCTTTTGCACTATTGACTCACGGCCACGATCGATTAAGATTTCTGATCCAAGTCCAGGATAACGAAATACGTATTTGCCTCCGTTGTATCTAAAGGACAAAACGGAATTGGAAAGACCTTTCTGTAGTGGCAGCAACTCTGTTATCTGTGAAGGTTCGCAATTGAACACTTCACATATGCAATTGTTTATGAATTCAATATCTTGTGGATGCAGGACACCGCCTGTTGTTTGAATTGTTTCAGACATACTCAATCTTAATTTATTATCAATTTACCCACACAAGCCATCTTGTTATAAAGTAATAATAGGTTGTTTTCAAATGCTATTGTAACATGTGAAGAAATTCATAAACCAATCAGCAGCGCCAAGATGGTCCGCATTAGGGTTACTTCGTCGAGGCGGATTCTTTGCTTTTCTTGCTCCATAAGGTTATGTGGATATCTTTTATTATCATTAAGAATAATTACAGCCTTCCGTCTACAATCGCTCTATCCAGCATACACTTCACATCAAACACCACATGCTTTTCCTTTAGCAAACTGAGGATGTCCAATCCCTCAAACTTCTTGTGTGCCACGGCAGCAATGCAAGCATCGAAGCGGTTAGCGGTTAGCGTAGAGAGGTTATTGACGACATCTATTCCGTATTCGTGCTTTACGATGGCAGGATTAGCCCAAGGATCGTATACAGTAATGTTGAGGTTATACTCCTTCAAAGCCTTGTAGATGTCGATGACCTTTGTGTTACGCACGTCGGGGCAGTTCTCTTTGAAAGTGAAACCGAGGATGAGGATATCGCTGTTCAAGACTTGGATGCCCTTCTTCAGCATCAACTTGATGGTCTCGGTGGCTACATACTCACCCATGCCGTCGTTCAT
>JAEEGL016783909.1_pt1 | contig 12415 bp, 14 predicted proteins | sample 9134231 | NCBI WGS metagenome assembly JAEEGL01 (sample SAMN16246548, study PRJNA631951) | gut metagenome | biome: gut microbiome; feature: rumen; material: fiber-attached | host: Bos | place: Iran: Karaj | collected 2018-10 | reverse complement strand
TCCACGTGTGGTGTTCTAATCACTTTTCGCTTTTTCTAAGCGTCCTTTCTCCGTTTTCTCCACTCTAATATATTATCTCAGTCCATCAAAAAACAAATCTAATACATTAAACCAATTGACATAGTAGGCTAATGGTGATATGATCCCAACATGTGCTACGCTGCAATGAAAGGAGGTACTGATGTGTATATTGAAAAGAAGGAACTAATCCTGTGTATGATGTGCCGAATGCTGATTTTTCCGGGCAGACATGATGACCGGGGTATTGGCATATACATGTCAGCACCTTGAATAACCAGCCAACAGAAACACATGGCAGTCATCTTACCCGGAAGCCGTTCAAGCAGCTTCCGGATTTTTATAACCGTGACGAGACGGAAGTGTGTAAATCTTCCGTGAGAAAAGGAGATCCATGATGAGCAGCCAGGAAGCTTACAGGCATATTTCGGCCGAAGAATTTTCCAAACTGGATTTCACCACAGTCACATTACTGGACCTGCGGGAACCTGATGAGGTGCTGGTCAGCGGGATAGAAGGCGCGATCAATCTGCCGTTTTCCGCAGGCTTTGAACAACTGGATACAATTCCCAAAGATAAGCCGGTCGTTGTTTTCTGCCGCGTTGGAGACTGGAGTGAACAGATAGCGGAGATTCTGGCTGACCGCGGCTACGATGTATCTACACTGGACGGAGGATACAACGCATACCGCGCATTGAAATCCCCCGTGACGGCAAAAGAGATTCCGGCCAATACGGTGAAAACTGATCGCGATGAACCGGTACTCATTGACGCAAAAGGGCTGAAATGCCCTGGACCGATCGTAAAAGTGGCGGATTATCTACGGGAAAAGCCAGTGGGAACAGTGATCCGAGTGGAAGCAACGGAAGATGCGTTTGCTTCGGATATTCGGGTGTGGTGTGAACGGACCGGGAATCGACTTGAAGAACTGACGGTTGAGGATGGAATCATCAAAGCGAGGATTGTCAGGTCAGACAAGCCGTCAGAGGTATCCGAAAAAACGAGGAACGACAAAACGTTTGTGGTGTTTTCAGGAGACCTGGATAAAACAATCGCAGCTTTTATCATGGCCAACGGTGCCGCGGCCATGGGCAGAAAAGTCACGATGTTCTTTACTTTCTGGGGACTGAATATTCTGAGGAAAGCCAATAAAATCAGGGTGAAAAAGACGTTTGTTGAGAAGATGTTCGGTTTCATGATGCCCAGAGGAACGACTCACCTGGGGTTATCCCGTATGAACATGGGCGGTGCGGGCGCAAAGATGATCCGGGGAATTATGAAGCAGAAAGGCATCAGTTCCCTGGAAGAGCTGGTGGAAAGCGCGAAAGCGCATGGCGTAAGAATCGTTGCCTGCCAGATGTCGATGGATATCATGGGGATTCACCAGGAGGAACTGATTGACGGTGTTGAACTGGGCGGGGTATCGACTTTCCTCGGTTCAGGAGAAGAATCAGATATGAGCCTGTTTATCTGAGCTTGCAGGGTAACGATCCTTGTATCAGCTTTTGAGAAACCGGAGGTGATTTGAATGCAGTTTAACACGAGGCTTCTTCACGCAGAATCCAGTTTCCCGATGATGCATGGGGAAATTCTGCCTCCTGTATCGCAGGTCAGCGCTTTCCGGTATGACACCATGGAAAGCCTGGAACAGGTGTTTCACCACAAACGCATGGGGTACGCCTATACGCGTATCGGTAATCCGACAATCACCGCGTTGGAAAGAAAGATCAATGAACTGGAAGGCGGTGCAGGTGCTGTATGCTGCAGCAGCGGCATGGCAGCAATTACTTCAGCAATCCTGGCAGTCTGTGAAAGCGGAGACGAGATTATCGCAGGAAGCGGGCTGTATGGCGGCACAATTGATCTGCTGCATGATCTGGAAAAACTGGGCATCCATACCGTTTTTCTGAAAAAGCTGACTGATGAAACGCTGAAAAATGCAATCAACGAAAAAACCAGGCTGGTTTTCGGTGAGATGATCTCCAACCCTGCCCAACAGGTTCTGAATGTTCCGGAAGTATCCCGCGTTGCCCATGAATACGGTATTCCGCTGTTTGTTGACTCTACAACAGCAACTCCCTATATTGTCAGGCCGCTGGAACTCGGAGCGGATGCAGTGATCCATTCCTTATCCAAGTATCTCAACGGTGGAGGGAATGCGATCGGCGGGATGATCGTTGACGGAGGAAAGTTCAGGTGGAATCCGGAGAAATTCAGTGCCTTGTCTGAATTCGGTAAATTCGGGAAAGGCGCCTTCCTGGTCAGGCTCAGAACGGATATCTGGGAAAATCTGGGCGGGTGTATATCTCCGATGAACGCATACCTGTGTTATATCGGAACAGATACGCTGGGGCTTCGGATGGAAAGAATCTGTCAGAACGCCGACCGGCTTGCCAGGGCGCTGGATCGATTGCCGGGAATCGAGGTGAATTACCTGACCCTGCCGCAACATCCATATAACGATTTGGTATCAAAAGAACTGAATGGATACGGCGGAGGGATTCTTTCCTTCCGGGCCGGTTCCAAAGGAAAGGCGTTCCGGATTATCAACGCGCTGAAGTATGCCATGATTGCCAGCAATATCGGAGATGTCAGAACGCTGGTCATTCATCCCGCTTCCACGCTGTATCTGCATACAGGCCGGGCAGAACAGGAGGCTGCGGGTGTATATGATGACACGATTCGGGTGAGCGTAGGAATTGAGGATGCGGAGGATCTGATTCATGACTTTACTGAAGCAGTGTTATCCTCCGGATCATCTGATGTTCGGCAGTGATGTCCGGTGCGCAATGGAACAGTCTGCAGTATGTACTTACCCGAGCGAGGCATGCGGCATATTGCTTGGCTACAGGGAAACAGGCTTAGTGGAAAAAGCTTTACGCATGGAAAACCGAACGGAAAAAGACATCTCCGGCTGGCATTACCGGATTGATCCGCTGGATCTTTACCGGCTGGAATGCCGGATTGAAAACGAAGGATACGATTTGATAGGCTTCTATCATTCCCATGCGGATGCGGAGGCGATCCTGTCCGATGAAGACGAGGAAAATATGATTCCCGGAATGGTCTATGCAATCCTCCCTGTATTTCAAGGAAAGCCCGGACAGATACGGGTATACAGGAAAACAGGAACGGACGTAAAAGCGGCAGGGATCAGCATAAAGCTGGAGGAGAAGGCAAAGCAATGAAGGTCTATATTTCGGCAACGTTGAGGAATTTCTTCGGGCGAAACCCGGTAATTGAAATCCCCGGAGAAAGCATCCGCGAGGCACTGGACAACCTGACAGACGAATATCCGGAAGGCAGGAAGATTTTGTTTGAAGATTCCGGCGAACTTCGGCATTTTGTGCAGATTTATATCGGGGATGAAAACAGGACGGCAAAGGAATACCGAAATATAAAACTTCCGGCTGAAACTGAGATCCTGCTCCTTCCGGCAATCGCCGGCGGATCTCCCAATGCCAGCCTGATTCCGGATGACAGAAGAAAAGCGGCGCTTCTGGATGATTCCGAGGTGGAGCGTTTCGGAAGGCATCTGCTGCTGAAAGATATCGGCGTAAAGGGTCAGAAGAGAATCAAAGCGGCACGTGTGGTTGTTGCAGGCGCCGGGGCTTTGGGATCTCCCGTCATTCAATATCTGGCAGCAGCCGGCGTCGGGACCATTAAAGTGGTGGATTTTGACGATGTTTCACTGGAAAACCTGCAGAGTCAGGTGCTGCATACCACCCGGGATCTGAAACGTCCCAAGGTAGCCGCTGCAAACGACAAAGTCAGTAATATCAACCGTAACATCAATCTGGAAGCCGAAAATATCAAACTGGAAGCGGATAACATTGTTTCCGTGATCGACGGTTATGATCTGGTGATTGACTGTACGGATAACTACAAGGCCCGTTACCTGATCAGCGATGCATGTGTGCTGTGCGGCATTCCGGAGGTATTCGGTGCAATTTACCAGTTTGAAGGTCAGGTCGGAATTTTCAACCTCAATGGAGGGCCATGCTATCGATGCCAGTTCCCGGAACCGCCGGAAACAGGTCTGGTTCCGACGTGTGCGGAAGGCGGCGCCATCAGTCCCCTGCCCGGAATCATCGGAAGCATCCAGGCCAATGAAGCGCTGAAACTGATCATCGGAATCGGCGAGCATCTGGATGGGAAACTGCTGGTTATTGACAGTCTTTATCTTCAGTCACGAATCCTGCAGGTCAGGAAAAACCCGGAGTGTCCGGTCTGCGGAACGAATGCCGCAATCACTACAGTAGAAGACTATGATTATGAGGACTTCTGCGGGCTAAAAGCCAGGGAAGAAGAAATACCCATCGAAGGGCTTACTCCGGAAGAACTTGCCAGGCGCATTGAAAACGGGCCGCCCGTCACCCTGGTGGACGTGCGTGAACCGCATGAACGGTCCATCCTTCGTTTCCCGGGTGCCATCGTGATTCCGATCGGGCAGCTGGCCCGCAGAAAGAATGAATTGAATCCCGAAGTGGATACCGTCTTCATCTGCAAGGAAGGCAAACGCAGCATCCTTGCCATTAATACGCTGAGAGAAGCCGGATACGCGGGACCCATGTATAACCTGAAAGGCGGCATGGACGCTATGAAGGATATCATCTTCACGCATGAAGGCGCGTGGCTGTAACAGGCAGTATGACCGGATGGTCTGGATATATATTGCAATAAAAAACAGGAGGAAAAAGAAATGGCGAACGACGCGACAGTAAAAAAAGGGATTAACGCACTGGGGGCAAAGGCTGCCTACAATCTGGCAAATGTTACAAAAACGAAACCGCAGTACGGGGCGCTCACACCCAAATGGCTGACAAAGTTCCTGGAGTTCAAGGGCCTTGAAACAGGTATTTTCCGGGTGAACAAGGTTGTGGAGGGAGATACTCCCCTGGATGTGCTCTGCAGCCAGACAAAAAAGTCGGACATCATCCCGGAAGGATATGTGGAATATGAGACAGAGCCCCGTGAATATGTACTCAATTCCATTTCCACAATCATCAACGTAAATACCGCCGTTGAAGATGTTTACAGCGTTCCGTACGATCAGGTTCAGGAACAGCTGGGCCTGGCGATTGAATCACTTCGCGAGCGCCAGGAAAGCCAGCTGATCAACAATGATGATTACGGCCTGCTGAAAAACGTTGCCGATTCACAGCGGATTCAGACCCGGAACGGCGCGCCCACCCCGGATGATCTGGATGAACTGATCTCCAAGGTGTGGAAGGAGCCGTCCTTCTTCCTGGCCCATCCCAGAGCCATCGCGGCATTTGAAAGAGAATGCACGAAGCGCGGCGTTCCGCCTGTAGTTGTCAACATTGCCGGAGGCACGTTCCTGACCTGGAGAGGGATTCCGATCCTGCCTACGGATAAGCTGCTGGTGGACGGACTGAAGAATCCGAAGTCCGAAAGCGGAAAGACCAACATCCTGCTGATCCGTACAGGCGAAGCAAAACGCGGGGTCATCGGACTGTTCCAGGCCGGACTGAAGAACGAGCACTCCAGAGGCCTGTCTGTACGCTTCAGGGGAATCGACGATAAAGGCGTCGCGTCCTATCTGTTGTCTCTGTACTGCTCCGCGGCGATCCTGGCGGATGACGCCATCGCTGTACTGGAAGATGTGGAAGTAGGAGAATACTATGACTACGATTGAAGAACTGGCCGGAGTCCCAAGCGCGGCTGAGCTTGCCAGACTGGCAAACGAAATGTTTCCGGATCTGACAGAAGGCGCATACGGTATTCCGAAAGCGGATACAGAGACGCCGGCAGTTCCGGAAGCAAACGCACCTGCCATTCCTGCGGCATATGGCGATCAGGTTCAGGCAGAAGCGCCTTTTGATTGGGAGCATCCGTTTGCATACGGCGGAGTCTCAACGGATCCCTGGCTCAGGACTGCCCAGGACGCAGAAGCGCCTGAAGCTGCTTTCCTGCCGGGCACCGGAGATGTGCCTGCTGTGGAACACACAGAGAATACGGCCTATGCCCCTGTTGTGATTTCACAGAAACAGGCTGCGGAAAAAGGGAAAGTGATTGACGCGCCAACCTCCCTGGGAGGAGATGCTGTCAGCAGAAAGGAACCGGCTGAACCGGCTTCATCGCGAAATGATTCCATCCGGATCGGAAGCAAGAGCCTTTCGCAAATCAGAAGCGATTTCCCGATCCTTTCGGAGCGGGTCAACGGCAATCCGCTGGTCTGGCTCGATAACGGAGCAACAACCCAGCGGCCTCAGGCTGTGATCGACAGGATCAAATATTATTATGAGCATGAAAACTCCAATGTGCACAGAGGAGCTCATACCCTGGCCGCAAGATCAACCGACGCCTATGAAGGCGCACGGGATATCGTCAGGGACTTTATCGGCGCGTCCACCTCGGAAGAGATTATCTTTGTCAGGGGGACAACCGAAGGAATCAACCTGGTCGCAAACGCATATGTGAAACCGATTCTTCAGCCCGGGGACGAAATCATCGTTTCCATTCTTGAACATCATGCCAATATTGTCCCCTGGCAGCTGATTTCACAGGCAACAGGCGCTGTAATCAAAGTGATTCCCTGTGATGAAACAGGTCAGCTTCTGATGCATGAATATGAGAAGCTCTTTACCGCCAGAACGAAATTCGTTGCGGTGACTCATGTGTCCAATGTCCTGGGGACGGTTACCCCTGTGGAGGAATTGATTGCAGTTGCTCACAGGCATGGTGTGCGGATTCTGATTGACGGTGCTCAGTCTGTCGCTCATATTCCGGTGAATGTATCAGCCCTGGATGCGGACTTCTTTGTCTTCTCCGGGCACAAGATCTTCGCACCGACCGGTATCGGCGTGGTTTACGGAAAAAAGGAACTGCTGGAAGCTGCGCAGCCTTATCATGGCGGCGGGAATATGATCGCGGATGTTACGTTTGAACGGACAATCTACAATCCTGTTCCGAACAAATTCGAAGCCGGAACAGGAAGTATTGCGGATGCCGTCGGCCTCGGTGCAGCACTGAACTATCTGTCGGAGATCGGAATGCCCTGTGTATACCGGTGGGAGCACGAATTGCTGCAGTATGCCATGAAAGAAATGCAAACAGTCAGGGGACTGCATCTGATCGGCACCGCGCTGAACAAATCATCCGCTCTTTCTTTCAAACTGGATGGCTATTCGGATGAAGAAGTCGGAAAGCGGCTGGACAGTTACGGTGTCGCGGTCCGCACGGGTCATCACTGCGCTCAGCCTGTGCTGAGGCGCTTCGGATATGAGGGCTCAGTCAGGCCGACGATTGCATTGTACAATTCCCCGGATGATATTGACACACTGGTCAAAGTGCTTAAGACATTTGCGTGACGGAACATCTGCCTGCTGCCGCGGGAATCAACCTGCGGCAGCAGGCGGGATGCAGACAGGAAAGAGGACGGCATGAACGACATCATCAGAGGAGAAGAGATCGAACAGATCACCCGGAATATCTTTTCTGACCTTGAAGGCGGGAAAAGGATCGATGAGATCAACATCTATAACAAGCCCAACAAGGCGGAGGTGCATGAACTGATTCAGGACCTGTTTGGGATTATCTATCCGGGATACTTCAGGGATCGGTCCTATAAAACCTACAATCCGAAGAACAATCTGGCAGTTATCATTGAAGACGTCTTTTATCATCTGAGCAAGCAGGTTTATCTGGCGCTGGACTATTGCAGGAGAAGAGGCACGCTGACAGACGACGAGAGAAAGCAGGAAAGCTATCGGATTTGCAAGGCTTTTTTCGACAGGATCCCAAAGATCAGAGAATATATCGAAACAGATTTGCAGGCGGCCTTTGACGGTGATCCCGCAGCAGGATGTTATGAGGAAATTATCCTGGCCTACCCCGGTCTGATGGCAATTACCGTGTACAGGCTTGCCCATGAATTGTATCTTGAAATGGTCCCCGTCCTCCCGAGACTGATGACAGAGTATGCCCATTCCAGAACCGGAATTGATATCCATCCCGGGGCGACCATCGGGAAATATTTCTTTATTGATCACGGGACAGGAATCGTGATCGGTGAAACAACCGTGATTGGACAGAACGTGAAGATTTACCAGGGCGTAACACTCGGTGCGCTTTCCACCCGCGGCGGACAGAAACTGTCCGGGAAAAAGCGGCATCCGACCATATGCGATAATGTGACAATTTACGCAGGTGCTTCCATTCTTGGCGGTGAAACCGTGATTGGGGAAAACGCAGTCATCGGCGGTAACACTTTCATCACTTGCCCGATTGAAGCCAATACAAAAGTCAGTATGAAGAACCTTGAAATGGAATACCGGACCGGTGAGAACGAACGCAAGCGTGAAGAAATTTCGCAAAGCGACGAATGGTATTATATCATTTGACGAAAAAACAGAAGGAAGGAAAAGAATATGAAAATCACTGTTGGCGGAGAAAAGAAGGAAGTACCGGACGGATTGACCGTTGCCGAACTGATTGAGCTGGAGCAGGTGGAGACACCGGAATACGTTACGGTTTCCATCAACGAGGAGTTCATCGACAGGTCAACCTTTGAAAGTCGTGTGCTGCGGGAAGGGGACGAAGTGGAGTTCCTGTACTTTATGGGAGGCGGTCAGTAATGGGCTTTACCAATGAACAGCTGGAACGTTATTCGAGGCATATTATCCTGAAAGAAATCGGCGTTAAGGGACAGAAAAAGCTGTTGAACGCAAAAGTGCTGATTATCGGGGCCGGCGGCCTCGGAGCCCCTGCAGCGCTGTATCTTGCCGCTGCCGGCGTGGGAACGATCGGAATTGTGGATGCGGATGTGGTGGATCTATCCAATCTGCAGCGGCAGGTGATCCATACGACAAATGATATCGGCAAGAAAAAGGTGGATTCCGCGGCTGAAACCATGCGTGCAATCAATCCGGACGTGACAGTCAACACTTATTATCAGTTTGTGGACAGTTCAAACATTCTGGATCTGATCAGTGATTATGACTTTATTCTGGACGGTACGGATAACTTCCCGGCCAAGTTCCTGATCAACGATGCGTGTGTTATGGCAAAGAAACCGTTTTCTCATGCCGGGATTATTCGCTTCAAGGGTCAGCTGACCACGGTCATCCCTGGTGAAGGCCCCTGCTACAGATGTATTTTCAAGAATCCGCCGCCCAAGGATGCGGTTCCTACCTGTAAGCAGGCAGGCGTGATCGGAGCGATGGGCGGAGTCATCGGCTCCCTTCAGGCGATGGAAGCAATTAAGTATATTACCGGTACGGGCGACCTGCTGGTAGGGTATTTATTGACCTATGATGCGCTGAAGATGGAATTCCACAAAATCAAACTGCCGCCCCGGGGAAAAGGTTGTGCTGTGTGTTCCGACACGCCGACCATTACGGAATTGATTGATTATGAACAGGCAGCTTGTGAACTGAAGCACTGAATGGAGTAACAGAAATGCGGATTACAATCAGACAGGATGATTTTAACAGCATGCTTGCGCATGCACTCAGGGAACGGCCGGATGAGGCGTGCGGCCTGATCGCCGGTTATGACAGGGATGACGGTATCCGGGAGATTGACAGAGTTTATTTGCTGACCAACATGGATCATACAAACGAACACTTTACAATCGATCCGAAAGAACAGCTGAGAGCAATCAAGGATATGCGCGTAAGAGGACTGAAACCGCTCGGGAACTGGCATTCGCATCCGGAATCACCTTCCAGGCCTTCCGAAGAGGACAAGCGCCTGGCAAACGATAGCCGGGCAAGTTATCTGATCCTCTCGTTGATGGATGAGGAACATCCTGTACTGAATGCATTCCATATTGAGAACACGGAATCTGGAAAGGCGGTCAGAAAAGAAGAACTGATCATCATAAAGGAGGAACACAGAAATGGCTGAGCTTGGATTTCAGGTCGAAGACAAAGTGGATATTACGGACGTCAATTGTCCAGTAACTTTTGTGAAAACAAAAGTGGCGCTGGAGGAGCTGGATGAAGGTCAGATCCTTCAGGTGCATCTGAACGACGGGGAACCCGTTCAAAATGTGCCGAGAAGCCTGAAGGAAGAAGGACATGAAATCCTGAAACTGGAAGACAACGGGGACGGCACCTTTGAACTGTATGTCAGGAAAGTCGGCGATTAAACATAAAGCATATGGAGAAGGGGATTATCAGAGCTGTCTGCATCAGCTCATCCAAAGGGACAGAAAAAAGGAATGTGCACAGTGCAATCATCAGAGAGGACTGGGGCATTGAAGGGGACGCTCATGCCGGAACCTGGCACCGTCAGGTCAGCCTGCTGAGCTGGCAGAAAGTTCAGGAATTCAATCTGCAGGGGGCTTGTGTTTCGGACGGCGCGTTTGGCGAAAACCTTCTGGTGGATGGCATTGACTGTGCCGCTCTGCCGGTCGGAGCAGTGTTGCGAAGCGATGACGTTTTGCTTGAAGTGACTCAAATCGGAAAAGAATGCCACCATGGCTGTTCGATCCAGCAACGCGTCGGTTATTGTATTATGCCGCATGAAGGAATATTCGCCCGGGTGCTGCACGGCGGCAGCATCAGGGAAGGGGACGAGATCAGCGTCATCTCAAAGGAAACGAAATGCCATGAAATCATTACTGATTAAAGATACCACAAAGGAAGAACGTGAAAGAATTGTCTATCAGGCATTATGGGGCAGCTGCGGGATTGACTGCGAATTCTGCTCCGGCTGTGACAACCGCGGTGGTGGCCGTATTGAGGGAATCTATCAGGATTATATAGACGGGAAAAAGGAAATCCGGGAGATTAATGCGGAATACCGTGCGCCGTTTGTGAGGGGATAAATGCAATGAAAAAGATTATTTTTCTGATTATATCTCTCATACTGATTACATTACTGGTGTCTGCATACGGGTCAGAAACTGTTCCATCCGGGAGAAAGCAGGAAACAGCCGGTCTTACTGTTGACATCACCGATCTGACAGAAGAGCCGATGTTCATCGATGCGGAAGCTGACGGCATTGCCATGCAGCTTATTGCTGTCCGGGCAGGAGATGAGGTGCGGCTTGCTTTCAATACCTGCCAAGCCTGTCAGGGTTCACCCTGGGCGTGGTTTGAATACCTTGGAGACGATGTCCTGCAATGTCAGAACTGCCATCAGACCTTTAAAACAGAGATTGTCGGAACTGAGGAAGCAATCGGATGCTGCCCGATTACAATCACAGATTTCAACGTGGAAGGAAATCTCTTAACAGTGCCGGAGACCGTACTAACTGAAAACGCATTTCGCTTTAAAAACTGGAAGCAGGTCGGGCAATGAGTGTTAAGTTGACAACCTGGCACATTTCCGGAATGTCCTGTCCCCACTGTGATCAGGCTATTCTGAAGGCTGTAAGCGGATTGGACGGACTGACAGCGGCACGGGCAGATTATCGAAAAGGAACGCTGACTGCCGAATGGGACAGCACTGTGTTACCGGAAAAAGTGCTTATCGAGCATGTGGAAGCATCTGGGTACACAGTTAAGCCGCTGGCGGAGAATCTGACTGCGTTCCCAAAGTTGCTGCGTATTATTCTGTTACTGGCGGTACTGACAGGCCTGGTTGCGCTGCTGGCACTGACGCCGGTCAGGACGATACTCAGTGCTTTTCCCGTTGCCCGCGCAGGAATGAGCCTGGGTGCACTCTTTGTTTTAGGGTTGATGACATCGCTGCACTGCGTAGCCATGTGCGGCGGTATTAATCTGGCTCAGAGCGCCGGCGCTGCGCAGGCAGGCAACAAAGTATCTCAGGCCAATCTGCTTTACAACGGCGGCCGACTGATTTCCTATACAACTGTGGGCGGCCTTGTCGGAGCGATCGGTTCCGTATTTCGCATGAGCATTCCGGCTCAGGCTGCCATACCAATTTTTGCCGCAATCTTTATGGCGCTGATGGCGCTCAATCTGCTGGATATTGAATTTCTGCGGGGCTGGGTTCCCACGCTGCCTGACAGTCTGCGAAACCGTCTGATGCGGCACGGGACTCATTCTTCTTTTTATGTCGGATTACTGAACGGTTTTATGCCATGCGGTCCCCTGCAGGCAATGCAGCTCTACGCTCTGTCCACCGGCAACTGGCAGACAGGGGCTTTATCGATGCTGTGTTTCTGTCTGGGCACAACACCGTTAATGCTGGGCTTCGGCCTGGTCAGCGGTACACTGAACCGGCGGTTTGCCAAACCTGTGAGGATAGCATCCGGTGTGCTTGTTCTGATTATGGGCATGTCAATGCTGATCAACGGTCTGTCACTGGCTGGCGTACCGCTTCGGCCTCTGACCAGCAATACAGCAGATACAGCCGGCAATGGTTCAGAGGTTCAGACAGTGCAATCTGAATTGGACTGGCAAGGCTATCCGGATATCACGGTCCGCGCGGGCATACCGGTGCGATGGGTTATCCATGC
>JAEEGL016351056.1_pt1 | contig 12415 bp, 12 predicted proteins | sample 9134231 | NCBI WGS metagenome assembly JAEEGL01 (sample SAMN16246548, study PRJNA631951) | gut metagenome | biome: gut microbiome; feature: rumen; material: fiber-attached | host: Bos | place: Iran: Karaj | collected 2018-10 | reverse complement strand
CGTCGAGCGCGGCAATGACATTGAAATTTGGAGGAATTATAAATGAACGAAGTGATTATGGGGCTTCAGAAGAAGCTTGGGGAGATGAAGGCTCTGGTACCGACAGAAGCTGCATCTCCGGAACAGATTAAAAAGTACTTTAATGACACAGAGGAAGTTATTGAAGGTATTTTGAAGGCAGCCTGCGACCAGGAAGATGCTTTGACTTCTGAACTTGAAGGTGTTAAACAGACTGTAAAAGAATTGCGGGGCCTTCTTAAAAAGACTGACACAATTATTGAGCCGCTTAGTATGCGGGACTTGCAGTACCAGATGGGAAAAGCAATGGTTGCAGCCTGGAACCGGGATGAGAAAACACTTGCAGAATTAAAGTTCTGCCCGAACGTACGCTCAGAAAAATGGAACAACCCGAAAGACTTTAACTGGGTACCGGAAAAAGGCTTTGTGCCTTCAAAAGCTGCATTGGGTGAACCAATCGGAAACCTTACCACAAATGACCAGTACCTCATAAACCCGATTTATGAAGAGACAATCATGCAGGAAGCTGCAAAGAAGTCTGTGATGATGAACCTGGTAACAAACAGACCAATGAAGAATGCTTCCATCTTTATTCCGGAAAGAGACCGCGGTGGAGTAGAACTTAAGTGGCTCACAAGTTACGGACAGAAGATTGAAGCAACAAAGCCAAATACTCCTACCCGAACAGAGCTCAAAGCCTACACACTTGCAGGCTTTATTCCATGGTTTGATGAATTCGAAGAAGATGTCTATGTAGACCTTGGAAAAATGTTCATTGAAGATATGACAGAAGCCTACGGCCAGGAGTTTGATAAACAGTGTCTTATTGCAAACAACGCTCCATTCTCAGGTGCCTTGAATGCATCAAAAGTAAAGACACATGCCATTACAAGTGCAGATGCAGCAGACATAAGCTGGACCGACTTCCGCGATGCAGAACTCAAAATTTCAAAAGAAGAGCGAAGCGACTGCAAGTGGTTTATGAACGAAACAGTTTTGAACCATGTAGTAAACATCAAGGACAACAACGGAAATCCAATCTGGCGCAAGATTGGCGAAGGAATGCCAGGAAAGATTGACGGCTACGAAGTAGTAGAATCAAGCATACTTCCACAGTTTGCTGATATAGAAGCTAACAGTCCGATTGCAATTTTTATGAATCCAAAGAAGATTCTTCACGGGAACCGCAAAGGAATTGAAATCAAGAGATTTGATGAAACAACAGAATCACTTGAATACGGAGAACTCTTCCTGCGCTTCCGCAAACGTGATGGATTCCTGGTAACGAGAGCTAATGCAAATATTGTGATACTTAAAACAGCAGCTTCTTCATAAATGTAGATTATCAGGTCAAGCCGGATAATGACGGGAGAAATTAAGAGAAGTTACTGCAAAAAGCGTGACTGAGGATTTTTAAGGTACAACAGCAAAGAAATTGCTGTTTGGAAAACAGGGGGCGAAAGAGAATTAAAACGAAGTGAAGGCAAAATCAAGGCTGTGTAGTGAGCGAAGCGAACGGAACACCGCGATAGCGGCTTGGCCTTGATTTTGACTGAACGGAGTTTATACTGCATTACCCCCTGTTTTTCATGTAAGGGAGATTTTATGCAACTTGTAGAATATGAAGACATAGCAAAACTATTAGACCTGGATATTAAAGAAAAAGACTTTGATGAACTGTGTCTAAATGCAGCTTATGAAGAAATTGAAAAAGCATTAGGCTACCCTCTTGAAGAAAAAGAATACTGTGAAGTATTAAGTGTAAAAGATAACAGAATAATACTTGATGCAATAAGCATTGCAGAAATTATTGAAATAACTGATATAACAACAAAAAAACAGATTGATTATTTTACCGTGGACTATGAGAACAAATGTATTTATTTTGTTCCTGCAAAAACTGATGACCATATAATATTTATTAATTACAAGGCTGGCTTTACAAAAGAAAATTTACCAGCAGATTTGAAGGACTCTATTTTAAGACTATTTATGCTTAAACAAACAAGCTTACGAAAACTTGAAAACGATGAAGCATATAATGAAACTATATTACATTCTGAAATTTTTGAAACAATAAAGAGGTATAAAAGGAAAGCTTTATGATTACATTTGAACAAATACTTCCAACTTTACAAGAGCTATTCATTGAAAAATTACCATTATATATAGAAGAAATTAACAAAACTCATAACGATGGCCTTCTAATCTACCCTTTTGAAAACAAAACTCTACTAGAAAACTGCCAGAAATTACCATGCTTTAAGTTTGAATTAACAGAAACAGAATATAAAGATAAAGACAGAATCATTGAAAATACAGTTTTTAACTTTTCTATCGAAATAAGGACTAAAAGTAATAATGAGATAAAAGTACTAGAACAAAGCCGTTATTTACAGGCAATAGATAAAATGATTGATGAAACAGAATTAAATAATTTAAATATAAATATTTTAACGGTATTTAACGAGGAAATTAATTTTAGGATTGTTATCTAAAAACACTGACAAAAAAGAACCTTTGAGATATATTCAAAATAAAGGTATCTTTTATGGATGTTGATGAATATTGCGATTTAGGTTTGTCGAGAAAAAAGTTAGAAGAATTATTTGGAACACTAACAGGATGTGAATGCTGTAATTCAACTTATGATAGAGAAGATGACAAAACTTATTTTTTTGAGCCGAATGAAGGATTTGAAGTTCTTTTAGATGATATTGGATTTTCTGAAAAAGAGAAGAAAATAATTTATGAAAATATTAGGTGTCCAAACTGCGGCTGCAATTTAGATGCTTTTAGTGAAGTTACCATAAATGAATATTATAAAGAAGAAAAATATCATAAGAACTATATAGCGAAAATTGCAAGCAAATCTAAGACTGAAATTACGGACTTTTATAATTACCTAATAAAATATCCATATTTAGGTTGTCAGCATACAATAGGAAAGCAAATTATTAAAGGTATTGATTCTTTGGAAAAAGTTGATTTAGAAAATCAAACATTTTACAGGGCAAGAGAACCTAAAGATTCAAGAATATTTGTTAATGAGGATATGTTACCACCAGATCCGAAAAATATACCAATTTCAGAAGGAAGATTTAACCATTATGGACAAGCTCACTGGTATTTAGGTAATACAGAAGATTTATGTGGAGCTGAATGCTCACATAAAAAGAACTGTATGCTCTGGTTTCAGAAAATTCAAATATTTAAATCAATCGCTATTCTTGATTTAAGTAAAGAATACATAGACTATCATTATTCCCCAGAAACGACAAATTATAATATTCCAATTGCTGTTGCAGCACTGTTATTTTCTGGAGTAATTACAAAGGAACAGAAAATTACAGGTTACTGGAAGCCTGAGTATTTTATAACAAGATTTATTGCCGATGTTTGCAAAACAAAAGGTATAAACGGAATTATTTACCCTAGTTCATTTTACCCATCCGGAAAAAATCTAGTAATTTTTGATATTAAAAAAATAGATTTTAGTTTTGATGGAAAACCAGAATTAAGAGAGTATAATTACAAAAAACTCGCGGACGAATTCTTTGAAGAATTCTAGATATTAAATTATAAATATATTTTTAACAAGCTTAAATTTTTAATGTACTAAAAAGAAGCATTCAGTAAAAAGTGTGTTATAATTAAAAAGACATCAATTATAACGAGGTATAAATTGTTTTTCTTTTTCTTTGATAAAATAATGCCAAATACTAAATATCCAGAATGTGTTTATCATTACACTAATGGTGATGCATTTTTAGGGATACTGGAACATCAAGAATTATGGGCTTCTCATATTCTATTTCAAAATGATAAAAAAGAAGCTGTTCATGCCTATGAAATTTTGGAAACTGTTCTACAAGAAAAGAAAAATGATTTCTTACAGTATGGACTAAATATCGAAAAATTATATGAATTAATAAAAGTCTTTAAAGGGCAATATACTTTTACACTATCTTTTTCAGAAAAAAAAGATGATTTAAATCAATGGAGAAGTTATGCAAATACTAAACCTGCTTATTGCATTGGTTTTTCACCTGCAGCTTTAAGCCAGATAGATATTAGCAAAAATATAAAACATAATAAAACTTCTAAGATAAGGACAATTTTCTACAAATGTATTTATGATGAAGAAAATCAAAAGAAAATGATTGAAAATCTTCTTGACTACGTTTTAGAGAAAAAGGTTAGAAATCAAAAAATACCTGTAACGGAAGAAGCTATTTATGGATATATATTACATGATTTTCTTATTATGTCAGTTTTATTTAAACATCCAGCATTTGCAGAAGAAAAAGAATGGCGATTATTTTTTAGCCCTGTAGGTAATGAACTTATAAATATTAGAATGGGAAAGACTAATTTCATACCTTATATAAAAGTGCCTCTTGAATATAATTATATAAAAGAACTTGTAATTGGGCCTTGTGATGATGAGGAACACATTTTAAATTCAACCAAATATGTTTGTTCTTTTTTTACGGAAAAAATGAGTAGAAAATATGACTGGAAAATTGAAACTTCAACAGTACCTTATAGGCAATAGCTATGGCAGAAAAGATTTTTTATAAATATAAAAGCTGCAAAGGTGATATCGGTTCAACAGGTACAGCTTATGCTTATTTAATTGATACATTAAGGAATAAATATTTTTATCTTACCAGACCAGAACTTTTGAATGATCCTATGGATTGTAAATCTTATGAGAATTTTAATGCCAGTTTTAATGATATGAATACATGGCTTAAAGAAATAGGAAAAAGTTTTTTAAGTGAAACGATAGATGTTCACGAATTAAAACGTCTTTCAAAACAGAATGATTTTCAATGCAAGATGAGACAAGGTAATGAAAATGAACGTCAGCATCTACATATTTTTTCCGTGACAGAATCTTATAATTCACCAGAAATGTGGGATAAATATGCTGACGATTATACAGGTGTTTGTCTTGGTTATAAAGCTGTACAAGTAAATCCACCATATCCAACTTATTTTTTTGAAATTAATTCGAATCAGAATTTGCCAATTGTAGGAGGAGCTTACCCAGTTGGTAATAAAGAATATGTACATCTTATGAAAGTAAATTATGATCATAAAAACAGAATCGATTATAAAGTATTTCGCTCGTGGGATAAGGATGAACGTTTAAAGTTAAGAGATGCCTTTTTACATAAAAATAAAGAGCGTTGGTCATATGAAAATGAATCAAGGATAATTGTTTTTGATTATGTGCCAAGAAACCAAGGAACAATTGAAGTATTAGTACATTATCCAGATTATATACTAACAGATGTATATTTAGGCCATAATATAGATCTAGAAAAAGAAAAAGAGATACTATCAGTTTTAAAGATGGAGTATTCAAATTTTAAATCAATTAATATACAGAAAATTTAATATTCAGATTTTGTTCAGAAAATGAATAATTTTATTGTTATTTATATTTTTTTGATGTAAAATAATTCAACAATTTACTTTAATTATAGAGGATAAACGAATGCTTTCTAATTCAACTATTCTTATTACTGGTGGTACAGGTTCTTTTGGAAATACCTTTGTACCTATGACTTTGGCAAAATATAACCCAAAAAAAATCATTATTTATTCACGCGATGAAATGAAGCAGTGGAACATGGCTAAAAAATTTCAGGGTGATGATCGCGTTAGATTCTTTATTGGTGATGTTCGTGATAAGGAACGTCTTTACCGTGCACTTGATGGTGTAGATTATGTAGTACATGCAGCTGCAACAAAAATTGTTCCTACAGCTGAATATAATCCATTTGAATGTATTAAAACAAATGTTCATGGTGCAATGAATCTTATTGATGCTTGTATTGATAAAGGTGTAAAAAAACTTGTTGCCCTTTCTACAGATAAAGCTTGTAAACCTGTAAATCTTTATGGTGCCACAAAACTGTGTTCTGATAAGATTTTTGTTGCTGGAAACTCTTATTCTGGTGGAAAGTCTACAAAATTTGCTGTAGTACGCTATGGTAACGTTATGGGAAGCCGCGGTTCTGTAATTCCTTTCTTTATGGAAACTGCAAAATCTGGAAAGCTTACTATTACAGATAAGCGTATGACACGCTTTATGATTTCTCTTGAACAAGGTGTAGAACTTGTATGGCATGCTTTTGATGATATGGAAGGTGGTGAAATTTACGTTAAGAAGATTCCTTCTATGAATATTTGTGATATTGCAAAAGCTGTTGATCCTAATTGTGAACAGGTTGAAATTGGTATTCGACCTGGTGAAAAGTTACATGAAGCTATGATTAGTCCTGAGGATGCTTATTACACTTATGAATACCCAGAACACTTTAAGATTCTTCCACAGATTTGTGACTTTGGAACTATTGAAACTATGATAAAGGGTGGTAAGCGTGTTCCAGAAGGATTCAGTTATACTTCTGATAATAACACAGAATGGATGACTATTCCTCAGTTGCAGGAATGGATTGAAAAGAACCGCGCTAAAGTTGGAAATATTTAAGTTCTGGAGAAAGACATGATTGGTTACGGTCATCAGTATATAGACGACTCCGATATTGAAGCCGTTGTTAATGTTTTAAAATCAGATTACCTTACACAGGGACCTTCTGTTACTCAATTTGAACAGAAAATCTGTGAAATTACCAGAGCAAAATACTGTGTAAGCGTAAGCAATGCTACTGCAGGTTTACATATAGCAGTGGCAGCATTGGAACTTGGAGAAGATGCAGAAGGTATTACAACTCCAAATACATTTCTGGCTTCGTCAAACTGCATGGTTTACAATAATGTAAAACCTGTTTTTGCAGATATAAATCCAGTTTCTTACAATATCGATCCTGCAGAAATTGAAAAGCATATAACAAATAAAACTAAGCTTTTGATTCCAGTTCATTTTGCAGGTCTTTCTTGTGAAATGGATAAAATAAGTGCGATTGCTAAAAAGAATAATCTTCATGTAATTGAAGATGCTGCTCATGCTATTGGAAGTCAATATGCGGATGGTTCTTATGTTGGAAACTGCAAGTATTCTGACATGACAGTTTTCAGTTTTCACCCTGTAAAAACAATTACGACTGGTGAAGGTGGAGCTGTAACAACTAATGATGAAAAACTATACCAGAAGCTTTTAATGCTCCGTAGCCATGGTACTACAAAAGATGAAAAACTTTTAACAAAGAATCCTGGTCCTTGGTATTACGAAATGCAGTCGCTTGGTTTTAATTATCGTATGACTGATATGCAAGCAGCTCTTGGATATTCGCAACTTCTGAAACTAGATTTCTTTAAGAAACGTCGTCGTGAAGTTGTTGCAATATACAACAAAGCTTTTTCAGGTATGAAATATCTTAAAACTCCAACAGAACCAGCTGATGTTTCGTCATGTTTCCACTTATATGCAACTCAGATTGATTTTTCTGCTCTGGGAAAAACTCGTTCTCAGGTTATGGCAGAGCTTCGAGAAAAAGGAATTGGTACACAAGTACATTATATACCTGTACCTACTCAGCCTTTTTATAAAAATACTTATGGTTATAACGATGGAGATTATCCTAAGGCTGAGAAGTATTATGAACAGGAATTATCACTTCCACTTTATCCGGGACTTAGTGATGATGACGTAAATATGGTTATCAAGGCAGTAAAGGAAGTAATTGGATGAGTAGAGTTGCAATTATAACTGCGCGTGGTGGAAGTAAGCGTATTCCTAGAAAGAATATCAAAGAGTTTTGCGGAAAACCGATTCTTGCATACTCTATAGAGGCAGCACTAAGATCAAATCTTTTTGATGAAGTAATGGTTTCTACAGATGATGAAGAAATTGCTAGTATTGCAAAGCAATATGGAGCTTCTGTGCCATTTATGCGTAGTGAAAAGACTTCAAATGATTTTGCTACTACTGAAGATGTTCTTGTAGAAGTTTTGTCAGAATATAAGAAAATTGGAAAAGAATTCTCAGAAGTCTGCTGTATTTATCCAACTGCACCGTTTGTAACATCTGAAAAACTTGTTAATGCTCAAGACATACTTGAAAAAAACTCCGGTGCTGATTCTGTAATGCCTGTTGTTCAGTTTAGTTTTCCACCTCAACGAGGACTAGTTGTAAAGAATAATTCTTTGGCATATATGTATCCAGAAAATGCAACTAAGAGAAGTCAGGACTTGGAACCAATTTATCACGATTGCGGACAGTTTTATTTTTGTAAAACCGAATCTTTATTGAAATACAACGATGTTGTTGGTAAAGCTACTTTACCACTTATTGTATCTGAACTTGAAGTTCAGGATATTGATAATCTTTCGGATTGGGCTATTGCAGAGATGAAATATAAGGCTATGATTGGAGAAAATAAATAATTATGTTCAGATTATACGACAAACTTGCAAAAGGCGAAGTTTATACAATCGCTGAAATGAGTGCGAACCATGCTGGTAAACTTGAGAACGCACTTAAAATTGTTCACGCCGCAAAAGAAGCTGGTGCAGATTGTTTGAAGATTCAGACATATACAGCTGATACGATTACTATTGATTGTAGAAATGAATATTTCCAGATTCATGGCGGTCTATGGGATAATTATAATTTGTATGACCTTTACAAAGAAGCTTACACACCTTGGGAGTGGCAAGGAAAAATAAAGGAAGAATGTGATAAAGTTGGTATAGATTTTCTTTCCTCGCCTTTTGATAATACTGCTATTGATTTTCTTGAATCTATTGGTTGCGAAGCTTATAAAATTGCAAGTTTTGAAATTGTAGATATACCTCTGATAGAATATGCAGCTTCTAAAGGTAAGCCAATGATTATGTCATGCGGTATGGCATCTGAAAGTGAAATCCTTGAAGCTGTTGAGGCCTGTCGTTCAAAAGGAAATGACAAAATCGTACTTTTGAAATGCTGCAGTGAATATCCAACTAATTATGCTAACTTAAATCTGGATATGATTCCAGAAATGAAAAAAATTACTAATCTCCCTATTGGACTTTCTGATCATAGTATGGGATATCTTGCGGATGTTGTTGCAGTTGCAAAAGGTGCAGTTGTGATTGAAAAACACTTCTGTCTTTCTCGCAAAATAAAAAATGCTGATTCTGAGTTTTCTATGGAACCTCAGGAATTCACAGAAATGGTTTCCAAGGTATCAGATGTTGCAAAAATGGCAGGTAAGATTTCTTATGGACCAACTGAATCAGAAGCAGAGGAATATAAATGCAGACGAAGCTTGTTTGCTGTAAAAGATATTAAGAAAGGTGATTTTATTACTGCAGAAAATGTGCGAAGTATTCGCCCTGCAAATGGCCTTGCACCTAAATATTTGAAAGATATTTTAGGACAGAAAGCAAATCAGGATATTGCATTTGGAACACCATTAAATATGGAGATGTTCAGTAAGTAATTATGATTGCAATAAGGGCTGACTGTAATAGCGAAATTGGAATGGGGCACGTAATGAGATGCCTCTCTATTGCTGACTCATTGAAAACACTTGGAGAAGAAGTTTGCTTTATCGTATCAAAGGATACGGATGTTTCTTTTTTTTCAAATATTCCATATAAATACATTGTTCTTGAAGATGATTCTGATATTTGGTCAGCAATAGAAGTTTGCAATATCTTAAAGCGTGAAAATATTACAAAGCTTTTTCTTGATACATACCGGATAACAGAAGAAAAAATAAATGAACTTTCTGCAAATGTACAGGTTTATTATTTGGATGATCTTCATTTATTTGATTACAATGTTGATACCGTAATCAATTATAATATTGAAGCAAAAGAGTCTGATTACCAACCTTCCAAATTCTATAATAGAAAACTTTTTATAGGCGCAAATTACTTTCCATTAAGGAGTGAATTCCAAAATGTTGGAAAAGCTGTAATTAAACAGGAGTTGAAAAACGTTTTAGTTACAACTAGCTCTACAGATAAGAATAAAATCGCAATTCAGATATTGGATTCAATTGAAGTAGAAAAATATCCTGAAATAAATTTCTTTATTTTAAAAGGTAAATACTATAGTGATGAATATAAGACTGAACTAGACGAACTTGGGAAGAATAATAAAAATATACATATTCTAGAATGGGGACAGAATATGGCAGAACTTTACATAAAATCAGATCTTGTAATTGCACCTGGTTCAACTACAATTCTTGAAGCGCTTTCATTAAATGTTCCATGCGTAGTTTTTGAATTTGTAAAAAATCAACATGAACAATGTATATGTATGGATAATAAAGGAATTGCTCCCTTTATTGGTGATTTTACTATAAACGATGTTAAAACTTCAAAAATAAAAGAAGTGTTTAAATATATGTTAAATTATGAAAATAGAAAAAATTGTGAAAAGCAATACTCATCTTTGTTTGACAAAAATGGAAGTATAAGAATTGCAAGAATAATAATGGGAGAATAATGAAGACCGTAATGATATTAGGGGCTGGGCCTTATCAGGTGCCGGCAATAAAAATTGTTAAGGAACTCGGTTACAAAGCTATTGTATGTGATTACGATAAAAATGCAGTTGGTGTTTCTTTGGCAGATGAGTTTTATGAAATAAGTACTATAGACAAGGAAGCAGTACTTAACAAAGCAGTTGAGCTAAAGCCTGATTTTGTAATTACATCTACAAGTGACCTACCTGTTCGAACTGCTGCTTATGTTGCAGAAAAATTGGAACTTCCAAAAGATTTGACTTATGAAGATTCAATTTGTGCCACGGATAAATCTGCAATGAGAGAAAGATTAAAGCAGTTCAATGTGCCAATTCCAAAATACTTTATTTGCCATAATTTTGAAGAATTCAAAGGTGCAATAGAATCTTTAAATAATTACTGTATTGTAAAGCCAGCTGATAATGCAGCAAGTCGTGGTGTAAAACTTATCGATAATGAACTTTCAACTAATGAATTACAAAAACAGTATGACTTCACAAGAAACTATTCTCGAAATGGAATTGTTATGGTGGAAGAGTTTATGACTGGTGCAGAAGTTTCTGTTGAAAGTTTTATTGTAAATGGTGAGCCAAATATAATTACGATAACAGATAAACTTGTAACACCTCTGCCATATTTTGTAGAATTAGGACATTCAGAACCATCTCAACTACCAGATGATATACAGAATAAAATAAAGAATGTAACTACACAGGCAATAAAAGCGATTGGAATTCAGAATGGTGTCTCTCATGCTGAATTAAAAATTACACCAAATGGACCGAAAATTGTTGAAATTGCAGCACGACTTGGTGGAGACTATATAACTGCAAAACTTGTTCCGCTTTCAACCGGTGTAGATATGGTCAAGAATTCAATTTTACTTGCACTTAAACAATCTATAAATATTGAAAAGACATTGAATTGTGGTAGTGCTATTCGTTTTATAACTGCACCTAAAGGAATTGTAAAAGACATTAAAATTGCAAAAAATCCCCTTGATATTGAAGGTGTAATAGATTTTCAATTAAATATAAAAATTGGGGATGAAGTAAAAGATGTAAAGTCCAGCAATGATAGAATTGGATTTGTTATCACTCAAGCGGAGACTGTCAAGAAAGCAGTTGAGATTGCAGAAAATGCATTAAGTTTTATAACTATTAATACAAAAAATTAGTGTTTAAAGCTAAATCTTAAAAAGAATCGATAATGTTTATAAGCATCATGGAAATTCTTTGCATTAAAACGAGGAATATTTGAAATTTTTATGATGTAATGACAGTTGGGTAATATAATTAAATGTGTGTGTATGAGCTATGAAACAAAGAGAATCAAATTTTGAATTATTAAGAATAGTTGCCATGATTATGATAATTTTTTCGCATATGGCTCAACACTCAGGTAATGGAGGCTGGGAATTAATGCATATGGCTTCCTATCCTAATACATTCTTTTTATATTTGCTTGGAACTGGAGGCCAGTTAGGTGTTTGTATATTTATAATTTTAAGTTGTTGGTTTTTATGTGATACACAAGGAATTCATATAAAAAAGATTGTGACTATTAATCTTGAATGTATTTTTTATTCACTTATTATTTGGATATTTATAAAATTTTCCGGCATTGAACATTTAGGTGTTAAAGAGTTTATTAAATGTATCCTTTCTCCATGGGGGGGAGGCTATTGGTTTATTTTATCTTATTTTTGTTTTTATTTCTGTGTTCCTTTATTGCAGTTATATACAAAATATGTAAAAGAGCAATCACAAGCAAAGGTGGTTTTAATACTGACATTTTTGATACCTATATATACAATATTTTTTAATTCATCAGATTTTGGAAATGCTGGATATTTCATATATTTGTATTTTGTATGTTCATATTTAAAACATACCAAGGATAATTTTATAGAGAAACATTGTGTTTTACTCTTTATACTTTGTTTTATATTGATT
>JAEEGL015373971.1_pt1 | contig 12415 bp, 9 predicted proteins | sample 9134231 | NCBI WGS metagenome assembly JAEEGL01 (sample SAMN16246548, study PRJNA631951) | gut metagenome | biome: gut microbiome; feature: rumen; material: fiber-attached | host: Bos | place: Iran: Karaj | collected 2018-10 | reverse complement strand
CGAGGATATCGCGCTCTTCTTCTTCGGCAAAAGCCGTGCAGCTAAGCGCCAGTACCAGCGCCAGCGCGAAAAGTGATATGCGACGGAACATGTGCCCCTCCGTTTCAGGTAAAATACCCGCCAATTGTAACATATGCGGCAAAAACATGTCAACCGCAGCCCCGGCGGCGCCGCGGCGGGGCGGCATCCCGCGGATCTGCGCGGGATTGACTTTTTAAGGCGGAATGTTGTATAATATAAGGCAGTTTTTGTAAATCTGTGGAGAAAGTTTTCGTGAGGTCGATTGGCTCAAAACACAGGCCTTTATGGCAGGTGCTTATAGCGGATGTTTTGATCGCAGGCGCGGCGCTTTTGGTATTTGCGTACTTTCATCACGTGCGCCCCGCAAGGCTCGCCAGCGAAGACGTGGTGATAGAGCGCCCCGTGCAGACGGCATATTCGGTTTCTCCCGTCCCCGAAGCGGACGTGACACCCGCGCCTGCCGCGACGGACGAACCGACTCCCGTGCCGGAACCGACAGCGCATCAGGAGCCGACTCCGGTGCCCACGCCGGACCCGGTAGGCGTGTTTGCCCTGCGCCACGAAGGCAAGTTTACCGACGGGGAAGTGATCACTTTCTCCGAAGACGGCGTATATACCTACAAAAGCAAATACCTGAACATCGCCGTATCCAGGCAGAGGGTGCCCGAGGATAGCAGTTCCGGTACCTGGGAAAGCACCGTGTACGTCACGGACTTTTACGTAAGGGACATCACCTGCCTGCAGGGCGTATTCGCGGGGGACAGCTTCAGCCAGGGCAATTACGAATGGCTGGCGCGCATTGCGGAAAGGACCGGCGCCGTAGCGGCTGTGAACGGGGATTTCTGCACCATGCGGAAATACGGGATAGTCGTAAGAAACGGCAAGCTTTACCGTTCCACCCATTCCTCGTTCGACGCTTGCGCCATATACTGGGACGGCACCATGGAGACCTATTATTCCGACGACTGGAACGGCAAGGACATAGCCAAAAGGGGCGCATACCTAGCGTTTTCCTTCGGGCCCAAACTGCTGGACAAAAGCGGACAGCCGCTTAAGAAGTTCAACCAGACCGACGCGGTTATCGGCCGGAATCCCCGCACCGCGATAGGCTATTTCGAGCCGGGACATTACTGCTTTGTGACCGTGGACGGACGCACGTCCGTTTCCAGGGGGCTGACGCTCGGCGGCCTGTCGAACTTCATGGCGAGCTTGGGCTGCAAGGCGGCATACAACCTGGACGGAGGCGAGTCCGCAAGCCTGTGGTTCATGGGGGACATCGTCTCACAGCCTTACAACGACGGACGAAAGATCTCCGACGCGCTGATACTTAAGGACCTTGCGGAGGACTGACATGAAAAAACGCAGGGCTGTCAAGCTTCTGAACACCGTTACGCTGAACGCGGCGATAGTGATATCGCTCATGTACCTGGTGTTTTTCGGTATAGACAGGGTAAACACCGCGATGGAGTTCATAAACAACGACATCACCAAATGGCTGCTGGTGATACTGGCCGTGATAACCATATACAACTCGGTGGCGCGAATGTGCCTGGACAGAAGACTTGACCGGAAAAGAAAGATCAAAGAGCACAAATAAGGAGCAAAACGATGGATAAGCCCAAATTCTATATAACTACCCCCATATACTACCCGTCCGGCAATATGCACATCGGCCACACCTACACCACCGTGGCTGCCGACACCATGACCCGCTACAAGAAGCTCAGGGGCTATGAGACGTATTTCCTCACCGGCACGGACGAGCACGGCCAGAAGATAGAGCGCAAGGCCGCCGAAAAGGGCGTGACTCCCCAGCAGTACGTGGACAAGATCGTCGCCGAGACCAAAGAGCTGTGGAAGCTGATGGACATCGAGTACGACGACTTCATCCGCACCACCGACGACAGGCACATAAAGGCGGTGCAGAAGATATTCCGCCGCTTCTATGAGCAGGGCGACATATACAAAAGCGCGTACGAAGGCTATTACTGCACTCCCTGCGAAAGCTTCTGGACCCAGACCCAGCTCAAGGAAAAGGACGGCCAGAAGGTATGCCCCGACTGCGGCAGGCCCGTGGAGCTTACCAAGGAAGAAAGCTACTTCTTCCGCATGAGCAAGTACCAGGACTGGCTGATCGACTATATCGAGACCCATCCGGACTTCATACAGCCCCCGTCCCGCGCCAACGAGATGCTCAATAACTTCCTGCGTCCCGGGCTGCAGGATCTGTGCGTGAGCCGCACCGCCTTCAAGTGGGGCGTGCCTGTGGACTTCGATCCCGGCCACGTGGTGTACGTGTGGATAGACGCCCTGTCCAACTACATAAGCGCCCTGGGCTACGGCACCGACCATGACGAGCTGTATCAGAAGTTCTGGCCGGCGGACATCCACCTGGTGGGCAAGGAGATCGTGCGTTTCCACACCATTTACTGGCCCATCATGCTCCACGCCCTGGGCCTGCCCCTGCCCAAGCAGGTGTTCGGCCACGGCTGGCTGCTGTTCGGCGGGGACAAGATGAGCAAGTCCAAGGGCAACGTGGAATATCCCGAGCCCATAGTGCGCCGCTACGGCACGGATGCGCTCAGGTATTACCTTATGAGGGAGATGCCCTTCGGTTCCGACGGCAACTACACCAACGAAGCCATGCTGCAGCGCATGAACTCCGACCTGTGCAACGACCTGGGCAACCTGGTGAGCCGCACGGTGGCGATGGTGGAGAAGTACTTCGGCGCACAGGTGCCCGCGCCCGGCGAGTACGACGAAAACGACAGGCATATAATCGACATGTTCGAGGCGCTGCCGGCTCTGGTGGACACGCAGATGAACGCGCTGCAGTTCTCCCTGGCGCTGGGCGAGATATGGAAGTTCATAGGCGAGCTCAACCGCTACATCGACATCACCCAGCCCTGGGTGCTGGGCAAGACCGAAGAGGGCAGGGAGCGCCTGAAGACCGTCATGTACGTGCTGTGCGAAGGCGTAAGGGCGGTGGCGGTGCATATCAGCCCCGTTATGACCCGTACGCCCGTAAGGATCTACGAGCAGCTGGGTGTCAAAGACGACGCGCTCAAGACCTGGGAGAGCGTGCAGAAGTTCGGTGGGCTTGTGCCGGGCACTACGGTCAAGAAGGGCGACGCGCTGTTCCCCAGGGTGGATATAAAGAAAGAGATCGAAGCCATGGAGGCGGAAAAGGCCGCCCAGAAAGCCGCGAGCCAGCCCGAAGCGCCCAAGCAGGACACCATCACCATCGACGACTTCGCCAAGGTGAAGCTGATCGCCGTAAAGGTGGAGGCCTGCGAAAAGGTGGAAGGCAGCGACAAGCTGTTAAAGTTCACCCTTAACGACGGCAGCGGCACCCGCACGGTCTTAAGCGGCATAGCCAAGTGGTATAAGCCCGAGGACACCGTGGGCAAGACGCTGATACTTGTGAGCAACCTGGCGCCCCGCAAGATGAAGGGCATAATGTCGGAAGGCATGCTCCTGAGCGCCGAGGACGACAAGGGCGATCTTAAGCTCCTGACCGTGGACGGAGACACCGCCCCCGGCAGCAGAGTGGGCTGATAAACGGTAAAACGATATAAGCGGCGGGACGTGTCCCGCCGCTTTTTGCGTACGTTTTTACCTGTGCCGGGTGAAGGTGTGAGATTCGTCGTTCATGTCGTAAACGGCGTCGCCCGTTTCGGCGATATACATCTGCTGCCATTTGAGCAGCAGGTCGCGCAGGCGGAACAGCTGCTGATTGCCGGGGTCGCCGTAACGCTCCGCAAGGGACAGGGCGGAAGGCATTTGGGCGAGAAAGCGGTCGTCCATGTCTTCCAGTTCCTTCAGTATGCCTTCGGCGGTCATACCGCTGTAACGCGCGAAGTTGTCTGGGGTGAGCACCAGGGTGGGCACCCGCGTTTCGGGATCTGCGATCCCGCCGCCCGATAGCCACTCCGCTTCCGTGAGGTGTTTGGCGCGCACGAAGGAACTGCGGACGAATTCGGGCAGCTCCTCAAATTCCCGGCGGGTGATGCGCAGGTCTTTTAAAGCTATCCCCCTGCCTTCGCTGTGGGGCAGGAAATACATGGTGCTGCCGGTCTCGTATTTTGACAGGATGCGGCGGAGCTCCTCCATCTGAGCCAGGTTTTCCCTTATCAGCGGCACGCTCACGTTCACCCTGAGCCCCGCCCTGTTCGCCGAAGCGAGCATGCGCAGCAAAAAGCCGAAATCCCCCTGCCTGCCCGCGAACCGGTCGTGATACTTTTCGGTGCCGTAAAACGTCAGGTCTATGAGTTCCACTCCGCTGCCGCGTACGGACTCCATAAGCGCGTCCAGTTCCCTGCCGTCCCTGAAACCGAAGCCGTTCATCTGCAGGAACGAGGCGCCGGGGCAGCGATGCTCTGCGCAGAAGGCGATGTATTCCGCCAGGCGCGGAGTATCCATGCAGTAGCCGATATAGTAAAAGGCGCTTATGTCGGGACGCGTTTTGTTCAGTTCCTTAAGCACCCTTCCGGCGAATTCCATTCCTTCCGTTTTGCCGACTCCGCTTGCTTTTCCGCAGGAGGAGAGCAGACAGTAGCGGCAGTGCGCGCGGCAGGGCACGCAGTAATTGGCTATGCCGAAAGATGTCGTTCTCATCCGATGACCTCCCTGAGATCTGTTTTTCCGCATTTTTGACGCGGGAATGCCATTATACGGCATTTTATGCGGCTTTTCAAGCGGAAACTGCGGATTTTGAGTTTGACAAGGGGCGCTTCGGAATGATAAAATGATATATGTAAAATTATACCCGTTCCGGCACATGTGCCGGCATATTATCGCACCCTGAAGGAGACGCCGTGAAAAAGCTTGCCGCCGCGCTGATGACGCTGCTTGCGCTGCTGGGGCTCACTGCCCTGGCGGACGGGCTCGTTTTGCCCGAAAGCGCGGTCAGGATCGAGTCCGAGGCGTTTTCGGGCGCCCCGGCGAGCTGGGTGTACATCCCCGAAGGGGTCACCTATGTGGCTCCCGACGCTTTCTCCGACAGCGTCGCGACCGTTTACGGCTACAGGGACAGCGCGGGGCAGGCGTACGCTTCGGATACCGGGCGCGAGTTTTTTGACGTGGGCATTTACGATATAGAGGTCGCCTGTCCTCCCCACGTGCCCGCGGGCATGGGCTTTACGGCGAGCGTGACGTACGAGAGCCTGCTGGATGTCAGCGCCGTGTGGGAACTCGTTAAGGACGGGCAGACAGTGTCTTCCTCCGTAAGCGGAGCGCTGACCATGGGCCAGGAAGGGGAGTTCGACCTTAGATTGACCCTCACCAACGCCTACGCCCGGGTGACCAAACTGTACCCTGCGTTCGTGAGCGTGATGCAGCCCGCGCTGCCCGTGAGCGAACACGCGGAAGTGGCGCTGGGATACGAAGCCGCGATAATCAGCCCCGACGAGACGCGGCAGTACACGCTGGTCTCGTCGAATACCAAGGCGCTGTCGGTGAACGGCACCAAGGTGAAGGGACTGAAGGAAGGCTTTTACGACGTAAGCGTTACGGTGTTCGAAGGCGAGTATTCGGTCTCATCGGTGATGCCCGTGGAGGTCTACCCGTCCGTCACGTCCATAGACTGCCCCGCGCCGGAATTCTTGTACCCCGGGGAAAACTGCCGCCTGGTGCCCGTGGCGCTGCCGGAAAGGGCCAGGTACAGGGACGTGGAAATTACCCTGCTCAGCGGTCCTGCGGTACTGGGCGAGGACGGATATGCGGAGTTTACGGGGGTGGGCACGGCGGTGTTCAGCCTCTCCTCGGTCGATATGAGCGTTACGCTGGAGATCCCCGTGGTGCCATATCCTACGGCTCTTGCGTTTGAGGAAGACAGCGTCAAGGTGGCTATCGGAGGCAGCATCGCCCCGTATCCCACGGTATATCCCGAGGGCAGCCGCATAAGGCTCACCTGGCACAGCGTGAATTCCCAGGTGGCGAGCGTGGACGCGTCCGGACGGGTGTACGGCCTGAGCCTGGGCGACAGTCTTATTTCTTGCCAAGGCGAGGGGCTGACGGCTTCATATACCGCCAAAGCGCGCAGGGGCTATGACAGCCTGGTGATGTCCAGCCCGTTCACGCACCTGCGCCCGGGGGAGAGCGACACGCTGGAGCTGCAGTGCTACCCCGAGGACGCCGAAATGCAGGGCGTCACCTGGACGAGCGCGGACACCTCCGTGGCCGTGGTGGACCAGTTTGGGCGGGTCACCGCCGCGGGTCCCGGCTCATCCGTGATCACCGCCCGGGCGGACTCCGGCGTAAGCGCGGCGTTCACCGTAAGGGTGTTCAACTACGGCACGGTCACGGGCATAAGCCTGGGACACGACAGGATATATGTGGAAGCCGGACAGACTAAGCCGCTGGAACTGACGGTGTACCCGGAGGGCGAGATTCCGCTGATTTGGACGTCTTCCGCGCCGGGCACCCTGACGGTGGATTCTGAGGGCAACATAACGGGCGTAAAGAGCGGCACGGCCACCGTGACCGCGAAGATGGAGGGCAATTCCTCCGTCGCGGCGAGCGTGCAGGTCAACGTGCTGAGCACGGACGTGGTGCTCACGATGCCCCGGATGCGGACGGGCTTGAGCGAGATAGAAGCCAATCGCGCCAAGATAAACGCGGTCAGGAACTGCGCGCTCAACGAAGTGGACCGCATGCACGCCGCGGGCAAGTTTTCCGCGAGTCAGGCCAGCGGGCGCAAGCAGGTGATAAACAACGCCTTCGACTGCCTGGACTTCCCCTGGATGACCCTTTCCAACCAGGCATACTGGAAGAAAGCCAACGACGAGGGCGGACTCAAGATCTTCCGCCCCGGCGTGGTGTACTACGGCATGCCCTACATAAGCGGCGTATACGAATACCAGCGCCAGTACAACCCCGCAAAGGCGGTGCGCGAAAACAGGTTCTACCTGTCGGACAGCGGCAGGTACTACATACTCAACCAGAACAACCTGTACGAGGGCAAGTATGTGGGAAGCGACTGCTCCAGCCTGGTGGCCATGTGCTATTACGGCACGGAGCGCAAGTGGCTGAACACCCACTGGTTCTACACGGACAGCAGCTTCTACACCCTGCAGAAGACGGCGGAACTGCGCCCGGGCGACATCATCGTAAAGGATTACAGCCACGTGGTCATGTTCCTGTATTACGCCAACGAGGAGCATACCCAGATCGTCATGATCGAAAACGGCGGAGACGCCTGGGGCACCAACACGGTGAGCGTGAACACGTACCCGATAAGCTATTATTACAACAGGGGCTTTATCCCCAGAAGATGCAGCGGATGGTAAACAAAAGGCGGCCGTACGGCCGCCTTTTCGGCATCCGGTTTTATTTGTACAGCATTATTTCCTTCGCGTCTTCGTACCAGGCGAGGAGCTTGGGAGCTTCGCCCGAAATGAGCTCTTCGGGCGATCTGTCCGTTTCTGCAAAGTCTTTTATGCCCGTAAGGCGGTCTATCGAGCCGGTCCAGCCGAAACTTTCGCCCGCCAGTTTCCTTATCTCGTCCAGCAGGGTGAAACCCATGAGGGGAGCGTCCGTCCGCTCCGGGTCCGTCACATAGATCTGTACGCCGCAGCAGAGCTCGCCCGCGAACTTGCTGCACGAGGGGGTAAAGTACGCGCTCCTGAAATAATAGCCGGGCAGTTTTTTGCCGTTCATAACTGCCGCGAGCGCGTCGCCGTCTATAAACGGCGCGCCTATCAGCTCGAAGGGCAGCACCGTGCCGCGCCCCTCGGAAATGTTGGTGCCCTCGAATATGCAGGTGCCGGGGTAAACGTTGAGCGCGTGCAGCGTGGACAGGTTGGGGGAGGGCGGCACGAACAGGCGGCCGGTGTCCGCGTAGTACATGCTCCTGTTCCAGCCCTCCATGGGGATCACCGTCAGGTCCAGGTCGAGCTTCAGCCTGCGCTTCACCCACAGGGCGTATTCGCCCACGGTCAAAGCGTAACGGGTGGGGATGGGGAAGCGCCCCACGAAAGAGGAGACGCTTTCGTCCAGCAGCGTGCCCTGCACCTGCAGGCCGCCCAGGGGGTTGGGCCGGTCCAGCACCACAACTTTCTTGCCCACCTTCGCGCAGTCCTCCATGGCGTCGGACAGGGAATAGATGAACGTGTAGAAGCGCGCGCCGGCATCCTGTATGTCGTAGACCAGGGTATCGAAGGCGCCAAGCGCGGCCTCGGGCAGGTGGGTGCTGCCGCCGTAGCAGGAATACACGGTCACGCCGGTCTTTTCGTCGGTGAAGCTGTCCACCTTTTCGCCGGCGGGCACGCAGCCGCGCACGCCGTGCTCGCAGGCCAGAAGCGCGGTAAGGCGGCCGCTTGCGGCCAGTATGTCCACCGCGGACACGCCGCGGGCGTCGATGCCCGTGGGGTTGGTCATCAGGCCTATGCGCCCCGGGGCGGCTGCGGGAAACGAAGGCAGCCGGTCTAAGCCCAGCAGCACCATCAGACTTCACCCCTCGTGCGCTTCATGTATCCGTCTATATCGAAGGCGGTGGCGTACTCGCACTTGTTGAGCGCGCCGCGCATGCGGGCGAGCCCCTCGTAGAACTGCAGGTACTTGAAGTCGCGGCTGTGCTCGGTGAGGTACAGCTGCTTTACGGCGGCCTTCCAGTCCTCGAACACATCGCTCACGTCGAAGTACATGTAGGGCGTGAAGCCTTCGGAATCCTCCCAGTTCTCGGCGTACAGCCACCTTTTTATCGGCGCGGGAGGCATGGGACGGGCAAACGTGGGCAGGGAAGCGAAGAATACCGCGTCCTGAGCCAGGTGGCTGGCAACGATGTGATCCTTGTGCATGGAGTTTTTCCAGTGGCACAGCACCGTGTCCACCTTGTAGGAGCGCATTATGTCGCCGATCTTTACGGCCAGGTCCTGGGAATAGTTGAGCTCCCCGTCGGGGGTGTCCAGCACCACGCTGTCCCCGGAAAACGCTTTGGCGAATGAAGCCGCGCTTTCCACGTTCATCTGCCTGAATTCATCCATGGGGATGTGGGGCGGACAGCCCCTTTCTCCCGCCGTCAGGTCCAGCGTAACGATCTTGTGTCCCTTTGAGGCGGCTTTGGCCAGATACAGACCCATCGTGAGCTGCGCGTCGCCGGTGTGCGCGCCTACAGCCATTACAGTGCCCATTTCTTACAGCTCCTTTCTCATCATGTCGAACCTGCGCACCGGCCTGAACCCCGTTTTGATGTACAGGCGCTGGGCGTGGTTTTCCGTGCCGGTGAACAGGGAAGTATATTTCGCGCCGATCTTTATGAATTCGCCCATCAGGTCGTTGAACAGCACCGTGGCGATCCCCCTCTGTTCGTACAGGGGGTCGGTGCAGATGCCCGTGAACCAGCCCCTGCCGTTGGGCTGCACATCCACGGGGCCGGTAAAGCCCACTATCTGACCGTTCGTCCTGGCCGCGAGTATGGGGCGCGGCGCGGGGGAGGAGGTCTCGTCCTTAAGCACCTTGCGCCAGTATTCGCTGCCCACCCGGTCGCACATGCCGTCCCAGGAGCAGTTTTCGCTTACGTCGTACAGGCCCGCGGTGATGCCTTCCGACCTGAGCCTTGCGCGCGCTTCCTCCACGCGGGGCGCCTTCTCGTAAGTCGCAAGGTCGATGTACATGGCCACTTCGCCCACGTAGGAGACATAGCCGCGCTTCTCCAGGAACGGATAGGCCATCGACTGGGTGTCCAGGCCGGGCATGTTGTTGTGGCCGTGCCCGGGGGTGCCGGGGATCATCCAGTCCAGATTCACGGGACTCAGGCTCGAGATCTCCGCACGGGACTTGTCAAGCGCCTTCGCCCTGTTTTCGAACGCGGACAAAAGCGCGGAACCGATGCCTTCGCCGCGCCTGTCCCGCTTTACCAACAGCATGCTCAGGAACGCGGGGGTGTTTAGCGGGGTCTCGCCCCGCAGAAACTCGGTCTTTACGCTGCCCAGGCAGAAGCCCAGTATTTCGCCGTTCTCTTCCGCGGTGAAATACAGGCGGGACTCGTCCAGGGGCAGGAATTTCCGGGAGAAATACTCTTCGTCCAGGGGCACGTTCAGGATCTCTCCAGCTTTGGCGCAGTCGTTCCACAGCCCGATCAGCTGCTTAAGGTCGCTTAAGCGAAACTCACGTATGTCCATTTAAACACAGATCCTCCGAAATATCAGATTTCCATCCTTCTATAATTCTCCCGGCGCTGGCATAAATCCTGCACGGATGCGGCAGACGGACGATAAAAAGATATCCGGCATGCGTCCCGCTCATGGGCGGCATAAGCCACGTGCGGCGGCAATATGCCGCAATGTTAAAAACAGATGTTGACAGATGATAAAAAGTATATTATAATACAGAGTACGTTAATCGTAACATACTCTGCAAACTACACAAAAAAGCATATAAAAACAGCATACGCCGGACATAGTGTTTAGAAAATCTCATCATATCCGGCAAATGCAGGTTAATAAATCAAAAGAAACGGAAACGAAAGGAAGGGATTTTGTGAACAAAGCCGTGACCCAGACTCCCCGAAAGGTGGTAAAGCCCAAAAAAGGCGACAACGGCGGCAGCACGGGATCTTCCTTTGACGACGTGGAGCTTTTCCTGCTGCATCTGCCCACCACCATCTGGTTCCTGATCTTCTGCTACGCCCCCATGTTCGGCGTGGTCATCGCGTTCATGAACTACAAACTGGCGCCCGGACACAGCTTTTTGTACAGCCTGTTCATCAACAGCCGTTTCAGTGGCCTGGGCAACTTCCGTTTCCTGTTCAATACCCCGGACTTCAGCATAATGCTCAGGAACACGGTGGTCTACAACCTGATCTTCATCGTGCTGGGCGTCGTCATTCCCGTCACGCTGGCCATACTGATCAGCCAGATGTATTCCAAGAAGCTGGCCAAGGTGTGCCAGACCATGATGTTCCTGCCCCACTTCCTGAGCTGGGTCGTCATCGGTTACTTCGTGTACGCCTTCCTGGCTACCGACAAGGGCCTGTTCAACCGCGTTTTCTCATCTCTCGGCATAGGCGAAGCCAAACACCAATGGTACGGCGACGTGCCTTTCTGGCGCTGGTTCCTGGTGTTTTTGAGCCAGTGGAAGGGCATGGGCTACGGCATGGTAGTCTACCTTGCCTCCATCAGCGGCATTGACGGCGAGCTTTACGAAGCCGCGCTGATAGACGGCGCCAGCAAGTGGAAACAGACCAAGTACATAACCATCCCGCTGCTCAGACCCATAATGTCCATCATGCTCATACTTGCCGTGGGCAGCGTGTTCAGAAGCGACTTCGGTCTGTTCTATCAGGCGACCCGCAACGACGGCCGACTGGTGTCCATCACCAACACCATCGACGTGTTCGTGTATAAGGCGCTACTGGTAAACAGCAACATCAACATCTCCTCTTCGTCCTCCTTCCTGCAGTCCGTCTGCGGCTGTATAATGGTCGTCGCCGCAAACCTGGCGGTCAAGAAGATCGACCCCGAAGCGGGACTGTTCTAAAACCGGGGAAAGGAGATAAAGCAATGACTACAGCCGAAACCAAAAAAGCCAAGAAAATGGGCGACGCAGTGCTCAAGTATACCCGCGTCTCCCCGGTGACCAACATATTCATCTCCGCGCTGTTCATAATCCTGGCGCTCATGTGCCTGATGCCCGCGCTGCTGGTGCTGATAGTGTCCTTCTCCTCGGAGAGCAGTGTACTGAACAAGGGCTACAGCTACATACCCTACGAGTGGAGCCTGGAGAGCTACAAATACCTGCTGCACCAGGGAGAATATATAACCCATTCCTTCGTGAACTCCCTGGGCATCACTCTGGTGGGCACGATCATCGGTCTGGTGCTGTGCTCCACCATGGGCTACGCGCTTAGCCGCCCCAACTACAGACTCAGGAACTTCTTTACCTGGTTCATATTCATCCCCATGCTCTTCAGCGGCGGCCTGGTGGCCAGCTACATGATAAATACCCAGCTGCTGGGGATGAAGAACACATACGCGGCGCTGGTGTTCCCCATGTGCTGTTCCAGCTTCTACATAATCATAATGCGCACCTTCTTCCAGACTTCGGTACCGGACGCCATAATCGAGTCCGCGAAGATAGACGGCGCCAGGCAGATCAGGATATTCGCCCAGATAGTGCTGCCTATCTCCCTGCCCGCCATCGCCACCATAGGCCTGTTCTACACCTTCGCCTACTGGAACGACTGGATGCTGGCCATGTACTACCTGAACACCAACCGGCAGGAACTGTTCCCCATGCAGTACGTGCTGATCAACCTGGAGAACAACATAGACTTCCTGTCCAGGAACAGCCAGTTCATGACCCCCGGCGAAAACAACAACCTGCCCAGCGAGACCGTGCGTATGACCATGGTCGTCATAAGCGTGGTGCCCATCGCCTGCTCCTATCCCTTCTT
>JAEEGL015278103.1_pt1 | contig 12415 bp, 10 predicted proteins | sample 9134231 | NCBI WGS metagenome assembly JAEEGL01 (sample SAMN16246548, study PRJNA631951) | gut metagenome | biome: gut microbiome; feature: rumen; material: fiber-attached | host: Bos | place: Iran: Karaj | collected 2018-10 | reverse complement strand
CCTCTTAAATCGGTAAAATCAAACACCGTAAAAAACCCAGACTCTGGCTCGGTCCCAGCACGAATTTTTAGCCCTTTACAGCCACCCATTAATAACTGTTTATCGGGACCTTTAGCGTACTTATTAATTACTCGCTCAATTCTGCGACGCAACTTCACGTCTTTAATTCTGCGAACTCCATACACTAAAGCATAAATCAGCTGATAACGGAATTGATACTCACGAATTACTCGACTCAAATATTTGCGGTGTTCACGATATCGGCGATTAGTCCCATTAAATGCTCCACTTACTGCAGATACCTGCAAAACCGGCATCGAATCCATAGTATTATGGATTTTTTGTGCGATAATACTCGCAATTGCGTCCGGTGCTATTACCACAGCTGCCCTAAAACTGGCTAATCCATAAGCCTTAGATAAACCAAAAAGACTAATAGTATTATTGAAATACTCTGGCAAACTTGCTATAGGAGTCGCCAAATCATTTAGATCATAAGTCAAATCTCTATATACTAAATCGTCAATTACAAACACGTTGCGTTCCTTACAAACGTCGCCAATACCTCTCAGAATCTCTAAGTTTTTCCTATTAATCACCTTCCCCGTCGGGTTATGTGGGTTTAAATTGAGAAATGCTACTACTCTCGGTGTAAACTCACCGCCCTTGGCTTCATCCGCAAGCCGTTTGTTTAGTTCGTCGATCCTCTTGGCTAGCAACTTCGGATTAACTTGCCACCCATCTTCTTCTCTTAATTTCACCAATTCAGTACGGTAATTATCAAGCTCCGTCATAATTGCAAATAATCCATAATTTGGTGCGGTCATCAAAATCACATCACCAGGCTTTGCTATGGCACTCATTATCAGTGAATAGGCATGTGTTGTCGAACAAGTAAACACGACATTATTCACACCAATTCCGCCGTATAGTTCCCCATTTTCAAGTTCCTTACGATTCGGCTCGAAACCCTCCCGAATCAAATAATCCACTATCTTTTGTTGTGCATAAAACCCACCAGCACTTCTCGGATACCAATATAAATTATTGCGCCGCAAGGTTTTCCTAACTTCACGCATACAGCCTGGAAAAGGTCGATATTTCATCGGAGTTCCACTGTGAAAATTATCATATTCAAAAACAGGCTTCTTTTCAGGATTTCGAGCAAAAAGATCACTCGTGAAGAAATTGTAATCTGGCTCCATCGTAGCAATTGGCTCGTTATAAGGTTTGCCATCTGCCCTTGGGAGTAAGTGATTATTTTCTAATAAGAATTTTTCATGCTCATTAATAAAAATTTTCAAAGCACCCGTAGCTCTTCCATAGTCTTCGTTACTACTCTTAAGATCAGGCCGTCCGACAAGCCTTTTTATGATTTTTTTAAATTCAACTTTGTTCATTAGTTTTGATTATAACACAGTTCCCTCGTTCCCTACCAAATGCTACCATCAGCGGACTAGGTAGAGCGAAATTATCCACTAAAATCCCCATAGTTTATCCACAGAAAGCATAAACAAATTAATGCTAATTCCCTTATGTTTAGCAACCATCACTGCTAGCAACCGCACTTGACAAACGATCTCGCTCGCGCTAAAATCGAATCATCAACAAGGAGCCCACCATAACTCCATGTTGGGAGTATGAAAGAAGTTTTAGCAAACAAAAGCGAGAAGGTGAACGAGGAACCATAAATGCTAAAACAAATCAGATTCTATTAGCGACTTAGAAGCAAAGCCGATATATTTTGACATGTAATAATAGGATTGTCAAAAATATACATAAGAAGAACAGGGAATTAAGTGAAAAATATTCCAATTACACAGTCGGAAGAATGGCAAAAACTACAGGATGCCTTAGGCGAAAAGAGTTTCTATATTAAAACTCAAAATTACCAGTATTTGGCTATCAAGAAACACACCCCAGTAGGGAATTACCTATTTCTTCCATATGGGCCAGTTGCAAATAGCTCACAAGACATGAAACTAGCTTTGCAAGCAGTAGAGAAATTGGCCAGGGAAGAGCACTGTATTTTCGTGCGGGTAGAGCCACAGCTTACTCCGTGCGAAGAATATCTGCCACAGAAAGCCGATAAGACTAAGGACATTAGTCCATCCGATACCTGGGTTTTAGATCTTACTCCAGATAAGGAAGCCTTAGTCAAAGGTTTTTCACAGGGAACACGAACTCGTTATAATACCTATTCTAAGAAAGGGCTCGTCGTTGAAAAAACTAAAGATCCCGCCTTGATTTCGCATTTAGTAGAACTTCAAGCAAAGCTTTTTCAAAAGAAGCATTTAGTCGCCTACGATGCAGATTATCTTGAATCAGAACTTCGTCAGCCCTTTGCGACGCTATATATCGTTAAATATCTTAAATCACAAGATTCTACGCGTCTTCCTGTTAGTAATCAGTCGACCGCACCGGAAGCTCCAGTAACTTATCCGCCAGATGGCCAAGTCTTAGCTGTAAGCCTATTCTTCGATTATGAAGGTACGCGCTATTATATGCAATCTGCCGCTGACCTAAGTTATCGTCGCCTTCCTGCCACTGTTGCATTACTCTCCGAAGCTATTTTCGATGCCAAAGAAAAGGGAATCAAACGATTTGATTTTTGGGGTATTGCTCCAGATGGCGCCAGTGCTAATCACCCGTGGTATGGTTTTACTGAATTTAAGAAATCCTTCGGCGGTTCGCCAGTGCACTATGCAGGAACATACGATATCGTTTTGCAGCCAATGAAATACAAGCTGTTTACTAGGCTAAACCACCTTAAAAGGAAGCTAGCATGAATTATCAAACCCTCGAAGAAGCGCGCGAGAAATGTGCAAAAAAACTAAAAATTTCCATTTATATAGGTCTAGCGTTCTTCATCGTAGCAACAATCCTGGTACTTGCTGGAATTATTAATCCACAAGCTAGCACCTCAGAGCTAGGCATGAATCTAATTGGGAAATTTATGAAGATAGCCGTAGCCGCCATAATGATTACGTGCTTATTTACAATAATTGCAGTCTTGCTCACCTATAAAGATCGTAAGACCTATAAGAGACTCTATAAAGCATATTTTGTCGAAAAGACACTGAAGAATATCTTTACCGATCTAAAATATAACCATGAATCCGGAATGCCTAAATCCGTGCTTGAATCTACCGGCATGATTAATACTGGTGATATTTACTCTTCTAATGACTATACTTCAGGTAAATATAAGGAAGTCAGCTTTTCCCAAGCAGACGTTTGCATTCAAGAAGTCACCACAGACTCCGAAGGTCATACTCAGTACGACACCATCTTTAAAGGACGTTGGATGGTCTTTGAATTTCCGAAATCATTTACTTTCCGCTTGCAAGTAGTCGAAAAATGGTTTGGCCCCAGTCGTAAAATGCGAAAAGACCGTAATATCAAACGCAAAATCGAACGCATCCATACCGAATCAATCGAATTTGACAAGAAATTCAAAGTATATGCCGAAGATGGCTTTGAAGCCTACTATATTCTAGATCCTGCTTTTCTTCAACATATAGAGGACTTGAGTAATACGCGAAAAGGGAAACTCATGCTATGTTTTATCGACAACAAACTCCATGTGGCTATCTACGACAATAAAGACGCCTTTGAGCCGCCCAGTCCGCTAAAAAAGCTAGACGAAAAAAGTGAATTTGAAAAGATTAATCATGATATTAAAACCATCACCGATTTTGTAGATTTCCTCAATCTCGATCGCAAATTATTCAAACAAAAATAGTCAAATAAAAACCCCTCTATAAAAGAGGGGATAAAAGGTGCAAAGCTGAAGCTTCCTTAGAACATTGGTGCACTTCTGTAGTGGCCGATTGCCACATCTCCGTTATTCATGGATGAATAAGTTGGTGATATTTGCTCGCCAAGGGGTCGTGCCCAGTCCCTGAAAGAGGGGCAAGCCGGTGAGACAATGACGCTTCTCATTTGTCCTTGTTCTCTGGCCATCTGGGAATCAACGATACTACTTTTGTTCATTCAATACACCCTTTCTATAAATTAGAGATGTTCTAGAACAAAATGCCACAACAAAGTGTGGTATTGCCCATCCTTCAATTATAGCATAATATTACAAATTTGTCTAGTATAAAATTTACTGACCTAGAGCAAGGAATTATCTATCAAGGAACAGCCTTATTTATCCGACGTGTTATAATTAACCCATGAACCACAACTCCACTTGGAAACTCATCGCAAAGAACACTTTTACCTTATTTAATCTTATAAATGTCATTCTAGCAGTTATGGTTGCTTCTGTCGGCAGTTTCAAGAACATGCTATTCATAGGTGTAGCTATTGTTAACACGCTGATTAGTGTCATTAATGAACTTCGCGCTAAGAAAATAGTAGATAAAATGCGTCTTTTAGCCGAGCAGAAACCAACTGTGTTAAGAAATGGTAAACCCTACCAAATTGCCCCAAATGAAGTAAACGTAGGCGATATCGTCATCCTAAGCCTTGGTGACCAAGTAATGTATGATAGTGTTTTAGAAAACGGCCAAATAGAGGTAAATGAGTCATTCATTACAGGAGAACAAGAAAACATTGCCAAACGTCCCGGCGATCAGCTAATCTCCGGTTCTTTTGTGGTCTCAGGTACTGCCCAAGCCAAAGTTCAGCATATTGGGGCAGAAAACTTCGTTAACAAACTTCAAGAAGAAGCATCGTTTGTTAAAACTGCAGATTCCAAACTCTTCACAATCATGAATAACATCGTGAAATACATTAGCTGGACCCTCATTCCTATTGGCGCCTTACTCCTTTGGGCCAGATTCCGCACTGAAGCTACTCCAGAGAGTGCCATCACCAGCACAGTCGCTGCCCTCATTAATATGATTCCCGAAGGACTTATTCTTCTCACAAGCTCAGTCCTCGCACTTGCCACCATTCGTCTGAGTCGTAAAAAAGTTCTCGTCCAAGATCTTTATTCTATCGAAACCCTTGCCCGTGTCGACACTATCTGTCTTGATAAGACTGGCACACTTACTACCGGCAAAATGGCCGTCCACGATTTTATCTTGCCAAACGGCAACACACTTGAAAAGCCTACCAAATCTCCAACCCCTGCCGAAAAATCGTTTCTAACGGCTCTAACAGCCATTCTCACGCATCAAACCTCAGAAAATGCTACCATAAGCGCTTTGAACAAAACCTTCGTGAAAGACACCAAAAATCGCGCCACAGACGATTTCCCGAAAATCACTGATACCATCTCCTTTTCCTCCGATCGTAAATGCTCCGGCGTCAAGACTAAGAGTGCTACTTATCTCTTAGGCGCCATTGAATTCATCACTGACGACAAAACTCTCATTAAGAAAGTTAAGGATCTTTCCGGTACCTATCGTACATTGGCGATTGTAAAAAAAGTAACATTAGACGCAAGCAGCTCCGCGTCGAAAGAACACTCTTCAGACTCTCTTCTAGGCTTCATCCGTCTCGAAGACGAGATCCGACCCACTGCCAGCAAGATTATCAATTATTTCTACAATAACAACATTGCTGTCAAAATCATCTCCGGCGACGATATCGACTCCGTCAAATCTATCGCCGAGAAAGTTGGCGTCAAAAATCTCCGCGCCTTCAATCTTGCCAGCGAAAAGAAGCATAACTATGTAGACCTCGTCAAAGACTATGATATTTTCACTCGTGTTACGCCATCTGAGAAAAAACAGCTTATTAGAGCCTTTAAAAAACAGGGAAGCACCGTTGCAATGACCGGGGATGGCGTCAACGATATTTTGGCCATGAAAGAGGCTGATGTTAGTATAGCCATCGGTGAAGGAAGTGACGCTGCCCGTCGTGTTAGCAAAATCGTCCTCTTAAACTCTGATTTTGACTCCGTCCCCAGTATTATTGACGAAGGACGTCAAACTATTAATAATCTTGAACGCTCCGCCTCTTTCTTTCTTACAAAGACGGTCTATGCTGGCATTCTTGCCACTCTCTTTACCATTCTTCCGCTCAGCTACCCATACACCCCCATTGAAATGACCTTGCTCAACTTTGTCTGCATTACTCTCCCAGGTCTCGCCCTTGCTCTCGAACACAATACTGAACGAATCAAAAATAGATTTGCCTATAACATCAAGCGTTACTCTGTACCTACTGGTATTATTGTTGCCACCTCAATGATTATTCTCTCGATTGTCGCCCACAATCTAAGTCTAGAAAAACCTCTCCTTACTACTCTTTCTGCCATCATTACGATCGCTATCAGTATCGTTCTAACCTACAAAATTAGCAAACCACTTAATCCTTTTCGCACTCTCGTCATTCTCGCTATCATTGTCATCTCTGTTCTCGCTCTACTTCTCCCCCTTACTCGTACATTCTTCGAGTTTATTTAATTAGCACTAAACATCATTAAAAATTTGAGAAATACTGAGACCAATGTGTTTTGTAATGCGTGTCAGGATCATAATAAAAACCCACTGCCAGTTTAGTGTAATTTGGGTTCAAAATATTTTCGCGGTGTTTTTCTGAATTCATCCATGCTGCTACAGTTGTTTCCGGAGATACAGCTGAATTTCCTACCCCCACATTTTCTCCCTCCACATAATCAGTCATGGAAGACGGCGCATCGCACGCTGTATCCCATGAAGTACCATCAGGTCTAGTATGCGCATAAAGTTGTACTAGCTCTACAGCTCTCGTCTCTGCCGCATCTGCACAGGTGTCACCCCAAGTTAGCTTATTGAGCCCATTTCGCACTCGTTCCTGGTTAACAAGCGACAGTACTTCGTATTCCCACTTCGTCTTCGGGGCTTCCATTACTACTACCTGTATTGTGTCACGTCGCGAGCCGTCATAGGTACCAGCAGTAATTGTTGTTGTTCCAGTTCCAGCTATGACTGGAGTTCTACAAGTGTCAGACGAGTATCCTAACCATGTTCGTGCAGTATTATAGAATCCTGAAATTACTTCTGTATTACTAGTCTGCCAGTAAATAGAACCTATATCGCTTAAATCTCCTCCAATACACAGATCAAAATCCGCCGTCTCATACATTACAATTGAATCTTCTCCCCATAACTCACCATCAGGTACCGGAGAAGAATCCACACCAGTGACCGTATGTACAGAAGTGACATAATTCTTCTGCGCCTCAGTTAGTTCAGTAACGACATTACTCTCTGCTTCAATCAGTTCAGATGCATCAAGCGCTTCGCCCACTTCATCGCTTCGTTCGCCTACCACCTTAAAATCCATACCGCCATTCAACCAAATCGCTCCCGCTATCAGCACTCCAGCAATCAAAATCGCCGCCGCATTCAGCGAGAGTAGAATCGTCATCTTAGTTTGCTTAAGACTTGCGGCCACCATTCTCTATTACCACTGCCATTAAATTAACTACCATCTCTATTTCTATCAATTCCTTGCGGTCCAGAATATTCTTATTTGATGGTACACCAAGAATCATCTGTCCAATTACCTCACCATTTGTATTGGTTAGAACAGCTACTCTTGATACTCCCGCTTCCTTGAGCCCCTCCTGTGGCAAAGTTTTTAGATCTTGCCAAGCTCCTCTTTCGGGCCTCTTCAGCTTATTAATCATCGATAATTCATCTGATGATAGCCGAAAATCATCTGATCCGTAGAATTTTCCATTTACCAAGAAACCTACATTTGCAAAATGCATGTGTTCCGCCAAAAATTCCGACACCTCCTTCAAATCAACCTTACGCCGATTAAGCGAAGTAATTTTTTTAACGATAAAAGCTATATCTATCTGCTTTGTCAAAATCCACGACTTTGTCAGTGCATGTATCTCTGAAATCGCCGGAGCTAGCAGTAGCACTATCCCAATCATAATGAAGTTTAACAAAACTACCTGAAATGACGGGTTTGCCACTTTAAACAGAGCCGAAAATACTAAATGGAAAATTAGAAGATAAACAATCACTGCACTACTAATAATCACTACATAGGACATTATCTTAAGCCAACCTGTCGAAAGCGAAATCATCTTAAAGCGGAGAATCGCATAGTAGAATCCTAGAATCACTAGTCCAATCGTCAGCGGTCCTACCCAGATCAAGTCATATCTACTTGGCGGTAAGATAATATCAAAAATCAAGGAAAGACCACCTGCCACAAGCAAGCCTACCAAAAAGAAAAGATGTCCTTTTTTTACTTTTCGACTTCGTGCGTGTCGTATCTGGTAAATCAAGTATCCGCAAAACACAGGTGTAATTGCGCAAAAATATACTGCGTAGGCAACGTAAAACCATTTACTAAAATCAATCACAATTGAATTGCCCATGTTGGACAAATTAATCGACGAATAGAGTACTGTCGGGTCATACGCAAACACCGCGAGAAGTATCAACCCAATTATCGCAAATAGTGTCGTCACCAGCTTGCCAGTTTTATATTTCCATGAAATATAGCCAAGTAGTGCCACATCCATCAGAATTGCACCACCGTAAATCCCCTCTACAAGCCAAGGTGCCACTTCCTGCTGTACGGAACCATTACCTAACCCCAAAAATATAGATATTGATAAGCCCCATATCGCTTCGCCAATTGCCGCTGTTAGAAACCATGCGCTATGACTTTTTTCTGATTTAGAACTCCCAAAAACCAGTGTCAACCCTGATAAAACTGTCAGTACTGACACTATTATTACCAAAATATAGATAAGATGCACTCGTGACCTCCTTTTATATTTTCATTATATCACAAATAAAAAACCTGCATTTAAAATGCAGGTTATAAGGGGGTGTTATAGTTTAGTTAGCGTTACCATCACCGAAGAAGTGTGGACGCTACTAGTATCCAAAGCGTATTCCGCGCTGAATTTAGGTCCGCCACCAAGAAACATCTTTTTTCTGTACCCTTCTACCATTCCGATAGCTATTTCCGGTTCATCAATCAGATGGATATCGGGCCAATCAAACAGCTTCACGCTCCATTCGTATTGGGGACATTGTAGCTGCAGGTCGAAGAAGAAACATCCACCCGGCATTAGTAGCTGATAAACCGCCGGCACAATCTTTCCGAAAAACGTTTCTTCCGGGATATAAGATGCCACGCCACCGAGAATGACCAGGTCTGCACCTATTAGCTCAGGGTTACCAAGCTGACTAGAGAAATCGCTATGCCTGTAGTTTATCTTAAGTAATTTTCCAGGCAGCTTTGCTTCCGAATTGACGAACAAATCATCTGGGTCAATACTCGTGTCCTTATCAAACGCATAAATCGTCTGCATCATTGGACAGAATCTAAACCCATGATGTCTTGCCCATGCCATCTGTCCAGCACCGAAGTCCACGATTTTTGATGGTTTTCTAAAACTAGTTTGGCTTTGGAATATACTAACGAGGTCTGCTACCTTAAGCTGTCTCTCGCGGTTGTACACGAAAGTAGGTACATTATGCACAAAATAGCTTATTCTATCGTCTTCAGTTCCTTCCCGCCGCCAAATACCATTCAGATCTCGTCCTTCACCATATGCCATTTCCAGCGCCGCCGAAGGCGAATTCCAAACATTTACTAGCCATGGGAAGAAAAAGTCCGATTTTGCCGCTTCAAAGTCCTGTACGAACTGTGCCAGACCAGGATTGATTTCGAGCATCGGCCTTACCCAAGACCAGTTTTCGAGCAGATTCTTCTCCTCGACCTCAAGATGGGATTCAAAGAAATCGTCGTGGATCTCTATCACGGTTTCCAGATCGGTTTTCTCGCCTTTCTTCTGATGATTGCAGATATCGATATACTTCTGGAATACCTCGGGTTTTATAATCTCCGTTTGCTTTATAGGGTTAAAAAGATAATCGTTTGCTAACAAATAAAGCACCTCCTTTTTAAGATACACCACCCTTATACGCCTATTATACCAAATTTTGCCCCAGTTGTCCAGATTTACCATCAAGCCATTTGCAAGCTACCTTGTCAGCAATCTTCACCTCTGTCATCTTGACAAAATAACCAACTTATGCTAAAATATAAATAATGAGAGCTGTCAAACTCTCAAATTGCCGGCGGGCTTACGTAAAGGAGGTACCCACTATGTGGTATACCGAGCACCTTACAGTTAAAGAACTCTACGCGACCATCACTGACAGTCAGCTGATTGCCAGCCTTTTTGAGAAAGGTCTGAAACAGAATAATGATCGTCTGGCGGTCTCCGCCATGGAAGAGCTGTTGCGTCGCGGCGATACCGACAAAATCGCCTACAAGTTGGAGAAGGCTTTCAGTTCAAACTGGATGACTAAGGAAAGCACCCTCGTAATCATGATCGCCAACTCCCTTTTCGAGAACGCTCATGATGTCGACCCACTTCTTTGTCATTATGGCAAGGCACTCCGGCGCGAATTTGTGAGCCCCACTCACTGGGTTTGCACTCATGCTAATGAATTTAATGGCCATCCTCGTGGGTACGAGGCCATGAATGCTCACAGCTGGGCTTACCCATTTATCTGGCCCAACCCCAGCGCAAGATATTACAATGGCTCATCGACGGATCATTCCGTTCAGCCATTCGATAGCAAGATTATCCCTATAGAAGAAATACCCACCAGATCCAAGCGCTACCATCTCAGGTCTAAAACAATCAAAGAGTTCATCAAGTGGCTTCGCTGATTTAAAAGAAGCTCTCATCCCTACTTAGGTGGGGATTTTTATTTATCGATCTCCACCCTCGGATAAATATTCAGCTTATACGGATCCGTCGGCTTCACGCCAGACTGAATCTCATAATAACACGCTGCCGCTACCATCGCCCCATTATCTCCGGATAGCGACGAAGCAGGGAAGAATACATGACGTCCAGCATCCGAAAACACAGATTCAGTCAAGAAGTTTTCTCTCAATGCCTCGTTAGCTGACACTCCACCCGCTACCACGATAGATTTCACCTCTGGGTACTCATCAAGCGCCATCTTCATCTTCTCAGTCAGAATCTCTACCGCTGTTTTTTGAAATGAAGCCGCAAAATCCCGCACCTGGTATTCGGATAGTAACTCTTTCAGTTTATGTGAAGGGAATGAAATCGGCACCCCCACTTCTTTTTGTACTGCACGTAAAACTGCAGTTTTGAGTCCAGAAAATGAAAAATCTAGTCCCTCCACTTTCGGATGTGGCAGCCGATACTTACTAGAGTCACCCTTAGCAGCCTTAGCGATACTTGGCCCCCCCGGATATGGCAATCCCAATATTTTCGCTACTTTATCAAAACATTCCCCTACCGCATCATCGTGCGTCGTTCCAATAATCTCAAAATGATTATGCTCGCGCATATACATAATCTGCGTATGTCCTCCTGACACCACAAGAGCAAGTAAAGGAAAAGTTGGAACGGATTTAGGTTCAGCCTTTTCACTGCTAAGCCAATTTGCATACACATGCGATTTCAAATGATGTACAGCATACAATGGTTTTGAGTGTAAAATCGCCAGTGTCCTTGCTGTCAAAGTCCCAATCAGTAAAGACCCGAGAAGGCCTGGCGCATGTGTTACGGCAATTGCATCAATCTCTTCCCAAGACACATTAGCATTAGCAAGTGCCTTATCCACCACTGGCATCATCGCTTCAAGATGACTTCTTGCCGCTACCTCCGGTATCACTCCTCCATATTCTGCAAAAATATCAATCTGGCTCACTACTACATTCGACAAAATTTCCCGCCCGTCGCGTACCACTGCGGCCGCCGTCTCATCACAACTCGTCTCAATCCCTAGTATTAACATCCCATAATTATAACACAAAAACAGAATATATCACCCCATGCATAAAATATCTTATTCGTGATGATAAGGACGCCCTTCTGCAATCTGCTCTGCTCGGTAAATTTGCTCCGTTACCATCACCCTAAATAGTTGGTGTGGGAACACTAACTTCGAAAAACTCCACACGAAATCTGATTTTTCTCGCACATAATCCGAAAAGCCATATGCTCCACCAATCAAAATTACCACCTCCCGTCCATCTAAAAACGCACGAGAAAGCAAATCAGAATATTCACCTGATGATATAATTTTCCCACGCTCATCACAGCAAATCACGAATTCCTTGCTTCGTTCAAAAGGCCAATTTGAAAGCCACTTATCCAGTCTTTCCTCATCCATAAACACCCATTTAATAGTATATGGTTTGCGTAATCTCTTTTCATATTCCGCACAAGCTTCCGCCCACCAAGCACCAGTTTTCTTTCCACCTGCAACAATCTTTATCATAAGAATAGTATAACATACCGTCCAAATCAGGGAAGTTTTTGGTATAGTCCAATTGTTAAAAAAATGGCATATTTTTCTTATCCTTCCAAGCTTCTTATGCTAAAATAATCTTATAGAGGAGTGTGGAAAGGTCATGCATTGTTATGCGAGCATTGACAAGAAATGTTTTGTAAGTAGAGCTTTTTGTTTACTTACTACTGTGTTTATGTCTCTTCTTTTTG
>JAEEGL014676089.1_pt1 | contig 12415 bp, 5 predicted proteins | sample 9134231 | NCBI WGS metagenome assembly JAEEGL01 (sample SAMN16246548, study PRJNA631951) | gut metagenome | biome: gut microbiome; feature: rumen; material: fiber-attached | host: Bos | place: Iran: Karaj | collected 2018-10 | reverse complement strand
TTGGTCACTGGTGACGTGGAAGCGCGTAGCACGCTGAAGTTGAAGGAAAAACTCGACTTCAACAAAGTGCTGACCCTCTTTTCGCCCATATCCAAGGAAAAGGAGTCCATCTATCCCAATATCCACGAGGAGATAGAAGTACTCATTGCCACTGACTGTATTTCCGAAGGTCAGAACCTGCAGGACTGCGATTACCTCATCAACTACGACATCCATTGGAACCCAGTGCGCATCATCCAGCGCTTTGGCCGTATTGACCGAATCGGTTCCAAGAATGACGTTATCCAGCTGGTCAACTACTGGCCGGATATGACACTTGACGAGTACATCGACCTGAAGGGCCGTGTTGAGGCTCGAATGAAGGTTTCCGTCCTTACCTCCACCGGTGACGATAACCCCATTTCCCCTGAAGAGAAAGGTGACCTGGAGTACCGCAAGGCTCAGCTGAAGAAGCTGCAGGAGGAGGTAGTGGACATCGAGGAGATGAACAACGGCGTGTCCATCATGGATCTTGGCCTCAACGAATTCCGACTGGACTTGCTGGAGTACATGAAGACACACGAGAATGTCGAGCATACTCCGTTTGGCCTTCACGCAGTTGTTGCGCACAACGAAAACACTGAGCCAGGTGTCGTCTACGTTCTGAAGAATCGTAACAGAGGCATTAATATCGATAAGAAGAACCGGCTGCATCCGTTCTACCTCATATACGTCCGCAACGATGGCTCAGTGGTCATCAACCATCTTTCCCCGAAGGAGCTGCTAGACAAGTTCCGCAGCCTTTGTAAGGGAAAGAATGCCCCACAGACCACCCTATGCCATGCCTTTAACAAAGAAACGAAGGATGGTCTCAAAATGACGCAGTATTCCAAGCTGCTGGGCGATGCAATCAGTAGCATTATAACCGTCAAGGAAAGCAGCGATATCGATAGCTTCCTTGAAGGTCTTCAGGGCGACCTATTCACTAAAGAGATTAAGGGACTGGACGATTTCGAGCTTATATGTTTCTTGGTAATTAAGTAGGAGAACGCGATGTTAGGACTACCTAAGAGCACAGAGATAGCGAAGCAACTTCCCAAGAAGGCAATCTTCCAGAAGTTCGAGTTGAAGCCCGCTCAGCGCGACCGCTTCGATGCTGACATCAGCAAGATGACCATTGTTAATGCTATCTCCCAAGATACACTCCCGGCACTCCAACGAGGGGAAACCATCCAGACCATATACGTCATTGAGGTTGTGCTAAAAAAGCCCGCTTATGACGAAAAGAACATCCAGTTGCTTTGCAAGCTGATTCCACAGAAGATTCTGTTCGCGCTGCACTATGAGGATGAGATTCAGCTTGCCATTTACCATACCAAACTCATCAGTGGTTCCTGGTCTCCGGAGGAAGCAGTTGAGTTAAAGCTCCATGGTACAACAACCGATGCCGTATGGGATAATCTGGTAAAGGCTATCGGTGGTATTGAAGTCCAGGAGGGCAATACGCTCGCTGAGCAGATTTTCATTGATGATGAGCGCGAGAAACTCCGCAAGCAGATTTTTGCGCTTGAAGTTAAAGCCCGTCAGGAAAAGCAACCCAGGCGGAAGTTGGAGATGTTTGAAGAATTGCAGAAACTGAAGAATATCCTTAAATGAGAGATTCTGACACCATAGAATCATTGGCAGTTGGTCCTGTTAGAGACACCATCTCAAGGTGCTTATACGCCAAAGAAGACATCAAGACGAACGATAAAAGTCCGTCCTGGGATGGGGATATTTATATATACTCGAAGGAAGGCAAAAGAAAAGAGGATCTTCTCGGAATCATTCATTCACAGGTAAAAGGGAAAGAAGTCGATACGCTTTCAACAGGTGAGATTACTTATCAAGCGGAAGTGTCAGACCTAAAGAACTATCTTAATAATGGTGGCACCCTTTTCTTTGTCGTTGAGATAGATCCCGAGGATAATAGAAAGATTTTTTATTCTACTCTTCTCCCGATCAAACTTCAGATTCTTTTTGATGAGATAAAAGAAGGTCAAGGAACGAAATCCATTACCCTTTCTCCTTTCCCTTCAGATGACAAGAATGAGGTCGCTACTATATTGACTAACTTTTATATTGACTCTCATAAGCAGACAAGCTTCACTGATGTCAAACTGCCTACATTCAAGGATCTGTCAGGCAATAAAAATGTTGAAAGGATATTAGTAACCACGAAAAAAATAGGCCCTCATGATAATGGTAGTGCAGATGCTCTTAAAGCGTTTGTTGAAAATGAGGTGTGCTTTTATGCTCAGTTCAAAGGCAGTCCTGCACCTGTTCCTGTCAAAGAGTCTGGTGGCAAAATGATCTTCTCTGGGTTAATCAATAATCCTGTTAAGATTGATGACAAAGTGTTCTTTGACAAATACCGCATAAGCTATTCAGCAAAAGGCCTTGCAATTGCCTTTGCATACGGGGTAAAATTGTCATGGACGAACGATACCCAACAAGGGAAATTTAATTATACCGCACCTAATAGCCTACGGCAAAGAATTGTTTCTCTTGATTTTATGGCTGCACTAGGGAAAAGCAAACACTTCGACCTTGGGGATACTCACTATACCATGGACGATCCTGATTTTGATGCAGCCAAGATAGAGCAGGAGTATAAGATGTGTCAGCGTACTGCTAGGCTTCTTGAAACTCTTCACGTGAAGGATGACTTAGACATTTCAGGGCTCAAAAAAAGTGATTCTTTCGTATTATCGTGCCTGGAAACAGCATTTCTAGATAATAAGCCAGTTAGTGGTATTAACCATACAATTGAAGGGCCGGCATATAAGGATTTAACTATTTCCAATTTAAATATAAGAGTAATAGTTGTCCCCAATGAGAAAGATAGCAAACTGACTGATATTGAAGATTTTTTCAATCCGAAACGACATGTCATTACATATCAAAAAGTGGATGATGAAAAGTATTATGTCATTCCGGGGATGTCATTATTAGACGTGGATGCATTCTGTTCTCTGTCTAATATTGACTTCTCTAAAACTATCGCCGATTATAAGGAGTTGTCAAAAGCGAATCCTCACATGTTGTTGATTGCTAATGAGACATTGAACAAGATGATTCTGTCCTACGATAAAAGGGCAAATGAGCGCGTGTTCTCGGCTGCCTTAGAATTAGCGACATGGCTTTCCACTCAATCTATACCTTACCTAACTGTAAATGGTTGTAAATTGGATGTACTTCAGTTAGCAAAACGAAAAAGAAGACTCAACAAAGAAGAGCTTGCCACACTTAATGAAATCGTGTCTCAGAAGGACCTTGATCCTTTTGATAGGATTGGTTCTTTGTTGCTGCTAGGTAAAAAGAAAGAAGCAAGGGCTTATTACAAGACCATGAATATTGATCTGCAGACGGGGTTCAACATGTCTCCTATGCACAAGTTTTGGAAATAAAAGAACGTTATATGGATAAAATGAGGATGCACACTGTGGATATCACAGAGAGCAACATTGTAAAAATCGGACAATTGTTCCCGAACTGCTTAACTGAACGCATTGGCGAGGATGGAATAGTTGAGAAGGCGATAGACTTTGATCAGCTGAAGCAGGAGCTTTCAAAGGAGATTGTCGATGGCCTGCAAGAGAGATACCAATTCACTTGGCCGGATAAGAAGAAAGCTATTCGTTTGGCAAATACACCATCAACAATGACTTTGCGCCCTTGCAGGGAGAAGAGCGTTAATTTTGATAGTACGGAGAATCTATATATCGAAGGCGATAATCTCGAAGTACTCAAGTTATTACGAGAGGATTACCTTGGTAAGGTTAGAATGATTTATATTGATCCACCGTATAATACAGGGAGCGACTTCGTATACGAGGATGACTTTTCTCAGTCCATTGAGGAATATGCCAGCATTTCTGGGCAGACCGATAGCGCTGGAAATCGACTGGTACAGAACACAGAAAGTAATGGCCGTTTCCATACAGATTGGCTCAATATGATTTATCCGAGATTGAAGGTTGCAAGGGACTTATTGACCCCAGATGGCGTAATCTTTATTTCTATGGATGACAATGAAATCGATAATTTAAAGAAAGTTTGTTGCGAGGTTTTTGGAGAGCGTAATTTCGTGGGACAATGGAACTGGTATAAATCTGCGACACCTCCCAATCTCTCGAAAAAAATCAAGAAAAACGTAGAGTATATCCTTTGTTACCAGAAGGGTTGGAATAACGACGTGTTTAGTGGAATTCAAAAGTTTAGCTCCAGCGATGACCCCATAACAAAACCACAAAATACCATCAAAGAATTAAGATTCGCACCAGGTGTCCTTCATGCTAAAGGAGGCGATGGCGTTTATCCGGCGGGAACATACGGCACGACCAAGTTCCCTAATGAATTGTTGAACGATCTCATAATTAAAGATGGCGTCAATCAGAATGATGTAACTTTTAGGAACAAGTTCATTTGGCTTCAGTCAAAGCTTGAAGAAGAAATCGCAAATGGGACCAGAATCAATCTATCCAAGGCTCTCGTTATATCTTACAAGAAGGCCGACTATGGTGCTGAAGTTCCACCGAACATGATCGATACCAGCGTTAATGTTGATACGACTGAAAATGCGGGTAACATGGTGACACAATTATTTGATGGGCATAAGGTCTTTGATTACCCCAAGCCAGTATCCCTAATCTCTTACCTCACGAATTTCCTCATAAAGAAAGATGAGGATGCAATAATAATGGACTTCTTCTCCGGATCTGCTACCACAGCTCATTCGATAATGAAACTCAACTCTGAGGATGGCGGAAATAGGAAATATATCATGGTCCAGTTACCAGAAGAAACCGATCCAAAATCTGAGGCCTATAAGTGCGGATATAAGACTATATGCGAGATAGGAGAGGAGCGGATACGTCGTGCTGGACAGCAGATTGTTTCGAGAGAGGAAATCCCTGCAGAGAATGTGGGATTGTTTGATGATGTTCCAGAGAAAGTGACCTCTGTAGATATAGGTTTTCGGGTGCTTTGCCTTGATTCAACCAATATGAATGATGTCTTTTATAGGCCAGAAGAGTTCTCAGAACAGCTTATCAAAGAGAGTAATATTAAGGATGATCGTTCATCCGAGGATCTATTATTCCAGGTAATGCTTGAGTGTAATCTTCCGTTATCGGCAAAGATTAAAAAAGAAGTAGTTAATAAGCGCGAAGTGTTCTCGGTTAATAATGACTATTTGATTGCTTGCTTTGATGAGGAAGTTAATGAGGAAGTAATTAAGGTGATCGCTAAACGTAAGCCTTATTATTTTGTTATGCGTGATAGCTCGCTCTCATCAGATAACGTTGCCGACAACTTTGAGCAAATATTCCAGGCATATAGTAAAGAAACCATAAGAAGGATCCTGTAGTTATGGACAAACTCAATATGCATACGAAGGACTTTGCTTCCGTGTATTCGGAGAAGTTAGCCAGACTTTTTCCAGAGTGCGTCACGGAAGTGGACGATAATCAATCTGGCTGCAAATCGGTTATTGATTTTGATAAGCTAAAACAACTCCTCGCCACTGATGTAATTGAGGGGCCTACCGAAAGATACCAGTTCACATGGCCAAATAAAAAGAAAGCTATAAGGTTGGCAAATGCCCCTTCAAACATGACTCTTCGCCCTTGCCGGGGCGATAGTGTTAACTTCGATGACACAGAAAACCTATATATTGAAGGAGACAATCTCGAAGTACTCAAGTTGTTGCGCGAGAACTATCTTGGTAAGATAAAATTGATTTATATTGATCCTCCCTATAATACAGGAAACGACTTCGTATATGAGGATGATTTCTCCCAGGATGCATTAGACTATATCGGACACTCCGGGCAATTAGATTCATTGGGTAATAGGTTAGTTCAAAACACCGAGAGTAATGGTCGATTTCATACTGACTGGCTCAATATGATATATCCTCGTCTAAAAGTTGCAAGGGATCTTCTCAGCAACGATGGCGTTGTTTTCATATCTATAGATGATAACGAGGTAGATAATCTTCGTAAAGTCTGCGATGAAATATTTGGAAGTACAAACTTCATTGCCAATATCATCTGGGAAAAAGCCGATTCTCCACGAAATGATGCGAAAACGTTCTCTATTAGGCATGATTATATTCTTCTCTATGCTAAGTCATATTCTGATGGGCTAATCCAAAAGAAGCATCTCGAAAAAGTGGCCGATCACTATGATAAAGTGGATGAAAAAGGACGGCCTTATTATTTGAAACCTCTTCGATACATGGGAGCGGCGGATTCAAGAGATGATCGGCCGAGTCTTTACTTCGCGATAGCTGCTCCGGATGGGACTCTCGTCTACCCGAAAAAAGCGGACGGTAGCGATGGACGTTGGCGTTGGAGTAAGGAAAAAGTCGATAGTGATAAAGATAAACTTGTATTTATCAAAGGAAGAAACGGCTGGAGTGTCAACATTCGCATATATGCCGATCTTGATTCTGGAGTGCCATATGAAACAATTTGGTACAATAATGAAGTTGGAAGTAATCGTAAAGCGATAGCTGAAATTAGAGACTTGTTCGGAGAAGAGAAGCCTTTTTCAACGCCCAAGCCGACAGATCTCATTCGAAATATGTTAGGAGTTGTTTCAAATGAACAGATGATAGTTTTGGATTTCTTCTCAGGATCCGCATCAACTGCTCATGCCATCATGAGGCAAAACGCAGAAGATGGCGGAAAGCGGAAGTTCATTATGGTTCAAGTACCCGAAGAAACGGATGAGAAATCTGAGGCATACAAGGCTGGCTATAAAAATATCTGCGAAATAGGAAAAGAAAGAATTCGCAGAGCGGGTAAGAAGATCTTGGAAGAGCAAGGTCAAATCGATTCCGATGCGGGCCTATTCTCTGAAACCGATTCAAAACAGAATGTGGATGTCGGTTTTCGTGTACTTAAGTTGGACTCCAGCAATATGCAGGATGTTTATTATCGTCCGGAGGAGTCCTCCGAATCCACCCTTTTCGAGGACAATATCAAGCCCGATCGCACATCGGAAGACCTCCTCTTCCAAGTGATGCTGGAGTGCAATCTGCCACTTTCGGCAAAAATCGAGACAAAGAAGATTGCTGATAAGGAAGTGTTTAGTGTTAACAATGGGTATCTCATCGCGTGCTTCGATAACGACGTGAACGAGGATCTCATTAAGGCTGTAGCCAAGATGAAGCCATACTACTTCATTCTGCGCGACAGCTCTCTGTCCTCCGACAACGTAGCCGACAACTTTGACCAGATATTCCAAGCTTATAGTAAAGAAACGATTAGACGAGTGCTTTAAGATATGAAGTTCAATTTTAAAATACAGCAATACCAGACAGACGCAGTAGAAAATACAGTATCGGTATTTGCCGGACAGCCCTCACGTGACTCTTTCCAATACAAGAGAGATCTTGGCAAGAAGGCCGCAGGGCAGTTTACTTTCGAGGAAGACTATGCCGGATATCGCAATAGCGACATTGAACTTGATGACAAGCAGCTTCTTGCGAATATCCAGAAGATTCAGGATTCGCAAGATATCAAGGTCTCTCCGAGGCTTGTCTGTGATCTTGGTCGTCTGGGGCTTGACATTGAGATGGAGACAGGTACCGGAAAGACCTATGTCTACATCAAGACTATGTTCGAGCTCAATAAGCGCTATGGCTGGAATAAATTCATTGTTGTCGTTCCTTCCATCGCTATTCGCGAGGGCGTGAACAAGAGCTTCAATATGCTGGAAGACCACTTCATGGAGCATTACGGCAAGAAAGCCAGATTCTTCATTTACAACTCGTCTAACCTCCAGTTACTCGATTCTTTCTCCAGTGATGCCGGGATTAATGTAATGATCATTAACACGCAGGCATTCGCTACTGACATGAAGGAAGGGGCAACTCGTGGAGCCAGCCGTATCATCTACACAGAGCGCGATGACTTCGGGAGTCGTAAGCCCATTGATGTAATTGCGGCCAATCGCCCGATCATCATTATGGACGAGCCCCAGAAGATGGAGGGCCAAGCAACCCAGACTGCGCTAAAGCGATTCAAGCCGCTTTTCGTGCTGTATTACTCTGCAACGCATAAAACACAGCATAACTGTATCTATGCTCTGGATGCCCTTGATGCCTACAAGCAGAAGCTGGTCAAGAAGATCCAAGTGAAAGGTTTCGAGGTTAAAAACCTAAAAGGGACCAGCTCATACCTTTATCTTGACGATATTATTCTTTCCAAGAATCAGCCCCCGATGGTGCGTCTTGAGATGGAAATCGACACAGCGTCTGGGCCAAAGAAGATCATGAAGAAGTTGGGGCATGGCGATAGTCTCTATAGCGCCTCCGGGCTTCTGGAGTATAAGGACTTTACCATTTCTGACATTGATGCCTTCCATAATACCGTCACGTTCTTCAATGGGGTAAAGATTGCCAAAGGCGAGGTATATGGAGATAGCAGTGAAGAGGCCATGCAACGTGTCCAGATTCGTGAGACCATTGCGTCTCACTTCGAGAAAGAACGTGATCTTTTCAAACGAGGGATTAAGACACTGTCCTTGTTCTTCATCGACGAGGTCGCACACTACAAGAGCTACGATGATGAAGGCGAAGTCGTCCACGGCCCTTTCTGGAAGATATTTGAGGAAGAGTATGAGCGTATTCTTAACGATAACATTTCTCTCTTTGAAGATGATTATCAAGAATACCTGCGCAAGTTTGATGCTTCCCAAGTACATAATGGCTACTTCTCAATTGACAAGAAGGGACACGCACAAAACAGTAAAGAGAAAGACAGCGAGGATAATCGACCTGCGTATGACCTGATATTGAAAGACAAGGAGCGCCTCCTGAGCTTTGATGAGCCCACCCGGTTTATCTTCTCTCATTCGGCTCTCCGAGAAGGTTGGGATAACCCGAATGTGTTCCAGATTTGTACGCTCCGTCATGCCGCCTCCGCCATTGCCAAGCGACAGGAGGTCGGGCGAGGACTCCGCATCTGCGTAGACCAGAATGGTAATCGCATGGATCTTGAGGAGCTGGGAGAAGAGCAGGTACAAGACATCAATAAGCTGACGGTTATTGCCAATGAGAGTTATAAGACCTTTGTCGATGACCTGCAGAAGGAAACCCGCGAGGCTCTTCGTGACCGTCCTACCAAGGCGACACCGGACTTTTTCCAAGGAAAGAAAGTCAAGTCCGAGAGTACTCCAGACATGCCTTACATCATCAGTCCGCAGGATGCACAGGCTATTGCCGGGTACCTCATCGGCTTCAATTATATCGACAAGGACTACAAGGTCACCGAGACCTATAAGAAGGATATGGAAGCAGGTACCCTGCAGCCCGTATTCCCCGGTCTTAAACATATCGAGAGCGAGATCCACAAACTTGTGCAGGCTACCTTCGACGAGAGCATTACCCTCGACAACATGATTGAGGACGGAAATGCCTCGGCCGAGGCGACGAATCGCCTCAATGATAATTTCTCGAAGAAGGAGTTCCAGGCACTCTGGAAGGAGATTAACCACAAGTACGTTTACACTGTCCATTATGACAGCAATGAGTTGATTCGTAAAGCAATTATTGCCATTGATGCAAATCTCACCGTTAGCGAGCTTAAATACGTGATGACCGTTGGTGATCAGGAGTCGGTAGATACCTTTGGCGATACCAAAACAAGCACTAAGGCTCTGGGCACTGTCAGCACATCTACGGTCAAATATGACCTAGTTGGCGAAGTGGCCAAACGCACTACTTTAACCCGCAAAACGGTCGCCACGATCCTCAAGGGCATCAAACCCACCAGATTGGCCATGTTCCGTAATAATCCGGAAGAGTTCATCAAAAACGTTAGCCGGATTATCAAGGACGAGAAGGCGACAATGATTGTCGAGCACATCGAGTACGACCAGATAGATCAGACCTACGATAGCGAAATCTTCACTCAGGAAAGACATTCGCAGAATATAGCCAAAGCCTATTCCTCCAAAAAGAGTATAATGGACTACGTGTTTGCCGACTCCGAAGGGGAAAGGGCTTTCGCAGAAGATCTTGACGCAGCCACAGAAGTTTGCGTATATGCCAAACTGCCTCGTTCCTTCCAGATCCCAACTCCGGTTGGCAATTATGCCCCAGACTGGGCAATCGCTTTTAACAAGGGCGCCGTTAAGCACATCTTCTTTATCGCCGAGACAAAGGGCTCCATGGACTCCATGCAACTCAAAGAGATAGAAAAGGCTAAAATTGGATGTGCCGAGAAGTTGTTTAACAATCTCTCCTCTTCTAAAGTACGCTACCACAAAGTGGACAGTTACCAGACGCTTCTGGACATTATGAAATCAATGGATTAAACCGCATAGTATGATAGTCATAGACCATTCCAAGCTACAGGAAGTCATCGCCGCTTACAAGAAGTATTTTCCCACACATATTGGCGATGAGATATACAAATGGAAGGCTGTTAAGCAGTTCCAGGACAAATGGGATATTGATGCCCCGGACTTCATCGAGATGTTCTGGGATGCCACCTCGTTGTTTGACAACCTTCTAGCGTCAATGAACCACTACCCGCGTGGGATGGTTAAAGAAATGTATGAGGCAGAGCAAGATATGGTGCGTCAGATGTTTCGAGATCTCTTTGATGAGAATCAGCCTTTGGCAGAACGCGCAAACCGCTTCCGTGCGGAATCTGATCGCATCAAAAATCAGCACTGGCCTGACAAGATGCACTATCAGGATTTCAATGCTATCAGTACCTATCTTTGGGCTCGTTATCCAGATAAGTACTACATCTACAAGTATTCAGAAGTCAGGGCAACTACACGAGCACTGAAATCCAATTATGTGGTTCGCAAAGGGGCCGATACGGCAGGTCTACTTCAAGCCTTCGATTTTTTCAACCTTATCCGAGAAGCCGTTCAGAAAGACCCGGATATCCGTCCAATGCTCAATTCTGTCCTCACATCCGATTGTTACCGGGATGAGACCCTCAACTGTGTCGTTGTGGATATAGACTTCTTTGTCAGTCGCTTCTTCCAGGAAACTCAGCCGATAGCCCCCGTTGAGGCTAAAGACGCCAAGTGTTGGATGTACGCTCCTGGTGAAGGCGCCCATCTCTGGGATGATTGTCGCAAGGATGGAGTGATGGTTATTGGCTGGGGTGATCTTGGAGACCTCAGCCAGTATGAAAGTCGTGAGGCTATGCGAGACCAGATGCGTCAGGTGTACGGTCAGGAAGGCTCCTATATGAATGCAAGCTTGGCAACGTGGGAGTTCACCAATGAGATGCAAGTTGGAGATGTAGTTTTTGTAAAGAAGGGCCGCTCTGTCATATTAGGTCGTGGTATAGTTGAAGGAGAGTATTCTTACGACGAAACGCGTGGAGAGTTTTGCAATGTCCGTAAGGTCAGGTGGACTCATTTTGGCGAATGGATCACTCAAGAGTTCCACGCCATGAAGACCCTCACAGAGATTGGACGGTACATCGACTATGTAAAGCGCCTCAACATGATTGTGAATGATCAACTTCCTGGTGAGGAACAATGTAACTATTGGTGGCTCTGCGCCAACCCTTCGGTTTGGAGTATGACCGACTGGCCGGTAGGCGAAGAGCAGGACTACACTCTCTACAATGACAATGGGAACAAACGTCGCATTTTTCACAACTTCATAGATGCTAAGGCCGGCGACCACGTGATATGTTATGAGGCCAATCCGACCAAACAAGTCACAGCCCTGGCTATAGTATCCCGTGAGAATGATGGCAAGAGTATCTGGTTCGAGAAGGTGGAGTCTTTGATGACACCCATTCCGTTTGCTACAATAAAGGAGAATACAGATCTTTCCAAGATGGAATTTCTGGTAAATCCCAACGGTAGTTTCTTCAAACTCACCAAGGAGGAATATGCCGTAATAATGGATCTCATCCGTGAGTCTAACCTGGGCGCCAACCACCAGACTTCATTCGATGAATATACTCGCGAAGAGTTCCTGGACGAGGTCTATATGTCAGAGAAGGATCTGACCGACCTCGAAAACCTCCTTAAGAACAAGAAGAATATCATCCTGCAGGGCGCCCCTGGCGTTGGAAAGACATTCTGCGCACGGCGTCTGGCCTTCGAGATGATGGGAGAAAAAGACGAATCCCGCGTCAGCCTCATCCAGTTCCACCAGAATTATTCCTATGAGGACTTCATCCTGGGCTACAAACCCGTCGGTTCAGACTTTGAGCTTCAGCGAGGCATCTTCTACAAGTTCTGCATCAGCGCTGCCAACAACCCCGACAAGCCCTATTTCTTCATCATAGACGAGATCAACCGAGGCAACCTGTCCAAGATATTCGGCGAGCTCCTGATGCTCATAGAAAAGGACTATAGGGGTGAGAAACTCACGCTGGCCTACAAGGACGAAAAGTTC
>JAEEGL014074852.1_pt1 | contig 12415 bp, 13 predicted proteins | sample 9134231 | NCBI WGS metagenome assembly JAEEGL01 (sample SAMN16246548, study PRJNA631951) | gut metagenome | biome: gut microbiome; feature: rumen; material: fiber-attached | host: Bos | place: Iran: Karaj | collected 2018-10 | reverse complement strand
CTCATATATGGTATACAAAAAGTGATGAAAGTGATCAAAAGCCCTCATATAATAGATAGTATATACCACTATAGCAGCAACATACAGAGCCATAGCACCATACGCAACCATAGAATATGAAAATTCCGACTTTTGCCAGCAATCAAGAGTCCCGTCTTCGTATATAAAACCGTTATCCATCACTACAAGATCCGCAGTGCTTTCACCATATCCTTTATCCTTTATCCATGCTCTTACATTAACCCTCCCTTTATGAACAGAAGTGCATTCCAGACATATTTTCCAATCAGACTCATCGATATAGGCTCTCTCTACATTTACCACGCCTTCGCTGTCAAGACTGTACTCTACCTCCGAACCCTTGACCCAATCACCATAAGTCGTATTGACAAATTTAAGCTTATAGTGATCACCGTCTTTAACAACCATTATGACAGTTACCAAAAGCGCAATAATGATAACAGCATACAAAACAGCAAATCTTTTTCTTCTGGCTCCCAAAACTATCACCTCCAAAATGCAGTTATTTGATCATAATACTAAAAATGCTGCAAGACCCATGCCTGCAGCACTTTTAGATTTATGATAGTAGCGCCCTATCGTTATTGAATTCCTCACCGCTTACGACCGCAAACTTATGAAGAAGCTCATCCACAGTAAGATTCTTCTTCTCCTCACCCTTGATATCGAGGATGATCTTACCTTCATTCATCATGATGAGTCTGTTTCCAGTTGCTATAGCATCACGCATGTTATGAGTGATCATAAGAGTTGTGAGCTTATTTTCGTTAACTATCTTGTTGGTAACCTCAAGAACCTTAGCAGCTGTCTTTGGATCAAGTGCCGCAGTATGCTCATCGAGAAGAAGAAGCTTAGGCTTCTTTAGTGTTGCCATAAGAAGAGTGATAGCCTGTCTCTGACCACCTGAGAGGAGTCCAACCTTAGAAGTAAGTCTGTTCTCGAGTCCGAGGTCAAGAGTCTTAAGAAGTTCTCTGTATTCTTCTCTTTCCTTATGAGAGATGCCGACTCTAAGTCCTCTGTGCGCACCACGCCTAGAAGCAAGAGCAAGATTCTCATCTATACACATATTCTTAGCAGTTCCCATCATCGGATCCTGGAACACACGTCCTAAGAAGGCCGCTCTCTTGTGCTCAGGCATATATGTAACATTGAGTCCATCGATAATTATATCGCCCTCATCTACGGTCCACACGCCACAAAGCGCATTCATAAGAGTAGACTTGCCGGCGCCGTTACCACCGATTATAGTAACAAAATCACCATCATCAAGCTTAAGCGATAAACCATCGAGAACCTTCTTTTCATTAACCGTTCCCTGATCAAATGTTTTGTGAAGATTGATAGCCTCTAACATCACTTCACCTCCCTATAATCTTTAGAACCTGTTCTTGTTGCAAGTACAGCCTTATTCTGCTTTCTTATACCCCTTCTCTTATTGATACTCTTAAGCATAGGGACATACATCCTCTTCCAGTAAGGGAAGGCAAGGAAGATAGCTACGATAAGAGCCTGAAGAAGCTTAAGAAGGTCTGTATCTATACCAAACCAAAGTATAATCTGAAGTACCATAAAGTATATGACTGCTCCAAGCGATACAGACAAAAGCTGCAAAGCAAAGTTACGGAATATCCTTGAGAAGATAACATTACCTATGATAACCGCAGCAAGACCGATAACGATAGCACCACGACCCATATTAATATCAGCAAATCCCTGATACTGTCCGTAAAGAGCACTTGCAAATGCTACGATACCATTAGAGATCATAAGACCGATAACAGTATTCAGCTTGGTGTTGATACCCTGGGCACGGCTCATATTAGGATTACTACCCGTAGCTCTCATAGAACATCCAAGCTCAGTACCAAAGAACCAGTACAAAATCGCTATGAGTACAACAGTCATACAGGAAACTATAAAAATTGTATTCTTATAAAAATCCACGCCGCTCGTATACTTAATAGCAACAAGAACATCATACTTAGATGATGATATAACTCTATTTGCCTGTCCCATGATCTTAAGATTCACAGAATATAGAGCTATCTGCGTTAAGATACCAGCCAGGATAGCAGGAATACCCATCACCACATGAAGAATACCCGTTACAAAACCTGCGAGTATACCTGCTATAAAAGCGACTAGCATAGCCACCCAGATATTATAACCGTTCATAAGCATCATCGCACATACAGCGGCGCCTGTACACATAGTACCGTCCACCGTAAGGTCGGCAACATCAAGAACCTTATAAGTCAGGAACACGCCGATTGCCATTATACCCCAGATCAAACCCTGCGATATGGCGCCTGGCATAGCATTTAATAATACTGTAAAATCCACATTTTCCTCCATATGCAAAACGGGGAACCGATATATACCGATTCCCCGCTGATATAATAATTATATTTATTACTTCGCTACCTCAAAATTATCAGGAACCTTGATATTGAGTTCTTTACATATAGTCTCGTTGTACTGATATGTAACCTTAGGTGAATACTTAATCTCCATGGTCTTGATATCTTTCTTGTTTACAAGGATCTCATAAGCCATAAGACCTGTCTCGTATCCAAGATCATAGTAGTTGATAGATACAGTAGCGATACCACATCCCTTACAGATACTTACCTCACCTGCGATGATAGGACACTTCTTAGGTCTAGCTATAGAATCGATAACCTCTGTGTTAGAAGCAGCTGTGTTATCAGTTGGGATGTAAAGTGCATCACAGTTTGAAACTGCACTTGTACATACTGCAGCGATATCGTTAGAATCAGAGAATACATAATCCTTAGTCTCATAACCAAGTTTCTTAAGTTCCTTAGCAATCTCAACTGCCTGGAACTTAGAGTTAGCCTCAGCTGAACAGTAGAGGATACCTACCTTCTTAGCATCAGGAAGAAGAGTCTTAAAAAGTTCTGCCTGCTTATCAAGTGGAGCAAGATCCGATGTACCGGATATATTGATACCAGTCTTGCCATCCTTGATAGTCATATCAAGAGCAGCGCCGTAGTCTGTTACAGAAGTTCCAAGTATAGGGATAGAATCTGTAGCATTACGCGCAGCTTGAAGAGCTGGTGTAGCATTAGCAAGAATAAGATTCTTCTTAGCTGATACAAACCCAGTCATAATAGTAGCACAGTTAGATGAATCACCCTGAGCGTTCTGAACATCGAAGCTTACATCCTTACCAAGCTTATCCTCAAGAGCCTTCTTAAAGCCTTCTGTTGCAGCATCAAGAGCATCATGCTGAACGATCTGGCATATACCGATATTGTACTTAGCTTTTTTCTTGTTCTGGCATCCCGTAGCTAACGAGAAAACCAAAGTTGCGCTGAGTGCAAGTGCGACAGCGCGCTTTACTGTCTTCTTCATAATGGAAATTCTCCTTTTATTGTTATAGATGAGTTTCAAGTCTCGCACCGACTGAGATAAGAATCATCACCTACAATGATACACCAAAACCCTCGATTTTTCAAGACATTTTTCGAAATCTCTTTTACGCAAGAGGGACCACAACCGTCATAAGAAAACGTCCATCAAGAATCTCTGCATATATATCTCCGCCCATGAGAATCATGAGTTTCTTGCAGATATATAGTCCAAGACCGTTACCCGGCATATTAGCAGCGTTCGTTCCACGGTGGAAACTGTCAAATATATCCGTAAGCTCCTCTTCCTTCAGAGCACAGCCTGTATTGGCCAGCGTTATGAGTTCGCAGCCGTCCATGACCTCAAAAGACAGCTCTATACTGTGACCGTCGCCATACTTAAGAGCATTCTCCATAAGGTTTCTCAGGCACTCCAAAAGTCTGTCAAAATCACAGAGCAGAAGCATATTCCTATAATCCCCGACACGATACTTTATGCCCTTGACCTCAAGAGTATACTTGTAAGCAGCACTGAACTTATCAACCAAGTCCTTAAGATAATATTCACCCTTCTTAACGTCGAATTCCATGAACTCGTCTCTGGCAGTTTTTATAATATCACTTAAGAACGCATCTATCTCATCAACATGCTTATTTATGCTTGAAGCAGCCGAAGCGATTTTTTCTGGCTCCTTATATAAGCCTCTTTCAAGAGCCTTGGCGTTAAGCTTAATCGAAGAAAGCGGTGTCTTGATATCATGTGACAGAGACAGAAGAAGCATGTTCTTATCTCGAAGAAGAGATATCTCTTTGGCTTTATCGTTGTGCATCGTGTCCTTAAGCATATTTATACCCCACACAAAACGTCCAAAGAACTTACTTTTCTCCTCAGGCACATCAATTGCAAGATTGCCCTTTGCAAGATCTGACGGCACACTATTGATACGACCAAAAGGAACAATCAACTTAATATAGATATATATCAGAAGTACAAAAATCAGCACAAACATGAAGATAAGCGAAACATTTACAATCTCAAGGAAATTGCTCTTCACAGGCTCATACTCCACGCGATACAGCTTCCCACCGGCACGGATGATCACATAGTGAGAATTGCTCTCATACAGATCACCATCCTCCTCGCTATATACGCCCGTGATTTCAGGATAATCGGCTAAATCATAGTCCTGGCCTTCCTCGATAGCATCCGCAATACGCTTAGCCTCCACTCTGTACATACCATCACTTCTAGTCTTCTCATTCCTTACGATGACGTTCACGCCCACAATAATCGCCAGCGACAACAAAAAGATCAAACACATAAGAATTCGATATGTCTTCATACAAACTTATACCCCACGCCCCATACAGTCAAAAGCCTCTTAGCGTTCTTCGGATCATCGCCTAGCTTCTGGCGAAGCCTGTTTATGTGCACATGCAAAGTCTGCATCTCCGAATCGCTGTCGCCTCCCCATATAGTATTAAAAAGATACTCCTTTTTCAAGGATTTCCCCCTGTTCTCCATAAGAAGTGCCAGAAGATCAAACTCCTTATAAGGAAGTTCAACCGGTTTACCATCTATCACTGCAGTCCTATCGGACAGATTAAGCTCCACACCGCTAGCACTAAGTATATCCCTCTGAAACCGCCTCTTGAAGATACCCTTGATCTTGGCGATCATGATATCTATATCGTAAGGCTTCTCGATATAATCATCCGCGCCCAGATTGAAACCCTCAAGCTTATCATCCTTGCCAACCCTGGCGCTGACAATCAGAATCGGCGTATCCGCCAACTCCCTGATCTTCGAACATACAGCAAAACCGCTCATATCAGGAAGATTGATATCCAGCACAACAAGCCTGGTCCCGTACTTCTCGCACAGACTAAGCGCCTTCTCCCCAGTCTCACAAGCAGACACAACATACCCCTCTGCCCGCAAAAAATCCGTAAGAAGCCCCGACAATTCCTTATCATCTTCAACAATCAATATATCAAGCATACCTACTCCTATCAAAATCTACATATGTATTGCAACACAAGATAATTATATCAAAAATGTTCCGTAAGCGCTATACTTATATGTCCTCACGCAAAACTTGTCGGCTTAATAGGATTCTCCATGCGCCCACACATGTAAAGTATGCACCCCAAATTGCAACCTATTCAAAACCGGTTGCTTTTTTACTCCCCTCATATATAATAATATCAAACCGGTTCATCTTAAGTCGGAGTCTAATCTCCGACTTAAGATAAACGCTCCGCGAGGATGCGCACGGATTCGGAAAGGAGAGATGTGAATGAAGGTAAAGCTTATGGTAAGCGAAGCACATTATTCTGATATAGCACGCGAGCTCATCACCAAGGGATTTGAGATAGATGATGGCGCTGATCTTATTATATCTGAAAAAAATGTTTACGCCGAGCGTATCATCGGACGACGAGGAGACGAGATATTCAGGCTGAAAACATCTGAGATATCCCATGTAGAGAGCTTTGCTCACGATATTGTGGCACACTGTGACGGCACTGAATATAAGATAAGCGAACGATTGCGAAGATTACAGCTTGCATCATGAAAAAATCAGCATTAACCGACAAAACCAAAGACACAAATACAATCGACCAAAAAGTCGATATCACCTTCAATCTCGGTAAAGAATTAAGTAAAACCAAATAGTAAAGACCTCCAATCACCAGATTATTCTGACAATTGGAGGTCTTACATTCACTCCTTCATCTTCTTCTCGAACAGATAAGTTATTCCAACAGCAATTATCGCTATGATGATAGCTATCACAAGATGGCCGCTTATCCACTGAGCAGTTTTTCCGATTCCATAGCCTAGAGACCTTGCCCTGGCACTTGATGACATACCATGCACCAAAACCGCCAAAATAGCAAGTATAACTCCAATTTTAACCCCAAGAAGAATCTTCTTTTTCTTACTCATAATATTTATTACCTCCTTATATTATGCATTTTTAAGATTTAGTTTTTCCAGTAGATAGTTCATGACCTTTTTTCTACCAGTGATTATTTTCGCACGACACACCATACCATTCATAAGACGCAATTCTTTGCCATTCTTACCTATAAACTGTTGATTTTCAGGTTCAATCGTAACAAGATAATATGTCTGTCCAGTAGATTCATTTACAGATATATCCTTTGCAACATGCTTTATCTTCCCTGAGAAGAAACCATATTCACTCGAAGGATATGCTGCTATCTCAAGCTTAACATCCTGCCCGACCTTTATATTGCCTATTTCTGAGTTTTCTACATAAACCATCGCATTGAATTTCTCCTGTTTTTCAGGATATATTCTTCCTATACAGCTACCTTCTCGGACGTATGCTCCTGAGGAAACTGACTGTTCACTGTAGTAATAACCAGACACAGGTGCCTTAACAGTACAATTATCGTTCTGAATATCGAAACTTTTCAGATATCTTTCACACTCTTCTTTTTTCTCTTTATAAGCGCTTATCTGAGATTCAACTGAATTCTTTTCAGTAAGAAAAGCGATGTTTCGACTTATGTCCGCTCCTGAATCAGTATATGACAGCAATTGCAGTTTGGCAGAAGACAGGTTAACATTGCAAGATGCCAACGCACTACTATAGTTTTCTATTTGCTGCTCAACACCAGCCAATTGTTCCAACTCCATATCAACCAATCGCTGTTGCTTTTCATCCTTTAATTCTGCTGCTTTTGATTCATCTCCGCTTTCAAAACACTCGCTTATTAGTTTATCATACTTTTTCTCGGTATTCAAATAATCACTCAGATAACTATTTACCAGTGTATAATAATACGTATTATCCGTCCCAAATGTATTGGTTTTATTTACTATACATTCTTTTAAGATACGAAATTGTTCAATCTTCTGTGTATACTGCGAGATAGAATCTTCTAACAGACTAACATTGGATCTGTAAAGTTCTATTTGTTCGGATGATACTACAGTCTTAGCGTCTATATTTGCTAACAATAATCTCTTTCTGTTTTCAATCTCCGCATAATACGGATTATCAACACACGCATCTACTGCGCTTTCATCTCCATCAAGATATGCCTTATACGCATCTAATATCGCAAGTCTACCATCTATCTCCGCAACCTCTTTTTGGCTGTTTTTTATATTATCTGACAATCCTGACATCTCAAGTGTATATAAAGGTGTACCCTCTTCGACATACTGGCCATCCTCGATATAACTCTTCACAAGCTTTCCAGTCACATCACTTGCAACTTCATAAGCTGATACATCGCCTCTGAAAGAACCATCCCCTTTCACAACCACATCCATATCAAAAACCGCCATCCACACAATAATCGAAACAACGATAAATAGAATAAAGTATATAAAATACAATATAAAGTGATTAGGTCTGGATTCATAGATTTCTGCACTGTCAGACATATCTTTCATATCAATTATAACAGGCTTCAACTGATACACCTCCCATAGACTGACTTTCGAGTGACTGCTGTCGAACAAGCTTGGCATACTTACCGTTAAAGCCAATCAATTCCATGTGATTTCCTGATTCTATGATTTTACCCTTATCCATAACATATATCCTATCGCAATTCTTAATCGTACTTAATCTATGTGCTATGAAGATGACAGTCATATCCTTGGAATATTCATGTATCGTCTGATCAAGCGCCCTTTCTGTTATAGAATCCAGATTACTTGTCGCCTCATCAAGGATAAGTATATCCGGTTTTTTAAGCATAGCCCTTGCAATCGCTATACGCTGTCTCTGACCTCCTGAAAGATTAGAACCATTTTCGGTAAGCATCGTCTGGTATCTAAGCGGTAGCTCATTGATAAAATCATGCGCTTTAGCCAAACCAGCTACTCTAACTACCTCGTCAAAAGGTATATCATCCATACCCAGAACAAGATTTTCAAGGATCGTACCACTGAACAAAAATGTTTCCTGAGGAATATACGCAATCTTGTCACGCAAGCAATCAATCTGAATATCCTCAAGATTGTAGTTATCTATAAGGATTTCTCCTTCTTGAGGCACGTATAAGTGCATAAGCAGTTTAGAAAGTGTAGTCTTTCCTGAGCCACTTTCTCCTACAAATGCTACTTTCTCGCCCTTCTTTATGGTTAAGCTTACATGTTCCAAAACATTTTTTCTGCTTCCGTACTTAAAGCTTATATCTTTGATTTCGATATCACCAGCCAAACTATCAAGCACCAACTTATTGTTCTCGGCTTCTGTTTTTTCAATTTCTATATCAAGTATCTCGCCCAATCTGTCTGCAGCAACAATCGCTGTTTGCATAGAAGCCTGCAGATTTACAAGGTTCTTTACCGGATCTAAAAAATACCCCATCAGCGAATAAAAGGTAATCAGTGATCCAATCGTCATATTGCCATTGATAACACTCAATCCGCCAGCACACAGAATTATAGTTCCGCCTATCGATTCAATAGCAACCTTCAAAGACACCTGAATATTGCTCACCCATGACAGAGTAAATACACTTTTTAAAAGCTTCACAAACCTCGTCTCGACCTCAAGATCAGTTTTTCTCTCAACATTGTAAGCCTTAACAGTCTGAATGCCGTTAAGCGACTCAACCATATATGATGTAAGATATGCGTTATCCTCCATATATCGCTGATTCAACTCTTTATACGGACTCTTAAACACAAATACAATCACAGCATAGAATATAATCATAATGATAACAATTCCAAAAAGTCCTGGATTCTGATTAAACAGAATAACAGCCCCGGCAGAAGCCATCAAAGTATCTATCATGATTGTAAGCGTCGCTCCAGATATAGCATCCCTGACTTTACTTGCATCACTGAACCTAGATATTATCTCGCCTACTCTTCTTGTCCCGAAAAAATTCATAGGAAGCTTTATAACATGGCGATAATAACCAAGTAACAATGCTATATCAAGCTTTTGACTAAGATACAACAAAAGATGCGAACGAAAAGCATCCAGAATAATCTTGCAGATATTCAGCAATACGATTCCTACAGACAAAGTAAGCATAGTCTTCTTTAGTCCATCCGGAAGAACACTGTCAATCATCACCTTAAAGTAAAATGCACTCAATATACCAAAAAAAGTGCATATAAGCGATGCTATAAAGATATGAGCCAAAAGTTTTCTCTGCGGTAACAAAAGGTGAAAGAAACGACCAAATAGTCCCTTAGTCTCATTCCCCTTTTTGAAGGTTTCCTTCTTGGCTAAGAATATAATATTACCCGTCCATGCATAACCAGAAGTTTTCTTATCTCCGTTTTTATTCTCAAAGAATTCTTCAGGTTTAAGCTTAACGATCCCTACTCCCGGATCTGCTATTACAATCTTCTTCTTAGTTATCTTATGAATAACTACATAGTGAAGAAGCGTTCCATCAACTACAACATGTGCGATACAAGGAAGAGGAATTCCTGTAAAAAAAGATTCTCTATCTCCCTTCATAGCCTTAGCATAGAACCCAAGCTGCTCTGCAGCTGTGACCATCCCGGCAATTGTAGTTCCATGCCTGTCTGTACCAGCGATTTCACGTATCTTCGTGATACCGATTTTATAACCATTCTGTTTACAGATTGTTGCGATACACGCCGCACCACAATCTGTAATATCATACTGTTTTACACAATAATATTTCATATTTTACACGTTAATAAATCCCAATGAATTATATAGCATATGTATGACTATACAAGAATATATAGTCTTCGATCTCTCATAAGTTAATGACAAAACTAAACCAACCACAAAATACGGTACACTTTCTATCAATGTGAGATATAAGCTACCTGCTCCCAAGGAATGCCCCATTGCGAAAACCACACTAGTAACAATATGTGCAAGTATGACATTCTTTTTTCTAAGATAACAAAACAACCCCATTCTATATACTAATTCTTCCAAAATCGGTCCCACTATAGCTATATCAATCATAGCACACAATGTGTTTTGTTCTACAAATGTATTCAATGCTTCCTCATTAGAAGTAGTTCTGCTGAATATAGGTTGCGATACAACAGCAATTTCTGCAAAAAATATAAGCAAGAGATGTTCCACAACAATTTTTATATTATGTATCACACCCCTAAATGATTTTATCTTCATACTATTCCAAAGAAAACTTCTATTTTTTGCAATCAATAGTATTGTCGTTCCTATACAAAACACAACTTCAATAGAATTGCCATAATAAACCACCTTTTTATTTTCAAAAAGCAAGGATAGCAAAAAAATATAATAATGAGTATAATATCTGATATTATCCCTATTACAAAAGCTTTTTTTGCTTTTTCAGCCTCTAAAAACATAATACTCTCTTAAAATCTCCGACAATATTCAAACGAAAAAGACAATTTTCACATAGCCCTTTCATTTTAAGCGCTTGTTTTAAGATAACCAAACGCTCGTAACAACATAATTATTAAGCATATGTATAAACAACGAGTAATAGAAACAATTCGTTCTATCATATATATATGCCAAAGCTATAGAAAATGGTATATATACCAATCCCAACAAAAAATATTTAGGTCCCAAAAAAATACCATCAATCCAAACATGAGATAAAGCAAATAAAAATGAACTCATCACATATGCTAATACTTTTGAACGTTTTTTTAAACCATCGAATATCGCCCCTCTATAAACCAATTCTTCTGCAAAAGGACCAATAACAGCTATGTAAATAAGCCAAAACGATCTACTCCCATCCACAAAACTCTCTTTAATAGCCGTATCATTTAAATTTTCAATATTGTCAATTAAAGGCAAAGTTGCTATTATTCCTTGTAAACACATTGCTATAACATAACTATAGAAGACAATCCACATGTTACTAAATATTTTCTTGATATTGCCCAAAAAAACTACCATGTTCTCGTATAAAAAATGCCTACTAAACATCATCATAATAAGCAAAGTTGTTACATACATTACAAATTCAAGATAAATATTGTCGCTAATAGTAATCACAACAATAATTGAAACTATATAATATATTATCCAAGTTATCACAACATATCTGTGCTTCATCATTACCTCAAATATCCCAAAGACAATTAATGTCTTTGGGACAAACTCAATTTCAGTCTAATTATAATCGTCAAAAAGCTAAACTCTACTCACTGAAATAAAATAATTAATGAAATGCACTTAAAAACTTGTTTCTTAACTTATTAAATGTAGTAAAGTAAAGTTCGCTTCCGGCCTGTGTAACCTCTGAAGCTGTAACAAGATTATCTGGGTCATCATAACCATCGGCTCTACCCATACCTGCAGCGATATCGTCACCAAGTTTCGTAAAGAAATCGACTATATCACCTAACAAACCACCCGCGTCTTGATTAAACATTTCGTCTTCTGTGAGTTCACAAAAGCCATTCATCATAAGATTCTCCATTTCGAGAAATCCTCCTTAATATAATTTATTTATGTACTGGAGAATTTATCTAGAATATTACTCAGTACATATAACATTATACCCCCCCGGAATTTTTGTCAAGTGTTTTTTTGAAAAAAAAGTATTTTTTTAACAATCATCCTTGACAAACCTAGTATTGGCGCGTGTTTCACGCCTATAAAGATTTTTTCAACTCCGTATAGTTACCACCTGCAATCTACAAATAAAAAAGAGCCAGTAACGCGTGCTTGCACGCACTTACTAGCTCTTTAACTATCCAAGAAAACGAAAAATACCTCTTAACCACAACAAAGAGGAATTCATCGTCGTCAAGCGACGATTCGCAAGATTTCGTCATCTTTTTGCAAGTTCGCTGCAAGTGCGGGCGAACAATAACAATTACTGCTTGCAATCCCCACAGCCCCTCGTGAGCACGCGCTTCGCGCTTAGCAATTGCTTCACAATGTGCTCACTCGGTGTGTAGGGCGTGACTGCTTTGCAGTCACACGGATAAATAAACTCTCAGTAATTACGTGCAAGCACGCATTACTGAGAGTATTATTATCCTAAGATTGCAAGCAGTAACTGTTGAT
>JAEEGL012012637.1_pt1 | contig 12415 bp, 7 predicted proteins | sample 9134231 | NCBI WGS metagenome assembly JAEEGL01 (sample SAMN16246548, study PRJNA631951) | gut metagenome | biome: gut microbiome; feature: rumen; material: fiber-attached | host: Bos | place: Iran: Karaj | collected 2018-10 | reverse complement strand
GCCTTGCATTCGGGGAGCGCTGAGAAGTCATCTTTGAAAAAGATATTCAATCTTTTCCTTCGATGCCACCCTCTCTCTCCGCAAAAAGGAAGCCCACCGGCTTCCTTTTGTCGTTCAAGAGAGGTCTTCAAACCCCACCTCCCACATCCTCACGCGCTTATTCCCCGACTGCTTCGGCTAAGGCAAGCTTGCCTTGCATTCGGGGAGCGCTGAGAAGTCATCTTTGAAAAAGATATTCAATCTTTTCCTTCGATGCCACCCTCTCTCTCCGCAAAAAGGAAGCCCACCGGCTTCCTTTTGTCGTTCAAGAGAGGTCTTCAAGTATTAACCGCCGATGGTGGCACTTAAGCCATGGGCTGCGAATTGGCTGATGATGCGTTGCAGAGTGGCTTCAGCAGGTGTTGACATAGGCAGACCTTTAGGGTTGTAGGTCGTACCTCGGCGTGCGTGCTTGTCCTTGCCTGCATCGTGGTAGGGCAGGAGGTTGACTTTTTGCCCGCCAACGGAGGCACTGAAGGCAGCCGTCGCTTCGATGTTCTCCTCGTCAGTGTTGATGCCTTCGATGAGCGGAATACGGACCTGGAAGGGAACACCGAGAGAAGCGATGAGGCGTAGGTTCGAAAGAATGAGCTCGTTGGAGACGCCGGTGAAGAGCTTATGCTTCCCGACATCCATCACCTTGAGATCCACGAGGAAGAGGTCCGTTTCCGCGGCAACGGCTTGCACTACGTCAGGGCCGGCGTACAGCGTCGTGTCCACGGCACGATGAAAACCGCGCTGGCCCAATTCATGTAAAAGATGAAGCAGTGATTCGCCTCTTTCACTTTTCACCTGTAAAAGCGGTTCCCCGCCGCTCACGGTCACGCCGCCTCCGCTGTCTGTCATGATATCCCGTTCCTTCTCAACCTCGGCAAGCAGCTCCTCCACCGTCCACTCGCGTCCGCACATCTCGAGGGCGAGGGTAGGGCAGATGAAAGATGAGAGATGAGAGATGAGAGATGGTTGCGCATGGTTGTTTTTAATCTTTAATCTTTCATCTCTTATCTTCTCCAACTGCCTCGGATACCATCCGCAGCTGTTGCAGCCGATGCACTTCTTAGCCTTGAACAGCATCTCGGGCTCGGGCAACCACGACTCGGGGTTATGGCACCAGATGCATCGCAAGGGACAACCTTTCGTGAAGATAGTCGTTCGGATGCCTGGGCCGTCGTTAATGGCGTAACGTTTGATGTCAAATACAATCATACGGCGGCAAAGATAGCTATTTTTTCCCTTATCCTCGCTTTCATTTTTCACTTTTCACGCTTTCATTGATCATTTTTATGTATCTTTGCCCTCGAAATGTTCACTTTAATAACATTTGACGTATGAAAAGAATCCTTTTGACAGTCCTTTTCGCCCTGACGATGGGATTGAACGCAAAAGCGCAGGTCAATGTCCCTGCGCCGGAAACGGAATTTGTGATGCAGCTGAAGGTGACGCTGGATGCGCCCTATGTCGTCGGTGAAACACCGCATGGCAAACGCACCGTGATTCCCATCACTGGCGGCACCTTCGAGGGACCGCTCCTGAAGGGGACGATTCTCAACGGCGGCGCCGACTGGCAGCTGGCGAAGGGTAGTCGCACGGAACTGGAGGCCATCTACAGCATCAAGACCGACGACGGCGTGTTCATTCATATCCGCAATCGCGGTATTATCAGTACGGGCAAGAACCCCGACGGCACGCCCTCGTTCTATTTCAAATGTGCGCCGACCTTCGAAGCCCCTGAGGACAGCAAATACGCCTGGCTCAACAACGCCCTTTTCCTCTGCGCTCCATCCTTTGGAGGTGACTTCAAAGGCATCGTGCTGAATGTGTGGAAAGTAAAATAACGGCGTCGGTGAAATCAGACCTCCTCGTTCTCTGTGCGGGCAATGATCTCGTTCTGCAGCTGCTCGGTCATGTCATTGAAGTAGTCTGAGTAGCCTGCGACACGAACCAGGAGGTCTCGATAGTTGTCGGGATGCTTCTGTGCATCGAGCAAGGTTGCCGTATCCACGATGTTGAACTGGATGTGATGACCGCCGAACTTGAAGTAGGTGCGGATGAGCTGTCCGAGCTTCTTCATGTCCTCTTCGCGCTTGAGCAGGGCAGGCACGAAACGCACGTTCAAGAGCGTGCCGCCGCTCTTCGTCTGGTCGAGCTTGCCGAGGCTCTTGATGACGGCCGTGGGACCATGCGAGTCGCTGCCATGGGCGGGCGAGGTGCCGTCGGAGATGGCAAAATGGGCGAAGCGACCGTTGGGCGTAGCACCGCAGACGCTGCCGAAATAGTTGTGACACGTCGTCGAAAGCATGTTCAGGTGTGTCTCGCCGCCGCGCGTATTGGGCCGTCCTTCAATGGCTTTCACCAAGTCCTCATACACCCGCACGGCGATGTCGTCGGCATAGGGATCGTCGTTACCGAAGAAGGGCGTGTGGTTGCGGATATACTGGCGCATAGGCTCAGCCCCTCTCCCCTCTCCCCCCGTGGGGGGGAGAGCCGCCAAGCCTATGCTATCATTTATATCAGAGGATAAAGAGTCCTCCCCCCCACGGGTGGAGTTAGAGAGGGGCTTCCAGTTGTTCTTGCACGCCTCGAGAATCTCATCCATGGTATAACGTTTGTCCTCGAAGACGTGCTTCTTAAGCGTCGTGAAGCAGTCGGTGATAGTGCCGAGGCCGGTGCATTGGATATACGTCGTGTTGTAGCGCGCGCCGCCGCTGTAGTAGTCCTTGCCTTTCGCGATGCAGTCATCGATGTAGAGGCTGAGGAAGGTGGCGGGGGCATAGAGCGAGAACATGCGCTCGATATAGTTGTTGACGCTGAGCTTGAGGTTCACGAAATAGATCATCTGCTTGTGCCACGCCTCATACAGCTCGTCGAAGGTATGGAACGTGCGCGGGTCGCCGGTCTCGAGACCTAACTTCTTGCCCGTCTCGGGGTCTATGCCGTTGTTGAGGGTGATCTCGAGAATCTTGGGTGTATTGAGATAGCCTGTGAGCAGGTAGGCTTCCTTGCCGAAGGCGCCTACTTCGATGCATCCGGAGCAGCCACCTTCGCGGGCATCTTCGAGGGTCTTGCCGGCGCGCGTCATCTCCTTGACGTAGGTGTCGGGGTTGAAGACGGAGGGATAGCCGTGGCCCTGACGGATGACTTTAATCCCCGCCAAGAGGAAGTCATCGGGTGTGTTCGAGGCGATATGAATGCTGAGGCCGGGTTGCAGCTCGTGCAGCTCTTCCTGAACCTCTAAGATGATGAAGGAGATTTCGTTGGCGGCGCTATTGCCATCGCGGTCCACACCTCCGATATTGATGTTGGTGAAGTCGTTGTAGGTGCCGCTCTCGAGGGCTGTGACGCCCACTTTTGGCGGTGCGGGCTGGTTGTTGAACTTGATCCATAGGCAGGAAATGAGTTCTTTCGCCTGGTCGCGTGTCAGTGTACCGTCTTCGATGCCTTTCTGATAGAAGGGCCACAGGTGCTGGTCGATATGCCCGGGGTTCATCGAGTCCCAACCGTTGAGCTCCGTCACTGTGCCGAGGTGCACGAACCAGTACATTTGAATGGCTTCCCACAGGTCGCGAGGCGCATGGGCTGGCACCCAATGACAGACGGAGGCAATTTTCAGCAATTCCTGTTTGCGCTGAGCGTCGGTTTCTTTGGCAGCGAGTTGTTCTGCCAGCTCGGCGTGGCGCTCGGCAAAGAGTATGGCGGCGTCGCAGGAGATGGCCATGGCTTCGAGTTCTTGCTGTTTGTCGGTGGCTTCGGGGTCATAAATATAGTCGAGCTCGGCGATGCGTTTCTCGATGCGGGCCTTGACGTCCAAGAGTCCTTCGTGGTACATCTTGCCGTCCATGGCGGTGTGGCCTGCTGCGCGCTGCTCCATAAACTCGGTGAAGACACCGGCGTGGTAAGCTTCTTCCCATTCCTTCGACACGTGGTTGAAGATGCGCTCGCGCTGTGTCTTGCCAGCCCAATAGGGGATGACCTCTCGCTCGTAGGTGTCTATGTCCTCTTGCGAGATATGGTAGGACTGCAGCTCGCGGGTGTCGAGCGTATGCAGGTCTTCGACCGAGTGACAGGTCAGCTCGGGGAAGGTGGGCACGGCCTTGGGCACAGGTCCGCGTTCGCCAACAATCAACTCATCTTTGCCGATATAGATGGTCTTCTTCTTGCATATCTCATAGAAGTTCTTGGCGCGTAGCACAGGCGTCGGCATCGTGCCGTAGTACTTCTTGTAGAACTCGGTTTCGATCAGCGCGCGTTCAATGGAGAGCGTCGTGGGTGTGTCGAAATTCTCTTGGCGGAGACGCTTGATGCGCTCATTCATTCCGCCTTCGTTTTCGGGATATTTGATGTTGAAGTTCATGATTCCTGAATTTATTTCGGGCGCAAAGGTACTATATTTTCTTGGTCGTTCCACAAACGAACGGTACAATAAACGTTAAATATCCGAAATTATGCCTCTCAATTGCCGTCAATTATGTACTTTTGCTGCGCAAAAAAGCTAACACAATGAAAACAATGCTCCGTTTTATGGCCGTCGCTCTCCTGACGTCCATCTCTTTCCTCACCGTTCAGGCACAGCAAGGCCCGAGCACCTATGACGACGGCGACTCACTCGCTGCTCTCGTCAAGATGAAATATGTATATAGCTTCGAAGAGGCGTTGGCCAAGGCGCGACAGACGAAAAAGCCCATCTTCTTCAACTGCTTCGCCGACTGGGCACGACCGTGCCACGGCATGAACGGCATGGTGTTCTCTGATCAGGCGTTCTGCGATTGGATGGACAAGAACTTCGTTTGTTTCTTTGCTGACGTGACCAAGCCCGACAACCGCCACCTGGCACAGCGTTACGGCGTCAGCACGTTTGCTCACTATCTGGTTCTGGATGCTGACGGCCAAGTGCTTCACCGCATCGTGGGAGGAGCGCCGCTGCCTGATTTCCAAGATCGTGTGGCATTGAGCTTGAGTCCCAAGACCTCGCTTGCCGGCACACGTGCGGCCTACGAGAGCGGCGACCGCTCGAAGAAACTGTTGCTTAACTACTTGACGGCATTGAATCTTGCGGGTGAGGACAGCTTGTACAACAGCATCTCACCAAGCTATACTCAGCAGCTGCAGCCCAAGGACTATGCCAAGAAAGAGAACTGGCTATTTGCACGCAAAAACATACGTGAGTCCAACGACCCGCTGTTTCAGTATCTGGTGGGTAACCGTGCCGCCTTCGACAAGAACATCGGCAAGGAGAAGGTCGATGACCTGATTGCATCCATCTACGGCAAGGATATCTACGTCTATGCCACCGGCGACAAGGCGTTTGACGAGAACGCGTTGCTCAACACTTACCTGGCGATGCAGAAAGCAGGGCTGCCCCAGACGAACAACGCCTACGCGCTCTACAACATCGTGAAACTGTACGGCAAGCATCAGTATGCGCAGACCATTGAGGCGCTGAACCAGCTGAAGGATGAGCAGACGCACTACATGATGGATGTGACGCTGAAATACCCCGACGCCACGCCTGACGAGAAGAAACAGCTCATCAGCTACTACCGTGAGCGCGAGAAGAAATATGCTGCCGTGGGCAGTTCGCTGGCACGTGCCTACCGCGATCTTACCGATAACCTGAGTACGCCTGTGGGCCAGGTAGCTGCAGAGGGCGGCATAGCCTTCACCTCCGCCACATTCGACGAGTTGCTGGCCAAGGCCAAGGCCGAGAACAAGCTGGTGTTCATCGACGGCTACACGTCGTGGTGCGGACCATGTAAGATGCTGGCCAAGCAGACGTTCCCGCAAAAAGAAGTTGGCGCATACATGAATCCCCGTTTCGTAAGTGCTCAGATAGATATGGAACGCGGCGAGGGCCCTGAGCTGGCTAAACGCTTCAATGTCTCGGCTTATCCTACCATGCTCATCCTGAGACCGGACGGCACGCTGGTGGACAAAATCGTGGGCTTCCTCGCTCCCCTGCCTTTCCTGAACAAGGTGAAGGATGTGGTGGCGAAGGAGGAGGAGTGAAATGGATAATGGATAATGGACAATGAACAATAATATAAGGTACAGCTTTTTCTTCGTCCTCCTCTGTCTCTTCGTCACCCTCCCTGCACATGCCTGGCGAATGGTAACGTCCTACGGAATGGAAAATGGGAAGATGTTGGTGCGGGCCAGCGTGAATGGCGTGGAAGGACGTTTCCTCTTAGACACAGGAGCGCCGTGCAGTATCACACATACCTTTGCTCAGCGCGCCGGTATACAAGGTGGCCAGACCACCCAAGTGTATGACTCCAACGGCAGTATCGTAAGAACGACCATCGTGAATCTTCCCGACCTGAAGTTGGGCGGCTTCACGTTTACCCGCCTGCAGGCCATGCAGTTGCCCGAGGGTAATATGGTGGAGCAGTTTGGTGTGGACGGAATCGTGGGCTACAATCTTATGCGTCAAGGCATTGTGAAGTTCGACGGCCGCAACCGCCAGTTCATCCTCACCAACGACACTACCGGCTTGGGCATCAATGTTAACTATGGTATCTTGCTTGCCGACGACCCCTATTCCACGATGGTTCCTATTCGCGTAGGCAATACGATCGACACCGTGATGTTCGACACGGGCGCTTTGGATTTCTACGAGATGAGCAACCGTTTTTACGCCCGTGTCCAAGCTGACACGACCCATTTCCGCCGCCTGGCATCGGGCAAGGGCATCCTGTCTATGGGTGCCGCTGGGCTTGAGGCCGCGTCGGTGAAGCACCGCGTGCTCATCCCGAAGAGCTACATCGGGAATATTAATTTTTCCAATTTAACGACGATCACCACCGACGCCATCGATTCGCGCATCGGCTCGAACGTTTTGCTCCACGGCGATGTCATCATAGACTACCGCGAGAAGATGTTCTTCTTCCAGCCTTTTGAAGACACAACGGAGCCCATCAACGTTTATCAACCCGAATGGGACGTAGTGATAACCGTGATGGGCAACCAGTTGGTGGCAGGTATGGTTTGGGATAATGCCAAGGGAGATATTCGTTCGGGCGACCGTGTCGTAGCTATCGGCTCGGAGCGCATCGACCACGTGGACATGGTTCAGGCCACCACGCAAGGATGGGCAGGTCTGAAACCTGAAGGCACACAAATCACCTACCTCAGCAGCAAGACGGGCAAGGAAGAGACGATGACGATCAGTATGAAGTAGCCTCCTTTGCCTGATAGACCTCTTCGATGCTCATGGGCTTCTTGATCGTGCCGAGCAGTTTGACCTTACCATCGGGCATGACGGCGTAGTTCAGCTCGTTACGCAGGCCCGTGAAGTCGCGCCAGGGGGCGAGCTTATCATAGCAGATGAAGTCGGTGAACTGGTGCTCAGCCTGCCACTTATCCATCAATTCGGGGATGAAGTAGATGCCGGGCTCCACGGTGAACACGAAGCCGGGCTCCAACGGGCGCGCCAGACGCAAGCTCTTGAAACCGAACTGCGTACTCTTCTTGTCGCCGTCGAGATAACCCACATATTGTTCGCCGAGATTCTCCATATTATGCACGTCTAATCCTACCATGTGCCCCAGTCCGCAGGGGAAGAAGAGGGCGTAGGCGCCGATGCGTGCTGCTTCGGCTGGGTCGCCCTTCATCAGACCGAGTGCTTTCATGCCTTCGCATATCTTCGTGGCAGCGGCGATATGTGCCTCGCGGAAGGGAACGCCGACGGCCAGTGTATCGACGGCGGCGTAGAACGAGGCGAGGTGAATCTCGTAGATCGTTTTCTGACGCTCCGTGAAGCGGTCGCCCACGGGCATCGACGATGAGAGGTCGCCGGCATAGTGCGACTTGGTCTCAGCGCCCGCATCGAGTAGGAAGATATCACCCTCCTGGCAGCGGTGGATGAAACCGTGGTTGTGCAGCACTTGTCCCTGCACCGTAGCGATGGTGGGGAAGGCGAGGGCGTTGCCATGACGGCAGGCGACTTCTTCCACGGCAGCGGCCACCTCAGACTCATGAATGCCGGGTCTGACGGTGCGGTAGGCTGCCAGATGCATCTCGGTGCTCAGGTCCACGGACTTTTCGATGAGAGCGATCTCTTCGAGCGTCTTGTAGTTGCGCTGGCTGATGATGGCTTTGATGAAAGGAACGCTCGCGCTCGAAGGCTGTGCTGCTGGTTCCACGCCGAGCAGTTCCCATAGCCAGACGCGATGGTCGCCACGATAGGGTGGCAGAAAATGAATGGGTTGGCCTTTGCTGCGAGCCTTGTCGAGATAGCCTTTCAGCTCGCTCATCGGTCGCGTGTCCGTGATGCCGAACTCCGCGGCACGCTCCTTCAGCGTGGGCATCGTGCCTGTCCAGACGATATCATCGATCGTCAGCTCGTTGCCGAAGACGATGACGCGGTCCTCGTCCACGTCGATGATGGCGGCGAGATCGGGGTCGTCCATTCCAATGAAATACAGGAACGTACTGTCCTGACGAAACTTATATGTGTTGTCGGCATAGTTCATGCCCACTTCGGCATTGCCGAGGAACAGCAGCAAACCGCTGCCCATATCCTTCTTCAGGCGGGTACGGCGCTGTAGGTAGGCTTCTGTCTTGATTCTCATAATGGTGTTATATTTGTGTTACAAAAGAATAATGACGTTGATAGGGTTAAAGCAAAGGCAGCAGGCTTCGCATGGCCGGTGGAACGGTGTGGTTTACATCCGTCTTTTCAACTTCGTCGAGGAAGCGTAATCCCTTTTCGGTATTACCGAGGCCGAGGTGTCCGAGCGCCATCATGAGGTTGCAGTGGATGGTGTTCTTCTCCTGCAGGTCGCCGTCCCAGATGAGCAGGTCGGGCAGCGAGACGGCGAAGTAGTCCATCGTTTGCTTCTCGAAGATGTGTTGCTGGCCGTAGTTGATCAGCTTGTAGCAGAGGCTGTTGGCCTTGGCATCATCAGACAGCTTGCGGTAAGCCAGTGCGGCGTAGAAAATCTTGTCGGGCTTGGCGTCATTGTAGTACATGGCTGCAGCGGGTTCGGTCGGTCCTTCGGTGGCCTGCTCATAGTGATGCCGCGCTTCATCGTTGTCGCCTAACTTTTCGTAGGCGAGTCCGAGGAGGTAGTGGAAGTCGTTTTCCTGAGCGCCATAGAGCTTGCCTTCACCGAGGTGATGTGGATATTCAAGGCACTGCTTGAGCAGGTGGACTGCCAACGCTATGTTCTCTTTCTTCTCTGTGTCTTCGTTGAGCAAACGTTTCGCTTGCTCAACGCGGCAAATCTGATATTGTGCGGACACCTTACCTTCGCCGCCCTCCCACGGGTGGAAGATATGGCTGTCGAGTTTCTGCATTGCTTCTTCGTAGCGCCCAACTTGGTTCAGCAACGTGATTTCCTCGAGCACAAGGTCGTCGCGGCGCTGGATGAGACTGGGGTATTGCTGTAGGAAGGCAAGGCGCTCGGCATGAGGACGTTGCAGCCGTTTGTAGAGCTGGTCGAGTTCCATGAGCACGCGCTCGTCTTTCTTGTCGAGCTGGAAGGCACGCTCCATATACTCCACGGCCTCGTCCTGCCGTCCTAGTTTGTTGAAACGGGCGAGGGCCAGGTTGCGCCATACGGTGGGGAACTTCGGGTCGAGTTTGGCCGATAGCTCCCAGTTCTCGATGGCGACGTTGTACTGGCGCTTGTCGTAGTAGAGGCAGCCAAGATAGTAGGGCGCACGGGAACCGTCGGGGTTCACGGTCTTGGCCATATTCAGCACGATGACATCTTCTATGCGATTGGGGAAGCAGCAGTAGCTGTCCACTTTCTCGGCCTGTTCGAAGGAGGCATTGGATGCTACGGCATCGCCCAGCTCCAATTGTGCCCATCCTATATAATAATAGGTGAGCGGGTGCTTCGTCTTGCACAGCTTTAGGATGTCGATGCACTCCTGCCAAAGGCCGGCTTGCGCATAGTCCAGCGCCAGCTCATGGTAGTTGAACACGCTTCCGTGCATCAGCTCACTCATCTCCTTCAGCAGGTCCTTGTCCTTCGTTAGCAGGTATTGTTCGTATCGAATACCGTAGTTGAAGGGATCCAACCTTAGCGACTCCTTGATGAGCGACAGCCGCTCATTCAGCTCCTGCGAACTGCCCATCTGCAGTCCGCCTTTCTGCTTGCTGTCCTGTAGCTTACGTAGCACGACGGCCTTCAAGGCGCGCGCCTTGTGGTTGCAATTGTTGAAGATGAGGCTGCGGTTGAGCTCGTCGAGCGCATCGGTGTAGCGACCTTGACTGACGCTGATGCAGGCGGCTTCGAAGTAGCCCGCATCGGCCCACGCCTTGTTCCACGTCGATTTCCAAAACAGGTCGTAGGCTTCCTGCTTACGGAACTGGAACTTCAGCGCGAGGGCCAGATTGAAGATAGCCTCGCCGTCGTAAGGGTTGGGATTGCGCTTCTGCCATATCTTAACGGCCTTGCGCAGGTAGGTTTCGGCCTTGTCGAAACGTCCGCGGCGCAGGTACCAGAGACCCGTTTGGTTCAGGCAGCGCACGTCGTTGGGGTCGCGGCGCAGCGCTTCCTCGTAGTAGTCGAGAGCCGACCACGTGGCATGGCGGTATTGCTCCAAGTGCAGGCCCGTCAGGAAGAGTTGGTCGTTGGTCTTGGTCTGCTCGGGTGGCAGCGCAGCCTCAGCGGCTTCGGGGATAGGACGTACCTCGTCGGGCTCTGGCGACCATGACAGCAAGGCCTCACCCCCGACCTCTATACCAGTGGCGAGGGGAGTAGCTACCTTATATATATTAAAGGTAAGGTCGGAAAGCTTCGAGTCTCTTGCGTCAATCTCTTTGGTGAAGACAGCCTCAGGCGAGAGGGTTGCCGTCTCGTCGAAGAGCACTTCCTCCTTCTTATTGCGAAGCACGAGACGCACCTCTTTCTTAGAAGTAGCCAGCACCTTGACGCAGAAAGCCGGTTTTTCACTTTTCACTCCATCGTTTTTCACTTCAAGGATATTGAACACAAAGTCCTTCGTGGCCTGCTTCACGATGCCTATCTCGCGGTAAGGCATGAAATACTGCGTAAACTGCTTCTCCTCGTAGGGCATTAGCCATGTGAAATCCGGTTGGTTCTCGGTATAGACGCCTGCCATGAGCTCGATGTAGGGGCGGAAACCTTTATTTTCCACTTCATCAGTCAGGTTCCTGTCCCACGCCCTGCCGAAGTCGCCGTTGCCCCATGTCCACTGTTTCTTGCCGGGCGAGAAGTGATGGGAGGCGACATGAAGCATACCGGCCTGGGTATCGTTTTCGTAGCCGCCTTCGAAGTCGTACTTCGAGTTGACGGCCATATAGGAGGTCGGCACCTTGATATTCTTGTAGTTGGAGATATCAACGCCTGCCGAGTAGTCCATTTTATAGTAGGTTCCCGTGGCGATGGGGAAGCTCGAGACAGCACGCTTGCCATGGTCGAAAACGGCGTTCACGTCGGGCGGAAAGACGCTCTGATAGGCATCGTTGACCTCAACGGCCGGGTTCGCCCACCAAAGGAACGTCTGGGGGAGGGGAGTGCGGTTGCTGAGATGCCCTCTTATTTCCAGATAGGCACAGCCGGGACGAAGGGTGAAGCCTACGAGCGCCTTTTGATGAAACATGCGTTCCATTTCGTTGCACCAGACGGTGACTGAACCGTCCGAGCCCTCCTCAATCTTATGATCGACGGGCAGGTAGGTCGAGGGACGATGGTGCTGCGGCCAGTTGAACTCGATGCCGCCACTGATCCAGGGCCCTGCGAGACCCACCAGTGCGGGTTTGATGACGTGATTGTAATAGACGAAATGGCGTTCGCGAATCTTGTCGTAGGCCATCTGCACGCGGCCGCCCAGCTCGGGAAGGATCATCACTTTGATGTATTCATTCTCGAGCCATACCGCCAGATACTCGCGGTCCACCTTCTCGTCCTTGATCTTCTCGATGACGGGATAGGGATAGACGACACCACTGCTGCCCTGATAGACTCGCTTCTCCAAGAACATCGGATTCTTCTCGGGTTTCCCCACTTCGTAGGTGGGAATCGTGATGAGTTCACGCCAGGCTTGGACAGACCCCCCTCCTGAACGAGTCCAGTCGGAACACTTAATAGTTCCGTCTTCCTCGCACCCTGTAAGTGAGGGAGCAGAATTCTTTTGGCTTAATGTGTTCTTTTCCATATATATCTAATATGTTTTCAATTCTTGAAGGTAACCACCCCCTCCCTCACAGGGTGCGAGGAAGACGGAACTATTAAGTGTTCCGACTGGACTCGTTCGGGGGGTGGGTCTTGGGGGTGGGTCTTGGGGGCTTGGGCCTTTAATCCTCCAATTCCCTCCCTTTCGTCTCGGGACAGTTCCTCCACAGGAATACGAAGGCGAAGGTGCAGATGGCAGCGTAGATCCAGAACGTGCCGCTGCTGCCGAGGGC
>JAEEGL011863304.1_pt1 | contig 12415 bp, 8 predicted proteins | sample 9134231 | NCBI WGS metagenome assembly JAEEGL01 (sample SAMN16246548, study PRJNA631951) | gut metagenome | biome: gut microbiome; feature: rumen; material: fiber-attached | host: Bos | place: Iran: Karaj | collected 2018-10 | reverse complement strand
CCTTGACATTGCCGATGGTCATTTCCAGCGAGCCGAAGAATGCGGCATTTTCGCCGTTTCTCAGGTTCTCGCAGAGCGAACGCACACCTGCGAGCTGCTCCGCGCCCTGCCCGTCGTCGGGGAGGTAGAATGTCACCGTCGTATCGCAGTTGGCAAGCCCCATCAGGTCATCCTCGATATAGTCCCACTTGCCGTCCTTGTCGTCGAGAAACTCCTGAAAGCTCTCCTTATCCTGAATGGAAAAGCCCTTGACACCGTGATCGGTCAGCATCGCGCACAGCGCATCCACCGCCGGTGTCTCCGTCTTGATCGTTACTTCAAACCAGTTCATTGTGTTCTCCTTTGCTGTATCATTGGGGCGCTCTGCCCCTGAAATCCGATATGACGCAAAAGCGGAGCTAAGCTCCGCTTTTGTGCGTATGTAAGGTATATGAAGTCTTACAGTCCGGCATAGTCAAGGCTGATCCAGCCTTCCTTGCCGTTGTATGCAACGCGTCCCCAATGGAACGCCGCATCGATCTCCACGACATCCAGCGCGGTTCCCTCCGGAATGACCAGCAGGATATCCGACTGGGTATCCGGGTTCTCACGCAGATGGAGATTGTCCGTGGTCGTGAAACGCACGGTCATGAAGATGTTCTGGTTGTTGATGCGGAACAGCTCCGCTTCTGCACGCGACGGGATGATCGTCTGCTGGGCAGTGTCGGGCTCCTCTGCGATATAAACCGGTGCAGGGGGAGCGGACATGATCGGTGTCGGTGCCGGAGGCGGTGCGAGTGTCGTTGCTGCCGCAGCCGTTGTTACGGTCGGCGCGGTGGTTGCGGGTGCTGCCGTTGTGGTAACGGCTGCGGTTGTCGTCGTCTCTTTCTTGGTTTCAGTTGTCGTGCTTTCTGTCGTGGTAACCTCCGTCGTGGTGACCGCTGTCGTAGTGACCTCAGTGGTCTCCTCCGCAGTCTCCCCGGTGGTCTCCTCCGTTATAGCTTCGGTGGTGATCTCCGTGGTGATCTCGGTCGTTTCCTCGGCTGCCTCCGTCGTATAGACGGTGGTGACCTCGGTGGTCTCGATTTCAGTTACCGTTGTTTCGATGGGTTCGGTCTCGGCAGCGGGAGCTTCGGTTTCAGCTGTCTCCTCGGATACCTTCACGGTGGAATTGGCACCCTTGAACAGTCTGAGGGATACAACGCCGGATGCTGCATATTTGTCGAACAGCGACGTTGATTTGCTTCCCGGGTCCATCATAGTGACATCAGAACCGCTGACGGAGTCTACTGCTACGAAATGACCGCCGTTCTTGACAACGGCTTCGAGATAGTAGCCCTGATCGATCAGGCTCTGCATTTTCTCAGCCTTCTGCTGCTGCGTACCGCTCAGGGCGGACTTACCGCAGTACACGAAGCTCGGTGCATAGTTTGTCAGCTTGTTCCAGTTGATACCGCCGCTTGCGGAGAATCCTCCGTTCGCGCTGAGATAGCTGACAAGTGTCGCGGGAGTGAAGCTGTCATCAGTCACCGATCCGGATTTTACCATCAGTATGGCTGCGGAGGTCACGGCACAGCCGCTTCTTGCGACGGTCTCGCCGCTCGAACCGAGTGTCATGCTGCTCCAGGTCTCGCCGTACTGTTTCCAGCTCTTGTAAGCGTTGTCACTGATCGCCTGACTGATGGTACCGCTGAGTGCGGCTGTTGCCATCAGTGCTGCGAGGACGCCGCCTGCAATCGCTGCTTTGACCTTATACATTGACATGGGCCTTCTTCTGCTCCTTTCTGAGCTTTTTCTGCTCCTTTTCATATACCTTGCGTTGTGCCTGCCACCGGATGTATGTCTCGGCAAGCTGCGGTGCTGTCATGTCGGATTGTTCTGTCGGGTTATACAGAAGCGCGTCCATTGCGGAGAAGAACTCCTCCGCGCTGAAATACGGTGCGCAGGCATCCTGCAGCTCACGAACCGTCGCGCTGTCTGACAAATGAAGAATCTGCCGCATCCGGATAAAGATCGCGGATGCGTCCTGCGCAGCAGTATGCTTTTGCAGTTCTCTGCAGAAACCCAGCTCACGCAGATACGGCAGTACTGCCCAGAAACCGAGGGCAAGTACGGCAATAATCAGCAGGAAATACCCCCACTGCATTGCAATGCCGTTCTGTGTGGTACGCTCCTCATCATCGTTGGCTGCGACCGTCGGCTCAAAGCTCAGCCAGCCGTAACCTGCGATGTACACCTCCGGAAACGCGTGGGCATCACGCATCTTGATGACGAAATTGGTGACGATACTGCCCTGATCGACGTCCCGGAGCGTATAATCATAGAGCTCGCTCATGTTATAGCCCTGCACGAACCGTGTCGGCAGTCCGGCACTGCGGCAGAGCAGCGTCATTGCAGTCGCGTACTCATAGCACACGCCGCGATGTGTCGTGTTCAGAAAATCATCGATGTTTTCGTTGTCCGCCTTCTGGTAGGAGGAATCGTAAATATATGCCGCATCGGTGAAATATGCCTCAATCGCGCGGGCTTTGTCAATATCCGAGGTCAGTCCCTCGGTGATCTGCTTTGCAAGCTGGTCTACCGCTGCCGAATGATAGTCTCTCGAGTTGACATCCTCCAGCAGCTGATCGGCATACTGCGTTTCCTCATAGACCTCACGCAGGAGCGCTGCTGCATCGGGATCGTCTGCTTTCAGCACCGCTTCTGCATCCAGCAGGAGCGCCGGATAGGTGTCATGCTGCAAATGGGAGAGCAGTGCATAGACGCTCTCATCGTTGGCGTAGGTGTCGGAATAGTAGTAGACGGTGTCATAATTGGATCCGGACCCGTACCGCTGCGGCACGGAGAGCACCTTGTTGGCTGACATCACCGCACCATAGGTATTTACGCAGGATTCCGCTCTCGTCGGCGTGAGACCACCGGGCACAGACAGCGCTGAGACGTAGAACATCGAACGCAGCTTCTCCTCCGGGAGATTTGTCCCGGCAAGGTCTGTCAGTCCGTAGCTCTTGGCGAAACCGGCATCCTTTTCCGCCGCCTCCAGAATCGCCGCCATCAGCGCACGCGGCTGGTAATTCAGCGGCTCCTCGTAGGGCAGCTCGGGCTTGTCGTACTCATAAATGACATTCCAGCTATCGTTCGGAAGATAATAGCTGTAGGTCTGCGTCCGCAGACGCAGCATCTCATCCGATTTGACATAATAGAGCGTTCTGGCATTATTGGAGGTGCCAGTCCGGTTGTCTGTCGAATCTGTAAACATGCTGATGGCGTTCATCAGGACATCCGACCATGTGGTATACGCCATCGCGTTATCGATGAACTCACGGTCAGCCTCGAACTGCGGCTTCGGAACGATCGCAGCAACGATACTGAACGCCGCCACATAGACCGCGATCGACATGCCGCTGTGAAAGCCCGTGATATGCCGTACCTCGCCTGTTTCGCGAAGCTGGCGGCAATAGACCATCAGCAGGAAATAGCTCGCCAGCAGCAAAATGACCAGCAGCGCCGGCATCTGCCTGCCCTCCTTCGCATACAAGCTCAGGGGGATGAGCATGATGATGAGCTGCATGACCATGCGGTAGCGGGTCTTGGAGAAATAGTACACCGCACTCGTGATGAAGCCTGTCATCAGGAGATAGGTCGCAATGGTATAAACCAGCGTAAAATCGATCGCGCCCTGCGGTGTCAGGAACCAGACCAGATAGGATACAGGATAGCTCTGTTCGCCGTAATGGATCAACATATAAGTGAGATAGAGCCCCACGATCATGAATACCAGATAGGACGCCGGGCCGATGAGACGCTTCTTTGCCACGAAGTCATAGAACCGCATCAGCACAAAGGATACCGCCAGCGTAATCAGCGTATACAGCCACGCCCACTCCTTATGATAGTAATACATCGTGGTCATGATGAGGAACACGCTGTAAAGCTGTACCGGATCACCGCAGAATGTCTTGATCGCCTTTGCAGCGGGGTGCTGTGACAGGACTTTCAATTTTTCCCACATACCGCGCACCTCATTTCTTGACGGCAGTCATGGAGAAGTCCTCCGCAAGCTGCCACAGTGCATCCGCACCGGAGAGTGCGGGAGTTTCGGGAAATACAGGGAATACACAGCACACATAGCCCTGTGATTTCAGCGCACGGAGCTGTGTATCGAGCCGTTCATCCGGGCGCGTGGTATAGACCATGCAGGCACCGGCTTTTTCAGTGAGCGCCGCCGGATCAATGCGGCTGCCGTTATTGGTAAAATCCGCCGTGGCAAGCTCCACCGCCGCCAGACGGACAGCATCCTCGCTGTCCAGCTCCACGCTTCTCCATTCGCCGTTGTCCGCAAACCGCAGACCGCACGGTATCCCCTGCCGCACGAGCAGCAGCAGAAAGCCCAGCGCCCCCTCCAGCATGATCTCACGCTGTTTGAGCGCAGGTGCATCCACCTCATGCTGCAAATCGAGGATGACCGTCGGACGCACGGCACTTGCCGCCTCGTCCATGCGCACCATCAGGCGGTTCCGCTTGGCGGAGAGCTTCCAGTTGATGCGGCGCAGATTATCACCGGGGACATAGTCACGGTGAACATACCCGGGCAGGCTCTGATTCGTAAAGGATGCCGAGGATTCCTCCTCCTCCTCGTCCATCGTCAGCACCATATTGCTGACCGTGCGCAGCATATTCGCTGCACCCGTGAGCGAGGGAACCTCCGGAATCACGCCGACCATCGCCGGCGCCGGGAGCTCCTTCACACGGAAGCTGAACAATCCGAGATAATCCGACACGGTAAGACTGCCGCAGGAGATCAGCCCGCTGCCGGCATACTTCGCCGTCATGCCGTACTCAATATCCAGCGCATCCTTAGGGGTCATGGCTGCCTGTGCGGGGCGCTCGTCATCACGGACAAAATTGGCATCCTGCGCGAGCTGCACCCGCAGAAACGGTACCGGGAGCTTCCCGTCCGATTCCACATGCACCTTGACCGGGAAATGCCGCCCCTTTTGCAGGGTATCGGGCACTTTCATCTGAATATGAAGAAACCGGGATGCATACCACGCAAACAGCACAGAGATCAGCGGTGCCGCCAGCATAAAGGCACATACGATCACGCCCACATCTGCATCGAGATAGAACGTGAACAGGTAGGTGATGCCTGCCATTGCCGCCAGTGCGAATACCAGCTTCACACGATCGACGAGGACGGCGAGTTTTGTATTTCGTTTCATGGCTCAGACTTCCGCCGGAACGGGAAGTGTTTCAAGGATCTGCTTGACGAGAGCCTCCGGCGCACCGAGCTGGTTTCTGCCCTTCGGGGAGAGCAGGATGCGGTGGGACAATACCGGAACCGCCAGCTCCTTGACATCGTCGGGCGTCACAAAGGAGCGTCCATGAACGAATGCCGCCGCACGAACCGCCTTGAAGCACGCGATGGAGCCGCGCGGGCTGACGCCGAGCGCCGCCATATCGCTCTCACGCGTCGCATGGACGAGCGCGATGATATACTGCCGCACCTGATCGGAGACCTGCACGGCATTGACCTGCTCCTGGAGTCTGGTGATATCCTCCGTCGTCAGGACGGGCTCGGTGATATTGCGGATGGGGTTCGACTCGCCGTTGCGGTCGAGGATGGCGATCTCCTCCTGGAGCGTCGGATAGCCCATCGAAATTTTCATGAAGAAACGGTCCATCTGCGCCTCGGGGAGGTGGTAGGTACCGTAAGTCTCGACAGGGTTCTGGGTCGCGATGACCATGAACGGCGACGGCAGGATATGGGTCTGACCGTCGAGCGAGATCTGATGCTCCTCCATGATTTCCAGAAGCGCCGACTGCACCTTGGGAGAGGCGCGGTTGATCTCATCGGCGAGCAGGAAATTACAGATCGCCGCACCCGGACGGTACTCCAGAGAGCCGTCCTTCTGGTTGACGACGGAATAGCCTGTGATATCCGAGGGCATGATATCCGGCGTAAGCTGGATGCGGTGGAACACGCCGCCCACGGACTTGGAAAGCGCTGCTGCAAGCTGGGTCTTGCCCACACCGGGCACGTCTTCAAGCAGAACGTGTCCGCCGCACAGCATTGCGATGATCGTTTGCAGAATGGTCTCATCCTTTCCGACAATGACCTTGCCGGTGCTTTGCAGAAGCTTCTGGATGTCCTGTTGCATAGGTTTGTAACCTCCTTTTACGGGGTCAGAGCTCCCCCATCATCACTTCTTGATACCTCTATTATAGCATACAAGAGCCGATTTGTACAGTATTTTTCGATATTTTTCGCAATTTCGGGCGAATTTTGTTCACTCGCCGAGCCGGTAATAGTAATCCAGCGCCGCATCAAGCCCTTCCGTTTGCAGGATGAGCTGTACACCGTCGATCACGCCGTCCTCCTCGCCGGAAAGGGCGCAGGTTCCGCTCGAAACATCGATCACGAGGATGACATCCGCCTCGTTCTTGACACGGACATCGTCTGCAAGCGCCTGCAATTCCTCCGACGCGTGCAGAAGCTGGATATTCGTCTCCGCGGCCGCCTCCTCTGTCTCCGATTCGGCAGAGGTTTCATCGGCGTTTTCAGCGTTTTCGTCAGTTTCCGCAGCTGTCTCCTCGAATACGTCCTCAGAGGGCTCCGGCGTTTCAGCCGTTTCGGAAACGGCATTTGTCCCCAGACGGGTCAGCAGCACCGTCCGGCGCTCCTCCAAGGCATTGGCACGTTCACAGAGCACCAGCGCCTGCTCCTCAGTGAGCGCATTTGCGCGGTCAAGCACGCGATCGGGCATCACTTCCCCGACGGGGAGCAGAATTTCCAGCGCATCGGCGTAATTCCCCTCGACGAGAAGCGGCGTCGCCTGCGAGATCTGGAGGGACGGGTCTGCGAGGAACTGCTTGCAGGCACCCTCACAGTAGAAGATATCCTTGCCGGTATCGTTGTTGATGAGCAGCAAAAATCCCGTGGAATCCGCATCAAAGAGCGTGCGGTAGTATTCCTGTGCGAATACCTCCGGCGTTTCGCCGCCGAGAGAATCGGTGATGACCGCTGCCGCATTCATCTGCCGCTGATCGGACAGCCACGCAAGATAGCTGTCAAACTTCCCGCGCTCCTCCTCGGTCAGAACACCGAGCTCGTCAAAGACGTAGGTATCCCCCGCTTCGATGAGCGTTTCGGCACGCTCCGAAACGGGACGCGGCGCGGTGGTATCCTCCGCAGGGACGGTCGCTTCGGCGGCATTGTCCGGCAGGGAGGTATCGGGGGCGATATGCTTTGCCCTGCCGCAACCCGTCAGAACGAGGGCAAGGGCAAGAACTGCGATCATTTTACGTTTCATAGCTTATTCCTCCGGCGCTTTGTGCGCAGCATAGGCTGTATCCCGCAGAATCTGCTGGTTTGCGGCTTCATCGATCTGGAGCACCGAGACGCCCCCGACATCCGCCGCCGCCCATGTGCCGTCCGCGGGAATCTGCTGCTGACGGATGTCATACCAGACAGCGACCGGCAGCCGCAGGGACAGCAGATACAGCTCGCCTGTGGTCATATTCGTGGAAACATGCGGCAGTGCATCGCTCATGAGCTGCGGCACTGCCTGTACAGCGCGTTTCTTGGCATTCTGCATGAGCTTCTCCATGACCTCTCTCTGACGGGAGGTACGCTCAAAATCGGCATTGCCGACATAGCGGATGCGGGCATAGGAGAGCGCCTGCTTGCCCGTGAGGACATAGCTCCCGCCCGACGGCAGGAAGTCCGACATGGGGTCATCGCCCATCAGCTCGTTGACCTCGCTCTGGAGGATGATGTTGACCGCCTGTGCCTCCTCATCGCTCAGCGTGATCTCCACGCCGCCGAATGCATCGATCACGCCCGCAAAGCCCGTAAAGCTCACGCAGACATAATCATCGATGCTCACGTCAAAATTCTTCTCGATGGTATCCATCAGCAGCTCCGCGCCGCCGTAGGAATAGGCGGCATTGAGCTTATCAAAGCCGCGGTTGGGAATCTCCACATAGGTGTCGCGCATGAGGGAGCTCATATAGATCTCGTGGGTCGCGTCGTTGATGGTCAGCAGGATCATCGAATCCGAGCGTCCGCGCTCATGCGTCAGATCGCGCGAATCCGTACCGATGAGCAGGACGGTGCGCGTATACTGCGCATTGCCGATGCTGCCGGTGGTGACGGTGCGCGGGCCGTCGGAGACCTTGTCGAGCTTGGAGATGAGTGCGAGCGAAACGCCTGAATACAGGGCGAATACGGCTGCACAGAAAATCACCAGCCCCCGCAGGATCCTGCCGCCGAAGGAGCTTCTTCTGCGCCGTCTGCGGCGTTGGGGGGCAGCACGGCGCTTCTGGCGGCGCGGCTGATCGTCGTCAAAGTACGTTGCCTGCGGCGGACAGTATTCCTCGCGCCGGGGTCTGGGCTGACTGCCGGTACGTCTGCGGGGACGGCGCGGCGGGTCATAGGGGTCATAGCCGTCGGGAATGCCGTAATCGGAGCGGGGATCATAGTCCTGCTCTGCCTCACGGTCATACATCCTGGGCGGGATATCCATCGGCTGGGTATCACCGGTAAAGCGCTCTTTTCCGGTCGGTGCCGGCGTATTCCGGCGCGAGGGATCCCGGCCGGCTGCCTGCGGCGGGATGTTCATCGGCTGGGTATCGCCGGTAAAGCGCTCCTTTCCGCTCGGTGCCGGATCGCTCCGGCGGGGCGGATCCATACGCGTTTCGTCATAGGGGCGCAGCTTATGTCCGGAATTCGGATCGCGGTGCGGTCTTGGCAGGTCTGCCATTGCGCGTTCTCCTCTCTTTCTTATGGCAATACCGCACAAAGAACAGTGCGGCAGATGTACGGCAGATTTTTCGGCAACTCTGTATAAGCGACCAGCCGTGCTCGCGAGCTCGCTGGCTGTCTGCTTAAGATTGTCCAATGACGACGACGCGATACTGTATGTATCGCTAGGCGGAATTGGACAAGATTAAGCAGGCAGCCCAAATCTTTGATTTGGTGCTGATCGCTTATGCAGCGCTAGGAAAAGATGCAAACAGATGACGTGCTGAGCCGTCAGGCGGTCTTTGTGCGGTGTTGCCTTATAGTTATAGATGCAACAAAGTGGAAGCGGAGCGGAAATGCCCCGGTTCCACTTCTGCGAATCAGTCGATAGTTTCTGCGAAATTCAATATGTACGGCGGATATTCACTGCCATCACCGTCAGCAGCGAGGTCAGTGCCTGGTAGACGATCATCCACGCGGGCGTCAGACCCAGTCCGAGGACGGCTTCGAGCATGACCAGTCCGATGCCGAGCAGAACTGCTACCGCCTGGACAAATACGCCGAACATCGAGGCGCGGCGCAGTACCTTGGCGCCGATGATGAGGTTTGCGGCACTCGAGAAACCGCCGGTGCATGCCATCGACGCGCTCATCGTCTCAACGGGCGCCGTCTCCTTGTCATACTCGCTGTGCATCTTCGCGGGGATGACCTTGAGCATGGAGGCGGGGATCTCAAAGATGCATGCGATGCGGTTGAGCGTGATGATCGGGTCGACGCTGCGCATGATGAGGCAGACACCGCGGCGGGAGCACTGCTGCGTCCAGAATTTCACCAGACGGTCGGCATGCAGCTCCACGAGAAAGATCGCGGAGAGATTGCCCGAAACGGAGAGGTAAACTGCCTCCTGGTTGGGGCCGACCATCTCTGCCTCACGGGCGCGGGAGGGCAGGCCCTCGATATTGTGCGCCTTCATCAGGTCACGGCTGCCCAGCAGGACGCGCTGGCTGTGGATCCAGCCGCAGAGTCCCAGCGAGTCCTCGTAGACATAGCTTTCCACAGGATAGAGCCGCTTTCCGGCTGTCTCGAGCACCTCATTGAACGCCGGTGCGATGACGCTGCCGGCATGTGCCGCGAGGCTTGCCGCTTCGAGGAGGGTCTCCTCGTTGTTGACATTCGAGAACAGCTTGACGCCGGCAAGTTTGGCAGAGCCTGCCGGGAACAGCGATGCCGCATCGATCATGAGGGCATTGGCGTCGTAGAAATCATCCACGCTCTGATAGCCCAGCAGGAGGGCGCCGTTCTTGGACATGCTTCTGGTGGCATTGAAGAGCGGCAGATTCACTACGAAGGTGATGGATGCGCAGCTCGCCGCCGCCGTCAGCATCGCAAACAGGCTCAGACCGTAGGCAACGCTCTGCGCCTTGAGGAGGGTGAGGGCAATGGCCGCCGCCAGTGCGCCGATGGTCGTCAGGGGCGCTGCCACGCGGCAGAACCGGTCACCGAGATCGGCGGAATAGGTGTATTTGCGGAAGTCGATGAGCGAATCCGTCCGGCGCATGGATGCGAGGATCGGGAAATCGCCCAGAACACCGCGTGCCAGCGCATCTGCACGCTGCTCGTCCTCCACGATGGCAAGACCCGAGCAGGCGGCATGGCTCGTTGCCATGCGCAGATTGGTCAGCTCACGGCTGATGATGAGCATTTTGCCCACGGAATGCAGGAGCAGCGCCATCACCGCACACGGCAGATAGCACGCGAGCAGGTCGAGCTGCATAAATGCCAGCACCACATTCACAACCGATACCGCTGCGCAGCCGACAAATGCGACCGCTGCGGCGCTGTCGGTATCCGCCTGCATCGTCACCAGGCGGCTCAGACCGTTTTTCAGTACCGGCGTACAGACCACAGCCGCCGCCGCTGCCAGCAGGAGCTGGATCAGTGCGCTCATGACTGCGGGCATCTCCTGTACCCACTCATAGCCCAGCTCGTTGCCGGTGCTGACAAGTCCGCTGAACAGGAATACCACCAGCAGCGCGAAAATACGGAATCCGATCGCACCGCGCAGCTCCGCGATATCGCCGCGGATATCGGAGACATTGCGCAGTTCCATGCGGCTCTGCTGCTCCTTGCGGCGGCGGGTGAGCTCATCTGCCTCCTCTTTGGAGCGCTTGATGGTAACGTCGATCTCCTCGCGGTTGAGGATGGCGGTATTGGACAGATCCAGGCTGGTCTTGGCGGCACGCGGTGCGGGCTCGACCTCGATCGGCTCGACCGGCTCCGGCTCGGGGAGCTTCTTGACCGGGACGATATCCTTGACGTTAAGATGGATCGTCTCGGTACCCGCCGCGCCGAGATCGGGGGTGCGCTTGACTTTTTTGCGCTTCTGCGCCTTCTTGGCACCGTGGATCTGGGTGTACATGTAATCGCCCTCAGCACGTTCCTTGGCGTAGGTCATCTCCTCGGGCTGGGGGATGGGGGGATTCTGCTTATTTTTGGCTTTCTTGCGGTTCTTTTTCTGGATACGTTCGATCTCACGCGCACGGGTCGAATCGCTCATGCGGCGGATCTTGGGCGAATCGTCCGAAAAATTCCGCACAGGCGGATCGGACGGCGGCTCCTCCTGCTTCTGACCGGAGGGGACATTCACGCGCATCGGCATCTGCTCGGGATCGCCGTGCTCAGACTGCATGAAGCTCACGCGGGTGCGCTTGGCAGACTTCTTGCGTTCCTCGGGGCGCAGGGGCTTTCCGGTCCGGGCGTGCGCGAGTGCCTCGGCGACTGCGCGGTCCTTGGCAGAGAGCTCCGGTTCTCCGGATTCCGGCGTATCCTCGCTGTATTCATCAAGGATCTTCTCAAGCGTCAGATCCTGCTGATCCTTTTTTTTCATGGATATGTCAGTTCATCCTTTCATAAGAAGAAACGATCATTCATTATTTCGCGCTTCTCTGGCGCACGACCTCGTACATGAAGATGCCCGCCGCAACGGAAGCATTGAGGGATGTGATCTTGCCCATCATGGGAAGCTTCACGAGGAAATCGCATTTCTCCCGCACAAGTCGGCTCATGCCGTAGCCCTCCGAGCCGATGACGAGTGCAACGCCGCCGTCAAAATCCGTCTCGGTGTAGAGGCTGCCGTTCATATCGGTGCCGTAGATCCAGATGCCCTCCTTTTTCAGGCGGTCGATCGCCGCGCCGAGGTTGGGGACTCTTGCCACGGGGAGCCAGCTTGCGGCGCCCGCGGAGGTCTTGTAGACGGTGGGATTGAGGGTGGCACTGCGGCGCTTGGGGATGATGATGCCGTCGGCGCCTGCGGTCTCGGCGGTACGGATGATCGCGCCGAGATTGTGCGGATCCTCGATCTCATCGCAGATGATGAGGAAGGGCTTGGTGCCCTTCTTTGCGGAGACCTCGAGGAGATCCTCCAGGCTCGCATAGGACGCAGCCGCGGCACACGCGATCACGCCCTGATGGGTCACGCCCTGCGCGAGGGCGGTCAGCTTGTGTTCTTCGGTCATTTTGACAACAGCACCCTGTTCCTTGGCGAGAGCGATGATCTCTCCCAGGCCGCCGCTGTTCTGGGCGATATAGACGGTATCGACGGGCGTACCGCTGCGCAGTGCCTCCCGGACAGGATTTCTTCCGATGATAAGATTGTCATTCTCGGGCATAGCGATCACCTTTCACATTTTT
>JAEEGL011406260.1_pt1 | contig 12415 bp, 11 predicted proteins | sample 9134231 | NCBI WGS metagenome assembly JAEEGL01 (sample SAMN16246548, study PRJNA631951) | gut metagenome | biome: gut microbiome; feature: rumen; material: fiber-attached | host: Bos | place: Iran: Karaj | collected 2018-10 | reverse complement strand
TTGCAGGATTAGTACATCGGTAGTGCGCCAGCTTCCCAAGCTGGATAGGCGGGTTCGACTCCCGTATCCTGCTTGAAAAACCCCCGTAATTACGGGGGTTTTTGGGTATAAAGAGGTGAAATGTAACCCCCGATGTAACCCGGAACAAACGTTTGGACAAAATCTAAAAGAAAGGAGTAGCTTGTAGTGTGGCTCTTTTTTCTTAAAATGTAACCATAATCATACGTGGTTCTGATCAATATTTGAAAAATTCACTTTAGGATTTGAAAAATTCTTTGAAAAATGCCTCGCTGTCCTTTTTATTGGACATTATGCGAGGCATACTTTTATTGAGATAAGTTTGAAGTAAGTTTGAGACAAATAAAAATCGTTTATGGTGATTGATAAAAGGAAAGGAGTTTTAGTAAGCGTGATCAACAGTTATGGTATGTTCTATTGAGACATCACCATTATAAATATGATCTATCAACAGTTTTTGGATGTCAGCAGGTAACTCTGATACATGTATGGCTTTTCCGGGAGTTGCTATACAGTTGTATTGGTTATCTTTATCGTAATCGGTTATATCGAAGCAGTATAAACCTTTGGATGCAAGCTTCTTAACGTCACCGATCAAATCGCTATCGTCAGCAGGTATTAACAGTTTCGAAGTGGTTAAAGATGGAGCTTTTTTCATAAAGTAATCCAAAAGGGCTTCAGTTTCTTCGCGGCTTTTGCATACATATTCAGGGACATTACCGCATCCTGCTGATGTGCATTCGAAAACATTACCATTACTGTCGGTTGCAAACCACATTATATCTTCACATTGAAGATCTATTTCGCTTATTCTCATGATGGGCACCTCCTACTTAATGAGATCTGAAAACATTTTTTTACAGTTAACGCAATAAGGACGACCTTTACCTGTTCGTGGTCTGATTGCATGAGTTAATTTTATATCAGATATTTTACTGCCGTTTAGCAGAAGTTCATTAACTACATGAAATTCTGCACAGACTCCGATGGTATTTTTGGTGGATAAGCCTTTAGTACCGATACCTCCGATTTTTTCAGCACGCTTTATAAGTTCAGGGTGAATCTTATCTGGTATATTCCCGGCGAATGAGGTGACGATTTTGCCTGTTTTGACATCGTAAGCACCTACGGCCATAGATTTACTTTTGCCGCCTTTGGTATTTGCAATCATTGAGTGTATTGCTCTGTAGGTTGTTGCTCTTAGTATTTTATCATTTGCAGTGCTTTTTGGGAAGAGACCGCTTCTGCTTTTACTCATGTGGATTCCTCCCTTCATAGTACTTGCAGGTCTTACTCTTAAAAGTGATGATATTTACACCTGAGGCACGTAATTCATCGAAACAAGGATAATTGGATGAACCGTAGACGATTAATGTGTGAGGCTTAAGAATTTCATACATTTTATAAAGACCTGCGGAAAACTGAATATAATTAAGCTTATATTTGAGTCCGCTTGCGACAGTGCCTAAACAAAGCATGCTGTTTCGAGGATTTCCATCAAAACAGTAAATCCACGTATCAGGTGTATTCCATCGGATATTACTGATAACCTCGTAACCCTGAGATGCGACCCAGAAACCGAATGCGTTCATACGATAGTAATTCCAACGTTTAAGCGGATCGGGAAAATCGGTATAGGTAGATGGATCCGGAACGATAGTGCCGTCGTAATGAGATATAATCTCAAGCACTTTTTGTGGATAAAGCCAGAAACTTGTTCTTTTACCATCAAATTTGGAATCATCGATATAAAAGTGGATGAAGGCGTTAATGTGATAATCATGTTTCTTTTCAGCAATCATCTTTTTGTGGAGAGTTTTGGCCTCATCGAAACCGATAAGATTTTGAGGTGGCTTTTTGGCGGTTGTTGGACACAGCGGAATATCATGATTGGAGAAGGTTGCTTTTTCAACCATAAAGGCATTCCACATATCTGCAAGGCCTGCACGATTATTGGGGGATGTTTTATAAACAGTTTTTTTCTTCATTGTTATTTTTCCTCCTTTGAAGAAGCGGTTTTATTGATAGTTACAAGAAGAGGATATTGAAAAAAGGGGGATATGTAGTTATTGCAAGGTTTTGAAAAGGTTTTGATGAGTTTTGAAAGGAGAACGTCATGAATTTAGCAGGATATGTCAAGTGCTTAAAAAGTCATGCCTTAAACAAAAAGATATCAGATGAGCTATTTCTTAATGCGGTATTAAAGCCGTACATTGACGCTGGTGAAGTTGATAATAAATTCGATGAAGAGATGCATTTTGATAAATCTAGAACCAGTCTCATACTAAACAGGCATGATGATATTCCGGGGGCGCTGCGGCAAGCGCTTAATTCTCCAAACATCTATCCGTGGACAGAGGAGAACTTCAAGGATTTTCTAAACGAATATATTGATCCTGGTTCCATTGAAGATGTAGTAGATGAAATATCTGAAATGATAGAAGATGATCAGTTTATTACAGATAAAAGTACTTTGTTAAGCAAGAAGACGAAAGCTTACATTTTTTTGGCAGACGTTATGATTGAGTGTTTCAAATTAAAGAATAATGGATTTGACCCGGAAGGTGAGATATTACGAAATGGAGCATATTGTGTGAAAGCAGTTTATAAAGATATATTCAAGTATGCGTTCAAAAAGCGATCCAAAGAAAAAAACATTGTTGTAATACCTGTAGATACCGAGTTTCATACTCACGTCACAAGAAAATATGAAGATAGATTATTGAACGAAGTTTCTGCAGCGTCATTACATGGACAGTTTTTGACAAGGTGGGAGCAAAGCGGAGAAGATATAGGTTGCCTGCCAAAAAGAATAAGAGAAAGCTTGAAGGTGCCTGTTAATGACAGCGGTAAATACCCGTTGGGAACTATAGCGACTATTGAGAACGATTCAACCATATTTTATTTGTTGGCGATTTCGGAATTTGATGAATACAATAATGCTCATAGTTCTAAAGAGGAAATCATTCATTGTATAGATGAGTTATCTATATTTTATGATAGATACGGAGATGGTCACGATATCTATATTCCGCTCATGGGAACGGGGAAGTCACGCGCGGCGGTTTCATTACAGGAATCTTTTAATATTCTGGTTGGTTGTTATAAGAAGAACCCGGCCAGAATACAGGGGAATATATACATTGTAATTTTTCAGGGAAATGAAATGCACGTAAAAATATGAAAAAGGAGGTAACTGTAGATGTATTATCGAACAAGAACATATTTAGCCGGAGACTGGGATGGCGATAGGAATCTTATACAGCAGATTATGGATTGGAAAAAGAGTGGGTATCTTACACTGGATTTTACAGACGCACATGAACTTAAACAGGCAAGAGATGGAAGTCTAAACTGTACAATCAAGAATTCTTTGTCAGACAGATTAAACAGATCTAAGACTTTTGTTTTGATAGTTGGAGAAAAAACAAATTCAGTAACTAGTGGGAGTTGCCAGCATTGCACGGATTACAGAACTTTTTATCAAAATTGTTCTCGTGGTTATAGCCAGGATTTACGTAGTTATATTACATATGAGTGTGAAAAGGCAGCCCGTGATTATAAAAATAATGAGATGAAGATTGTGGTAATATACAATTACATGAGTATTCGCAGAGACAAATGCCCTGAGGCGGTGAGAAATATAGGAAATCATATTGTGGGGATTAGACGAGACGGAAACGGTAACGTCAAATTTGATTATCAATCTATTAAGAATGCAATTATGAAGTAATCAGACATAAGAGGGTTATAAGTCCAAGCACTTGCAATACTGATAAAGCGTCATTGGTGCATAGTTTCTTTGAATGAAAGTTACAGATAAATGTTTGGAAAATACAGAAAATGAGTACGCAACAGTAGAAAAACAAGGTAAAATATGCTATTCTCTATGTGAAAGGAAGAAGTAGATAAATGGCGAAAAGGGATACGATTACAAAGCAATATCTTGCGAGACCTGATATATTCGCAGATGCATTCAATTATTTCCTTTTTGATGGAAAGCAGGTTATAAAACAGAAGGATCTGCAGGAGCAGGATGCGACTGAACTAGCGGTCATAAAGAAAATGGGAAAGGTTTTTACCGATCAGAAGATCCGTGATGTGCTTAAACTGTGTACCATCCGCCGTAGCCGATATGCAACCTTGGTACTTTTGGGATTAGAAGGACAGGATCAGATAAACTATATTATGCCTGTGCGTGATAACCTCTATGATGCCTTGAACTACTATGCTCAGGTTCAGGATATAAAGACACGCCATGAGGAAGCCGGAGATTTGAAAACCGGAGCCGAGCTTTTATCCGGATTTACGAAAAGGGATAAGTTGCTTCCCGTCATAACTTTATGTATCTGCTTTGACAAAGCGAAATGGGATGCCCCAAGGTCATTGCAGGAAATGTTTGGAAAGGTTGACCCACGAATTCGGCCTTATGTCAATGATTATAAATTGAATCTGATAACGTCGGGTGAAATAAATGATTTCACGAAGTTCGCTTCCGGTCTGGGACTGGCTTTGGAATTCATAAAGAATTCTGAGGATAAAAGGCAAATGAAAAACGTGATAGAGTCAAGGGAAGAGTATAAGAGTGTTGATGTGGGGACAGTAGATATTATCAACATTTATACTAATGCAAAGATATCAAAGAAAGATGCGAAAGGAGATCGGATCAATATGTGTACTGCGATTCAGGGATTAATTGAAGAAGGAAGAACGGCCGGTAGATCCGAAGGCGAAAATATGGTTCTTAAGTTGTTGAAACTATTAACACCCGGAACCAAAGATTACGAAAAAGCTTTGAATGGCACTTCTGCTGACCGAAAGAAACTTTACAAGAAGTATAATATCATCGACTGAAGTGTAGAAGAGATAGGGATAAAGATTAGGTGAAAGTATGCATCTTGCACACAAAGCCAAATTTATGATTTTTCAAAGGATGTATCAGAAATCATAACCCAAAACCGTTGAAGAACATATCAGTTTATTGTAAAATAGGCTTGTATATGTTTCAATAAACCGGAAAGCATAATAATGCTGTTTTCGCAGAGGGGAAGAATGTTTGTAAAGAAATACAAAGAAGGCACTTGACAGGGAGCGCAGGATGAACAACGCTTTTAAGAACGCAGAACGCAGAACGCAGAACGCAGAACGCAGAACGCAGAACGCAGAACGCAGAACGCAGAACGCAGAACGCAGAACGCAGAACGGGATAACTGCGCTTAGTTTTCATACACATTTAGCACTTGATTCAGGATAACCGACATGTATGTGAGCCGTAGGTTCATATACATGTCGGTTATTCTATTTTGGAGGTAAAGAGATATGAGATATAAACAAAAGCAGAGCACGAAAAGAAAAATGATATCTATGCTGACAATAATTATTGGATTTAGCATGACTCTTTGTTTTGCATTGAGTTTTGATATGTTAGTTAAAGCAAATCCAGCAGTTAGCTACATTTATTACGACACAAATGATACAGGGATTACTGATACTCATAATGGCTCTTGCACAGACTATACGTTTGTCAGTGATCAAACTAATTGGGGCACAGCCGGACAGACAAAATGGTATGTGGTCAACAGTAGCGTGACAATCTCCGACCGCATTACCGTCAACGGCAATGTGAATCTGATTTTGGTGGACGGTTATACGCTGACTGTATCCAAAGGTATCGGTGTGAATGAAGGCAACAGTCTGACAATTTACGGGCAGTCTACCGATGAAAGCACGATGGGTGTGCTTGACGCGCAGTTGGGCAAACAAGCTATATATAATTATCTTGCGGCCATTGGTGGCGGAGGTAATCAAAGTAGTAGCGGACAGATTACCATTAACGGAGGTAAGATCACAGCGAAAGGCGGCACAAATGCTGCAGGTATCGGTGGAGGCAAGGAAGAAAGCGGTACCATAACGATCAACGGAGGCTTTATCATAGCCACATCTCAATATAATAATGCCACACCTGGCGCGGCTATCGGCGGGGGTAACAACGGAAATGGCACCGTTACGATCAACGGTGGACACATTATCGCAAACGGAGGCCAATCGGCAGCTGGAATCGGTAGCGGCTATGCAGCTTCTGCTACGGTCATCATCAATGCTGGGAATATCGAAGCTCATGGTGGGCAAGGTGCAGCCGGCATCGGTAGTGGGAAGTATTGGAACGATACGTCTACAACGAGACAAGCTACTGTTTTCATTCATGGAGGAACGGTGGTAGCGGATACAATAAGTCCATCACAAAATACGGATGGCAGTGCAGCCATTGGTGGCGGGGCACATTCTCAAGGATTTGTGACCATTGATGGTGGTCATATAACTGCAACTGCACCTAAGAATTGCACCTGTATAGGCAACTATGAAGTGAATTATAGGAAAACCGGTGCTGTAACCATTACTGGTGGTGTTGTCATTGCGCAGTTAGATAGCAGTGTTCAGGCTTCTGACAATTACTATGGTATTGGTGGTGTGGACAGTACCGTGATTCTCGGATGGACAAACACAACGGACAGTATTACAGCTCCTGCCTGGGGCACCCGTAGTAATATGGCAGGTTCTTCCAGCAACAACAACGTATCATTTTCTGATGGGAAAAACTTCCAGTATTCTGATACACATGAAATGGCAGACACGGCAACTCTACGCCAAGGTGCTACGTTGATTCCGCTTATTCAATCCAGGAATATAGAACAGGCAGTGGCGACAGGTGTGCGTTCATGGTATCCATACACAGGTGTTGCCATCAAGCCGGAACCGGAGATTTCATATGACGGAACTCTGCTCACAAAAGGAACGCATTATAATATAACATATACGAGTAACAGTACAGATGTTGGTGAAAAATCAATCACGATAACAGGTATTAGCCCGTACACAGGTACAAAGACAATAAATTATAAGATTGTTGAGGCGAGCGCGGCTTATCTCGATGTTACAGGAAGTGAACATAACTGTTCTGACTTTCAATGCCTGGATCAGAGTGATGTAACTCTAAGTACAGGTTGGTATTATGTTTATGACGACCTTACAATAAATGACCGCATAACCTTATCCGGTGATGTGAACCTGATCCTGAAGGATGGCAAAACATTGACGGCTCGAAAGGGTATCTCCGTGCCTACATCCGCGAGCCTGACCATCTACGCACAATCGGACGTTGAAACGACTGCAGGTAAACTTGAAACGGGTACTCCTGAGGTTTCTTTGCCGGGCATCGGCGGTACCTATAGGGCAAATACAGCTGTTACTCCCGGGGATATAACTATTGTCGGTGGTGTAATCAATGCAACAGGTGGTGTTGGAGCAGCAGCCGTTGGTGGCGCTACTTTCTCACCTGGTGGTAATATTTCCATTAAGGGCGGATTTGTTACTGCCCAAAGTGGTGTAGGTGGAGGTGCCGCCATCGGCGGCGGTGCAAATGCAGACGGTGGTACGATTACCATCAGCGATGGTAAAGTAACTGCGACAAGTAATGGAGGTGCTGCTATCGGAGGTGGTAGCAATGGAAAAAGCGGAACTATCAACATCTCTGGTGGAACGATAACCGCGACAGCAAGTGGCAATGCTTCTATCGGTGGTGGATCTAATGGGGCAGGCGAGACTATTAACATCTTAGGTGGAACGATAACAGCAGTTAATACCGGCGAAAGCGGCGGCGCAGCTATTGGCGGTGGAATTAATGCAGCAGGTGGGAAAATTACGATTGAAAAATGTACAATCTATGCAACCTCTAAGATGGGCGCAGGTATTGGTGGTGGCGGACAAGAAAGTTCCGGAGAAACCACTATCATTATTGGATCTGACACTACTATATCTGAAGCGGTCAGTCATGATGGTGCCGGGATCGGAAGTGGTAATGAAAGTGGCTTGACTTGTTCGGTAACAATCAAGAATGGCGCAAAAGTAACTGCTGGAAGTATTAATGGTGCAGGTATTGGAAGTGGCAGCGATGCTTTAGCGTCTTCTGTGTTTATTCAAGGAGATAACACTGAGGTTAATGCATGGGCCAGCGGAATCGGGGTGCGGGATGCTGAGAACAATCTTTCCATATACGGAGGTGCTGCCATCGGGGGTGGCAAGAACGTTAGTGGCGGTACCATTACAATTTCCGGTGGTACTGTGACAGCCAGGGCGATTGGCGGAGGGGCCGGCATAGGTTCCGGGGCGAATATAAAAGCGAACTTAGAGGATTCCGATGATCAAACTGATGGCGGGAATATTACGATAAGTGGTGGTGTAATTACAGCTACCGCTACACATCATTCAGCTGGCATTGGAGGTGGTCGTCGTTCCAACGGTGGAAATATTACAATCAGTGGTGGCACTATTGTTGCAAATGGATCTGATGCGTCTGGGATTGGTCACGGTGGGAGTGATTCTCTTTGGGAAGGTCAAGGTACATATCACATACCAATTGTATCGGATCCTTCGGAAAACCCCGTGGGAGCATGGTACGACAGTCTAGCTCCAATCGAAAATACTCAATATCAGACCACTGATGGAACGGTCACCTTTACCTATGGGGAGGGTGGAGATGTGAGTATCACTGCCAACTGTTACCCGGGTACAGTGACATTAAGTAAGCAATTTATGTATCTTGATACTTTGGGATTGATAACACAGCAGCCTATTTCTGATGGGAAAACCATCATTCCTTCTGGGGAGGAAACATGGACAATTTCGTTTGATCAAAATGGTGGCAGTGGAGAGATGGCGAATGCTCATGTGATAAAAAATTCATCTTATGAACTTCCGGCATGTGGATTCTCAGCACAAAATGGGAAAGTTTTTAAGGAATGGTCAGTTAAGATAGGTAATGCCGAAGCAGTTACTTATATGCCAGGCAGTATGATTACTGTGACTGCAGATACGACTGTAAAGGCAATATGGGATACAGTTCCGATTTTCCGGAGTCATGCACTTCTGCTTTCGGGTGAAATCGGGGTGAAATTCCGCGTTGCATTCCCCGCGGGTTTTAATTCGGAAGGATGCTACATGGAGTTTGAAGCGGCGGATGGAAGAACAGGCACGGTTCAATATGCAGACGCTGAAACAATTACCGGCAGCGATGACAGATACTTTAACTTCAATATCAATGCCCTGGAACTTGCGGAGGGTATTACGGCGACGCTTCATTATAGCACGGATGAAACGGTTGTGAACAATTATTCGGCGATGACATATATCCAGTATGTCCAGCAGAACGTTACGAATAATCGAAGTTTAATCAATCTTGTAAATGCACTGCAATCGTATGGTTACTACATGCAGCAATCCGGTTGGACAGATGATAAAACCACTCATACTGAGATTCCTGCTCCGGCTACACTGTTGACAGATAGTGACATTACGGCGGCACGAACAAATGTTTCGGGGATGAACTTTATGAAGAGTCTTGATGAATCCGGCATAGAGAATGCAAGGTTTTCGTTGACATTAAATGCGAAAACAGTTATCAATTTCCTGGTAAAACCAGGAGAGGGTGTCAATGTGACAACTGCCGGTTATAAGACAAAAACGATCAATGGCGAAACGTATTATCAGTATACGACAGAGAAAATCGGACCCAGGAATCTGGGGAGATCTTATTCCGTCACTATAGAAACTGATAGTGGAACTGCAACAGTATCAGCCCCGGCTATGGCCTACGTGAAACTGGCGTTAAATGACAGTAATCTGGATACGAATAAAAAGAAGGCAATGACAGCATACTATAAGTATTATTATGCGGCTGCAAATTATAACGAATGATGAAAGGAGCAATGAAAATGGAAAAGTATGAGGAACTGGAGATCGAAATTATAGAATTTGATAATGAAGATGTCATCACAACAAGCGGTGGCGATATAAATCTCCCTGACTATCCTTAATGGTTTTATATAGTATCCGGAGTAGTGTTTATATAAGTCATGGAGGTGTTTTTGTTGAAATACAGAATTATCCTTCCGATCCTTTTATGTCTGATTATTTTTGTAACAGGCGGGTGCGGCGCGCAAGAAAGGAATGCAGAGATATCAAGTGATGAAGAGGTTATAGCACAGAAAGAATCGGGAGATTTGTTTTCTGAGGATACGGATAACTCAGACATAACAGAGGGACCGGATCAAAGCGGTATAAATGCGATAGAAGAAAACGAGGATTCTTTGAAGAATGATAATGTGACGAAAGAAAGCCATACAACGTCATTAAAGGAGCAAAAGGCCGGAGATGATTTACAGAGTTATGGCAATGCCGCTGGTTCTTCCGATTCGGTGATTGCAGGTGTTACTTCCGATAATGATACTGCTGATAGTGTTGTTGCTGATAGTGATTCTGCCGGTAGTGTTTATGTTGTTGCCGAGGGGGAAAATGATCCTGTAAATACCCGTAAAACAAAGAAATATATGAACGCCAAGAAGGATAAAACAAAGAAGAAATATAACAAAGATACAAATGGCGAAAAAACGGGAACCGATCACAGTGGCAAAAACAATTCCGCTGGAACGGAAGGGAACGGCAAAGGTGATAACGGATCAAAGAAAGGTAATCAGAATACAACACAATCATCAGATAATTCCAACGGGAATAATGGAACTGATGATAATGAAGGACAGATAGTTCTTGAAGAGGATAACGGGATAAAACCTGACGAAAACGGTGATATTCTGCTGCCTGAGGCACCGTGATGCCGCGATACCGGAATGATGACAGGGTCTCTTTATGGATTTATCGAAGAAAAAAGAGGAAAGATGATCATAAAACTTGCTGACCGGATAGTCGGTATCTCATCTTTATTTCAGTATATGGAATTGTACTGCGATGATTATGTTGTAAAATCCGGGAGTGATAAAGTAAAGCCTGATTTTTCCATTGAAATATCGCAGGCCGACATTGATTATGAACGAAGAAAGTCAGAACAGGAAGATATTGCGAAGGGAATCTCTGTTAGAACGTTTTCCGATGCTTACCTGGAAACACTGGCGGTGTACCGGAAGATTGCTGAAATTATGCCATCTTATGATACTATCCTGATGCATGGTTCCTCGATAGCGGTAGATGGCAAAGGATATCTTTTTACCGCTAAGAGCGGTACCGGAAAGAGTACGCATACAAGGCTTTGGCGGGAACTTTTAGGCCAACGGGCTGTCATGATAAATGATGACAAGCCACTGATTCGCGTGAATGATGACGGGAGTGCCGTGGTATATGGAACGCCGTGGGATGGAAAACACAGACTGAGCAGCAGCATTGCTGTACCACTAAAGGCAATCTGTATATTGGAACGGGGTAAGGAGAACTCTATCAGCGAAGTTGTGAAAGAAGATGTGTACCCTATGTTGCTGCAACAGATATATCGTTCATCTGACAGACAGGTTATGAAACGGACAATTAGACTGATTGACAGGCTTGATGTAAAACTGTTTAAGCTTTCCTGCAATATGGATCCCGGTGCTGCCATGCTGTCATTCAATACCATGAGCCAAATATGAACCTTACGATAGAGAAAGACTAACTATTAGAAGTCAAGCCTGAAACTTAAGATTTAGATCAAAACGCAGAAATGCGATTTGTATAGTGGCTGGGACTTATTTCCAGCAATCAGTTCCTTGAAAATTGCATGACAAACAGAGCATCCGATTGGGTGCTCGAACAGAAAAGGTATACCTGATTGATTAGCTCGGAGAGTAAGCTTGTCCGGTTAGTTCCATCCTATAGATGGTTCGGATCAGCTTTTTCGCCGCATGTGATACGGCTACATTGTAGTGCTTGCCCTCGGATATTTTTCTTCCGAGGTAGACGCCGAAGGATTCATCCCATTTACAGACAAACTTTGTGGCGTTAAAAAGCGCATACCTGAGATATCGAGATCCGCGTTTTTCCATGTGCGAGTGTGATGAATCAAGCTGACCGGATTGATACGTTGATGGAGATAAGCCTGCATAAGCGAGAATCTTGTCTGCATTGTCAAATCGATTGAAGTCACCCACTTCAGCTAGAATCATCGCTCCCATACGGTAGCTAATTCCTGGGATGGTCATTATGGGAGATTGTGTTTCGTCCATGATAGCTTTTATGGATGCTTCGATTTCGTCAATCTCTTCGGAAAGCATCCAGATGAGATGAATAGTATGTCTAAGCTCCATGGATTTTGCTTCCATAGGTGTTCCAATCGAATCGATAGCAGCATTCCTGATCTCGATAGCTTTATCACGACTGTATCGCCCTTTAGAAGAAATCTCGAGAAGCTTTTTGAGATGTGTCAAATGACATCCTGCAATGTAATCGGCACCGGGAAGTTCTTCTAAAAGCGTGTAGACGGAATTCAAGTGAAGAGTTGGAACGAGCTTTTCCAGTTCGGGAAAGAGAATGTTTACAAGCCTCGATAAAGATGATTTAAGCTTGGCGCGCTCATGAACTT
>JAEEGL010759304.1_pt1 | contig 12415 bp, 12 predicted proteins | sample 9134231 | NCBI WGS metagenome assembly JAEEGL01 (sample SAMN16246548, study PRJNA631951) | gut metagenome | biome: gut microbiome; feature: rumen; material: fiber-attached | host: Bos | place: Iran: Karaj | collected 2018-10 | reverse complement strand
CGGCCGAGTCCGCCATCAGGCGACCGAGCACCGTCACGCGCCCGCGCGCCACCTGTCCTATCCCCTGCACGTTCGCGATACCGTCGCCCTTCACGCCGACAAGGGTCGGCGAGGGCGCGCCGATCTCCTCCAGAGCCTGCGCGGCCGTTCGCACGGCAAGGTCGATCACCCGTCCGCCGCAGATCCGTCGCAGGGCCGCGCCATCCTTCGCGGCGCCGCACATCACCGCGATGGGCTTGTTCGCGCCGAAGTCGATATCGCCCTCGCCAAGCACGTCCATGCCGTCCGTGAACAGGAGAGTGCGGTTCTCCGTAGGGTTCTTCCTCTGGAACGCCGCGAGCGCGGCAAAGTCGGTACCGCCATCGCAGGGCGTGCGTGCGAACGCAGCCGCCAGTTCGTTGCGCGTAGCGCAGATGCGCGGCTTCTCCACGGCATTGCGGAAGACGACGAGCTCGTAGCACGCCTCTTCCGGCAGAAGGTCGATCACCGCGCGCGACGCCGCCACGTCCGCCTCCGTGCGGCTGCCGGACGCGTCCCACAGGATGCGCCACGTCTTCGGCAGGCTGGTCTTCGCCGTCTCGAGGGACGGCGGACGGTCGCTGACCGCAAACCAGACCTCGTCGTTCACGCGCTCCACCGCGCACACGCGCTCCGGCATCGCCGGCAGCGCCACCGTAACGTCGGCGTCCGGCGTAACGTCCTTGTCTATGGCCGAGCTGCGCCACACGGCCTCCGCGGCGGCGAACCGGCGGTCGCCGAGTCCGCCCAGCACCGGCTGCGGCACGCCGCCGCCCATGGGAACGGTGATCGTCACGGCACGCTCCTTGAGCGGCACGCGCGGCATGGCCAGGACTAGCGCCGCGTCGCCGTTGGGGGCGAACGCGAGCGGCGTCACATAGTCCACGCGGATGCGCCGCGCGCCGTTCGCAGGAATCGGATACACGCGCGTGCGGTAGGCGTTGCCCTGCACATGCTCCACCAGGCCCGGATCCACCCCCTTCTTGACCTCCTTCTCGAACGCTACGCGCGCCTTCTCCTTCTTCACCACCACGCCGTCGGTCATCACGCCGTTTATGTCGAGCGCGTACCCGCACACGCTCGCGCCGTCAGGCAGCGGGAACTCCAGCGCGCCCTCCAGCGGACGCGGGTTCGGGTTCTCCACCACGATGAACGCGCGCACTGTGGCGAAGGCGCCCGCCACGCGCGCCTCTACGGAGTAGCTGGCGATGGCGGTAGGCTTCTCCTCGGCCCGCAGGCCCACGGGCCTTATGACAGGAGGCGGAACCGACGGCGAGGGCGGTTCGGGACGCGGCATGCGCTCCTGCGCCAGCGCAACGGAGGCGGCAAATGCAAGAACCAGTGGGAATGTAAGTTTTCTCATGCCCCCATTGTACCAAAACCACACCGACGGCGCATCCTGTCCTCGATAAAAATGCGAGGCCGTTTCCATGGGACATGGAGTCCCGAGACGCGTCATCCCTGCGACACGAGACGAAGCTGTCCGCACGCTGCCGACACGTCCTTGCCGCGGCTGCGGCGAAGCATCGTCTGGATGTGCGCCTTCATCAGCACGTCGAGAAACGCGAGCTGCGTCGCCTCGTCAGGCGTCTGGAAGTCTGGCCGGTGGGCCACGGGCGAGAGGGGTATCAGGTTCACCTTGCACGAAGGCAGCGCCCTCAGCAGCCTCGCCAGCTCCTCGGCGCAGGCGCGCGAGTCGTTGATTCCCTTCACGAGCGTGTACTCGAAGGTGATCACGCGCCCCGTGGCGCGCGTGTAGTCCCTGCAGGCCGCCAGCAGCTCGCCGATCGGCCAGCGCCTGTTGACCGGCATCAGCCGCGAGCGCAGCTCGTCGTTCGGCGCGTGGAGCGACACGGACAGCTCGAACTGCAGGCCCTCGGCCGCCAGCTTCGCGAATCCCGGCACGATGCCGCACGTGGAGAGCGTGATGTGGCGGGCGCCAAGGTTCGGCCCCTTGCCCGCGTTCAGCACCTTCAGCGCGCGCATCGTCTCGTCGTAGTTGGCGAACGGCTCGCCCATGCCCATCACCACCAGGTTGGTGAGGCAAAGGCCAGATCCCTGCCGCCTGTTCTCCGACGAGGCGAAGAGGTGCTGCGCCATCATCACCTGCGCCACGATCTCGTCCGCCGAGAGCGAGCGCACGAGGCCCTTGCTGCCCGACGCGCAGAACACGCATCCCATCGCGCAACCCACCTGGGTGGACACGCATTGAGTGAATCGCCCCTTGGCGGGGATTACCACCGTCTCCACCGAATCGCCGCCGGAGAGGCCAAGGAGGAGCTTCGTGGTGCCGTCCGCCGCCCTGGTCTGGGCAAGCACATCCGGCACGCGCAGCGGGAACTCTGCCTTGAGCGTCTCGCGGAAGTCCTTGGGAAGCGTCGTGGCGGCGTCCCAGTCCATGATCCAGTCGCGATAGAGGCTCTGCAGGATCTGGTCGGCGCGGAAGGCCCTGAGGCCGCGCGCCACGAGCAGCGGCTTCCACTCGTCGGGGAGTATCGACCAGGCGGGCGTCATTTCCGCTCCAGGTCCCTGATGACCTCGTCGATGCGGTTCACGACGTCGGTCATCGCCGCGTCGCCGCTCACCGTCAGGCGCAGCACGGCGCTCTCGAACTGGGCGTAGAGGATGTCGGTATACGTGTCGGGGTTCGCGTTCGCGCGGAACTCGCCGTGGTGTATCCCGCCCACTATCAGGGTGTGGAGTACGCGCTTCAGGCCGATGGTGAACGTCATGATCCGGCGCGTCATGTCGTGGTTGCCGCGCTTCATCGCCATCACGAAGTCGATGATCACGGCGAGGAACTCGCGGTTGTCGAAGAGAGTGGCCGTGACGGCCGTGCATATCTGGCGCAGGCGCACCGACGCCGGCAGCTTGGCGCGCATGATCTCGGTGTGCTTCTGCACCACGCGCTGGAGCGCCATGAGGATGGCGGCGTCGAATATCTGCCGCTTGTTCTTGAAGTAGCGGTAGAGTATCGTGCGGGCCACGCCGCTGGTGTCCGCAAGGTCCTGGAACGTGACGTCGTTGTAGCCCTGCCGCGCGAACAGCTTTATCGAGTTCGCTATGATGTCGCGCTTGCGCGCTCTGTGGTCTACGGTGGGCTTCATCGTGGCTAGTATACCAAAACCGCCGGCTGGCGGCGACACACTCCTTCGCGAGGCTCGTCCTCGGGCGGGACCTTCAGGGGGGCGAGGGGCGCGTCGTCCGCCGGCAGCGACCGCCACGCCGCCGCGTGTATCGGCAGCCCCTGCTCGCGGAACCTGGTCTCGAACTCGGTCCACTCCTCCGGGCCGCGGACGCGCGGCTCCACTCGCTCGAAGCGCGCATCGGCGGCGAAGCACTCCTCCACTACGCGGAAGTACTCCTCGTGGTCGGTGGCGAACTCGATCCTGCCGCCGATCTCCAGCCTCTTCCAGAGCGCGGTCAGGAAGAGCGGGCCGAACAGGCGGTGCGAATGGTGCTTGCGCTTGGGCCACGGATCCGGGAAGAACACGTATACCGTCCGTGCATGGTGCGCCGGCAGCAGGTACCAGAAGGTGTAGAGCGCCTCGAGGCGCAGCACGTGCGCGTTGGAGAGGCCCGCCCGCCGCACCTTGCCGTCGAACGAGCGCACTCGCCCGAGCATGCGCTCGATCCCGAGGAACACGCAGTTCGGATCGGCCGCGGCGCGACCCGCAAGGAACCTGCCCCTGCCGCACCCGACCTCTATCTCCAGCGGCCGCGAGAGGTCGTAGACGTCCGGGCACTCCAGCGGCCTGGTGGGGTCTTTGACCGGGATTATCATTCGGCGTCCAGCACCTGCAGGAATTTCTCGGGAGGCGGCACGGGATGGAACGTCTTGGTGGAGACGAAGCAGTGGCGCGTGAAGCCCGAGACGAGCAGCTCGCCGCCGACGCGCACCTCGCAGGCGATCTCGAGGCGCACTCCCTTGTGCGCGCGGCACCACGCCGTCACCTCCAGGAGGTCGTCGTAGCGCGCCGGCCTGCGGTAGTCCACCTCGGCGTGGGTGACGGGCAGCGCCCATCCCTCGGCCTCGCATTCGCGGTAGGTGTAGCCGCACGCGCGCATCAGCTCGTTGCGCGCGCGCTCGAAGATGGTGAGGTAGTTGCCGTAGTAGACAACGCCCATCTGGTCGGTGTCCGCATACGGCACCCTGTACTGCATCGTGATCTTCCGCACGGCGGAGCTCCGGCTACGCCTGGCCGGCGAACTTCTTCATCACGGCAAGCGCCTTCACGCGGGCGGCGCGGAACGCGGCCTCGTCTTTGCGGTTCGGCCAGCCGCACTCGCACGATACGCCGCCCGAGTAGCCGATCTTCTTCAGCGCGTTGAAGTACGGCGAGAAGTCGAAGTCGTCCTTGCCGGGATACTGGCGCGTGGTCTTCTCCGCGATGTGGACGTGCTTCAGGCGGTCGCCCGCCTGCACGATCGACTCCACCGGCTCGCGCCCCATGATCATGTGGAAGAGGTCGGCCAGCTGCTGGATGCGCGGCGAACCGACGTCCTCCACGATCTGCAGGCTCTGCCACACGTAGTTGATGATGTTCGACTCGTTCGGGCGCAGCGGCTCGATCACCACGCACATCTTCAGGTCGGAGATGCGCGCGGCGAGCTGCCTGCAGAAGTCCGTGAACTGCTCCACGCCCTTCTCCACGTCCTTGCAGTCCTTGGGCACGTTGCGCGCGCCGCTGGAGCCGAACACTATCGTCTTCACGCCCACCTCGTCCGCGCGGCGGCAGAGCGTCTCCGCGTACTTCAGCGGCTCGTCGAATGATGCCTCCGGCCCCGTGAGGCGGAAGGTGCCCGGCAGGAAGCCGTTGCAGGAACGGAGAGGCAGCGGAGCGCTGAGTATCTTGGCGTCGCGATGCTTCTTCCACTCGTCGTCGCTCTTCGTGGGGATGAAGGCGCCGGCCGCGCCCCACTCCCAGAAATCGTAGCCCAGCTCCTTCAGCATGGGCACCTGGTCCGGTCCGCAGCAACAGCCGAACAGCATCTTGCCCTTCTTCGCGCAGCCCCCCGCAGCACAGCTGCATTCCGCCGCCGCTCCCGCCGCGACACTCGCCGCAACCAATCCCACAAACTCTCTCCTCTTCATAACAACACCTCTTTAACCTTTTAACAGTTTAACCCTTTAACCGTTTAACCCTTTCGACCCTCACCGCGCCCACGCGGGATTCATCCAGTTGCCCTGGTTGTGGAACAGGCGCATCGGCTTGTCGCCCTCTGGATCCGTGTCGATGACGAACAGCGCCTTGTCGCGCGAAGCGACGATGTGCCGCCCGTCAGCCGCCCAGCTCGGATGCTCCCAGCTGCCGCCCTCGGTGACGAGGCGCGCCGAGGACTCTCCCTTGAGGGGATCCATCACGGCGATGTAGTACAGCCCGCCGCGCTTCGTGGCCCAGGTGAGGCGTCCGTCCAGGCCCCAGTCGGGGTTGGTGTTCTCGCCGCCGGCGTTCGTAAGGCGGCGCGACTGCTTCGTCGCCACGTCCAGCAGGTATATCTGCGGATGGCGCGTGGTGTCGCTCACGTACGCGATCTGCCGCCCGTCCGGGCTCCAGCACGGCGACGCCTCTGACGCCGACTGTGTCTTCGTCATGCGCTTGACGGACTTCGAACCGAAGTCGAGGATGTAGAGCTCGGGGTTGCCCTGGAACGAGAGGATGAGCGCGCAGCTTGCGCCGTTGGGCGAGATGGCGGCGCCGGTGGCGAGGCACTTGAACTGCTCCAGCAGGCGGCGCCTGCCATTCATGTCGATGCGGTAGACGAGCGGGGTCCTCTGCAGGAAGCCCGTGTAGAATATCTCCTCCTTGCTGGGCGCCCACCGGGGACCCACCACGGCCCGCCCGTCGCTCGTCAGCTGGCGGATGTCGTAGCCGTCGGGATAGCACGTGTACAGCTCAGCGTTGTCCGATCCCTTGCGGTTCACGAAAGCAATCCTGTCGCACGCGAAGCCATTGCTGCCGGAATGGGCCTTTACGATGGCGTCGGAGAACTGCCGCGCCGCCATGCGCGCGCCCTTCGGATCGGAGAACGCCGCGGAGGACGTCACCTGCTTGCCGGCGCCTACCGCCACAACGTTCGCGCCGGGGGTTCCCGTCACGCGTATCTGTCCGTTCGGCCCCACCTGGAAGTAGCCGGACATCGCGAGGTTTCGCTTCAGCGACGCGTTGAACGCCGCCGCCGCCGCGCCGCCGCCGGCGGTCTCGATCGAGACCACCGTTCGCTCCGCGCCCGACTTAGTCACATGGACCGTGGGCGGCGCGGCCACTACGGTGACGGCGGTCGCTGCCGCCAATGCGAGAAAGAACTGTCTTGTCATTTTTGCTGTATCCTTTGCTTGTTGTGGACTTGTTGAGAAATCGGTCCTACAAGTATACCTAACGCCGCCCGTCCGCGCAATGCGAAAGTAATAAAAAGACAGGGCGCGGAACGCCCTGTCTCCTTGCGTCGGCTGTCCGACGTCTCAGGCCGGCTCGAACTGGTCCTTGCCGACGCCGCACATCGGGCAGGTCCAGTCGTCAGGCAGATCCTCGAACGCCACGCCGTTGTTGTCGGCCGGATCGTACACGTATCCGCAGATCTTGCACACGTATTTCATTTCGCTTCCTCCTCGTCGCCTACTTGAAGTAGCGCTTCAGCAGGCCCTCGAAGCCGGCGCCGTGGCGAGCCTCGTCCTTGGCCATCTCGTGGACCGTGTCGTGCACCGCGTCGTAGCCGAGTTCCTTCGCGCGCTTGGCGAGCTGGAGCTTGCCCTCGCACGCGCCCTGCTCCGCCGCCGCACGAAGCTCGAGGTTCTTCTTCGTGGACTTCGTCAGCACGTCGCCCAGTAGCTCCGCGAACTTCGCCGCGTGCTCGGCCTCCTCGAAGGCGTAGCGCTTGTACGCGTCCGCCACCTCGGGATAGCCCTCGCGCTCGGCCTGGCGGCTCATCGCAAGGTACATGCCAACCTCGGTGCATTCGCCCGTGAAGTTCATCTCCAGGCCCTTCACCACCTCGGCGTCGAGGCCCTTGGCCACGCCGATCTCGTGCTCGCAGGCCCAAGTCATCTTGTCCGTCGCCTCCTTCACCAGGAACTTGGCGCCGGCGCATCCGCACTGCGGGCACTTGTCGGGCGGCGCATCGCCTTCATGCACATAGCCGCAGATAGGGCATACGTATTTCTTCATCGTCTTTCTCCTTCTTCGTTCCCCGTCGTGGGGGGCGCAGGCGGAACCCATTTCCGCCGGCAGCAGAGATTATACCAGAACAAGGCGCGGCAGACCACAGCGATTTCTCGCGCCTCACCTTCCCTTCCCGGCCATCAGCCGACGGTACTCGGCGTTCATCGCGTCGAGGTCGTTCGTCAGGATGAAGTCGATCCCACGGTCCAGCAGGTCCTTCAGCCTCTCCGGCTTCTCGCAGTGGAAGTACGCCACCTTGCCGCCGGCGGCATGGACGAGGTCGGAGTCCTCGCGGCTGCACGGGTAGAGATGCTGCAGGAAGTTGAACTTGTGGTCTACGGTATCCTGCGCGTACTTGCGCAGCTCCTCGGGCGTCCACGGCTTCCTGTAGGCGTCGAGCCCCTTCTTCGTGCGGCTCATGTTGCACACCAGTATCTCCGGCACCTCCTTGCGAGTGCGCTCGGCGTCCTTGATGCCCGTGGAAATGAACGCCTGGTGGAGGCGCCCCTTCTCCTTGATCTTGCGGGCGATCTCGAGGGACGGGCAGCCGCAGTGGACGTTGATCCAGATGCCGTCCTTCGGCAGGCAGTCGATGGCCTCGTCGAAGGTGGGGATCTTCGTGCCCGCGAACTTCGGATCCTTCTTGACGCCCGCGTCGAACGAGCGCAGCTGGGCGAACGTGAGGCGCGACACGAGACCCGTGCCGGTGGTGGTGCGGTCCACCGTGGGGTCGTGCATGATCACGTATTCGCCCGTCAGGCACCGCTTCACGTCGAACTCCACCATGGCCGCGCCCTTCTCGGCAGCCATGCGGAAGGCGGGCACGGTGTTCTCCGGCGCGCACTTTAGGTCGCCGCGATGGGCGCATATGCCGCCCTGCGGCATCGCCGCGACAACGGACAGGCAGGAAAGCGCGGCACCCGCCGCGGCGAAAAGCGAATTTGTCTTCATGCGCCGATTATAGCACATCCTGCGCGTCGCCACAACATCGCCACCGCATGTGGACGGTCAGGCCGTCAGTCTTGCGGGACGGTGACCTGCATCAGCGTAGTGGTCGTGTATCCGTAGATGTCCACCGTGGCCGTCCAGCTGAACGTGACGGGGCAGCCCGGCGGGCGTTGTAGCTGACTGTAAGTGGCATATGACGCCTCGTGCTGGTGCGGGCGTGCCTGTGTGAGGACGGTTGGCGCTTCGCGGCGGAACCTACACCGCCATGAAGCCGCTTTGGGCAAGCGGGGGAATGCCGGAGGCTCCCTCCTCCTCGGCGGCATCATCAGCGTCGCGGAAGTCCGCCAGCATCTGCCGCCACCGCTCTATCCCGTCCACGAACTTTCCCAGCCGTTCGCTGAAGCCGGAGACGTCGAGGGCGGCGAGCTCTAGGGGAAGGATGAGCGCGTAGTTCTTCGTCTCGGGATTCTGCGCCATGGTCGCCCCGTCCGTGCCCTGGAAGAGGAAGTTCGCCCGAAGCAGGACCGCCGCGAACCGGTCGCTCCCCTCGGGGGGCGGCTCGCCGATCTCCGCGCAGAGCATGATCCTGCCGGCCGCGGCATCGTGCAGCACCTCCACCGTCATGCCGTCGATGTCCAGCCGCACGGAGCCCTCGTCGTCGGGCTCGAGACCCTCGATGCCGAACTCCTGCGAGAAACCTCTTATGATCTGATCGAACTCCATGTCTGACTCTCCTGGTCTGTAGATTTGCCTCGCCGCAGCCGCACTCAGTTGATCTCCGCGCCGAATCGCACATGGCAGGTGACCGCCGAGTCGCCGAACCGGAACTGCTCGTCGATGGCCTTGGCCGCCCTCTCGAACATGCACTCGCCGGACGTGTCTTCCATGGCTTCGTCGACCGGGGTGTCGTTGTAGGCGGAGAAGTCGGCCTGCGCCAGACGGTCGAACTCCGCCGCGCTGATCTTGAACGAGAAGCTGGTCGTCACCCAGCTGTCCGGCCCAGCCATGGTCATTTCGTCGCCGACCTGTATCACGTTGACGCTCTGCCTGTGCTCGACCGACAGGTTCAGCGAGCCGTTGGTCCCGAGCGATATCTTCAGGCTGCGCGTGTCGAGGTGCTGGTCGCCGCCCACGACGTACGCCGGCACGTTCCGCTTGGGATCGAGCGCGGCGGCGTGCCCCTCGTAGCCGGCCTTGAAGGTCTCCTGCGAAATGAGCGCCATGGCGATGTGGACCTTGTTCCTGGCCTTGGGGTCGAGGCCGGCGTACGTGGCGTTCGCGTCGCCGGCCACGAGCCTGGAGAGCGCGTCGCGGGCCTGCTCGAAGTCGTTGGGCAGGAAGGTGCCGTCCGGCAGCTCGCAGCGCATGCCGCGGACGATGTCCAGCGCGAACGGGGTTTTCGCCTCCTGGCCGGTGGCGAAGTTCTTGCACGCGAGCGCAAGGGTCCTGTTGAGCTTGGCCGTCGTCACCAGCTCGCTCTGGTACTCCAGATCCTCCTTCGGGCTGTACGGCTCGGGTCCGAGCTTCTTCTCGTAGATGCCGCGCAGTACCTTGGCGCCTTCGCTGTCCCCCTTGACGGTCCCGGAGAGGAACTTCTCCCGATCGGCGAGGAGCCGCTCCTTGGCCGCGTTGAGGATCTGCCTCAGGATGTCGCCGCCGCTTATCTCGCCATAGTCGAAGCGCCCCGCGAACTCCCTCACCCTGGCCGACTGGCTGGCCGGGACGCCACGCTTGATGTCCACGGCCAGCTTTAGGGCGTTGAGGAACTTGGAGCAGACGTCGGCCTGGTCCTTGGTGGCCGAGATGTGCCCTGGAGTGGTGCCGGGATCGGCGTTGAAGCTGCCGACGGCTATCGTCCCGTAGAGCGCGCTGAGCTTCGCCGCCTTCTCGGACTCGAGGGCCTGCTGCATCTTGGCCACCACGGGATCGCCGCACCTGCCGAGCATCAGGAGGGCGACGAAGTTGCGGGCGGGCTCCAGCTCGTCGCCGCCCTCCAGCACCTTCTCGGCGCCGGAGGAGATCATCGCCTTCTGCACGCCGGCGTGGAACTGCACCACGGCCTTGTGCATGGATAGACCCGTGGACGAGGCGTCGAGCTTCTTCATGCAGTCGATCTTGACCGACGCCACACCGCCGACTATGCGCCCGATGACGCCGGGCGGGACGCTCTTGCCGCCCATCTCGCCCAGGAACGCCTTGCCCGCCTCCATGACGTACGGCCTCCTCTTGGCGAGCGCGCGGATCTCGGCCATGTTGGCGACGATCCCGTCGACCTTGCCTCTCACGGAGTCCACGCTGCGCAGGCTGGAGTCGCCGCCCACGAGAATGCGCCCGATGTTCTTGACGACGACGGCGAGGGCGTCCTTGTCGTCGATGCACGCCTTCACGGCGGCGTCGATCAGCTCGTCCACGCGCGCGGCCTCCTGCGGAGACAGCTTCGCGTACAGCGACGCCGCGTTGTGCTTCGCCTCGGCGAAGGCCACGGAGGCGTCCGCCGAGAGCCTGGACACCTCGGCGTTCACGGCCATGATGCGGCGGATGGTGAGAGGCTTGCCCTTGCCGTAGTCGGAGAGGCGCATCGCCGACTTGACCGACGCGGGTATCCTGTCCTCGCCGCCGAACATCTCGGCGACAGAGTCCCTGAAGAGTTTGCGCACCTCGTCGTTCTGCGTCTTGATCGCGCCCTTGCGGAAGAGCGACCCCACCTTGTCGCCGGACTCGACGGCTATCGACCGCGAACCCAGCCCGATCACGGTGTCATCGACCTTCGCCACCGCCTTCGAGCCGGAGCCGACCAGATGGGAGGTGGCGAAGTCGACGAAGGTGAAGAACTGCGCGTTGCTGATTTCTCCAACGGCCATGCTCCACCTCGGCTGCCTCAGACGGAAATGCCGGAAAAACCGTTGCGCACGCCGTCTGCCGCGACGGACGCGAGCCTGTCGCGCGCGATGCGGGCGGCACCCGCAAGGCGGCCGAAGGCGTCCACGAAGTCGTCGGCGTCCATCGGCAGGGGGAACGACCTGTACAGGACGGCAGCGTCCGCATCCCTGTCGATGGAGAACGCGCCGTTGCCGGAGCCGACGCCGAGGTAGTTCTCCTCCAGGAGGAACTTCAGCGCCTCCGCGTCCTCGGGCACGGGTCCCACCACGAAGGCGACCACCGCCAGGTCGAATCCCGCCACTTCGGCGTCGGCCGTCGTGATGGACACTCCGAGGTTATCGTCGATCGAGAACAGGACCCTGCCGTCCTCCGGCGCGAGTCCGTCAACCCCGGCCGCGTCGCCAAGGGCCTTTACCAGTTCGTTGAAGTTGGCTTCGTTTTCTTCTGTCATGGTCTTGTCCTTTCCTGTTTAGATTTCCAGAATGACCTCGTTGCCGAGGCGGATGTCGAGGCGGTCGTGGTGCGGCATGGTGTTTATCGCGATCTGGAGCGCGACCACCGCATTCGTGAAATGAGGGTAATCGCGGCGGATGGCGTCCAGGTTGCGCTGCAGCATGCACACGCCGCCGCCCTTGGCAGGATTGCCGTCGGTCAGCTGCGCGAGCACCTTGGCCGCGTCGGAATCGGGCCCATGACGCTTCGCAAGGCGCCCGAGTCCGGACTTCAACGTGTCGTAGGAGGACTTGACCGCGCTCGGGAAGTGCTCCTTGCGCGAAGTCGTGTTGCCCTGCTGGCCGCGCGTATGGAGGAAGCTGAGGCCGTGCCGCACCATCTCGCCGATGTCGGAGAGGTGCCAGTCGCGGACGTGCATGCCCGGCGTCAGGGCAGCCTGCTTGCTGCTGCTGCTTGCGTTGTTGAGGCGGCATCCTGCGGACTCAGTCTTCAGGAAGAGTCGCCGCCCGGGGCCATTGCCGCCCGTGCCCGGGTCGGGTATGGTGCCGTACAGCACGGTGCGATGTCCGTTGGGGACGCCGGTGGCGGTCCCTTCGGGGATGTCGATGCCGCGCTGCATGTTCAGGTGGCCGTCGACGGTCTTCCCCTGGTAGGCGGAGAGGTGCGACGAGCTGCGCACGTACAGATCGGGGGAGGTGTCGAGCCAGCGGGCGATCGTGCCGTCGTTGTCCTTGATGGAGAAGGAACCGTCCGAGAACGTGTCGCCCTGCTGGTTGGCCTGGGCGTAGAGGGCGAGCGTAAAGTCCGCCACGTTCTGCGCCGTGGCTGGAGGCAGGTTCCTGCCACCATTGTTATGGAACGAATCGATGATGGCGTTGCCGATGTCGACGCGCCTCTGGAGCGTGGCCTGCAGGTTGGCGACCGCGGCATGGCGCTGCGAGGGCGGGAGAGCGTTG
>JAEEGL010529599.1_pt1 | contig 12415 bp, 7 predicted proteins | sample 9134231 | NCBI WGS metagenome assembly JAEEGL01 (sample SAMN16246548, study PRJNA631951) | gut metagenome | biome: gut microbiome; feature: rumen; material: fiber-attached | host: Bos | place: Iran: Karaj | collected 2018-10 | reverse complement strand
GCTGTTCGGCTACGAAAACGGTGCCTTTACCGGCGCCAAACGAACCGGCATGCCCGGCAAATTCGAGCTCGCCAACGGCGGCACGATCTTCCTCGACGAGATCGGCGACATGTCGCTCGAGCTGCAGATCTGCCTGCTGCGTTTCCTGCAGGAGCACGAGGTCACGCGGGTCGGCGGCAAAAAGCCGATCAAGCTCAACGTGCGCGTCATCGCCGCGACGAACAAAAACCTCGAGGAGGCCATCAACAACGGCGTGTTCCGCATGGATCTCTACTACCGGCTCAACGTGTTCAACCTCCACGTGCCGTCCCTCCGCGAGCGGCCCTCCGACATCGGCAACCTCGCGCATTACTTCCTGCAGAAATACAAGATCCAGTCCAGCCAGTCCTTCGTCGGCTTCACCCCGGAGGCGCTCAGCGCGCTGCAGAACTACAGCTGGCCCGGCAACGTCCGCGAGCTGGAAAACGTGATCGAGCGCGCGGTGATCATCAGCCGCAGCGACCGGCTGCGCCTGGACGATCTCCCCGAAAAGCTCCGCTCCTTCTACAAGCCGAAGGGGATGGAAGCCGTCGCCCCGGAGCGGCCCGCCGCCCAGCCCGCCATGCTGCCCCTGAGCAGCGAGCTGACGGAGCAGGAGCTCATCCTCCGCGCGCTTCGCAGCGCGCGCGGCAACGTGACGCAGGCGGCCGCCATCGTCGGCGTCAGCCGCCGCACGCTGTACCGGAAAATGGAGAAGTATAATATTTCCAAATAGCGTGTTTTGGCACAGAGCTTGCTTTTATGTATGACAGAAAGTGTGACACGATGTCACGGTTTTCAAATCGTACATAAAGGGAGGTCCCCCTATGAGAGCCTGGGAAACGATCTATCAGGAAAAGCTCCGCACCCCCGAGCAGGTGGCGCAGATGATCCCCGACGGGGCATGGTTCTTCTGCGGCTCGCGCGAAGCAACTTCCACGCTGAAGGCGATCTGGAATCGCACCGACCTGCACGACGCGCATTATTATTGCGGGCAGATCGAAAATCTGGCCAGCGTCGTCAGCTCGCCCGCCGGAAAAGAGGCGTATCTCCTCACGGGGTTTCTCGGCAGCAGGACCCTGCCGTTCTTTTATGAAAATCAGATCCACTACTCCCCCGGCCACTTCTCCGGCGCCAGCAAGCGCGTGGAGGAATACCTCAAGGCCGGCATCGCGCTGGCCTGCGTCAGCAAGCCGGACAAGGACGGCTACGTGTCGTTCGGCAACAGCGCCGACTACATGGCCTACACCATCCACAACGCCAAGCTGAAGGTCGGCGAGATCAACGAGGAGCTGCCCTTCGTCCTCGGCAAAAACGTGATGCACATCTCCGAGTTCGACTATATCGTAGAGGGCGAGCGCGTGCCGATGAATGAGGTCATCATCGACGCCGATCCGACGAATGAGAAGTACCGCGCGATCGGCGGCTACCTCTCCGAGCTGATCGAGGACGGCGCGACCATCGAGATCGGCATCGGCCGCGTGAACAGCGCGGCGATGCTCCACCTTGACGGCGTAAAGGATCTGGGCATCCACACCGAGATCTTCGGCGACGCGATGATGGATCTGATCGAGCGCGGCATCGTCACCAACCGCGTCAAGGGCATCAACAACGGGATCAGCATCTGCACGCAGGTCGTGGGCAGCAAAAAGCTCTACGACTACGTGACGTACAACAGCAGCATCAACCTCATGCCCGCCACGTACGCGCTCAACCCCGGGATCATCGCGCAGAACAACAAGATGACCGCCATCAACAACGCGATCAACGTCGATCTGCTGGGCCAGATCAACGCGGAGTCGCTCAAGGGCCGCCAGTTCACCGGCATGGGCGGCATCGGCGATTTCAGCCGCGGCGCAACGCTCTGCCCGAACGGGAAATCCATCATCGTCGTGGAGTCCACCGCGAAGAACGACACGGTCTCCAAGATCGTCCCCTTCTTCACGCCCGGCACGCCGGTCTCCGTCCCCCGCACCGACATCGAGTACGTCGTCTCCGAATACGGCATCGCCAAGCTGGCCGGCGCCGACCTCAACCAGAAGGCCCGCGCGCTGATCAACATCGCGCATCCGAAATTCCGCGACGAGCTGATCGAGGAAGCGAAGAAGATGCACATCTACTGATCGCGCGGCCGTTTTTCAAAAAAAGCTGTCTCACCAAAAGCCATAGCTCTACCTCCCTCCCGATTGATGCACAGAGTCGTTCCCGACTCTGTGCATCAATGCGTTTTCAGGGCCGTGGAGGAAGTGGGAGCGGCGATATCGCCGTTCCCGTCTTGCAATGCTCCCTCTGTTCCGATATAATCATTTCGTTCCATCATAATCATACAGAATGTGGGTGAGCTGCAATGACGACGAGGAAGAGATCGCTGCTGCTGTTGCTGCAGCTTGCCGCTGCTTTTCTTCTCGCTGCCTGCGTTTCCATTTTCGCCCCCGACGTCTTTCTTCTCCGCCAGAGCACGACGCTTTTCCTTTTGGTGCTCTCCCTGGCGCTGATGATGTATTTCGACGATCACATCATCGACCCCGGCACAAGGAAATACCTGATGTGCATCGCGGGACTCATCACGACGTGGATCGTCCTGCGCGGCGCAAAGTATATCGCCTTTGAAGAAACGGGCGTCATCGCCCGCCACATCTGGTATCTGTATTATCTCCCCGCGCTGTTTATCCCGCTTCTGTCCCTGCTTGCCGCGCTGTCCGCCGGCGAGAGTGGGCGGCAGCCTCCGCGCCGGAAGACGCGGATCGCGGCTTTGGTCACGCTGGTCCTGTTCCTCATGGTGCTCACCAACGATCTGCACCAGCTCGTGTTCCGCTTTCATCCCGGCTTCGCGGATTGGGATTCGGACTATTCCCGCACCTTCGTGTTTTCTCTGATCTTCGGATGGGCCGCGCTGCTGTTCATCGGCTCCATGTATATCCTGTTCTCCCGGTGCCGCGTTTCGGCCAGCCGCAGGCTCGTCTGGATCCCCATGCTGCCCGCGCTGTTCGGGATCGTCTATCTGACGCTGTATGCCGTGGATCTCTGGCCGAAACTGAACGGGAACCTCGTGGGGGAATTCCCCGAGGCGGTCTGCTTTACCATGGCAGGGATATGGCTCACGCTCATGTACATCGGGCTCATCCCCTCCAACGCCGGATACAGCGGATTGTTCGAGCTCTCCGGGCTTTCGGCCCAGATCACGGACCGGGATCACCGCGTCATCTACAAAAGTCCGTCGGCCGCCCCGCTTTCGCCGCAGGAGCTCCGGTCCGCAGCCGACATTTCCGCGGGCGCCGACATCCGTATCCACCGCAAGCAGGTGCACGGCGGGTTCGTCTATTGGCAGGACGACGTCGCCGAGCTCAACCGGATCAACGAAAAGCTCCGGGAGACCGGCGAGCAGCTGGGCGAGGAAGTGGAGCTTCTGCGCCTGGAAAACGAGCTGAAGGAAAAGGGGGCGCAGATCGACGCGAAGACGCGGACCTACGACGAGATCGCCGAGCGTGTCGCCGACCAGTCCCGCAGGATCTCCGAGCTGTGCGCGTACGCCGAACGCTTCCCCGAGTGCTATGCCGCGCAGATGAAAACGGTCTGCCTTCTGGCCTGCTATATCAAGCGCTTCGCCAATCTGTCCCTTCTGGCGGCGGACAGCTCCCGGATCGATTCCGCCGAGCTGTCTCTCGCCGTGCAGGAATCGCTTCGATACGTCAGCGATCTCGGCATCCCGGCGGAGCTTTCCGCGTCCGAAAACGCGGCCGTCGCGGCGCAGCGCGCTCTGGAAGCCTACGCTCTGTTCGAGCGGCTTCTGGAGCAGGCGCTCCCGACGCTGCGCGGGGTGCAGGTATCCCTGCGGAGGGATGCGCTGAAGTGCTGCTTTGAGGGTGCGAGGCTCACGCTCCCCTCCGGCAGCGCCGCCGCCCTGACGGAGGAGGACGGCAGCTCCTTCGTGTCCATCCCGCTCAGAGAGGCAGGTGACGCCCTGTGACGCCCTTCCTTCTGCTTCCGGTGGTGGTGCAGAACGCCGTCTGCCTGTGGGCGGCTCTGGTCTGCTTCGGCGGGATCGCCGACACGATGCTTCTGTTCAAGCAGAAGCGCTACCCGTTCTGCGCCTTGTCCGCGCTGTGCTTCGCGCTCGGCTATTTTCTCGTTCACGTGTGCCGGGAGGGCACGGAGTTCCGGCTCAAGGGGCAGGCCGTGCCGTTCGTGCTGTCTCTGCTTCACCGGCCCTTTGCGCTGTATCTGCTTATCCTCGCTTTCGCGTCCGCCGTCTGCATCTGCTTCTGCGTGAGCATTCGCAGATGGACACTGACGCATATCACGTCCGCCTCCATCAAGGAGAGCGCGGACAGCCTGCCCGCCGGCCTCTGCTATTATCTGGACGAGGGGCAGTGCATCCTCGTCAATCACCGGATGAACGATATCTGCATTTTGCAGACCGGCCGCCCGCTGCAAAACGGGGCGGAATTCTATCGCTCCGTGAAGGACGCGAAGGTCCACGCGCTGGGCGACGGCACGGCCGTGTCCTTCCGGCACCGCGTCGTGACCTTCCGCGGCGCGCCGCTCCACGAGCTGATCGCGGACGATATTACGGAGCTGTACGAAAAGAGCGAGGAGCTACGCCGCGAAAACGAGCGGGCAAGGCAGCTCGCCGCGCGGATGAAGGCCTACGGCGAAACGATCACGGACACCGTCCGCAGACAGGAGATCCTGCAGGCGAAGGTCAGCATCCACGACGAGATGAACCGGATGATCCTCGCGACGAAGAAAACGGCGGACGGAGCGTCCACGGAGCAGGAGCGGCGGGCCATCCTGCAAATGTGGCGCGTTCAGGCCCTGCTGCTGTGCAGGGAGGCGGACACCGGCAGAAGCAGGAACGTGGTCTCCGATCTCAACGCCCTCGCTTCGGCCATCGGCATCCGGCTCGTGTGGGACGGCACGCCGAAGACGACCTCGGCGCAGACGCTCGCGCTGTTCCTGTCTGCGGCGCGGGAGGCCATGACAAACGCCGTAAAGCACGCCGGCGCGGAGCGTCTGACGATCCGCGTCAGCGAAAGCGCCGCCGCGCTCACCGCCTCGTTCACCAACGACGGGCGGAAGCCCGCGCTTCCGATCACGGAGAGCGGCGGCCTGAAGGCCCTGCGGGAGCGCGTCGAAAAAGCGGGCGGGCAGATGCGGACGGACGCCGCGGACGGCTTTGCCCTCACGATCACCATTCCGAAGGAGGAAACCGCCGATGCCTTATAACGTATTGATCGTAGAGGATCAGGAGATGCCGAGGCAGCTCTTCGAGCTGTTCGTAAAAAGCGATCCGGCCTTCACCCTCGTCGCCTCGATCACCAACGCGTCCCTCGCCGTGGATTTCTGCAGCCACGGCAGGATCGACCTGATCCTGATGGACGTGATGACCGGGCTCGGAAGCAGCGGCCTCGACGCCGCGGCGGAGATCAAGGAGAAATACCCCAGGGTCAAGATCGTCATCGTTACGAGCATGCCGGAGGCCTCCTGGCTGAAACGGGCGCGGGCGATCGGCGTCGACAGCTTCTGGTACAAGGAGGCGCAGGAGCAGCCGATCCTCGCCGTGATGGAGCGCACCATGGCCGGCGAGCACATCTATCCCGACCAGACGCCCACCGTGCAGATCGGCTGCACCAACAACCACGAATTCACCGAGCGGGAGCTGGAGGTCCTTCGGGAGCTGATCTCCGGCGACAGCAACGCCGAGATCGGGCAGCGGCTCGGCATCGGCGCCGGCACCGTGAAGTATCACGTGCAGAACATGCTGGAAAAGACCGGGATGCACACCCGCACGGAGCTCGCCGCCGTGGCGCGGAGCCTCGGCATCGCGATCAAATAGGAAAAGTAAAAACAGGAACGCATATGCAAATCAGAGATTCGCAGTCCTGAAAAATAATCGGCATAGTTGGTTGCTTCTGACCGGCTATGCCGATTTTCCTTGTCTCTAAAGAGCCGGCAAAAAAGCCTCTTTTGTCCGCAAAGGCAAAAGAGGCTTCGTTTTTTGCTTTACCAGGCCGACATGCAAAAAGCTGAGAATGCATTCCCGGTTCTATCTCCGAAAAAACAGCAAAAAGGTTAAGGAGCCGGTTTGAAACGATCGGCTATTTTCTGTCGGCTGTGCTGAATTTCAGCTTATCCAGCATCTCAACCGTTGTCCGCCGGTCCTCCGCATGCTGTTCCATCAGCATGACGAGATAGTCGGATACCGATTCCGTCAGCTCAGTATTGCGAAACACAAACGCGGCATACGGCTCCTGACTGCGCAGAACGATCACGGCATCTTTTTGGGTCACGATTTGAATATCCTGAAACGGCGTCTGAGGCAGCAACGCTAAATGAAAATTCTTTTCGCGCTGCACGAGCCTGATGATTGCCGCTATATGCTTCTCGTATTCCTCCTCCGTATAAGTGACGGAGAGTCCGGCCAGGCTCAGCGCAAAATCGCCGTGCCAATGCATTGCCGCCGCTCTGTCCGGAAGACAGAGGACCATATTGACGCTGTTTTCCCGCAGGGATTCCTTAAATTGACGCCGCAGCTCACGGTGCCGGGCAAGCACCTTTGCCCTCTGTTCCTCTGAGACGCCGATGCGGGAAATCATCCGTATCACCAGGCTTTCCGGCGCGGTGACGATGGGGAGTCCATTCAACAGATAATCCCGCTTTCCCGGCAAGCTGATCCATTTTTTGTGGAACTTGTCACTCGTCGCGTCAGTGTAAACCTCCAGAAGCGGCGAAGCAGCGGAGAGCATGGCGTCATACTCTCGTTTCAGTCGGGAAAGATATTCCCTGTCCGTAACGTAATCATACGAGCGGTCTTTGTCTGCACCCACCGGAAAAAAGCCGAGGATGCAAGCCCCGTCGGGGCGCAGGAATACCGTGTGGCGGAATCTTGGATTGAGCTCCCTTCGAAACACATACGGCTCGATCATGCCGGAGATATACAAAGGGAGCCAGCCCTTGATGGCATCTAGCATCTCGCTGCTCTTGCGGTCTACGTTATGGATGATCCTGATCTTTACGCCGCTGTTGATGCAGTTCACCATCAGGGATGCCCACAGAGCAAAATACGCCCGATCCCCGCTCAGCCAGTCCATGGGTTCGTCGGAATAGAGCAGCAGCTCCCCGCCCTCGCGGGCGGCATCGGACAGAAAGCGCACTACGGCGGAGCGCAGCCCATCCGTTCCCACATAGAGAGAGGATGCAGGGACATCCGGCACCTCCGGCGCCGCGGCAGGAAGGCCTGCTCCGGGGATAAAATCATCCAGCGACCGCAAAAGCTGCCGGGCCAGTTCCGCCTTGTCTTCTTCAGGGGAAGCATCATAGAGCCACGCTGAAAGAGAATCCGCGTTCAGAACTTCCGCTTTCTCGCCGCAGAGGCTTGCCAGTGCCGGCACCGATCCGTTTTTCCTCGCGTGCTCCATAAGCACGGCGGAAAGCTTTTCGGAAATACGCTCATTCCCGTGGGGAGAATAAATACCGGAGCGATAGCGGCTGACCAGAGAAGCATCGATGTTCAGCAGGACGGCGAGCTTTCCATTGGAAAGCGACAGCAGAGTCATGACCCTATCCAGCCTTTCTCCGAATATCCGGCGCTGTCGTGCCTGTGCCTGCCTGCTTTTTGGCGTGACTGTGCTGTGAGGCAAAGACACGTTTTCTGTATCATAGAGCCACGCGATCAGTCTGGGAATCAACGTCTCCCGGCTTGTATCTTCCGCACCGCACAGCTCCGCCAGAAGCGGGAGCATGTTTTCATAGTCGGCATATCCGTAAACGCCCTTTGCCAGTGCGGCAACACTGCGGCTGGTGGGCTTCGGCTCCCGGTTTCCGGTTTTGAGCTTGGAAATATTTCCCGACGAGCAGCCTGCGAAACGGGCGATCCGGGTATTGCTGCATTGCAGCAGTGCAAAAAGCGCGGTGACCCTCTCTGACAGCATATGAACCCCTCTTTTGCTTTTGATGAGAACAGCATACCATTTGGACAACTTTTTTGCAATGAAAAAATGTTGTCCAACATTGAATGCCGTACTGCGTCTTGCTATAATACGTATATGTAAGAGTATACCCTTTTCGCTTTATGATCGGTTATGATCGGTATTGACTGCCCTCATTCTTCTTCACGGGATGATTCCGAACCCAGAACTTTCTTTTGTAACCACAACCTTTTAGAAACGAGGTGCTTTTATGAAAAGAAAAACCAGTAGGATTCTTGGCTTGTCGCTGGCCGTGCTCATGGTCGTGAGCCTGCTGCCCATGACGGTGCTTGCGGCGGAGGCGCCCGATGTGCCCGCCGCCGAATACGATCTGTGGGTCGGCGAAACACGCGTAACAAGCGACAACCTGTCCGGTACCGGCTGGAGCTTTACACCGGACAGCAGCACTCTGACCCTGAACAATTATTCCTATAGCGGCGCAGGCATCTATTCCATGAATAACGGCGATACCTATGAATACGGAGCCATTTTCTCCAAACTTGCTTCCCTGACGATCGAGCTGGTCGGAAACAACTCGGTTACACATACGGGCGGAACGTACACGAGCCAGGCTGTCTTTTCGACCGGTGATCTCCTCTTTACGGGTTCCGGTTCCCTGACGGCTACGGCCGGTGTGTCGACGGACGGATGGGCCGGTCACAGCATCGGCATTAGTTCCTACACTGCCGTGACGCTTGACAGCACTTTTACCGGACTCATCACTTCCAATGCCGGCGACAGCTGCAACTATAACGGATATATCGCGAGCGTCGGTCTTGGCGGCGGCAATAAGCTGACGGTCAAGAGCGGTACGCTCGTCGCAAACGGAGGTACGGTCACCGACACTGGCTACGGCAGATCCTATGGCATTTACGCCAACGGTTATGAGCAGACCGGCGGCACCGTTATCTCAAGCGGCGGGACCGTTCCGGACAGCTTCAACAACCTCAGTTACGGTATGTACGCCGGAAACAACGGCAGCATCACCGGTGGCAGCTTTACCTTCGTCGGCGACGATTATGCGGTGCGGAACGGCCTGACGCGCGGCCCCGGTGTGGAAGCGCTCGCCTCCGCAAACAGGAGCGGAGAGGGCGCTACCGCATATTCTGCCGGCAACATCAGCTCCTACCGATACATCTCGAACGGAGCGGTCGTTCCGACGCCTCCTCTGGGCATTGCGTTTACAGTCACACCGCCCAAGGCCGGTGAATCCACCGCGATCATCGGCAGCGGCGTCGAGCTCAGTTCCGACAGCAGCGGCTACATCATCATCGGCGATCAGTACGCCGCCAGTGTCAGCGCTCTTGACAGCTTCAATTATTTTGAGGGTACTTTCAGCAAAACTGACTATTACAGCTACGCGCTGATCGTCCCGACGGGGAGTCCGATCACCGCGATCTCCGAGTCCGATGTGAGCATCAGCGGCGCAAGCTTTGTCAGCGCAGAAGTCAACGAATACGGAGAGGCAAAGGTCTACTTCAAGGTGACGATCGACGAAGACGCCGAAGTCATCGATACCCTCAATATTGAAGTCACACTTCCCGAAGGCGGTCAGGAATACTTCGATCCCGACCCGACAACGGAAGACGTGAATTACACCATCAGCAGTGCCGCGTGGCTCGACAGTGATGACGGAGTTCCTGACGAATTCATTTCCGGGGAAGACTACTCCCTCGATCTGCTCCTCAAGCCCGCAAGAGGTTATGTGTTTGCGGAGTCCGTCAGCGTCAGCTTGAATGGCGCCGATCCGGTTGAAGTGGATGTGGCGGAGACCTTAAGCTTCAATGAAGTCCTGATTCCAATCATGCCGAAGGGCACGACCCTGACGCTGGATATTCGCTGCTCCAACGGCGCGACGGGTACCCTGGAATACATGCGGGCTACGGATAAGGCCTCGACCACGCTGTCTATCACTGAAAATACGGAAATCGCCCTGCCTGTGCCCGCCGGCGTGACGACGCTTTCCATCAAGGCCACTCCGGCAGAGGGCTACTATATCAATCAGGGACAGACCAATGACGGGACCGGGACCTATACGGATAAGGCCGCACTTGCCGCAGCGCTTCTGGATCACGCAGATTTCACCGTCACGACAGACGCGACCATCACGATCGAGTTTGACAACCACGACGGCGTGCCTACACCCCCGCCCTCCGGAGGAGGCAGCGAGGCTGCCATCTATCCCATCGCGGCACCTGCGGCAGAAAACGGCACAGTGACAGTGAGTCCTGCCGCCGCGTCCATCGGAACGACGGTTACGGCGACGCCGAAGCCCGACGAGGGCTATGAAGTGGGTAAAGTCACTGTAACGGACAAAGACGGCAACGAGATTCCCGTCACAGACAACGGGGACGGCACATACAGCTTTACTATGCCGGGCGGCAAGGTCACGGTAAACGTGGCCTTTAAGGAAATCGATCACAGTGCGGTCTGCCCGTCCAAAGCTTTCAAGGATGTGGATCCCGATGTATGGTACCACGAGGCTGTGGACTATGTTGTAGGAAAGGGACTCATGCTTGGTATCGCTGATGATCATTTTGATCCGGGCGGAACGACCACCAGGGCCATGCTCGTTACCATCCTGTATCGACTGGAAGGTAAGCCCACAGCCAGCGGCACAAGCCCATTTGACGATGTTGCGGCAGATCAGTGGTACACCGATGCCGTGATTTGGGCCAGTGAGAACGATATCGTTTCCGGCTATGGCGGCGGCAAATTCGGCCCGATGGATGATATTACCCGTGAGCAGTTCGCGACGATTTTGTTCCGTTACGCGCAGTACAAGGGCTATGACGTTAGCGCAGGTGAAGACACCAATGTGCTTTCCTACAACGACGCCTTTGCTGTCAGCGACTGGGCTATGCCGGCGATCCAGTGGGCCTGCGGCGCCGGTCTCATGCAGGGCGATGACCTTGGAAATCTGTTGCCCGGCAACCGTGCCACACGCGCTCAGGCTGCAGCGTTCATTATGAGGTTTATCGAAAACGTCAACTGATTGCGATAAAGCGTATTGGAGGCAGGACTTCGGTCTTGCCTCCATTCGTATAAAAAGAAAATGACCATACCGAGTATAATTCTCGGTATGGTCATTTTTTTGTCACCCACGTGAAGAATGCCGGTTAATAATATGTTTTCAGCACATTCCTGATCAGCACATTCTAACGCAGGCGTTCTTTTTTGGACGAAAGCGCCGGGACTGCCCGATTGGCAGGGGCAAAACGGCGAAAGATCCGTATAATGATAAATTGAGGATGAGTATGGACTCGCCTTAAAAAAAACGGGAAGAAGGTTTGAAAATGAAAAAAATCATCACTCTGATCCTTGCCGCAGCCCTGGTGCTGAGCCTTGCGGCGTGCGGCGGAAAGTCGGACGGCGGCGCCGCGCCGCAGCAGGCTCCCGCATCGAACGCCGCCGAAAGCAACAGCCCCGCCGCACCTGCCGAAAGCAGCGCCCCCTCCGAGCCGGCCCAGCAGAGCGCCCCGGGCGGACTCGCGCCCGCCGCGGACGGCACGCTGACCGTCGGCAAGGCGGACGTCGCCATCGTGGTCAACGGGACTTCGGTGCCGATGCCCTATCAGCTGAAGGCCCTGGAGGCCGCCGGCGTCCCCGCCGACGCGGACAGAGACGCGATCACGCTGAACGCGGGCGATTTCTTCTCCGCGAATCTGTATCTGGATGCGAACGAGGATTACCTGCTGATCCCGGCGTATTACAACGGCGGGGACGCCGCAGTCGGCATCATGGACGCGGAGGCCGAGGAGATCACCATGTCGACCTACGCGGACGCGCCGGAGGATCAGGGCGTGTCCATCTTCGGCGTGACGTTCGGCATGCCCAGAAGCGAGGTAAAGGCGCTGCTGGGCGAGCCCTCCTACGACGAAGGCAGCTATCTCGAATGGCACGTCGAGGTGCCTGACATCGCCTACGAGGGCACCCTCTCCATGTACTTTACCGCGGACGCGGACGACGCAGGCGTTTCGCAGGTCGATCTCACCGTCTTCGAGAAGTAAGACAAACGGCACAGCGCTCCGCCCCCGCAGACGTGAGCCCCCCTCCCGGGGCTCACGTCTGCGCAGCCCGGGCATTACGGAGGAAAGAGGGTTGAAGGTCATGAACGATCGCTTGCGTCCCGGTTTGCTGGTTCTCACGCTCGCGCTGCTCGTGACGCTTGCCGGGTGCGGCGCCGCTCCCGCGGAAAAAGAAGCCGCTGCGGCACCGCCGGAGGCGCCCGCCGCATCCGCGGATCCCGCGCCCGCGGATGAGACCGTCCGTGTTTCGTCGGCGGGAGCGTTCCTCAACGCCGTCGCTCCTGGCGCAGTCATCGAGCTTGCGCCCGGGGTCTACAACCTGACGGAGTATCTCCGTGGGGCCTCCGAGCACGTTTCGGACTATGTTGCGCGCAGCTTCACCGACGGCTGGCAGGCCGGGAT
>JAEEGL010454774.1_pt1 | contig 12415 bp, 11 predicted proteins | sample 9134231 | NCBI WGS metagenome assembly JAEEGL01 (sample SAMN16246548, study PRJNA631951) | gut metagenome | biome: gut microbiome; feature: rumen; material: fiber-attached | host: Bos | place: Iran: Karaj | collected 2018-10 | reverse complement strand
TTATCTAAATCTCTAAATCCTGTAATAAACTGTTTCTCAAGATTCCAATTATCTTCCATAAAAGATATCATAATTTCGTTTGGCATATTTAATCCTCCTTCATAGAAAAATCATAATATGCCGATACGTCAAATTTTGTCAAAACACATGTATATATAATTTGAAAATTGTATTATACTTATAAAAAAGGAGTCGTTATGAGTGAGGATATGATATTCAGCATAATTGGTGTTATAGTGGTTTCTTTCTTCATTTATCGTTTTTTGATACGAAATCGAAATGAAGAAAAAAATAAACTTTCCGATAGAATGAATCAACTGTTAAAAATGTCTCCTAACGATTTTGCATCAAAAGTTATATCAGTAAAGGTTGCTGAATTTATTTCTCCTGATATCAAAAATATGAGTCTGCCGGAAGACATAAAAAATGAATTTGTCCGTTCGGCTACTAAATATATGTTTGAAATGAGTATTTTGCTTTTATATTATGCTTTTGAAGTCTCAAAAGCACGAAAAAAAACAATAAGCTATGAAAATATATTAAATTTTGCAGTTAAATCTGCTCTATCTAGCATGGGTATGCTCGCATTTGGAATTGAAAAGGATTTCAATGATAAGTATAAAATTATATTAAAAAACCGCTTTGAATTATACAGCAATAAATCAGATTATCAAATTAAAAATATATTTTCTAATATTTGCGTAGAAGAAATAAAAAAAGGCTATTATTATGCTAGTCGTGAAGTTTTAGATAATACGATGAGCGGAATGCCTTTAATGGTAGAACATTTGAATAATCTTTTTGCAGGTAGAGATTTGTATTTGTGTTCTGAATTAATTTTTATGTATATAGATTATAATCGCAACAATTTAGAAAGTTTAGAAGATGATTCTGATACAAAAACGGAACGTATTGAAACTTTAATGTACGATATAGACCGACCTGAACCATCACAATTTTTTGTGGAGACAAGAAAACTTGTCGGGAATTGGCTACAACAAAGAATGGACCAAACAGAGGGAACACGTTGGATAAAAGGATATTTAACATATCCGGCATTTGAACATTTATCATTCTCTTATAAAAATCAAATATTTTGTGTCGTTGTTGAAATCTTGGATGATAAAACAAAAAAATCATATTTGCCTGAAAAAACAAAAGATTTATTAATTAAAGAATGTAATCATAATAACTTAATTCCATGCCTGTATAAAGTACTTGTAGATAATCCTGAAAATCCTGCATATAATACTTTAAGACCATATAGCGATGGATGGAATTTATATAATGCAAAAAATGGTGAACCTGTTATTCCTGAAAGACTTGGAAATAATGATTTAGTAAAAATGTCAGAATGGGAACTTAATGATTTTGCTATTCAAGTTGTAAGAAATTATATTACTGATAATTTAAAGTTAAAAGTTGTGTCTTATCAGAATATTGTCGGAATAGATCCTCAACTTTGGTTTGAAGATGATAATAGAAAAAGACATTATGTAATTGTACGTTATACGATGTATCCTAATAAAAATGCTGACTTACCTAATAATCTTGCAGGCATTCAAAATAAATGCAAAGGTTTTGATGGATTCTTCGCAAGTGTTGCATTTTGTTCTAAAGGCGAAAATCCTTCTATTTTGTATCGAGGTCAGGAAAGTTTTATTTCATTTGAAGGCTTGAAAAAACTTGAACCTATTGCGAATTTATCATCATTACCTTTTGAAGAATTTGCATTGGACATATCTGCAAAAGTAGCAAATACATTGTATAACTTTGATTTAAGCGACTTAACTGAAGATGAACGTTTATACTATTTATTTATATATTCAACTGAGTTACTAATTGGGATTTATTCAAATGTAATTGTAAGAAAAAACACAAGTGTCAATGAAAACGAACTATTCCCGTTATTTATGGCTTATCTTGAAAAAATAACACCACCAAACCATAGAGGCTTAGTCGATTGGACACACGTTGTAATGAGTAGAAGTAAGATTTATCGTCAAATGATGCATTATAATAAAACTGATTACAGCACAACATTTACAAAACTATGTCAGCATGAAATTGAAAATGGTACATTTTATACATATGAATCTGTTGATAATATTCCAACAACATCTTATAAAGATAAACTAAATATGTTCTATACAGAAATTGAAAAAACAAATATAATAAAAGACATAACTAAAATTATTGAGAATAGTTTATAAAAGGATAAGGAATGAAAAAGGGATTATTATATATATTTGTGGCTTTATGCCTATCTATTGCAGTACCTAACAACATATATGCAGAAACTTCTCAACCTATAACGGACGAACAAAACAAACAGATTCAAGCTGCATCAGCATATATTGAAAAACTAATGGAAGCAAGACAATATTCAATGGCATGTGCTTTAGCCTATGAATTAACTCGCAGATTTCCCAATGAACCGATTGGTTATTATTTATTAGGTACAGCTCGGATGGATTCAGGTTATTATGAAGCTGCTATAAAAGCTTATGATGACTGCGTTAAAGTTGATAGTAAATATTATAACGGATATATCTATCGTGGGTTGGCAAAATATCAATTGGCACGATATAAAGAAGCTGTAAAAGATTATAATATTGCAATAAAAATGGATATTCCACAAAGTGATAAAATTATCGCTTATGCAAATACAGGTATTGCAAAATATTGTGATTGTGATTTTAAAGGTGCAATCGCAGAATATAATAAAGCAATAGAACTTAATCCCCAATCAAAAACCATAGATTCTATTTATTACAATAGAGGAAAATGTTATTACGAATTAGGTGATGAACTAAATGCAACTGACGATTACAAAAAAGCAACCGAATTAAACCCTAATGCAAAATATCAAACATATGTAAAAAATAAAGAAAAAGAAGTACGTCAAGAAAGAGTCCGAAGCTCAAAACTTACACTTGACCAAATGAGAGAGGTTAACAAATTCGGGGATGAGATTGAATCCGAAATTGTAAAAAGAAAATATAAAAAAGCTGCATCAATTGCTGAAAAATTTATAGAAAAATATCCAAATGAACCTGATGCAATTTTTGCAGTTGCAAAAACAAGTTATTATCTCGGTGATTCAAAAAAAGCTATTGAATATTATACGAAATGTTACGAAACTGACAAATCATACTATCCGGCAATTATCAATCGTGGTGTTGTAAAATATCAAAATAAAGATTATAAAGGAGCAATTAAAGATTATACTCTTGCAATTAAGATTACAAAATATGAAAACAGCACACTTGCACAAGCATATGGGAATCGTGGTGTAGCAAAATATTTTGCAGGACAATTAAAAAGTGCTTTGAAAGATTTTAATAAAGTATTTGAAATAGATCCGAATCTTCCTAATATCGACCAAATATACTTTAATAGAGGTCTTTGCAGGTATGATTTAGGTGACAAAGCCGGTGCTGATGAAGATTATAATAAAGCTCGTAAACTAAATCCTAAAAGAAAATATATTTATTATGATAAAAGAGGTTAACCGATGAAAAAATTTATACTTGCAATTTTGTTATTATTAATTATTTCTCCGGCATTTGCTGAACACATATCTTCAGATGGGCGAGGTGGTTTTTATACTGATAAAGGACATGTTTCTTCAGACGGCAGAGGTGGTTACTATATGGAAGATGGAGAACATGTTTCATCAGATGGGCGAGGTGGTTTTTATACAAATAAAGGTCATATATCTTCGGATGGTAGAGGTGGCTTCTATATGGAAGATGGCGGACATGTGTCATCTGATGGTCGGGGAGGGTATTATATGCCTGATGGAAACCATATGTCTTCAGATGGCAGAGGTGGTTTTTATAAATAAAGTTGTTGTATAATAGGAGCTATGTTGATTAGAGATAAATTGAAATTTGTTATAGAGAATCATCACGTTGAAAAATTTATTATGATTTTAATCATATTGAATTTGATGACCTATGTACTTGATACAATGCAGTCTTTTCATTCAATATTTGGAAATTGGGTGCAAAGATTTGAAATTTTATCAATAATGATATTTACAGTTGAATATATTTGCAGGGTTATAACATTAGACAAATTCAAAGATATTTTTAAACCTATGATGCTAATTGATTTGTTTGCAATATTGCCATATTATTTAGCATTTTGTTCTATTAATACAATTTTCTTAAGAATCTTTCGTTTATCACGTTTAGTAAGATTATTAAAACTTGGCAGATATTCAAATGCACTTGAAAATATAGTAAAAGCCTTTAAAGATAAAAAAGAAGAATTGATTATAACTTGCAGTATCTTTTTTACAGCAATTCTTGTCGCATCAATATTAATGTATATTGCAGAGAATCCTGTTCAACCTGAAGTATTTAGTTCAATACCAAAATGTTTTTATTTTAGTATTATTACATTCACAAGTGTAGGCTATGGTGATATAAGTCCGATTTCTGATTTTGGTAAAGCAGTTGCATCTGTTACTGCCATTTTAGGTGTTGGCTTACATGGTCTTTTTATAGGTATATTTAGTGTTGCTTTAATGAATGCTTTTACAATGAAAGATGATAAGGAATAGTGCATGGGATTCAGGTTTAGAAAATCAATTAATTTAGGTGGTGGTTTCCGTATAAACTTAAGCAAAAGTGGTATTGGTTATAGTTTCGGAACTAAAGGTATGAGATGGACTAAATTATGCAATGGCAGAAATCGTTCAACATATTCCATACCGGGAACAGGACTTGCTTATATTTCTGAATCAAGTGGTAAAAAACAGTCCTCATCAAAACAAGAAGTGCAAGATATTTCTGAAGAAAACTATAATTTGGAATACGAAGCAAATGCTGAATTAGAAGATACTCAAGCAAACTATGACGATTTTCTTAAAGAAATTACAAATGTAAAAAATCTCCATGCAATATGGAATTTTGCAATGTTTGCGGCTTGCATTGGAACAATTATTGCACCTCCTGTTATATTCTTGCCTATTATTTTATTAATTGGAAAATTGTGCTGTAAAAAATATTTTGTCGTTGAATTAAACTATAATCTTGATAATGATTTTGAAGATTATTTTTCTTGCTTAAATCTATTCTTGTCTGAATTAGCCGGCAATAGCAGATTATGGGGAATATTAAAAAGTTACCATGAGGAAAATACAAAATATTCAAGCGGTGCATCTTCTACTTTTGCGAGAACATTGTTAAAACTAAAAAAACAAAATGCAAAATATTTGAAAGCAAATGTGGAATATTTTTGTTTAGAATATATGAAAAATAAATTTTACTTTTTACCTGATAGATTGCTTATTGATAGTGGCTTAAAAGTAAATAGTTTAAGATATTCTGAACTTCAATGCACATTTGATACAATTAACTATGTTGAAGAAGATTGGGTTGCAGGTGATACAGAAGTCATAGAAAAAACTTGGAAATATACTAATAAAGATGGTTCGCCGGATAAAAGATTTAAAGATAATTTTCAAATCCCTATCTGTAAATATGGAACTATGCAAATGCAGTCAGGCAATGGCTTAGATATGTTATTTTTCTATTCAAACTGTACAAAAATGCCAATGCTTAAAGAATTATACGACAGTTTAGTTGTAAAAAGGTTAAATTTTACTTTTGAATTATAAAAGGAGTATTTTATGAGTGATGAAGAAAGAATGCAGGAAGAACACCAAGAGGAAGAATTTGAGGGATTAATTGATATAATCCCCAAAATGTTTAAGGGTGAATATAAACCGAATCATCAAAAGGATGACAGTAACTATTGTGGTGTTAAAGGTCTCATATTAGGACTAGGTGACGGAATGGTTAATGCTGCTGCTATTTTATCATTAATAGCATTAGTAATTGTGTCTTTAAGAACAATGTTTACTGTTGATTTTTTGCAGGGAATCGGTGTTTTATTAGTTGGTTTAGTCATATTAACTATATTATTTTACACTATTTATTGTATTATTGATGCCCGTTATAATTTGAAACGTGTGGCAGATAATACATCAAAATTAATTGAACTAAAGAAACAAGAACTTGATAAATAAAATAAGGATTTCGTATGGTTGGGAATTGGCTTTTTAAAATAGCATGTATATTAGGTATTTTCTTTTCTTCTATATGCTTGATTATGAGTATAGTTGAAGACTATCCGATAATATGCACATTTTTGTATTTTATAGTTTTATGTTTATGGATTCCAAAGTTTAATATTTCCATAATAAATAAAATTTTTAAAGAACATCAATTTTTATATTTTATAATTGCATTTATTGTATCTTTCTCACTTATGGCATTGTCTACGAATATGGGTGAAAAGAGTAAAGATTATTCAAGTGAAACGACAGAACAACAAACAAAAATTTCTCAAGATGATTTGCTTTGGTTTGCAAAATCCCAATGTGAAAAAGAAGTAAAAGCTAGAGTTGCTTACCCACCATCTGCAAAAATTAGTTTCCGAGAGGATAATTATATAAAAGATAATAGTTATACATTATATGGTACTGTAGATAGTCAGAATAAATATGGAGCTATGGAAAGAAAAAACTTTGGCTGCGAAATCATTATAGACAGAGAAAATGATAAATTTTGGATTAAGGATTTAATTATAGAATAGTAGAATATTTTTTATAAAAATAACAAGAAAGGATTTATATGAGCGAAGCTAGAATTACAATTAAAAATAAATTCGGTAGTATAGAGGTATTTGAGAACAATCTTTTAATTAATAAAAGTTTCATGAAACAAGAGATTGAATTAAATAACATCAAGGCAATTCATTTTCAAAAAGCTAACATGATGGGTGGTTATATAAGATTTGTAGTCGATGAAAATGTTAAATTTGACAAATATGGAGATAAAAACACTTTATTATATAGTAAAGAAAATGAAGACGAAGCAGATAGATTTACAAGTGAAGTTGCAAATTTATTAGGTAAAGAAAAAATTGTAATTGAAGCACCTCAAAATGATTTTAAAATAATTGGAACTATTTTCGGTTGGTTTATATCAATCGTATTAACAGTAATGGGTATTGCTTTAATGTCAGAAGAACTTGGAATGGGAATCTTTTTCTTATTAATAGGTGTATCCTTAATCCCTCCTGTAAAAAAGGTTCTTAATTCAAAAATTAATGCATTGCTTGAAAAAAAATGTAGCAAATCTTGGCAAATCAAATTAGGAACAGGAGCTATTAAATTTTGTGTATTCTTTGTTCTTTTTGTGATTCTTGCGGCATGTATTCCATCAACAACGAGTAATACTGCAAATAATGCACCGAACCATAAAGTAACAAAAAGCCAATATAGAAATAATAAAAATACGAAAATGATTGCTGAAGAACTTGGTTTAACCAAAGACCAAGCAGCAAAAATATATGAAACTCTTGTAAGTTGTGGTGTAGGTAACCTTTCCTCCTTTAAACTTTTTGTGGATAATCAAGGCGAAGCAAATTCATACGCTGTACAAGCCTATGGTATCCCTGAAAAGATTCTTGTATATGTTGATAAAGATGGCAATGTACCTGATATATATTATGATATGAAACCAATATTAGAAAATGGCAAAAGAGTTGCAAAAATACAAGATTATGTCCTAACATCTGATGAATGGTTAGATTTAAGAGTACAAGCTCAAGTTTATATAGAAAGATTCCTTATAGCACCAAAAACAGCTAAATTCCATAATTTTAAATATACAATTAATGAAAATAAAATAGTTACAGTTGCAGGTACTGTAGAGGCAAAAAATGCGTTTGGTGTACCATTTGAACATCCATTTCTTTTACAGTATAAAAAGGCTGATAATGGATTTGATTTGACGAATGGTATATTAGGTAATGAAACTATAAAATAAATTTATTTTTATAGCGTTTTAATTTATAATGAACGTGTGAAACGTATTTTAACTGCATTACTTATAACTTTCGTGTTTGTATGCTCGGCACAGGCTCAGAGCAGCCATAAGGTGCTAAAAATTATTGATTCAAACTCTTTTTATATCGATTTGAATGATAACAAACAAGCCGATAGCAATGAGTTAATGCATATAAAAGGCATTACAACTTTTGCCGATTATCCATCTGATGAAAGTAAGTTACAAGCGAAGTCGTTTAATTTAACAGAGAAGCAAATTTTAGGTCTTGGGTATTTATCACGATGGTTTACAAGAAGAGAACTGCAATACAATTCTGTTACAGTAACATTTGATGATTCAGGGGATTTGGTTTCAATATCATATTTTAAAAATGGTCAATATAAAAAATATGAACAAGCTATTTTACAAGAGGGACTTGCGACATCAGATAATCATAACCTGAAAAACTACTTTAACGAAGCAGCTTTTAAAAATAATATTGAATATGTAAACAAATTCAATCTTGTATTTGTTAATAAACGTACCGGCATGATTTATCCTCTTGAAAAAAGAGAAAAAGATAGTAAAAATATTGAATTAATTGATGAAAACTTCTTTAAGCAATTTTTTGCACCGGCAAATTTGTATGCTGATAAAAATACAAAATATGTCTCTCATATAGTTAAGTCAAAAGACGGAGAGATTAGTCTCTATTTTACGGATCCAACGGTTTTTCAAAGACCACAAAGAGGATGCCAAAATGATAACTGCAAAGTTTTGGTTGATATGATTAATAACTCTCAAACATACATAAAATTTGCAATATATGGTTTTTCAGGTCAGCCGGAAGTCCTTGAAGCACTAAAAAAGGCAGAAAAACGTGGAGTAAAAGTGTATGGAATTGTTGATATGGATATAAAAGGTTATAATGTATATCCTGAAACTCAAACTCTGCTCGCAAGCATTAAGAATATCCACACCGATTATGAAAATGACTTAAAAGCAAATGAAAAAAGAATTCAAAAAGTTAAACAGTTGCAGTTAGAGGATCCTACAAAAGACTTTGATATACGTTCCGCAATTATGCACAATAAGTTTTTTATAGTTGATGGCAAATATTTATGGACTGGTTCAACAAACGTAACGGAAAATTGCTTAAGTTATAATTCAAATGTAAGTGTTGTAATGAACGCACCTCAAATTGCTGAAATATACGAAAATGAATTTAATCAGATGTATTTTGATGGGAACTATCATAAATCTAAACAGGAAAATACATTACAAAAAAACAATATAAAGATAAATAAAGACACAACTGTTTCCGTTTATTTCTCGCCTCAAGATAAGGCAATTACAAATGCAATAATTCCTTTGATAAATAAAACAGAGCATTATATTTACACACCAATCTTTTATTTAACTCACAAAGGTGTAATTCAAAGCCTTTTAAATGCTAAACAAAGAGGTGTTGAGGTTAAAGTAATTATTGATGCAAATTCTGCCTCAAACAATTATTCAAAACACCACATGCTGCGAGAGAACGGCATTGAGGTTAAGACTGAAAATTGGGGAGGCAAAATGCACATGAAGTCATTAGTTGCCGATGATAAATATTTAGTCATAGCTTCAATGAATTGGACTAATTCAGCAGAAAATACCAATGATGAAAATACTATCGTCATTGAAAATAAAGAATTAGCCTTGCAGTTTAAAAATGAGTTTTTAAGACTGTGGAAGTCTATTCCTGATAAATGGTTACGCAACGATCCGAAAGCAGAATCATTTGACTCTGTCAATTCTTGCTTTGACGGAGTCGATAATAACCATAATGGTGTTTATGACTTTGATGAGTATGCTTGCGGTTCTGTTATGTATGACAAAATAAACAGCTATTATCAGAATCGCAGTCACTAAATATGTCGATTAACTTCTTGTCTGTCTCCTTTACTTTTGAAAGTTTTTCTTGATGTCGTTGTTTTATTTTTGCGACAGTTTCAGGCTTTTTTAATTCCTCAAGTGACATATCCTGACACCAAGTAAAATTCTTGCCGGCATTCTTTTCATATTGCAATGCTTTTTCAAATAATTCAGGGTGTCTTTCTAAAAGTCCAACCCATTCCATCTTCCTTTGGAAGAAACAGAAATAACAGCCGGAACGTGACCTCCAATCATAATATTTAGGATATCCAATGCCTGTGCTATCAAGTAAATTATAGACATCTTTTTGGCAAAAACCCTCTTCTGCAAGCAAATATCTTGTTTTTAGAGTTCCGTCTTCTGTTTCAAGATTTTTACTCTGATAATTTTCGATTCTTTCAGGCTCGTCTGCTCTTATACCAATATATAGATTTATTTTTGAATAACCCTCTTTTATTTTATTATTCATATATTTTCTAAATGTTTCGGTTTTCATGTGCATAGTACACCACCTGAAACGTATTGATGGCAAGAATTTATACATTGAATATAAATAGTCGAAACTTTTGTATGGTTTCATTCTTTTAATTGGTTTTTCAAGAAAAACCTCTAATTTATTTAAGTAATCGTAGGTTTCCTCTAATTCACATTCCGTATCAAAGAAAACATACTCGATTTGTTCGTGTATTTCAGGATATTTTTCTTTAATTAATAAAGCCAAAGCGGTACTGTCCTTACCACCTGACAAACTTAAAATATGACATTCTTTATTTTCCATAATAACCTCCTAATAATTAACAACTCTGCGGAGTAATTGATTCTGTTCCGGCTTTGATAACTGCAAAAAACTGTTTAAAAGGGAATGAACCCTCTCTGAAGAATCTGCTCTGCCAACTGTAGATTCAAGAACCGCAAACTTCAAAGCTAATTCTTTTATTCTTACTTTGTAATTGGCAACATCTTCATCTGTCCAATCTTTCGGAACTCTTGTTTTATTTGTGAATGTTGCTATACGTTCTATCCAAAATTTATCCGGCACATTATCATTTGTTATGTTTGAAAATAAAACCTTTAATTCACTATCCCCTATAAATTCTTCAACGGCTTTAAATCTGCGTGAAAGTTCTTCTCTTTTTTCTGAATGAAAAGCATTTAAGGTAAATTTATTAATGTCTTTTATCATATTTTCAGTAGCTTCGCTTAATTCTCTTAAGGCAGATTCAAAGTTTGAAACAAATTCTTTGTCACAGTCTTTTATTTGTTTGCCTTGCATTATTCTTGGAATATCAATCGATAAGAGATTTATGGGATCCTTTGCATTCATTACAGAATTCCGTAATTTAGTTGCTCTTGCTGACAGTTGTTCTGTGTGCAGGACATATTTATCAAGGCTGCGAATAAAACTGATTAATCCTTTTGTAATATCTAAAATATTATTTGATACTTTAGGCAATAAGAAACATGAAATATCTTCCAAGGCAGATGATTCTGCAATTGTGGTTTTTTTTAGCTCAAAATTATCAGGATAGAATACCATTTTATCAAATAGCAAATGATCCAATTTTAATTGAAATTGATTTTTTTCATAAATGGCAAAATTGCCTTTATTTTTAGCCAAAACATTTAGAATCAATACAGTTACAATAGATTTTGTAAGTCCGTAATCTATGAATTTTTTATATATATTTCCCATATTGATTTTATCTGTTTGTGTTAGTGATTTCTCAATATCTTCAGTTATTTGATTAAAAGCAGAAGTTTCTGAAAGCAGCTCCTCCTGAATAAAATCCTCCATTGAATTTTGTTTAAGTTCTTCTCCATCAAGCAAATGTCTTGCGAGATTACGCACAGCCTTTGTGACTGTTGCAGGCATTTTTTCAAGTTTCATATACTCAAGATTTAATTCAGGCCGCTTCGGAAATTCCTGACTACACCACGATTCAATTGGATGTGTTTCCAAATATTTTATTCCGGGATCCGTCAAAAAATATTCCTGTTTCTGCTGTGTAATTAAATTATTTGCAGTTGCAAACTTCTTTAAATCTTTAATTTGTGTGTTGGTTAAACCTAAAATAAAACCGATGCGTGGCTCTTTGAAGAGCTTGGGATTATCCTTAACCCCATTCAATAATTTGTTAAGAAAAAGCATTAAAAGTCCTTTCTGTGGCAAATTGCCACAACTTTATTGCCGTTAATAGTGCAGACAAACACTATCAGCGTATGCGGACACAAAAATCCCCTATACCTACCTCCGGCAATCCCTATTTAAACGTGTCTGATTGGAACAATCGCACGACCACGATTGAGGTAAATTAAACTATTCTTTGATATTTATGATAGATATTATTAAAAAATAACATTAGAGAAAAAATAAAAATATTCAATTGTCGGTGTGATATAAAATCACAATTTTAATATACACTATAATTTGAATAAAGAATTAAATGTTAATTATTTTTTAATTATTAAGAATTTAAACTTCGTAAGTTGTGCCAAAATTGAAAAAGCCGTTTTCTTTTGAATAACCTATTTTTATATCTAAATCCGGCATTGCGTTCCAACCCTTTTCGGCTACTTTGTCTAGCAAATCTTTTACATAGTTAAAAGCAGCACCTTTAAAATCTACACCAACTGAAGTTGCTTTATCA
>JAEEGL016380368.1_pt1 | contig 12416 bp, 11 predicted proteins | sample 9134231 | NCBI WGS metagenome assembly JAEEGL01 (sample SAMN16246548, study PRJNA631951) | gut metagenome | biome: gut microbiome; feature: rumen; material: fiber-attached | host: Bos | place: Iran: Karaj | collected 2018-10 | reverse complement strand
CTGATAGCTGATAGCTGATAGCTGATAGCTGATAGCTGATAGCTGATAGCTGATAGCTGATTATAAAGCCAAAAATTTTCCAGTTGTTGTGTCAACAGTTCTAGTAACAATTATTATCTTTTGTTGTTGCTTTTTATTGTGCCCCTACAGGGCACGTTTTGGTGGGGACATCGTATACGGGGGTGACCTGCGTTTTGCGTCTACGACGCAAAAACTTGTTCACCGCCCGCCTAGCCTCGGTCGCCTTACGGCTCTCTTTAACAAGCCCCTTCGGGGCTGATTGACGAGTTTTGAGTGCCCAAGGTTAATGTCAATTGAAGATCTTAAGGTGTATTGTCCCGAAGGGACATATCAAGTGAGCCGAAGGCGAACGTTACTAGGATGGGGTGGCCGCAGGGAACCCCATTGTGGACATCCTCCTTCCACCGCACCCCGGAGGGGTGCAATAAAATGTATAATAATGTTACATTCACACTCGTATCATTTTTGGATGGAGATCCCAAATGTTGGCGAAGAGAATAATACCGTGTCTTGATGTTCGTGATGGCGTTGTTGTGAAGGGCGTTCAGTTTAAGAATCACGAGGTTATGGGTGAGATAACAGAGCTTGCAAAACGATACTCTGATGAGGGTGCTGATGAGCTTGTTTTTTATGACATTACTGCCTCAAGTGATAGTCGTATTGTAGATAAGAGTTGGGTTAGAAGGGTTGCAGAGGTTATTAACATTCCGTTCTGTGTAGCAGGAGGGATTAAAACTGTGGAGGACGCTAGAAGGATCCTCGAGTACGGTGCTGACAAGGTTTCGATTAATTCCCCTGCCCTAAACAATCCTGAGCTTATAACAGAGCTTGCGGACAGCTTTGGTGTGCAGTGTGTTGTTGTTGGGATTGATTCATATTATGACGATGCAACCAATTGCTACTATGTAAAACAGTACACTGGTCGGGAATCCACAACTCAAACCACCAACTGGAAAACGGAGGATTGGGTAAAAGAGGTACAAAAACGCGGTGCAGGTGAGATCGTCTTAAACATGATGAATCAAGACGGTATGCGAAAAGGTTACGACCTGAAACAATTAAAACTTGTCCGCGACATCTGTCATGTTCCTCTTATCGCCTCTGGCGGTGCTGGCGAAATGGTACACTTTCGTGATGCTTTCCTTGAAACAGATGTTGATGGTGCTCTTGCAGCATCAGTTTTTCATAAGGGAATAATCAATATCCAAGAATTGAAAAACTATCTTCGCAAAGAAGGTGTTGCGGTAAGAAGTTAACCTATCCTTCTGCCACTTCATCAAAAATCTTCAACCATTTACTCTTTTCTGGCAAATTCTGGACACTCATTGTTTACCTAATAGTTCGAAATTATTAGAATATTTTGATTTGAAAGATAACCTTTATTGAGGGGGTTCTATAATAAGAATGGAAATTCATTCTTTACTTTTTAAGGCCTAATCTTTATATTCGCCTTCCCGTTTTGGAGAGATAAAAGCGCCTTATATGGCCAGCCTCTAAAATATGTGGCTAGAATGTCTTATACAATTCATCATAAAAGCAAATGTTTGCTTTACATTTAAGCTACTGTTTTAATTAGCGAAAAGAAGAATCAGGTATCCTTATGATTCAGCAATCCTCACAATTTAATACAACATCGCTGAATGCATTGTTTTATAAGCAGTCCCTCTTGGACGCGCAGAATGATTATATCCGTTCACTTCAAGACAAAGATTTTCCCCGTTTTAATGCTGTGGTACTGACTGCATCAAATGAACACCAGGCTAAGATGTTCAATATGCAGCTACAAGCTAGGAAGCTCCCACCCTATACAGATTTTATTGTTATACCAGATAAAAATGGTGAAAGGGTCGGTTCTGGTGGGGCAACATTATCTGCTATCAAGTATCTTAAAGAAAAATACGGATCATTTGATGGTAAAAAATTCGCTGTTATACATAGCGGTGGAGATAGCAAAAGGACACCAAACTATTCTGCAGTAGGCAAACTCTTCAGCCCCGTTCCAAGACTTTTACCGAATGGTTCCCCCTCTACCCTCTTTGATGAACTTATAATTATTCTCGCCTCCATTCCAGAAAGAATAAAAGATGGCATGTTGTTACTCGCTGGAGATGTAATGTTAATGTTTAATCCATTACAGATTGACCTTCCCAGACACGGAGCAACTGCCATCTCATTTAAAGAGAACGCAGAAATCGGGAAAAACCACGGAGTTTTTCTTGCTGACAGTAATGGCAATGTAAAAAAATTTCTTCATAAGCAAACCATTGAAACGCTCTCAAAGTTTGGTGCAATAAACGAGTCTGGTAATGTATCAATTGATACAGGTGCTATAATTTTTGCTCCAGATATTCTTGAAGATTTATACTCATTTGTTGCCACTCACGATAGTGAAGCTAAATTTATTAATTCTAAAATTAGACTATCACTCTACGGTGATTTCCTTTATCCGCTTGCTTCTGATTCAACTTTAGATTCATTTTACCGTGAAGCAACTGATGGGAAATTCTGTGATGAGCTAAAAGATGTAAGAACAGCTATCTGGAATACTATTTCTAAATACAAGCTAAAACTCCTCAACCTTACCCCAGCAAAGTTCATTCATTTCGGTACGACGAAAGAGATAATGAATTTAATGGGTGGTGGATGGAAGGAATATAGACATATCGGATGGGGTAATAACATAAACTCTTCTTTACCAAAAAATGTTTCTGGTTTTTGCAGCATAGCAACGAACTCTGCCTCTATTGGGAGCAACTGTTTTTTTGAATATTCTTATATCCACTCCAGTGCAAAAATCGGTAATAACTGTCTACTCTCGTATGTTGAATTGTACGACGAAACAATTCCAGACGATGTTGTACTTCACACCTTAAAACAGAGAAACGGTAAGTTTGTTTGTAGAATATATGGAGTTAACGACAACCCAAAGGAAGATTTACTATTTGGCAAGAAACTTACTGAAACAATATTTAAGATATCAGATCAGCTCTGGAACGCTACGCTTTATCCTGAGTGCGATACGGCTAGAGATGCTGTTTCTGCTGCGCTAAATGTCTATGCATTAGGAAACGGAAGCGGTGATTATGAAAAATGGGCAAGCTCAAACAAAAAATCACTTTCCTCAGGGTTTAGCGATGCCGATCCTATAGCGATAATTGACTGGCAAAGAAAGGTAAACGACCTCATCAAGATGGAAAGGGTTCTAAAACTGATTGATGAACAAAAACCTATTAATAACGCAAGTAATATTTTAAAGACGAATTCGCTTAGCTCCGTTCAGTTAGAATGGCTTAAAAGAAAACTCAACTCTCTCGATATAAGTTCGGGAAAAGGCTTTTTTACCGCTATAAGACTGTATTGGTATATAGGCTCAATACTAAATGATAACGACTATAAAGCCAAGGCTTTTAAACTCATATCCGATGCGGTCATCAGTTCTGACACAAACTGCAAGCGCTTCGATAAATCATTAACCATCAAGAAAAACAAAGTTGAAGTTAATCTTCCATTAAGAGTTAATTGGGGCGGAGGGTGGACTGACACACCACCGTACTGCCTTGAAAACGGTGGCAAGGTATTAAATGCCGCAATTTTACTTAACGGCAAACTTCCAGTTAAGGTAACGATAACAAGAATTCCTGAAAAGAAAATTGTTCTTGATTCAAAAGATACAGATGCCTGTGATAGATTCGATTCTCTTGATACTCTTCAGAATATTGGAGATCCATCTGATCCATTTTTGCTGCACAAAGCGTGTTTTATTGCCTGCGGTGTTATACCAGAACAAGGAGGAGAACTTGAACAGATTCTTGACAGGCTCGGAGGTGGATTTGAAATGTGCAGTGAGGTTGCAGGTGTTCCGAAAGGTAGCGGACTAGGTACATCGTCTATACTTGCAGCAGCTTGTGTAAAATCAATTTCTGAGTTTTTGGGGCTTGAATACACTGACGACGAACTGATTAGACGCGTTCTTTCAGTGGAGCAGATTATGACAACTGGCGGAGGCTGGCAGGATCAGGCGGGTGGTCTTTTTAAAGGGATAAAGCTTATTTCATCAGAGAAAGGCATAAACCTAAAACTTGAAGAGAAAAACATTACCCTTCCTGACTGCGCAAAAATTGAATTAAGCGAGAGATTTTGCCTTATTTATACCGGTCAATGCCGACTTGCCAAAAATCTTCTGCGTGACGTTGTCGGCAGATATATCGGTAATATTCCAGAAAGTATTAAAGCGCACGCCAGGATCAAACAGCTTGCAGAGCAAATGGCTAACGCTCTGACTTTGGGTGATATTAACTGCTTTGCTCAGCTTATGAACGAGCATTGGGAGTGTAGTAAACAGATCGACTCTGGAACAACTAACACAGTTATTGAACAAATTTTCCTGTCACTTGATGAACTTATTGACGGTAGATTTATCTGTGGTGCTGGCGGAGGTGGATTCCTTCAGGTTATACTCAAAAAGGGTGTAACAAAAGACGACGTTAATAACCGTCTAAAATCTATTTTCCGAAATTTCCCAGTCAGAGTATGGGACTGTGAAATAATGTATTGAAAGTTTTTTTATGACAAAAATATCCGTTATTACAGTTTGCTACAACAGTGCTAAAACCATTGAAGATACGATAAAAAGCGTTATAAACCAAGGATATCCCGAATTGGAATACATAATTATTGATGGTGGCTCAACCGACGGAACAAACGACATTATAAACAAATATCGCGATAAAATCGCCTATTATGTATCAGAACCTGATAATGGCATAAGCGATGCGTTCAATAAGGGAATTAATGCAGCAACTGGTGATATCATCGGTATTATCAATTCCGATGATATGTACTACAAGAATGCACTTTTTGAAGTTGCTACATTTTTTAGCGAGCATCCAGATACTGATGTTACATTCGGCAATTTTTTGAGATTCTGTGATGGCGATAGAAAGGGAGCATTAAAAACCCCAAATCAGAATTTATCTTGCTTGAAATATGCATTTGAGCTGTTTCATCCAACTGTGTTTGTAAAAAAAACAGCTTATCTTAAATATGGAACATTCAACCCTGATTACAAGCTGACAATGGATTTTGAGCTGCTTTCAAAAATGTATTTAAATGGCGCAACATTCAGATACATTGATAAAATTATTTCTAGTTTCAGACACGGTGGGATAAGTGAGATCGATGAAAAGAATGTAAAAAGAGAACTTAAAACAGTCGCAGTAAGAAATGGAACAAAAAAATTTTTTGTCGATCTATATCTATTAAAAGTTTTCACCATCAAGCGTATAATTGATTTAACAAAAATTTTTAGAGTTTATAATTTCATCCGTAAAAAAATTTTGCATACACAGTTTTATGATGTTTATTGGTGGGAATAGGTTTTTTCATGTGACTACCTAGTTTACTGAATATTCCCCCTCAATAATAACGTCCAGATATCAACAGAAAAACAAAATCTTTTGCCTCGCGTTTTTTTCTACACAACTAGGCAACTTCAAGCTCTAATGTTAAGCAGACACGGGAAAAATCCATCGTGACGCATCTGACATTAAAGGTTAGAATGAAAAAGAATTTCGTTATAAGGAAGAAATATGGATAACCAATACACTTTTAACAAAGATACTTTAGATTGGAACAAAGTTAACGGCATGATGCCTGTTATTGTACAACACCACAAAACAGGTAAGGTTTTGATGTTTGCTTATATGACAAAAGAAGCTCTTGATAAAACAATTGATACAGGGCTTGCAACATTCTTTAGTAGAACCAAGAACCGTCTTTGGACGAAGGGTGAAGAGTCAAAAAACTACCTTTTTGTAAAAGCACTAAGTACTGATTGTGATAATGATACGATCCTACTTTCTGCTGAACCTGCAGGTCCAACTTGTCACACTGGCACAGAGAGTTGTTTTAATGAAGGTGCCGATCTCCCCTACGAATTCCTAGCAAAGCTTGAGATGTTAATTGAATCAAGGAAAGATGCTTCACCTGAAAGCAGCTACACCGCAAAACTTTTTTCAAATGGAGTTCCCCGTATCGCCAAAAAGCTCGGTGAAGAAGCTGTAGAAACAGCGCTTGCAGCAGTCACAGCAGATGATGCAGAACTCTTGGAAGAAGCATCAGATCTACTCTATCACTTAACTGTATTGCTTAGTGCAAAGGAGCTTTCACTTATTGATGTGATAAACTGCTTGCAAAAACGACATAGTAATTTTGATCAATACAAAATCGCCCACGCTAATAAAAAGAAGTTATCAGATTGATCATCAACATTGACAAGTTGAGAACATTCGTTCATATGCCGATCACCGCCATATAGTAAAACTATATTTTATATACCAAAACAAAAGCTGCTTTTTGTGTAAAAAATGTACTGATTTTAGTACTTTTTATCCTAAATATTTGTTTTAACGCATTTTTTGTATTGACTGATACTACTTTAAGCGACTAAAAGTTACTCCGTGAGAAAACATGCGGTTTTTTCACATACTTAAGCCTTTATTTTTGTGGTCGTTTCACGAATAGTTTGCGACCGCCAGTTTTCTAGGTGTACTAAATATGAGTAGCTCTGCAGTAAATCGGTTCTCCCCGGAAAGAGATGAAGACCTTGACGCGTCGTCCCCTGTTAAACCGGAACGAAACCTTTTAGCAGCTGTCTTGGCTCGTGCTATCTGCGATGCCTTCGGAACAGCGCATTGTGAGCGCCACATAGTTCGTGACGCAAGACAGTGGTTATTTGGAAGACTTACTCCAAAGGAACCTTTCAGTTTTGCTTGGGTGGCATTACACCTAGATTTAGATCCAATCTCCCTTCAAGAAAGCCTTCACGGTTATGAGAATAATCCAGAGGAGATCCAGGAGAGGTTATCGTTGTTACGTTAGTTTATTATTTTGGATCAAGCTAAGAAGCAGGGACTTAGTTCCCTGCTTTTTTTTTGTACCCTGAACCAATTCTGGACACTCATCTTTTTACAACAATTAATTTTATTTATAATAAATTTAAATAGTTATATAAAAATGAGTGTCCAAGATTAAATTAAGCCCCACCCTTTTTGACTAGGCAGGCAGCTCAACGTTTAAGCAAATTCCTTAAGTACTCCAAATCTGTCACAGTACCCATATCAACGTGCGTTACGTCGCACAAATGCTCAATCAAAAGCTTTTCTGAGCTAGCTGCGGCCAGATCGTACGGCTTAAAAACAGAGAATTCACCACTGAAATTAGCCATATATTTAAGCACCTTTGGCGACGCGATATGCACCCCTGCAAAGGTGTGAAGTAGTGAATGTTTTGGAGCATCCCCTTTTTCTTTGAAGTTCCAAACCCCTAAATAACGGTTATCATCACTACCGATAAGACAGCTATCAGTTTTTCTATCAACGGCTAAAAATGTTACAAGCGCCTTCGACTGTTTATGTTTTTGCATTAGCGCCGCTAAATCAAAATCCTCGTAAATATCGCTATTATGTACAATAAACGGCTCATCATCAGCTGCTAAAAACGATGCAGCATTCTTTAAGGCACCACCCGTCCCTAAGATCTGCTCTTCTCTAAAGATTCTTACGTCTAATCCATTAAAAACAGTGGTACTTTTTACATAATCTTCAACTTTTTCCGCTAAATAGTGCGTATTTATGGCCAGTTTTGTAACCCCTGCCTCCTTTAAGTGCCCAACCACAATTTCTAAAATCGTTTTCCCATCAATATCCATCAAACACTTAGGGGTGTCCTTGGTAAGCTCTCCAAGCCGTTTACCAAAACCAGCCGCCAAAACCATCGCTTTCATTTTTTTAGCTCCTTTTTTACAAACTCCAGCATCAAAACAATAACACAGTGTATTACTTTTGGCATTGAGTAAAACTATGGGTCGTGATCTATCAAATACAGAAAAAGCAGCCGTAACCCTCCTGGGACTTGGTAAAGATCTAGCCTCTCAGGTGCTACAACACCTCTCTGAACAAGAGGTTAAACGTATCAGCCGTGCCTTCATGACCCTGTCTGAAATCGACCGTGAAACCCAATTTGAGATCTCTAAAGAGTTCCGTACCATGCTCAAAGCTGGCGAAATGGAGTTGGTCGATGGACGAGAATTCGCTAAAGATGTTATCGCTTCCGCTTTTGGTAACGATGCCAGCGAGGATCTCTTAGAATACATCACTGGTTCTAGAAAAGAACCGATTAGCCAGATTATCAGCGATGTACCAGAGAAGATCTTAAACGGATTTATCATCTCAGAGCACCCTCAGACGGTCGCATTCCTTCTAACAAGGATGCACCCTGACCAGAGTGCCACCGTCTTACAAACGATGCCTGAAGACGTTCAGACCGATATTTTAGTGCGTATTGCTCACCTTAACACCGTAAAAGCTGACGTTGTTGATGAAGTGCGTGAAGTGCTGCGTACACAACTGCGTGGTATCGGTTCTGGTGAAGAGGAAGTTGTCGGACCTAAGTCTGCTGCTGAAATTCTTAACTTCGTTGACCGTACTAATGAAGAACGTATCGTTAGTGAAATTGAAGAGATGTATCCTGACTTGGCAGAACAGATTCGTAATTTGATGTTCACCTTCGAAGATATCAAGAAGATCGACGATCGTGGTATCCAGACTGTTATGAAAGAAGTTCCAAGAGATCAACTCGTTCTTTCTCTCAAGACTGCCAGCGAAGAGCTTTCCGATCTACTATTCCGCAACGTTTCTCAACGTGCAGCTCAGATGATCAAGGAAGATCTCGAAGCTCTCGGTCCAGTAAAGATCAAAGATGTAGAAAAAGCTCAACAGGGTATCGTCGATATCGTGCGTCGTCTAGAAGCCGAAGGCAAGATCGTCATCAACAACGGTGGCGAAGCAGACGCTATGGTATAATGATAAACTACCTCCGTTCAGATAGTTTTATTCCGACATTAAAGCAGATTATTAAAGTGAATGAAGAAACTTTAACGCTAGCTTAGTGGTAGACGATCTTCTTGCCACCATCCTCATCATCAAAATCGTCATCAAAGCCGAAGCCCTCATGCATATTGATGCTGTGAACGACTACACTTCCAGGAAAATCATGAGCCATATTCTCAATCTTAGCCTTCACTGCTAAGACCTTAAGGATAAGCTTAATTGAAACCAAACCGATCATAACAAAAAAGAGCGCACCTAAGGCGACAGCGGCCTCTGGAAAAAGGACTATCCCCATTGCAACAAAAATTGAGGCAATACTTGGGACAAAATACAACCAGTTCCGCTTAAAAAGCCGCGCATTAGCGACCAAAGCCTCACATCCTTGCTCTATCTGTTTTTTCATTGACATCTTCATAGCGAACACATTTTAACGCTTCCCTTGTGTTATCACAAGTACCCAGACCACAGTTAACTATATAAGCATAAATATCACTATTTCAAGTTTTTTTCACTGATTCTAGTAAAACTACGCCATTAAAATCTTACAAAAAGTAACCGTTCCCCCTAGAATGCCGGTGAAATTTGGCTAACTTTTATGGTTTTAATTATTACATTGTTCGGGACCCGCCAAATTTCCCCGCATATCTACTTTGAAACTTCATTCCGCACTTGAGGTGTAAACGGTTACTACAAAAAGAGTTTTTTTGCGTAATTTATTGCCTTTATCAGCTGCTCAATATCATCCATTGAAGAATAAATCCCCAAACTTAACCTTGCCGTCGCACTTAAACCAAAACGCTCCATCGCCGGCATGGCGCAATGATGTCCTACCCGAATTTGGACATTAAAATCATCCATCACCGTCGCCAAATCAAATGGATGAACCCCTTCAAGGTTAAAAGAAATTATCGAGGTTTGTGGCTTTTTGGCATTTGCTGGACCATACAATATCAGCCCCTTTTCCTTTGATAGACGTTGCCAAGCCTGATTAAAAAGCTCCTCTTCATAGTTTTCGACCTTATCCAGACCTAAATTCATCAGATACTTCAGCGCTTCACCTAACGCCACAGCCTCTGCAATTGGTGGAGTTCCCGCCTCGAATCTGCTTGGTGCGGCAACATAAGTAAAACCGTCCAAGGTGACCTTCTCAATCATATCGCCACCACCTAAAAATGGCTGCATACGATCCAACACTTCAGCTTTACCATATAAAACCCCTATCCCTGTTGGGCCATAAGCTTTATGTCCAGAGAACGCTGCCAAATCGATACCCAACTTTTGCACGTCAAGCTTGATATGTGCTGCTGCCTGCGCAGCATCAAGTACCATAAGTGCCCCTGCTTTATGCGCAAGAGTTGCAATTTCACTAATTGGGTAAACACTTCCAAAGGCATTTGAAATGTAAGTGCAGGAAACTATCTTTGGCTTAAACGTTTTTATCTTTTCTTCAGTATCACCTAAATCTAGGCTTCCGTTATCATCAACTTTTGCAAAGGAAAGCTTAATCCCTTTTCGTTTTGCAAGCATCTGCCACGGCACAAGATTAGCGTGATGTTCAAGCTCTGTAAGCAACACATAATCGCCTGCCCTTAATTCATCTTCTAATGCGTGTGTTATTAAGTTTAAGCCCTCTGTTGCACCCTTTGTAAAAACTATATTACTTGCATCTTCAGCATTAACAAATTTAGCTGCAATGCTACGCGCTTCCTCATAAAGCTCCGTTGCTTTCATACTAAGTGCGTAAGCGCCACGATGAATATTTGCATATGAATGACTTAAAAAATCTGTAAGACACCTAATCACACACTCCGGTTTTTGACTGCTTGCAGCAGTATCAAGGTAGGCTAATCGTTCACCATCCCTAAAAATTGGGAAATCTGCCCTAATATTTTCACCAAAAATTGATTTATCTTGAAGCATCAATTTTCTCCACTAATAACTATCCATTTCACGTCCACTAATCGGATAGAAATATCGTACACACACGAAACAAAAAGCCAAATTTTGATATCAGCCATCCACATCCTAGTGCCTGCACCGCTATAAATCTATATCAAGCAGCTAAGAAATAAAACCACCCACCCAGCTCGATAAGAATCGCTTTAAAAACTTTTTTTGCCCCTATGCATTTTTTTCTTGATTTTGGCCTCTCAGATCGTTTATAACCGCTGCTTGTCGTTTTAAGACGAAGGAAGTTAAAAGCTTCAAAAAAATTGCTCGATTGTCATTTTTTGTTTGACATGGGGGGTGTTCGTCGCTTAAAATTTGACGTGTTTTAGAAGTTAAAGAAATACGGTCGTTTGCCGGTTTATCGCTTTGTTTGTTACAATTGTTAGTTACAATTGCGCGGTAAATTTTTGTTTAGACATTCCACCGTTTATTGTGAAGTTTGATATATTAGGTTTCTATTTTTTCTTGCGAAGTGGTCATTAGAGGGGGCCAGAGGGGAGCTTAAAATAAGCTGATTTGCTTTAAACTTGAAAAGTGGATTGGATCTGCTTTTTTGATCGTCCATTAACAGGGATTTTCTCGCCTTCACTTCGCTGATTTCTGTTTTGTAGGCTGCGTTATTCGCCTGCTTTTATTAGGTAGAGCGAACGGTATTTGTGCGGCCTTGAGGGGTTAATACGAAAAACAAGGCTTGGTTTAATCGCTAAGTCTTTTGGGTGTAAACGTGCTTTAGGTACGGGCTACTTGAAGTTAACGTCTTGGTGTGTAGAGTGTATTAAATAATATATTTGGATAGGTACTATGAAATCTTGGTCAAATTCTGAAATCCCACAAGCTGGTTCTTTTATTCCAGAGAAACGTTTACTCGCTGCTGTTTTGCAACGTGCAGTAGCAGACTATGTAACTGGCGATGGGGAAATTCGTGAAGGTGCCCGCTCTTGGTTACTTGATGATATCGTCACCGATGCCCCACTTTCATTTAAATTTATCTGCGAAGCTTTAGATCTTGATATCCCAAGCCTTCGCAAAGCAATTCAATATCAAGCAGAGGTTCAAGCAACTGTGGCAGAGCCTCTTCAAGCAGCTATCTAATAGCGCTTAAAGGAAACCCTCGTCTAAACAAGTGATTTAGACGAGGGTTTTTGTTTGCCTAAAATCAAGCTATGAAAAAGTATTGTCCTACCTGTCACGCTGTCGTATCGCAGGAAAAAAACAAAGATACCTACCCTTTCTGTTCAGAACGCTGCAAACTGATCGACCTTGGTAATTGGTTAAGCGAAGCTTATAAAATCCCTGTAAAAAACGATGAAATTGAGGATTCAGCTCTCTCAGAAATTAGTGTACCTGAAGAAAAACAATAACTAATCATCAACCAGCGACAAGAAGCTTACAAATTGAGGAGTAAGTACAGTTTTCTTCAATAAATACGAGCTTAAAATTGTTTCTCCGCTGTTATGACTACTTTCCAACATCTCATTTTCTGTTTACAACCCAAAACCCGATCATTTTTCGACAAACTTCGCACTTAAAACTGCCTATTTGATTAAAATAAAACAT
>JAEEGL014520222.1_pt1 | contig 12416 bp, 8 predicted proteins | sample 9134231 | NCBI WGS metagenome assembly JAEEGL01 (sample SAMN16246548, study PRJNA631951) | gut metagenome | biome: gut microbiome; feature: rumen; material: fiber-attached | host: Bos | place: Iran: Karaj | collected 2018-10 | reverse complement strand
CTATCATCCTGCACTCTATATGGACATCGTGTTGCGCATGACTGTCAGCAAAGGCCTGGTTGACTTCGCCTATAGCACCAACAACGGCAAGTCCTTCAGTCCCGTCGGCACACAGTTCCGTATGCGCGAAGGCAAATGGATTGGTGCAAAGGTCGGTCTCGTAGCCACCGAAGACAACGTGAAGTCCGACTGTGGCCTGCTCGATGTCGACTGGTTCAGAGTGACAAAATGAAATTCAAATAATCAATTCATATAGTTTATGCTATCGTAACACGTACATACGCTATTTCAAAAACCGTTAATAGTCCTATCATCAATAAAAATGACTTATACCGTTGACCAAATCACAGTGCTCATAGGAGCACATCGCTATGGCGAAAGGAATGCAAGCATTAGCTTTCTGCTCACCGATAGCCGCTCGTTGTGTTTCCCCGAGGAAACCTTGTTTTTCGCATTACGCTCCGCTCGCAACGACGGACACAAATACATTGGCGAACTCTATCGCCGAGGTGTACGCAATTTCGTCATAGAGGTGCTTCCCGACGACATCGCCTCGTATTCCGATGCCAATTTCCTGGTCGTCACCGATGCCCGACGCGCCCTTCAACGACTGGCCGAACGCCATCGCGAGGAATTCGATGTACCCGTGGTGGGCATAACAGGGTCAAATGGCAAGACGATGGCCAAGGAGTGGCTCTACCAAATACTCTCTACCCTGCCCGATCCAGCCGACGCAATGACCGTGACCCGCTCACCACGCAGCTACAACTCACAGATTGGTGTTCCATTGAGTGTATGGCTGATGAACGACCAAACACAGGTTGGCATCTTCGAAGCGGGCATCAGCGAGCCCGGAGAGATGAAGGCGCTGCGCGACATCATACAACCTACCATAGCAGTTCTCACCAACATAGGGTCTGCCCATCAGGAAAACTTCACCTCGATCGAAGAGAAATGTCGCGAAAAACTCTATCTTTTCCACGATGCAAAGACCATCGTTTACCATGCTGACGATGAGGTTGTTGCTCGCCAAGTGGCAGCTTTGAAGGAAAAATGTGAACACTTAGCCTGGTCAACCAAAGATAAAACGGTGGCCATGTACGTCCGTTCCATGGAGAAAAAGGACACCATGACAACTGTCAACTATGTCTATCGCCAAGGCCAGGAGGACTGGTTCAGCATTCCTTTCGTCGACGATGCCTCCATTCAGAATGCCATCGTTTGCGCTATGGTGGCACTATATCTAGGAGTTCGTCCCGACGAACTCGACCAACGCATGCAGCGTCTGGAGCCTGTTGCCATGCGTTTGGAGGTGAAAGAGGGGCGCAATGGCTGTACACTGATCAACGACAGCTACAACTCCGACCTGAAGTCGCTTGACATCGCACTCGATTTCATGCAGCGTCGCACCTCTTCAGCATCATCGCCGACAGCTGCTCCCAAGCAGCCGACGCTCATCCTGAGCGACATTCAGCAGAGCGGACTGGCTCCGGACGAGCTTTATGCAAAGGTTGCCGAGCTCATCCACTCGCGAGGCATCACCAAATTCATTGGCATAGGCCCCGCCCTGACCAGCCAACAGCATCTGTTTACGGCCATAACGAGCTACTTCTTCAAGGGAGTAGAGCAGTTTATCCACAGCGAGGTGTTCCACACGCTGGCCGAGGAAGTCATCCTTTTGAAGGGTGCACGCCACTTCGGTTTCGACCAAATCACCGAATTGCTCGTGCAGAAAGTCCACGAAACCACGCTCGAAGTCAATCTTAGCGCCGTGGTCAAGAACCTTAATTACTACCGTTCACTCATGAAGCCAGGCACTAAGCTCGTCTGCATGATCAAGGCCGACGGTTACGGAGCCGGTGCCATTGAGATTGCCAAGACTTTGCAGGAACATGGCGTTGACTACCTGGCCGTTGCAGTGGCCGATGAGGGTGCCGCCCTGCGCCGTGCAGGCATCACTTCCAATATCATGGTGATGAATCCTGAGATGTCATCGTTCAAGACGCTCTTCGACTACGACCTGGAACCCGAGGTCTACTCATTCCGACTGCTCGATGCACTCATAGCTGCAGCCGAGCGGGAGGGCATCACCGGGTGGCCAGTCCATATCAAGCTCGACACAGGCATGCACCGTCTTGGGTTCAACACCGCACTGAAGGGGACTGATGACGACGAGATTGCGAAGCTCATTGCACGTCTTCGCCACCAGTCGGCTGTGATTCCCCGTTCTGTATTCAGCCACTTTGTCGGCTCCGACAGCGATGATTTCAATGAGTTCTCTGCCCAGCAATTCGAACGCTTCGACCAGGCCAGCCTACGCTTACAGGCTGCCTTCAGCCACAAAATCCTGCGCCACATCGACAACTCGGCAGGCATTCAGCACTTCCCAGAACGTCAACTCGACATGTGCCGGCTGGGCATCGGCCTCTATGGAGTGAACCCATATGATCAGGCTCCGACCACAGACGCCCCGTCGGCAAATGCTCTTCTTGCCCCAGTCTCCACATTGAAGACCACCATCCTACAACTACGGCATGTGCCTGCAGGCGACAGCGTTGGCTATTCGCGACGTACGGTGCTCGACCGCGACAGCATTATTGCAGCCATCCCCATTGGATATGCTGACGGACTCAACCGTATGTTGGGCAATCGTGGCGGCTATTGCCTGGTTAATGGGCAGAAAGCCTTCTATGTGGGCAACATTTGCATGGATGTGGCCATGGTCGATGTCACCGGTATCCCCTGCAGCGAGGGCGACAGCGTTGAAATCTTTGGTTCAAACCTGCCAGTCTCGGTGCTTAGCGATGCCATCGGCACCATCCCTTATGAGGTACTTACCGCCGTCAGCAATCGAGTAAAGCGGGTCTATTATCAAGACTAAATTGAAAAAAATCGCATTTCCTGTCGTGGATATGCGATTTTTTTGTACCTTTGCAGATTAGAATATCCTAAATCGCTGATCAATAAAATTAGTAAATAATCAATCGTAAATCTACATGAGTCCTATCAAAACTACCAAGATGACCAACTATCGTTGGATTATCTGTGCTATGTTGTTCTTTGCAACAACCGTCAACTACATGGACCGTCAGGTTCTTTCACTAACCTATCCCGGTGAGGGCGGCATTCAGCAGGAGTTTGGCTGGAGCGACGACAACTACGGAACCATTACCGCCTACTTCTCCATCATCTATGCCCTGTGCATGCTTTTCGCAGGAAAGTTTGTCGACTGGATGGGAACCCGCAAGGGTTACCTTTGGGCTATCTTCGTATGGTCGACAGGTGCCGTTCTGCATGCCTTCTGCGGCATCGCCACCAGCGGTATCGTCACAGGCGACTGGCTCGTAGGCTTCGAAGGTGCCAAGGAAGCACTGCGTGCGTTCAAGGGTTCTGGCGTGGCCGATGCGGCACTGACCATCAGTACCGTTTCCGTATGGTTGTTCCTCGGTGCACGTTGCATCCTTGCCCTCGGTGAGGCCGGCAACTTCCCTGCTGCCATCAAGGTGACTGCAGAATATTTCCCGAAGAAAGACCGTGCCTATGCTACCGCCATCTTCAACAGCGGTGCATCTGTTGGTGCCCTCATTGCTCCTTTCACCATTCCAGTATTGGCTAAGTTCTTCGGCTGGGAGATGGCCTTTATCGTCATTGGTGCACTGGGTTATGTGTGGATGGGCTTCTGGATTTGGCTCTACAAGAAACCCAATGAGAATCCAAAGGTGAACGATGCCGAGCTTACCTACATCAATCAGGATGCTGAGACCGAAGGCGATCCGAAGGAAGCTAACGACGAAGGTCCGCAGATTTCGTTCCTGCGCTGCTTCACCTTCCCGCAGACATGGTCGTTCATCGTCGGTAAGTTCATGACCGATGGCGTTTGGTGGTTCTTCCTGTTCTGGACACCTGCCTATCTGAAGTCGCAGTTCGACATCAACCCCACCGATGTGCTCGGCATGACGCTCATCTTCGTGCTCTATCTCATTACGATGCTCTCCATCCTCGGTGGTAAGCTGCCCACCTACTTCATCAACCGCGGCATGAACCCCTATGCAGGACGTATGCGTGCGATGCTCATCTTCGCCTTCTTCCCCCTGCTTGGACTCTTCGCACAGCCTCTTGGCGGCGTATTCAACACACCTTGGTTCCCCATCATCCTGATCGGTATTCTCGGTGCAGCCCACCAGTCGTGGTCGGCAAACATCTTCTCTACCATTGGCGATATGTTCCCGAAGTCGACCATCGCTACCATCACGGGTATCGGTGGTATGGCAGGTGGTGTTGGCTCATTCCTGATCAACAAGGGTGCCGGTGCACTGTTCACCTATGCCGAACAGCAGGGCGAAGCCTTTAAGTTCATGGGCTTCGAGGGCAAGCCTGCCGGCTACATGATTATCTTCTGCATCTGCGCCGTGGCTTATCTCGTCGGCTGGTGCATCATGAAGATTCTCGTGCCGAAGTACAAGCCCGTCGTCATCAACGACTAATCTTTGACCATCGCCCCTGAGCGATTTCCCAATCTGCATCTGTACCGCTTCTCTACCTTTTTTTGATCTGCGGTACAGATGCTTTTCTCATCAGTCGATAACAACATCCACCATCAAAATCAGCAATAATGAAGGCAACAAGGACTAACAGACTACTTCTTATACTTATTAGTATAGCAGTCTATCAAACAGTTCATGCTCAGTCATTGCGCAGCGATATCAGCTTGAGTGACCCATTTGTGATGGCCGACGAAGCCACTCACAAGTATTATATGACAGGAACTGGTGGCAAATTATGGGTGAGCGACGACCTGGAAGTATGGACAAATCCGACTACCATGGTCAGCACACCATCAACAAGTTGGATGGGTGCAAGTCCGGAAATATGGGCTTCAGAACTGCATTGTGTGGATGGGAAATACTACAACATCTCCACTTTTACCAACAAAAGCATCACGATTGACGCGGCAGGTCATTCCCGACGCGCTGTCCACATCCTACGAAGCGACTTACCTTCGGGCACCTACTCGCTCATACCCGAGGGAGATGAGACTTATCTGCCTGCCTCAAAGATCACCCTCGATGGTAGTTTGTTTACTGATACCGACGGCAAGCGCTACCTGCTCTATTGCAATGAGTGGATACAAGCCGGCAGTGGAACCGTGGAAGCAATTCTCCTAAAAGACGATATGACTGGAACCGAAGGCGAAGGCGCTGTGCTCTTTCGAGCAAGAAACGCGACTTGGAACACAGGTGGCGTCACCGACGGCCCCTTTGCATTCCGTACACAGACTGGCCGACTGGGAATTATCTGGACCAGCTGGCATGGTGATCTTTACGTGCAAGGTGTCGCTTACTCAGAAAGTGGAACGATGGCTGGGCCGTGGGTGCAAGAACCGCTGCCCATAACACCCGACCAACACGGCCATGGCATGCTCTTCAGGAATTTCGACGGTCAGTTGTTGATGTCTATTCATAGCAATCGCAACATTGACCTGGACAAACAGCACTTCGAACGACACCCCGTCATTTACATCATGGATGATTCTGGTGATGAACTCAGGGCCGTTATGGAATACCGACGCAATACCAGTGCAGGCAATCCCGCACCTGTGGTGGTCCCTAACCCTGAACTCAACTATGGCGTGAATGGCTGGTCGTGTTCGTCGAAAGCAAAAAACCAAGGCATTGCAAACAATCAAAACGGTGCCATCACTGGCAATTTCTTTGAGAACTGGGATGAGAACTCGTTCACCGGCGACATCTATCAGGAACTGGAAGTGCCCAACGGAACTTACCAGATACGTGCTGCAGCATTTCGAAGTGGACTCATCTCTGGAGGCGCTACCAATGCTACGACGGTGAAACTCTTCGCTAACGACGAGCTTTGTAACGTCACCAATACTACGCCCGGCTATTATAAAGTAACCGTATTTGTCAAAGATGGGCGTCTGCGCTTTGGCCTTCGTTCTGAAAAACGCAATTTCAAATGGATGGGCATCGACAATGTGACGATCAATTACTTCGGTACCGATTCGCTTTCAGCATCCGACATTGATACCGCCAGCGAGCAACGCATTTATCTGCGCAGCAAACTCGACGGGCGATTCCTCAACGCCGGCCAGTCGTGGGGCACACAGGCCATCCTCAGCGAGCATCCACTTGACTTCCAATGGATTGAACTTCCGAACAACAAATACGCCCTTGACTCACACCTGAGCAATGGCTACACCGACCACTACGCTGCCACCAACGGCTATCTGGACGGGAAACCGGCACTTTTCACCATTGACGAGAAAGAGAATGGCATCATTTCAATCACTCATGACGGAACGCATTATTGGGGAAACAACGGTGGAAACACGGTGAACACACAACTCACCAATAGCAATAACGCCAATGTGCAGTGGCAAGTGCTCAGCTTTGCCGACATGAAGGCAACGCTTTCTGAAGCCTCACCCGAAAATCCTGTCGATGCAACCTTCCTCATCAGTTGTCCTAACTTTGGCCGCAACGACACTCGCATTACAAACTGGTTAGGCGAAGTCAACGCGGGAGGAGACGTGAGCAACCAATGTGCGGAAGCTCCTTCCACCACTTTTAACATCCGTCAGTCCATTACAGGCATTCCAAATGGTCGCTATGAGCTACGTGTCCAAGGTTTCTACCGACATGGTTCGCTCCAAGAAGCACAGTCAGCACATGCTGATGGATCAGAGAAACTTCAGGCAAAGCTCTTTGCCAACGATGCCACCACACCGTTGAAGTCGATATTCGATACCACTGGAGCTGTTCCCACGTCGCTTGAGACGGCATCGGAAATATTCACTCGTGGCGGCTACCAAAACTCATTGCAGGTTGAAGTCACCAACAACCGTCTGCAGGTTGGCGTGAAGAAGACTGTTGGCGAGACACCTGCCGAAAATTGGACGGTTTTCGATAATTTCGAACTCTACTATTTGGGTAATGACAACACTGGCATAGATATCAGCGAGAGCAAAACTTCCGACACAACAACGGAAGCCTACGACCTCGCCGGCCGCAGAGTGCCGCTATCATCCAAGGGTGTTCTCATCTTGAAAGGCAAGCAATCCAATGCCCAAAAGGTAGTAAGGCCTTAGAGCCACGAAAACCATCGTTTGCAGCACTGAAGGCTACTATTCCTCGCCCACAAACCCTTGATTCCGCAAGGATTCGAGCAATGTTGCAGAAAGGGCTTCGTTATCGCGACGCGTGTATCGGCAGTCGGTGAACACCTGAGCCAACGTCTGTTTGCCGTTGATGCGCACGAACTCCTGGTTCTCCGGCAGCTGTTCCTTCTCCTGATAGAACTCGTCGATGCCATCAGCAGTATAGTCATGGTAGGTTTCGTCGTGTCGAATGGCGCCGAGGGGTAGCCTATCGGTCAACGGAGGCTGCTCTGCAGGCCATCCAAGCGTAATCGTGGCCACAGGAAAGACCAGACGAGGCAGCTGCAGCGTATCGATAATCTGCTGCGGCATATAGACCGTAGTCCCCAAAAAGCACAGTCCAAGCCCACGTTCCTCTGCCAGATTGCAGAAAGTCTGGCAATAGAGCAGCGCGTCAGTTGCAGCATTCTGGTAAGAAAGCAGATTGTCGTAGCCGGGGTCTGCCTGTCGCTCTTCAGCCCATCGGGTTGTGCGACGGAAGTCGGCACAGAAAGTCAGCACAACAGGTGCCTGAGTCACCATGGGCTGGTTGAAATGAGCAGGAGCCAACCTTTCCTTCATCTCCTGCGAACGCGTCACCACCACACTATAGAGTTGCAGGTTTCCCATGGTCTGGGTGCGCGCTGCTTGTGATAACAATTCGTTGAGCAATTCATCGTCAACGTTCCGATTTGTATAACTACGTATGGTTCTTCGGGTAAGTATATTCTTCATTTCGGATAACTTTTTGTTTGCAAAGGTAGTCTTATTTTCCCATTTTGGCAACTTTTTCACTATTAAAATGAAAATACTTTCTACTTTCAGACCTAATCTATCACTTTTTTATTATCTTTGCATAGAATTCGTAATTGTTGATATATCAATATGGAACAAAGCAACAAAGTTGTGGCCATCAGGCCGAAAGAACTGGAATGCGACGTGGTGCGTTTCCAGAACAACAAGGAAAAATGGGTTGCCTTCGTTGGATTGCTCGAAGGTCGGCCTTACGAAATATTCACTGGCCTGCAGGACGACGAAGTAGGCATCGTGTTGCCGAAAACCGTCACCAAGGGAAAGATCATCAAGCAGGTCAACGAAGACGGCACTAAGCGCTACGACTTCCAATTTGAAAACAAACGAGGCTATAAGACCACCGTCGAAGGGCTTTCCGAGAAGTTCAACAAGGAGTATTGGAACTATGCCAAGCTTATCTCAGGCGTCCTGCGCTATGGTATGCCCATCGAACATGTCGTGAAACTTGTGGCTTCGCTCGACCTTCAGGATGAGAGCATCAACACCTGGAAGGTCGGTGTGGAGCGCGCCCTGAAGAAATACACTCCAGAAGGTGCAGACGAAATCTAAAGGAATCGATAACAGCTATTTGAACTTTGAAAATTGAGCGTTCAACCATCACGTTGCGCAACATGCGCTTCCATGCCTACCACGGCTTACTCCCACAGGAGCGCATCGTGGGCAATGACTATGTGGTGACCATCGTGATGGATGTGAACTTCGCTAAGGCAACCCTGTCTGACGATGTCGCCGACACGCTGAACTATGCCGAAGCCTACGAGGTGGTGAAGCAGACCATGGAGAAACCCTGCAACCTGATTGAACGGGTGGCGTGGCTCGTTGGGAAGTCATTGCTCGAACACTTCGAATGCCTCCGCTCTGTCGAAGTGAGCATCACGAAAGTAAATCCACCGATAGGCGCCGACTGCGACGGCGCAGAAGCCGTTATCAAAGTAACAAAGGACCACCAGCTTCGCTCGCTTTCGTAGCGAAGCGAAGTAAGAACAGAGTATTTGAGCTATGTATATATATAATGTACTAACAAGAAAACCGAGTATTGGCAACACCACCGCACGACGTGGTGTCGTTGTCTTGCTGCTTTGTTTCCTTGTTACGCTGGCATCTGCAGCAGGCAAGTTCGTGCTTGTCCTCGATGCAGGCCATGGCGGTAAAGATGCTGGCTGCGTTGGTAAAAAGTCGAAGGAGAAAGACCTCACCTTGCGCTATGCATTGGCCTTTGGCAAGATCGTCGAGCGCAACTGTCCCGATGTGAAGGTAGTCTATACCCGCACCACCGACCGTTTCCTGGAGTTGTGGCAGCGTGCCGAGATTGCCAATAAGCAGAAGGCCGACCTCTTCGTTTCAGTGCACATCAACGCCGTATCGAAAGGCTCATCCGTGCATGGCTACCAGACTTATGCCTTAGGCCGTGGCGAGACGACCGGCAAGAAGGGCATACAGGAGAACCTTGAGGTGGCTAAACGCGAGAACTCCGTGATCTATATGGAGAAGGACTATAAGCAACGCTACAAGAGCTTCGACAACTCGATAGAAAGCAACATCATGTTTGAGTTCATTCAGGACAACAACATGGAGCGTAGCGTTGAGTTGGCGCGCCTGTTGCAGAAATGCATCTGCTCTGCCACAGGACGATTGAACAAGGGTGCCCACCAAAACAACCTCGCAGTGCTACGACTGACGTCCATGCCTGCCTGCCTGATGGAGTTGGGTTTCATCTCCAATCCCGATGAAGAGACGTTCATGAACGCCCAAACGTCGACGGACAAGTATGCCCGAGGCTTCCTGAAGGCCTTCATCAGCTACAAGAACAAATACTTCGACGGGCTGAACGTGCCCTACCGGCCGCAGGACATCAAGGACACGCAGTTGCCACAGGTGGTTCCTGATGAGTACAAGGATCAGAAGAACGAAACCAAACCTGCTGCCAAGGAGAAACGCGAGCAGACGACACAGAAACCCAAGGACAGCGACACCAAGAACACCCAGAAAGAAGCTGTCAAGGAACCAGCCAAGGAGAGCAAGGATGCTGCCAAGGAGAACACTGAAAAGGCCGATTCAAAGCCTACTCCTCTCCTCTCTGCTCCCGCCGATGCCAATGTACCCGTCTTCAAGGTACAGATTCTCACGGGCCGTACAAAGCTGCAGCCCAATGACCGACAGTTCAAAGGACTGGCCGACATAGACTGTTTCGAAGAAGCTGGCATCTACAAATACACCATTGGTGCATCGACTGACTACAATGCCATTGCCCGACAACGTAGAGAGATACTCGACAAATTCCCCGAAGCCTTCATCATTGCCTTCAAGAACGGGCAGAAGATGAACGTCAACGAGGCCATTGCCGAATTCAAAAAGAACAAAGGTAAGTAAAAAGCACATGAAAAAAGAAATCAAAATAGCACTCGTAGCCATCGCGGCCGTTGCCATCCTGTATTTTGGAATGAACTTCCTGAAAGGAATGAACTTCATGGCCGAGAAGAACGTCTATCACGCACGGTTCAGCGACATCAGTGGACTCGCCGTTTCGAACCCCATCTTTGCCAATGGCTATCAGGTGGGCATCGTCAATGACATCGTTTTCGACTATACCGGTCAGAGCGACATCATCGTCACCTTCAGCCTCAACGACAAGATGAAGCTGCCCAAAGGCTCAACGGCTGAGATTGAAAGCGACTTCATGGGCAACGTGAAGATGAACCTCGTGCTTGCCAAGGCACAGCAAGGCACGGCAGGCCCAACCGGCATACTTGCGCAGGGCGACACCATCGAAGGCTCACAGAGCGAGGGACTCATGGCTCGCGCCGCACAGCTTATACCAACCATCGAGCAGATGCTGCCAAAGGTTGACTCCATCCTGGCCAGTGTCAATGCCCTCATGGCCGATCCTGCCCTGAAGGCATCCATCCACAATGTCAACAGGATCACGGCCGACCTGACCACTTCCACCCGCCAGCTCAACACACTCATGGCAGGCATCAACCGCCAAATGCCCACCCTTATGACCAAGGTAGATGGTGTGCTCGACAACTCCCAGCAACTCACGCAGAACCTTTCCGCCATCGACGTGGAAGCAACCATGCAGAAAGTGGACAAGGCCATTGCCAATGTGGAAGCAGTCACTTCCAAACTCAATTCCAACGAAGGTTCGCTTGGCTTGCTTATGAACGACAACACATTCTATAACCGCGTCAATGGTACTCTGCAAAGTGCCGAAAACCTGCTCTCCGACGTCAAGGAACACCCCAAGCGCTACATCAATATATCAGTGTTCGGTCGCAAGGACAAATAACCTCTGAATGACATCCCAATCTGACTGTATAAAAATAGCATAGTAATTGGGCGTTAAATAAACACCGTCTAAATTACCGAATCGGTGTTTCACGGCTTCCGTATCGCACGGAAGCCATTCTTTTTCACTGACTTTCGGGTGGGTAGGCCTATTGTTTCACTACTTAATAGGTTTTCGTTAACACCTTTTTATAATCGAAAGATAGTCAGCAACTTATCGTTTTCAAACCACCATTCTACACCCCTTAAAACCATAAAAACGACGTAACTACCACAGATAAAGGACTTTACGCACAGACAACACTATTTGAATACTCAGAGAGACCAAAAAGTTTAACGCAAAAATATTTTCGTATTAAAAAGATTTTGATTACTTTTGCAAACGAAAACAAACAGAAAACGTAAACAAGTGTAGAGCCAACAGCCAACCTAAGACTTAGCTCTCATCTACGAACATTTAATCATTGATAATGACAGTAAGTCCAAATGCTCTTTGGGACAACGTGCTCGCGCTCATTAGCGAGAATGTCTCTGAGCAACAATATAACACATGGTTCAAGCCCATCGCCTTCGAATCGTTCAACGAGGACACGAAGACGGTGCTGGTTCAGGTACCGAGCCCATTCGTCTACGAGTACCTTGAGGAGAACTATGTCGACTTACTGAGCAAGGTACTCTGCCGTGAGTTCGGCGAAGGCACGCGTCTGGCTTACCGTGTGGTGACCGATCGCGAGCATGGACTGGTACAAGTACTGGAGGGAGAGCCTTCGTGTACTGAACCAGTAGCTCCAAAGACACGGGCCAACAAGTCGCCGAACATTCTCGACGGCGTTGCACCTGCTGATGAGCTCGACTCGCAGCTGAATCCGCATCAGACATTCTCCAACTTCATCGAAGGCGACAGCAACAAGTTGCCTCGCAGCGTTGGCATGTCGATTGCCGAGCATCCGCAGACACCGCAGTTCAACCCCATGTTCATCTACGGCCCGTCGGGATGTGGAAAGACTCACCTCGTCAACGCCATCGGCAACCGCACGAAGCAACTCTATCCGCAGAAGCGCGTGCTCTACATCAGTGCCCGCCTGTTCCAGGTGCAGTATGTCGATGCCACCCGGCAGAACACCATCAATGATTTCATCAAGTTCTACCAGACCATTGATCT
>JAEEGL014424879.1_pt1 | contig 12416 bp, 14 predicted proteins | sample 9134231 | NCBI WGS metagenome assembly JAEEGL01 (sample SAMN16246548, study PRJNA631951) | gut metagenome | biome: gut microbiome; feature: rumen; material: fiber-attached | host: Bos | place: Iran: Karaj | collected 2018-10 | reverse complement strand
CATGGTAAGTCCGGAAAGACCTACTCTCATTCTTGCCCCGGGCGGCTCGTTCATCTGTCCGTAGACGAGAGCCGTCTTGGAAAGAACGCCGGATTCCTTCATTTCGTTGTAAAGGTCGTTTCCTTCTCTGGAACGCTCTCCTACTCCTGTAAATACAGAATAGCCGTTGTGCTCTGTGGCAATGTTGTAGATGAGCTCCTGGATAAGGACCGTCTTTCCTACGCCTGCGCCTCCGAAGAGACCTATCTTTCCTCCCTTTGCATAGGGGCAGATGAGGTCTACGACCTTGATGCCTGTTTCCAGGATCTCGGAAGAGGTCTGCTGATCGGCGTACGCGGGCGGCTGTCTGTGGATGGGCAGTCTCATTTCAGTCTTGGGCGGTTCCTTCGCATCGATGGGATCGCCAAGGAGGTTGAACATACGGCCGAGGCACTCTTCGCCTACGGGTACCGTGATGGGACCGCCTGTATCAACGGCTTCAAGACCTCTTACCAGTCCGTCGGTAGCGTTCATGGAGATGCAGCGTACTATGCCTCCTCCTATGTGCTGCGCGACTTCAGCGGTGAGCTTGGTACCGTTGTTGTCGATTTCTATGGCGTTCAGAAGATCGGGAAGATTCTCCTCCGAGAAGCGGATATCGAGAACCGGACCGACGACCTGAACTATCGTACCTGTATTCTTTGTACTCAAGGGATATCTCCTTTCAAATCAGGATTGTGCGTTGCTTCCGGCGACGATCTCAGTGATCTCCTGAGTGATCGCGCCTTGGCGGGCACGGTTGTATTGCAAGTCAAGTTCGGCAATTATCTCATCGGCATTCTTTGTCGCGGAGTTCATGGCCTGGCGTCTTGCCGCCTGTTCCGACGCTATGGATTTGCTCAGAGCGCCGAAAATGAGTCCGCCTAAATATTCGGGGACTATGCGGTTGAACACGGTCTCCGCATCGGGTTCGTACAGGACTTTCTCCGAAACGGGTCCTTCCTTCTCTTCGAGAGTAAGAGGAAGGAGCTGCAGTCTTTCGGTCTGCTGCGAAAGGAGGTTTATGAAGTTCGTATAGATTATATACAGACTGTCATAACTGCCTTCCAGGAAACCCTGAGCCGCAAGATCCGCCAATGAATAGCAGTCAGCGGTGGTGAGGGCGGCGGCTTCCGTGTAGTCGTCGGTGACTATCTCGAAACGTCTCTTTTTGAAGAATTCCACGCTTCTCTTTCCGACGGGTATGACCTTTGCCTCCTGGGGCATTCCTATGGTCATCCTGAACACGTTGCTGTTGTAGCCTCCGGCCAGTCCCCTGTCTCCTGCGATGACTATGTAGAGAGGTTTCTTCCCCTCAGTCGGGCACAGGAATTTCGACTGGAAACTGGACGAGGAGGACGCTATGTCCTGCATGGCCTGGTAGAAGGTGGTGAAGTATTCCTTGACTGCCACCGCCTTTTGCTGGGCCCCTCTCAGTTTGCTTGCCGCGACAAGCTCCATCGCCTTGGTGATCTGGCGGGTGGAGTTCATGCTCTTTATTCTGTTTTTTATTGCCTTGGTAGATAAACCGGCCATTTCCAGTCTCCTATCCTAATGTTGCCAGATAATCGGCGACTCTTTCGCTTATGGCAGCCTTCAGCTCTTCGTTGTCTTCGTCTGAAAGCTTGCCGGTCTTTCTTATGTTCTCGAGGACCTGCCCGTGATTTGCATCGAGCCACGGATAGAGTTTCATCTCGAAATCGTGGATCTTGTCTACGGGAACGTCCGCAAGGTATCCGCCTGTTACGGCGAAGAATATGGCTACCTGATGGGCTACGTCCAGAGGTTCGTTCTTGCCCTGTTTGAGAACTTCCACTATTCTGGCGCCCTGGTCCAGTCTGTCCTTGGTATCCTTATCAAGGTCGGAACCGAACTGAGCGAAGCTCTTGAGCTCGATATACTGTGAATAGAGAAGTTTCAGGGATCCCGCAACCTTCTTCATTGCTTTGATCTGGGCGTCGCCTCCGACTCTCGATACCGAGATACCGGGGTTGATAGCGGGCATTATGCCTGAGTGGAACATCTCTGTTTCCAGGAATATCTGACCGTCCGTGATGGAAATGACGTTGGTCGGGATATATGCGGAAACGTCGCCTGCCTGAGTTTCGATGATGGGCAGAGCGGTAAGAGATCCTCCGCCGTATTCGGGATCCATCTTCGCAGCTCTTTCGAGAAGTCTCGAATGGAGATAGAAAACGTCGCCCGGATAAGCTTCTCTTCCCGGAGGTCTTCTGATCAGCAGGGACAGGGCTCTGTACGCTACGGCGTGCTTTGAAAGGTCGTCGTAGATGACCAGGACGTCTTTTCCCTGATGCATGAAGTATTCTCCCATGGCGCATCCCGAATAGGGAGCTATGTAGAGAAGCGGTGCAGGTTCGGAAGCCGTGGCCGATACGACTATGGTATAGTCCATGGCTCCTGCTTCCTGCAGGTTGCCTACCAGCTGGGCTACGGTGGACTGCTTCTGACCTATTGCTACGTAGATGCAGATAACGTCCTTGCCCTTCTGGTTGATGATAGTGTCTATGGCGATGGTCGTCTTTCCTGTCTGACGGTCGCCTATGATAAGTTCTCTCTGGCCTCTGCCGATGGGTATCATGGCGTCTATGGCCTTGATGCCTGTCTGAAGAGGCGTATCAACGCTCTTTCTTACGAGTATTCCCGGGGCGGGGCTTTCGATGGGGGCGTACTGGTCTGCTTCTATGGGACCCTGCTCGTCTATGGGCTGTCCCAGGGCGTTGACCACGCGTCCCAAAAGCTTCTCACCGACGGGAACGGATACGACTCTGCCTGTACGCTTTACCGTATCTCCCTCTTTTATACCTTCGTCAGGACCGAGCATAACGATGGAAACGGAGTTTTCCTCCAGATTCTGAGCCATTCCGAAGACCCCGGTGGGGAATTCGAGAAGCTCGTTTACCATGCAGTTCTCAAGCCCTGCCGCGCGTGCGATACCGTCTCCGACCAGGACTACTACCCCGGTCTCGGACTGGTTGATCTTCACGTCGTAATTCTTGATCTGTGAGCGGATAATCTTTGAAATTTCTTCGGGTCTTAATTCCATTGATTCACCTTTTCTGTTAAGTAATGCTAGTTTTTAATTTGATAGTAGCTGCGCAATATTGCCCAGGTGGTATGAGATGGTGTTGTCATACTCCTTGCCGGCGACCTGAAGTTTGAGTCCTCCGATGACAGAAGGATCCACCTTCTCTTTCAGAAGAGCCGTTTTGCCTATCTTCTTTTCGACGGCAGCGGTGAGTTTTTTCCTCTGCTGTTCGGAAAGAGCCACGGCGCTGGTCACCAGTACCTCCACTATGCCCTTCTCCTGATTGTAGCGGCTTTTGAATTCCTCTTCGCAATTCAGCAGCTCGGAAACGGAATCCCCGTCGCAGAGCATACAGAGGAAGTTGAGCGTGTACTGATGGAGATTGTCCTGCCAGGCCTCCCTGATGAGAGACTTCCTCTCATCCTTGGATACCGCCGGCGTCATGAGCAGTTTACGGTACTCCGGCATTTCGCGAAGACATGAACATACGCGGCTAAGATCCTCAAGGATCCTGTCTTCGAGATGTTCCTCCGATGCCAGGTCGTAAAGCGCACCTGCATAAGTCTTTGCGTATTTAGTCATCAGTTCTCACCAATTTCCGCTATAAAGCTGTCTATAAGGGCACTGTGTGTCTTTTCGTCTATCTCCTTTTCGACCAGTTTCGATGCGATCTCGACGGCCATCTTGGAGATCTCTCCCTTGGCTTCACTCATTGCGCGCTGGCGCTCGAGTTCGATGTCTGCGGATGTCTTTGCTCTGAGTTTTGCAGATTCTTCCCTGGCTGAGGAAATGATCTGGTCGCTCTGGAGCTTTGCGGAAGCGATAGCCTTGTTGGTTATCTCTTCGGCTTCTACGCGGGCGTTGGCAAGATGGCTCTCGTAGCTCTTCTTTGCCTCCTGAGCGGCTATGTTGGCCTGCTCAGCGTCCGTATAGACCATGTTGACTTCCTGCTGACGTTTTTCCAAAACCTTTTTTACCGGCTCGAACAGGAAACGCTTAAACAGGAGCAGCTGAAGCCCAAAGTTGAGCAGCTGCGCCACCGTTGTCCAATAATCGAAATTAACCAGTTGCTGGTACATTGTCGTCTCCTTTTAGCCTTAGCCTGACTTAAATAAGATTCGTGAAGATTCCGGGTGCTACGAAGATGAGAAGAAGGGCTGTTACGAAACCGTAAATACCTGTCGTCTCAGAAAGAGCGATACCAAGGATCATCGTAGATGTGATGTCACTCTTGATCTCCGGCTGACGGGAGAGTGCCTCGAGTCCTTTACCTGCTGCAAAACCTTCGCCCATACCAACCATGGTACCGGTGAATACAGCGATTCCTGCGCCGATAGCACAACCCATTAAAGCGAGTCCTCTTGCTAATTCCATTGTTTTTCCTCCTAATAAATAATTGTGTGTTTCATATTCAAGCGGACAGAATTGTCCGTAAATACCTTTATTCCTCGCTGGCCTGGCCTATGAACATCATGACCAGAGTTGCGAATATGTATGCCTGGATGGCTCCGGAGAACCAGTCGAAGTAAAGCGACAGCACTGCCGGAACGCCGAGTTCCAGAACGGGGATGACCCCCAGGAGTTCTCCTACCTTACCTGGTATGAGCCCGAAGAGAGCCGAGTTGGCAGCTCCCAGAGCCGCGTACACGAGAGACGTGATGACCACGCCCGAAAGTACGTTTCCGAAATGACGGAAGGACATGGAGATGGGTCTGAACACTTCTCCCAGTACGTTGAAGGGAGCCATGATGAAGACAGGATCCAGATAGCTCTTCAGGTAGGGTCCCAGGCCCTGGGTCTTTATCTTGGTCCTCGTCAGTATGACGAAGAACGTGATGCCCCATGCCAGTATGGACATTACCTCGCCTGTCGGCGGGAAGAAGCCCAGCAGGGACGAAAGGCTCTGGGTTATGGAAGCTATCATGATCGTGCCTACGAAGGGCGTGATCTTCCTCCACTTTTCTCCCATGTTCTGAGTCACCAGCCCGTCCACGAAGTTGTAGAGCCACTCTACAGCGGCCTGCTTCTTGGTGATGTTCTTTACCCTGAGATCGCGGGTAGCCCATGCCATCACGCATGCGACCACCAGGGTCAGAGCAAAGGACAGGATCATGGTAACTGTGATGTTGATACCGCCAAGGACCGGTATGGTGTATACGATCTTGGCGCCGTGGATATCTACCGTCATTGTCTTAATCCTTTTCCTTCTTGAGATAATTGATTAGATTCATGATCTTTATAGTAAGATTCGGCATGATGAGGGGAAGAAGCCCCGTCAACATAGCCGGATAATTGCCTTTGTTGGCCAGCATGGAAAACCCTGCCCAGAGAGCGAACATGGTCATCCTGCCCAGATACGAACGGGTCATCATGCCTTTGGCATTTTCGCCCGCTTCAAGAGTTTTCTGAACGGAGATGCAAAGCCATATGAAACCCAGGACCGCGACAGCCGAGCCACCCAGAAGGAACAGCCCGTTCCTGAGCGTAAGTATGCGAAGTCCGAGAAACACTGCGACGACGATGCCGTCCAGCGCCAGGACTCCTATGCTTATGTGCTTTATTTCTTTTATCGCAGCCGGGTCAGCTTTCATTAAGGTCTCCGTTTCCATAAAAAGACATCGTAATATTATACACAGTCTCAGCGATGCTTACGATATGAAATCTTTCTATTTTTGCTATCGTCTTTTGTGTTTTTCGCCAAGAAGTCCATGCAAATGCGGTAAATGGTTGTAAAAGCCGACAAAAGTCCGACGAGTATGGCTACGAGTATGACCCAGTAACCCAGGCCGAACTTCCTTCTGAGCCAGCTCCCAAGAAGGCACAGAAGAACAGGCGGCACCACTATGGTGAAGCCCATCTGTCCGTAGACTGATATGTTGTTGAGCGCTTCTCTGAGCCACTTCCTGTCTATCTTCATGACTTAGGCGTTTTCGCCGTCCAGTACGTCTATCTGAACGCCTGCTTCCTTCAGCATGGCTTCTCCCAGTTCATCGGGATAGGGCTCTGCTATGACTACTCTTTTGATCCCTGCGTTTATGATCATCTTGGAGCATATGGAGCAGGGCTGGGTGGTGCAGTAAAGCACGCTGCCTCCTATGTTCTGGCCGAGGGTCGCCGCCTGTATTATGGCGTTCTGCTCGGCGTGAAGCCCTCTGCAGAGCTCGGCTCTCTGTCCCGAAGGAACGCCCAGCTGCTGCCTAAGGCAGCCTACTTCCTCGCAGTGGGCTATGCCCTGGGGAGTGCCGTTGTACCCCGTGGCCATGATGCGGTTGTCCTTGACTATGACCGCGCCCACGCCTCTTCTGAGGCAAGTGGAACGGGTCCTCGCAAGATTAGCGAAACCCATGAAATAATGATCCCAATCCGGTCTGTCCATTTCCTTTCCTCCAAATGTATACGTCAGTCAAAAAACACTTCGTCAAGATAAAGTCCCTGGGGCGGAGCCGTATGTCCGGCCTTCTGCCTGTCGCAGGAATCGATCGCATCCTTCACCGACTCAGGGGTCCTTTTTCCAAGGCCCACTTCCACCAGCGTTCCCGTTATTATCCTCACCATATTGTAGAGAAAACCGTTTCCCGATACGGAGATGAGGACGTTCCCTCCGTCCTTTTCCACGCTCAGGCTGTATACGGTCCTCACGGTGCTTTCCTTGGGGCTGCCCGCCGACTGGAAACACGCGAAATCGTGCTCGCCGACGATGTATCCGGCCGCTTCACGCATAGCGTCTGCGTCCAGGTCCTTTTTTATCTGATAGCAGTAGTTGCGGCAGAAAACGTCCGGGTCTTTGCCGCAGCTTATCCTGTATATATATCTTTTGCCCTTGGAAGAATATCTGGCGTGGAAGTCTTCGGGCATCTCTCTTGCTTCCAGAATGCGTATCTCGCCTATTCCTTCCAGCCTGTCCTTTGCAAAGGCGTCGTTCATGGCCTTTGCAAGGTTCTCGACCGGTATCTTCATATCCGACCTGAAGCTTGCGCACTGCCCAAGGGCATGTACGCCTGCGTCGGTCCTGGACGTTCCGTCCAGCTTTATATCCTCGCCCGTAAGGGAGGAAAGCACCCGCTCTATCTCTCCGCACACGGTCCTGCTTCCCGGCTGTCTCTGCCATCCGGAAAAGCCCGTGCCGTCGTATTCGATCTTAAGCAGTATGTTTTTCATCAGTTGAAAAGATCCAGATACATGAAAGTAGGCTCGATAACGATCTTGCCCGAAGCCGTCATGGCTCCGTAGAGTATGTTTCCTTCCACGTTCTCTTTGTAGATGATGATCCCGTTTCTTATGCCTATGAAGGGACAGTCTTCGATCCCTTCGCATTGCTCTGCCGTGAGGCAGGCGTAGGGGAATTCACCCGTGTCTATGATGATCCAGTATCCGTTCTTCTTTACGGCTGCCCTGCTTTCGCAGAAAGCGCCCTTGTTCCCGGAAACGTCGGGGTTGGAATATGAGAAAGCCGCTACATCGTCAAATACCGATTCGATGGCGAGTTCTCCCGTTTCGTTGATGAAGCCCCAGAACTGTCCGTCATAGACGGCTGCGAGCCCTTCCGAGAAAGGCAGGGCTTTCTGATACTGGAAGGGTACGACGGTCTCCCCGTTCTGATCCACGTAGCCCCAGAAACCCTTGTCGTTGCAGGCAAGGTAGAGGCTGCCGTCATTGTGTTTCAGGAATCTGTATTTGCACTCTATGAGCTCCGTGCCGGACTTGCTGTAAAGCCCGTAGAGGTTGGAAGTGGTCTTCATGATGATGTTCCCGTTGTTGTCTACTCCGGACGGATCCGCATCCAAACCTGCGGGAAGAGTGGAAAGTATGGTTCCCTTCTTATCGATGACGTATGCCGATTCGCCGGCAAGTCCGTCGTAGCAGTTAGCGTTCCTCTGGCGCATCACCACGGCGTAGCCGTCACGGAAAGGTGTGGCCATGCCGAAAAGCCCGGAGCTTGAGTACCATCTCCAGTCTACGGAAGGAAGCCCGCTTGCCGTTACGGCAGTGACGAAATTGACGTCGAGATATACGTATCTCTGAAGAGAATCGTTGGCAAGTGAAAGAGCCAGCATACCGTCGGAGAAGTGATTGCTCTCAGAGATCGGACTCTTCCCGTATGTGCTGTAAACTACCCTTCCGCTCCTGTCCATATACTCATAGGCGGAATAGCTGTTGAGTATGAGACCGTAGTCGCCTTCGAAGGATACGGTGGATGGGTACCTTGGGGTGACTACCCATTCTCCCTTTACGTTGACAAAACCGAAAAGGGTGCTGTCCCTATCCCTTGCGGAAGCCAGCAGGCCTGTATCTTCGAGGGTGGTCTTCTCGGGCTGATGGGTCGAAACGTATTCCAGTGCTTCGTCAATACTGAAGGCCTCTGACATGTGGCCTTCCTCACCCTTTATGGAGACGTCGCATGCGCAGAGTCCCAGCAGGAGTATCATTATGACGAGTATCGAAATATATTTTTTCATCTATTTAACCTTTCTTGTATGAGCTCTTGAGGCCCACGATCTGATTGAATACGGGTGCGTTTTCGCGGCTCAGTACTGCGTCGGCTATATAGTAGCCGAGTCTGAAGAACTGGAATCTCTCCCCTGCCTTCGCATCTTTCAGGCTGCTCTCAGCTTTTGCCGTGAACGTTGAAATGGAATCCGGATTGAATTCGTTTTTCCCCGTTTCTTCGTTGGGGAGCGCGAGAAGTCCGTACTGGCGGACGGGAACGTCTATGCAGTCGTCTTCGCAGACCCAGTGTATGGTGCCCTTGACCTTCCTTGAGTCGGCGCCGGGAGTACCGGACTTGGTGTCCGGATCGTAGGTGCACAGAAGTTCAGTGACCTTTCCGCTTTCATCCTTTACGACCTCGTTGCAGGTGACGAAGTACGCTCCCTTGAGCCTTACTTCATTGCCGGGATAGAGCCTGAAATACTTTTTCTCGGGTATTTCCATAAAGTCGTCTCTTTCCACGAAAAGGTGCTTTCCGAAGGTCACTTCCCTGGTGCCCATTCCTTCAACGGTCTGGCTGTTCTCCAGGACCAGTTTTTCCGTCTGTCCTTCGGGGTAGTTTGTTATGGTCAGTTTTATGGGATCCAGGATGACGAACCTGCTTTCTACCTTATCCTTAAGGTCGTCTCTTACGAAGAACTCCAGCTGGTCCATACCTATCTCGCTGTTAGCCTTGGATACGCCTATGGCGTCGCAGAAAGTCTTGAGAGCTTCCGGGGTATATCCGCGGCGTCTCATACCCGCTATGGTGCAGAGCCTCGGATCGTCGAAGCCTTCCACCAGACCCGCTTCCACCAGCTTGATGATGTTGCGCTTGCTCATGATGGTGTTCGAGAGATTGAGCTTTGCGAATTCTATCTGCTGAGGAGGTTCCGGCCATTCAAGGCTCTCGAGTACCCAGTTGTAGAAGGGTCTGTGATCCTCGAACTCCAAGGTGCAGAGAGAATGGGTTATACCCTCTATGGCGTCCTCAAGAGGATGAGCGAAATCGTACATGGGATAAATGCACCATTTGTCTCCGGTGTTCTGGTGAGTCATATGGAGGACTCTGTATATGACAGGGTCTCTCATGTTGATGTTGGGGCTCGCCATATCTATCCTTGCCCTTATGCACATCTCTCCGTCGCCGTATTTCCCGGCTTTCATATCCTCGAAGATCTTCAGGGATTCTTCGGCAGGTCTGTCCCTATCGGGAGCGTTCTTGCCAGGCTCTGTGAGAGTTCCCCTTGTGTCGTGTATTTCTTCAGCGCTCATGGAACAGGCGTAAGCCAGTCCTTTTTTGATGAGAGTCTGCGCGCATTCGTACATCTTGTCGAAATAGTCGGAGGCATGGTTGAGCTTGTCCCATTTGAAACCGAGCCACCTGATGTCGTTCTCTATGGAACCTACGAACTCCTCGTCTTCCTTTGCGGGGTTCGTGTCGTCGTAACGCAGGTTGCAGGTGCCGCCGTATTTTTCCGCGGTGCCGAAATTAAGGCACAGGGATTTCACGTGGCCTATGTGAAGGTAGCCGTTGGGTTCCGGCGGGAACCTGGTTATTATGTGGTGGGAATACTTGCCTTCGGCAATATCCTTTTCGATTATGTCGTGTATAAAATTACTTTCCATATATATTGACCTCTTAGTCCAATCTTCTCTTCGCTCTTTTTCGTGATGCTGTTTTAAAATGATAATACGCCGATTCGCCGACAGTATCCAGGAACTTATCTATGGGGATGGCGAAACCGTATTCCACCAGAAGCTTTATGTGCGCCATGGTGGAAGCAACGGCGTCCCTCACCTTTATGTTATACATTATTCCGCTGTCTACACGCTCTTCGCTTCCATCTTCCTTAACAAAGATGTATTCATATCTCGAGCGGTCTTCTATCATTCTGTTTTCGAGCCTGTCTTCGAAAGCCTCGGAAAAACCTGCTCTGTAAAGCGTTTTTATCTTGTCGAAATTCTGTCTGTAACGCTCAAACTCGTTGACGCTTTTCTGCCTCATGCCTTCCCTTGATATATTACCTTCCGTCAGAAGGCCGTCGTCGATTCCTACTATATCATCGCAGATTTCCTGTATGATACGGTCGACTACTTCTCTCTTATCATAGAAATGATAATAGTAGGAGGATCTGTTCACCTCCGCAGCAGTTACCAGGTCGGTGATGGAGATCTTCTCATACTCTTTGGCTTTCAGAAGGTCGAGCATGGCATCGCATATTTTGTCCGTAACCTTATTCATATATACTGCCTTTCAATACCGTACAATAAGACTTGTACATTTTAGCACCTGACCCCGACAATAACAAGAAATATATGCAAGTTTTCCAACAAAAACATAGGTTTTATTGAAACTAACTCCAATAGGGTTTTTATCGAAACAATTATCGTGTATAATATATCGGTCAAAGAAATAAGCTTCAGCGAGGATTTAAAATGCAGGGATTTTTCAGATTTTTCGCGCAGAACCTTTACCAGCTCTGCGCACCGCTAAAGAGCTTCATACTCGGATCCATACTGTTCAACCTTCTTCTCGGCGCCCTGGTGCTGCCGCTCTATGAGAGGAACATACAGAACTACTTCATCAGCGTACATTTAAGAGACGATTACCTTAAACTCAGACAGAAGAAAGGAAGCGGAGACAGGGAATCGAACAGTCTGATAGTATCTCACGGATACTCTCTTGTAGCGCCTGATATCGCTCCGGTCCTCCAGTCGCTCTTTGCCGTCATCTACGCATTTGCCATCAGGACGGACGTCATAGAGGAATTCGTGACCGGAAGGTTCGCACGCGTACTAACAATGAATTCCATAGAGATCTTCCAGAACCGCCAGCCGGGAATGGCATATCTGACCTTCCTCCTTTCGGCTTTCGTGTTCCTTTCATATTACGTCATAGTAAAGAGCGAATACGAATCTCTGGTGGATGACAAAAAGACGAGACTCATAATTCTCATAGTGCAGAGCGCTCTGGCGCTGATCCTGCCCATAGGTTACAGTTTCGCCCTGCTCATATTTGAACTTTACGATTTCGGCGATTACGTTCTTTCCACCACGGTCTTCCGCGAGCAGAGGCTGAAGAGGGCCATATCCAAGATGAACATTGAGGCGAAGGCCTACAACGCCACAGTCAACGAAGGCAAGAAGAAAAAAGCGGAGCCCCAGAAAAAGGGATACGCAGGGCACAAGAAAGAAAAAAAATAATTAAAAGAATATATACAGAAAACGGCATCCCTCAGAAGGATGCCGTTTTTATATGAACCGCGTTATTTGCTCTTCTTTTCGTTCGTATCTTTATCTATCTTTATATATTTGATCTCTGTGGGGTCGGTCTTCTTTCTGAAGTATACCGCATTGTGAATGAAATTCGCGATCTGGTACACGCACCAGTAGACCGCGAAAACCGCCGGTAGCAAGGCGCACGCGGCAACGGTAAGCGCCAGCGACAGATAATCGAACCAGGTCTTATCTATGAAATAGTATCTCGACATATATCCGTCATGCAGATACTGGAGTACGCATGCCAGAAGCGGGAAAACTATATATAAGGCGGCTCTTGGCGTCGGGAAGGATCCCTTTATGGCGAGGAAAGTGAATTCCGTCACGTCAGGAATAAAAAGGAACGAAGTTCCGACTCCCGGTTCGTAGGCTGCTATGAACTTCTCCGGGCTGTGCGCCGCAAAGGAGAGCAGCACCCCGATCAGCACCATGAACACGTAATACACGATGAAGGAAAAAACCGGATACTGCCTGGCTATGAGGAACTCTCCCACAGCCTTGGTCCTCTTTTCCTTATTGTTTCTGAATTTCCTGTCTATCTCGTCGATGTCCGGTTTAAGAGTATTGTAAACCACCGGTACATTGTAATAGTTCTTTGTAGTTG
>JAEEGL014091432.1_pt1 | contig 12416 bp, 12 predicted proteins | sample 9134231 | NCBI WGS metagenome assembly JAEEGL01 (sample SAMN16246548, study PRJNA631951) | gut metagenome | biome: gut microbiome; feature: rumen; material: fiber-attached | host: Bos | place: Iran: Karaj | collected 2018-10 | reverse complement strand
CGGCGATTCCGGGCATCATCGTGCAGCTGGTGCTGATCCCCGTGATTGTCTATGCACTGGAAAAAGCCGGCATGAACCTGAACCACGACGGAGCGAAGGCATAATATGCAGAATGACCGGGAAATCCTGCAGGACGCTTTGTGGAAAATCCGGGGGCTGAGACGGCCGCTGGTCACCGTGGACGGACCCTGCGCGTCCGGAAAGACCACGTTCGCGTCCTGCCTGGCAGGAATCCTGGACGCTGCGGTCGTTCATACGGATGACTATGTGGTTCCCCATTCCAGGAAAACCAAAGAACGGCTGGCCCTCCCCGGCGGAAACTGCGACGCGGAGCGCCTGATGCGGGAGGTTGTCACGCCCTGGCGCGGCAGCCTCCCCGTTCTCGTTTCCCGGTACGACTGCCATGCAGACCGGCTGCTTCCCCCGGAGGCGCTGCCGGACTGCGGTGTGCTGGTACTGGAGGGAAGCTACTGTAATCTGCCGGAAATCCGGGAGGCAGCGGACGTCCGATTCTTCCTGGACACCGCGCCGGAAATCCGGGAATCCCGCCTGCGGGAGCGGGAATCTCCCGAAAGCCTGCGGATGTTTTACGAGCGCTGGATCCCGCTGGAAAACGCATATTTCAGCGCCTTCGGTTTGCCGGATGAAGGGTGTGAGGTGCTCCGGGAACCGCTGGATGAATCTGATTTTTGAAATAAAAAAAGCTGCATAAAGCAGCATGATAGCCAAAAAATATAGGAGCACCGGTGGAGAAACCCGGTGCTCCTTTCTGGAGTATGTCACAAGGCACATCCCTCAAGCGATCCGTGGTGGAGGATCCACAAATATCGCTTCCAGTCGTCCGAGCTGAGGAACAGCCTGGCAGTGACATAAGGAGTGGTCGAAAACATTTTTTTCTGCTCGGCCAGCCGGAACGTTTCTTCGTTCCAGACCTGCCGGAGGCATTGCTGGAGGAACTGCTCAGCTTCCTTGGCGTAGGGCCCGGGAGTATACTCCTCGTACCTTGCGCCGGAAGATGATGCCGGACTGGCCGGATTTCTTCCTCCTGGATTGATCTTCATACCGGTACCTCGATTTACTCGCCCAGCATCTTCCGTGCTTTGGACAGTGCCTTCAGGTAGACGATGTAGGCCGCAACGGATAGGATGATAGAAACAAGGGAGCACGTGCCGAGGACAAACCCGAGGGGATCGGCACCGCCTTCCACGGGCTTCCGGCTCATACTCACAACGCCGGCAAAGAGTTCGAGGACCACTGCCCCCATCTGGAGGGTGATGATCCGGCTGATCGTGCGCTTGAATTTCGCGCCCATTTCAGCGTTGTTCATCCGGACCGCGATGGACGACACCCCGTTCAGCACGAAGCAAGCGGCAATGACGTTGCCAATCCGCCCGGTCGTGAAGCAAAGGGAGAACGCATGGTATCCCATGGTCTTCAGAACGCACCCGGCAATGATCCCGAGAATTCCGATGATCAGGCACGGCAGCGCGTTTTTGAAGGTCGGCTCGTTCCGCGAAGCATCGCTGGTTCCCTGCACACAGAAGGCAAACCCGATGATTGCAATCACACCGCCGATCATCATCAGACCGATGGACTCAATCCGGAGCGCGTCTGTCTCCGCCTTGAAACCGTAGGACTCAGTAATCCGGGCAAACTGGATCGCGCCGATCATAACGGCCATGATCACGGCAGTCGTCAGCTCGAACTTCCCGGCCATGTGGATGTTCCTGACCCCTTTTGCCGCGTTCCGGAATTTCACAGCGTTTCCTCCTGTTCTCTCCGGTTTACCGTTGTGCCCTGCCATACTGCCCGGGGCATCCTTCAGAATGCCCTTTCCTTCCCCGAAATGGTCGTTGTTTGCTTTCTGCATCTTCAAAATACCATATGTCGTCCATCAGATGTCCAACAAAAAAAGTGCATTTCCCGGGTTTTTTTCGGAAAACAGCAACTTTTTTCTGTTTTTTGCCTGCTTACCTCTCTCCGGTCAGTTTCCAGGTGAGGAAGCTCTCGGTCATGCTCGCCCAGGAGTAGGAGCTCATATACTCGCCCGGATAGGTATTGATCACGTCCACGTCCCCGTCGTAGAAGAGGTATGCGTCACAGGTGAAGTGTTCCGGGCACACCCGCATGGTGCCCTGCTTCATCTCGAAAATGTTTTCGATTTTATACTCCCGCAGCGTCTCCCGCAGGCGGCGGATCACCACATCGAAGGATTTCTGCATTCCGCGGTCATAATCCCGGTCCTCCCACAGCACGGAGAACGCCTCCGCCCGGGTCACATTGCTGCCGCGCCGGTCCACCAGGTAGGCCAGCAGTTCCTTGCCCTTGGCGGATTTGAAACGTACCGGCTCTTCCTTCACATATACGTCGAAATTGCCGAAGGTGCGGATCACCACGTCTCCCGTCATCTTCTTCGGCCGGGCGGAAAGCACATACCCGATTTCCGTCGTCAGGGCGTCCTTCGTCACCGGTTTGAGCAGGTAGCCGGATGCCCGCACGGCAAACGCGTCCACCGCGTACTGGGAATAGGCCGTCAGGAAAATCACAGCCGTTCCCGGGCGGGTCTCCTTGATCTTCCCGGCCAGCTGGATGCCGGTCATCTCCGGCATTTCAATGTCCAGCAGCGCCAGGTCCACCGGGTTTTCCTGCACGAAGGCAAGGGCTTCCAGCGGATTGGTGAAGCCCTTCACCTCATCAATCTGCGGTATGGCCTCGCACAGGTTCACCGTGTGCTGCAGGATCACCGTCGCATCATCCACGCAAATAACTCTCATCCGTCGCTCCTCGATTCAGCCGGCAGGTTTTTCCTGCGGGGGTTTTTTTCGGCTTCCGGAGGAGGATCCGGAATCCAGATGGTCACTGTGGTGCCCTCGCCGATCACGCTGTTGATTTCCAGCCCGCCGTCGCACATCTTCTCCAGCCTTTCGCGTACGTTCTTCAGGCCGATGTGGGACCGCGTGCTGTCCGCCACCGCGGTGCTCGGGTCAAATCCCTTCCCGTTGTCGGAGATGCTGATGGTGACGCCGCCGTCTTCCCGCCGGGTGGTGATCAGCACATATCCTTCGCTGCGCGCGCGGGCGCCGTAGCGGATGGCGTTTTCCACCAGCGGCTGTACCGTCAGCGCCGGAAGCTGGAAATCGTCCTCCCCGATATCCCACTCCACATGCACGGTCGGGTACATCACCATCTCAATATCCGCATAGATCTGGGTATGCTCCAGTTCCTTGCGGAAAGGAACCAAATTCGTTTCGCTCAGCGAATCCAGGTTCTGCCGCAGGTACCTCGCGAATTTCTCCACCGTTCCGGCCGCTTTCTCCGGATCGGTATAGCAGAGAGCCTGGACAGTGGCCAGTGTGTTGTACATAAAGTGCGGCTGGATCTGGCTCATCATGATCTGGATGCGCTGCTGGGCGTGCATCGCATCCTCATGCTTCCATACGAACTGCATGTGCAGCCAGATATAGTAGAAAACGGAACCGCCCACGATCGCCATCGTCAGGAATGCGACAGGCTGCTGCTCTCCGCCGATTTCATAATCCTGGTATATGGAGACGATGATGGCGACAATAATCGCCACCGGAAGGCACAGCGCCCATTTCCGCGTGCGCCGGTTTTCCACCACCGTGAGGTACACCAGGTGCGCCAGCAGGATAAAACTGATGATAATGCATGTCCTGGAAAGCGGGCCGCCCTGATAATGGTTGTCCTGACTGATCCAGAACACCAGGTGGGTGGGCGGCGCCAGCAGCAGGTAGACTGCCGTATTGATGCCGATCAGGATCCATCCGGCCGTATGCTTCCGCTCCGGGCTGACCACATGGCAGAACAGCAGGATGATCAGCGGGCGCAGGATATAGCCGCACATGGCAAATGCCGTCCGCACTTCAACGTTCGGATGCTCAGAGGACAGCCAGTCCTCCACCACATTCTGCACCACCAGGCTGGCCGCCAGGATGGCGATCACCTGCATGATGATTTTATGCTTGAAGGAAAGATAGGGATCTGTAAAAACAGCAATCGTGAGACCTGCCAGCAGGAAGATCTGCGGCGTCATGAGCATTTCCCGCAGCAGTGCACTGTCAATGCCCATATTCAGGCCCCCTTTCCCTGAAAGTTTCCTTATTTAATGATTATATCATGCCTTCCCTGCAAATGAAAAGACAGAATCTTTGAAAAAATAAAGGGCCGGGCGCCTTTTCCGGTGCCCGGCATGAATATCCTTTTTTGTTCAGTCCGCAAACATAGGCGTGGACAGATAGCGGTCGCCGGTATCCGGCAGCAGCGCCACAATTACCTTGCCCTTGTTCTCCGGCCGCTTCGCCAGCTCCGTCGCCGCCCATACTGCGGCGCCGGCGGAAATGCCCACCAGCAGTCCTTCCCGGCGTGCCAGTGCCCGTCCGGTCGCAAAGGCGTCCTCATTCTCCACGGCGATGATCTCATCATAAACCTTCGTGTTCAGGGTGTCCGGCACAAAGCCGGCGCCGATGCCCTGGATCTTGTGGGCGCCGGGGGTTCCCTTCGACAGCACGGGAGATCCCGCGGGTTCCACCGCCACGACCTTCACATTCGGGTTCCGGCTCTTCAGGTATTCGCCCACGCCGGTGATCGTTCCGCCGGTGCCGACGCCCGCCACAAAGATATCGACGGTTCCGTCCGTATCATTCCAGATTTCGGGACCGGTGGTTGCGCGGTGGACCGCCGGGTTTGCGGGGTTCACAAACTGGCCGGGGATAAAGCTGTCCGGAATTTCCTTCGCCAGCTCATCTGCCTTCGCGATGGCGCCCTTCATGCCCTTCGCGCCTTCGGTCAGTACCAGCTCGGCGCCATAGGCCTTCAGCAGGTTGCGGCGTTCCACGCTCATGGTTTCCGGCATAGTCAGGATAATGCGGTATCCGCGGGAAGCGGCCACGGCAGCCAGGCCGATACCGGTGTTGCCGCTGGTCGGCTCAATGATTACGCTGCCGGGCTTCAGCAGGCCCTTTGCCTCCGCATCGTCAATCATGGCCTTCGCGATCCGGTCCTTCACGCTGCCGGCGGGATTGAAGTATTCCAGCTTTGCGAGAATCGTCGCCCCGGGTGCATTGTCCGCAATATAGTTCGTCAGCTTCAGCAGCGGCGTTCCGCCGATCAGATCCGTTGTCCGCTCATATACCTTCATCCTGGTTTCCTCCTCTTTCTCCCCCGGCTCTTTTTGCCTATCGGTTTAATAGGTCATACTTTACAGCACTTTAGCCGGGTTGTCAACCGGTTTCGGAAAAAAAACATATTTTTCAGCTATATATACGCAAAACGGTCGGTTTTTGACCATTTTTTGACATGTCCGGAAGCCTCAATTTCGGTTGTATTAGTTACATCATACTTTTAAACCCTTTCATATTGATATAACTTTTGGAACCAAATTATGAAAACCGGCTCCCTGAAAAGGGAGCCGGTCCGGCTGACTGGAAAAAGATCGGGCTCCGGGCCGGCCGGAGCATCGTTCTGCAAACGTTCAGGCGGCGTCCTCCGCGGCAGCCAGGCGTGCGTAAATCGTCCGGGCCAGCTCCACGCCCATGTAGGAAGCAGTCATCAGCACAGTGCCGTCTTCCAGCAGCGTCAGTTCCATGGTCGCGGTGATGCCTTCCACCGTAAAGGAAGCCGTCAGCACGCCCGTTTCCGGGTCCACCGCGGGGTTTTGGTACACACTCACTGTGCCGTCTGAGGACGTTTCCTGCATGCCTTCGGCGGAGATCGCCAGCTTCGCCCGCTGTTCCGGCGGCAGCACATCGTCCATGGAGCTCATCATGCCGTACTGGAAGGGAACGGAGGGAACCCAGGTGCCGTAGAACGCCTCGATGGATTCCGCCTTCACGGCCGGGCTCATCACATAGGGCGTATACGGTTCACGGGTCAGGATCATGGTGGCGCCTTCCGCTTCCATGGTCAGCTCGCCGTTTTCGTACTTCGCCGTTTCCACCTCTCCGGCCTCCCCTTCAATGAAGGAAATCTCACTTCCGTCAATGGTCCAGGTGCATTCCATGCGTTCTTCATCCGAGCCGGGGTATTTGGAATACAGTTCGGCTGTGCCGTCCGCCCGGAAGTTCACGGTAATCATGATCTCATCGCTGATGACTACCATGTTCACGCCCGAGGCCCGGGCCCGGGTCAGGTACCACATCCCCGTCACATCGTCCTCCGCAACGGCGGGAAGCAGCATCACAGACAGGCAGAGCGCCAGCAGGATGGAAATCATTTTCTTCATATTTGTATGTCCCCTTTCGTTTTCAATACTGCAATCGTTCGCGCTTATTATATCAAAGACTTCCGGGCGTTTCAACACAGCTTTCGGAACGCCGTCACTTGTGAAAGGAATGAAACTTTGACCGTAATTTGGTTTAACAATTCCGCAACATTTTATTGACACGGGGTGTAACTTGTGCTATATTCTATTCGTCAAATCGTGTAACTTTTTGCACCTCTATGACAGTAACTTTGCCATCTTATACGAAAGGGCTCTCTGAATGAGAAGTAAGATGTGAAGAGATGAATTACAGTTTCATCGTACCGGGTGTTCTGGTTTTATTCATCATAATGGGCTATTACTTTTTCAGGCCCCGGCTGCAGATCCGCCTGAACCGCGCGTTTCTCGCGATTCTGATCATCAATATCGGACTGCAGCTGTTTGAGTGTATAGCCTCCCGCCTGAATGAAACCTGGGAAACCAATGACCCGGCGCTCCTGATCATCTTCAACATGCTTTTCTACATATTCTGTCTTTCCAGTTCCTATATGTTCTTTGTGTTCACGATCAGCGTGCTGGACTCCAACGCGCTGATCAGCCATCCGCTGCGGAAATACTATCCCGTGGTCTATTTCCCCTCTGTTTTCCTGGTGCTCATCAATCCCATCACCCACTGGATTTTCCGTGTGGACAACGGATTCCACCCCGGCCCGCTGGTGGGGATCACCTATTTCTGCGCGGGATGCTACATGCTGTTCGGCACCATCGGCGTGTTCCGCCACATCCGCCAGCTGAACGTCCACGCCGTCATTTCCCTGCTCGCCCTGCAGGGCATCCTGCTGGCAGGCAACATCGCCCGGGCGCTTCTGCCGCAGTACATCGTAATCGATACGTTCTGCCTCATGGGCATCATCGTGATCTTCATGTCCTTCCTCAACCCGGACCTGTACCTGTCCGACCGGGGATACGCCTACAATTTCACTGCTTTCCGCGCCCTGCTGGATGAATACCACCGGCGCCACAAGCCATGCCGGATCCTGGGTTTCGCCATCCAGAACTATAACGAACACCGCGAGATCTTCGGCGGCAAGCAGATGGATGAAGCGCTTTCCCAGATCAACAAGTTCATGACCGAATCCTTTCCCTACCTGAGCGCCTTCTACCTGCGCAACGGTTCCTTTGCGCTGGTTGGTTCCAATTATATGGATCTGACCGCCCTGCGGGACCGGGTGCGCGAACGGTTCGGCCGCTCCTGGGTAACCGGCGCCGGCGATCTCCGCCTGAGCGTCTCTTTTGTCGAAGCTGATACCGAGATCCTCGACTGCCCCTCCGACCGCCTGGTCAACACCCTGATGATCTCCCAGGATGAGATCAGCCGGGTTTCCGAGCCGGATGCCAGCTGCTCGCTCACCGACTCCATCGGAGAAATCAACCGCAAGCTGGATATCCGCCGCTGCCTGGAAAAAGCGCTGGACCAGGACAAGCTGGAGGTGTTTCTTCAGCCCCTGATGGACTGCACCACCGGCAAGCGCATCGCCGCCGAAGCGCTGGTGCGCCTGCGGGATGACAACGGCGACCTGATCCGCCCGGACCTGTTCATCGGCATGGCGGAGCAGGAAGGCCATATCGTCCGGCTGGGCGAACAGGTCCTCTCCCATGTATGCGAGTTTATCCGCGACAATGATATGGAAAAAATCGGCATCAAATGGATCAACGTCAACCTGTCGCCGGTCCAGTTCATGTCCCGCGATATTCCATCCACCTTCTCCGAAATCCTCCAGGAATACGGCGTGGACGAGAGCATGATCCACCTGGAGATCACGGAACAGTCCATGATCGACTTCTCTCTCCTGCGGGAGCAGATCCTCGGGCTGCACCAGAACGGCTTTGAGTTCTCCCTGGATGATTACGGCAGCGGTTACTCCAACCTGACCCGCGTCCGCCAGTATCCCTTCACCAACATCAAGATCGATATGGAAGTCGTCCACAACTACTGCCAGGACCGGGATCCCCTGCTTCCTGCGCTGGTACAGGGCTTCAAGGAAATGAACCTGAGCATTACCGCCGAGGGAATTGAAACCCGTGAAATGGCGGAAATCCTGAAAGGGATCGGCTGCGATTACCTTCAGGGCTACTACTTCTCCCGTCCTGTACCGATGTCGGAATTCCTGGTGATGGATATCTGATTCCCCCTTCGTAGTATTTCCTTTTGTCATCATTTATTCATTCAATTGTTACCATGTGGTATTGACACGTAGGACCGGATTCCGGTATAATGAAGCAGCCCGGAAGCCGGCATTTTATTTTGCAGACAGTGTTACCATTCGGTATCACTCAATGCATTTTTCAGTTCCCTCTGGGTATAAAAGCAAAAAGCAACAGGAGGCATCCGGCATGGAAGATGGATATGAAGCGTTGGTACAGGCCATCGTGCTGCAGGCAATGGAGGATTACCGCCGGGCAAGCCGGAGCCTCCGCCGCCGGCCGGACCGTGCGTCCGCCCGGGCAATGATCCGGGATGTGGAGCAGTTCTTCCGCTCCATGTGGTTTGTCCGCATCACCGGGCTGGACGGAAATGAAATACTGGAGAAACTGAAAGGAGAGACTGCATGACTGTCCGGGAATACCTCAGCCAGGGATACATGCTGGAACAGCGCATCGCCTGCGATATGCGGAAAGCGGAAGCGGCCCGTACGCTGGCAGCGTCCATTCCCTCACCCCGCACAGATGGGATCCGTGTAAACACTTCCCCGTCCGGGGATGCACCCTTTGTCCGCGTCCTGGAACGGGTGGAAGAAATGGAAGCTCAGGTCGCTGCGGACCTGGACCTGCTGCTGTCCCTGAAGGATCAGATGGAGCAGGTCATCCGCTCCGTCCCCGGGGAGGAGCTCCGGCTGCTCCTCTTCTGCCGGTATATGGAGCACAAAACCTGGCCGGACATTGCCATGATTCTGAACGTGAGCCGCAACACAGCGCACAGCTGGCATAAAACTGCCCTGGAGCAGGTGGTGCTTCCGGAATCGGCAATCGATATCCGGTCTTTCGCCGGGAATTCCGTCCTTCCGGCGCCCGCGTGCTGAATGCGCCGTTCTGTTCTCCTTTCCTGATATCCCGGCCTGTCCGCAAAAAACCGGCTTCCGGCAGGATCATCCTGCCCGGAAGCCGGTCATTTTTGATTTCAGGATCCATCAGCGGATCAGCGCCACTGCCACGTCATTCACATTGGTCCCCGTCGGCCCGGTCATGATCAGGCCGCCGGTTTTCTGCAGCGCATGGTAGGCGTCGTTGTCCTTCAGCACGTCGTCCACCAGGATTCCCAGGGCACGGAGTTCACCCGCGGTCCCGCCGTCGGCATATCCGCCCGCAGCGTCCGTAGGACCGTCCGTCCCGTCGCTGCCCACGGAAAACACGGCGGCATTTTCCATTCCGTCGATTCCCGCCGCAGCAGCCAGCGCGATTTCCTGGTTCCGCCCGCCCTTGCCGTGGCCCGTCAGCTTCACCACCGTCTCACCGCCGGCAATGAACGCCATCGGTTTCCCATCCGAAGCATGGGTCCGCAGGATGGAAGCCAGGAAGCTGCCCGCCTCCTTCGCCTGGCAGCAAAGCTGATCCGTCAGCATCACCGGGGTATAGCCCAGGGCTTCGCACACCCGGCCTGCCGCGCTGCACAGCTCCCGCACGCTGCCGTTGATCTGTGTATGCACATTGTCCAGGCTCTTGGGCGTCTCAATCCCCAGCAGCTTTTCCGCGGCCTCCGACATGCGCAGCCCGTATTTCTTCCGGATCCGCTCCGCGTCCTCTGCGGTGGCGGAGTCCGGACAGGCCGGCCCGGAAGCGATCATGTCCAGCGGATCCCCCAGGATATCGGAAAGGACCACTGCTTCCACCTTCGCCGGCCAGCACAGCTGGGCAAACCGGCCGCCCTTCACCTGGGACAGGCGCTTGCGGATGGTGTTGATTTCCACGATGTCCGCCCCGCAGGCCAGCAGCTGTCCGGTAATATCCTGCAGCTCTGCCGCCGGCACCAGCGGCTTTTCAAACAGCGCGCTGCCGCCGCCCGAAAGCAGGAACAGCACAGTGTCCTTCTCCGTCAGGTCCGCCACCAGGTCCAGTGCTGCCTGGGTGCCTTTGAAGGAGTTCTCATCCGGCACAGGATGGCCGGCCTCAAAGCAGGTGAAATTGGCGATGGGGCCCATCACATGGTCGTATTTGGTCACCACCACGCCGTTTTCAATCCGGTCTCCCAGGCAGTCCGAGGCCGCCTTCGCCATCTGCCAGGCAGCCTTGCCCGCAGCCACCAGCAGCAGCCTTCCTTCAAATTTCATGCCTTCAACAGCCCGGCGAACCGCCGCGTCCGGCTGGACCGCCGCGATGGCCTCGCGGACAATCCGGTCCGCGTGTTCCCTCATAATCCGGTTCATATGTTCCTCCTGTCCGGGTCATTTATCTCATGGGAAGAAAGAAGCGCACAGCGCCCGAGGGCGCCGTGCGCAATTGTATCAGGATCAGAAGATGAGGCTCAGGATAAAGATCTCGATCATCGCGGCGATACCGATCACCAGCGTCATCAGGGTCTGCGTCCTGTAGCCTTCCTCCGTCTTCATCTCGCCGAAGTTGGTTACCACCCAGAAGTAGCTGTCGTTCGCGTGGGAAACCGTCATGGCGCCGGCGCCGATGGCCATAACCACCAGGGCGATTTCCACCGGCGCGGTGAAACCCAGGGTCGCCAGCAGCGGGGCCACAATACCGGCCGAGGTGGTAATCGCCACCGTGGAGGAACCCTGCGCGCTCTTGAGGATCGCAGCCAGCAGGAATGGGAAGAAGATGCCGATCGCCTGCAGGACATTCGCATTCTCCTTGATGAAGTTGACCATGTCGGAAGAGGAAATCACCTTGCCCAGCACGCCGCCGGCCGCCGTTACGAACAGGATCGGTCCAACGGTCTTGAGGGTCTCGTTGGTGATCTTGTAGAAGTCCTCGCCCTTCTTCGCTACGAACAGCTGGATGATCGCCAGCACGGTACCGACCGCAAGCGCGATGATGGGCTTGCCCAGGAAGGTAAGCAGGTCGGCAATCCAGCCGGTCCACCCGGCCATGGCGGAAATGGAGGAGAGTGCCATCAGCAGGATCGGGACGATCAGCGGGGCCAGCGCGTTGCAACCGCCCGGCAGCTTGCCGTATTCCGCCTTCAGCTCTTCATAGCTCTTGACGATCTCGCCGTTGTCCTGCAGCTCGTCCGCGCTCTTGATCTTCTTGCCGATGAACTTCGCATACAGGTAACCGGCAATGATCGGGAAGATGGAGCACAGCACGCCGATGCCGATCACCAGCAGCAGGTTGTCGCCCACGCCCAGGGTATTCGCCGCGGCGATCGGGCCGGGGGTCGGCGGGATAAACACATGGGAAATGTACAGGCCGCAGGAGAGGCAGACCGTCATCGCCACGGAGCTGACGCCCGTGCGCTTGACCAGCGCCTTGCGGATCGGGTTCAGGATAACGAAGCCGCTGTCGCAGAACACCGGGATGGAAACCACCCAGCCCATGAGCTCGATGGCCAGTTCCGGATGCTTCTCACCAACCAGGCGGATCACCATGTCTGCCAGCTTCAGCGCAGCGCCGGTCTTTTCCAGCACCGAGCCGATGAAGGCGCCCAGGATAATCACGATACCGATCGAGGTAAACGTACCGGAGAAGCCGGCGCCGATGATATCCGGGATGTCGGTCAGCTTGATGCCGGCCAGGAGCGCGAGCAGGAGCGAAATGCCCATAATCGCAAGGAACGGATGAACCTTCAGCTTCGAGATCAGAAGGATCATCAGCACAATGGCTACGACGAATGCAATGATAAGGGCCCATCCAGTCATAGATACCGCCTCCGTAAAATATTCAGTTGGTAACGCCGTCATGCGTAATGTAACACGTTTATGTATCCTTGTCAAACAAAACCTTGTTGTTTCAGGCATTTCCGGCAGGTTTTTCCATCAATATCTTGTGGTTGGTCCCGTCACGTCCCGGATTCCCGCCGGTCTTCCCTTCATACATATGACAGAATCCTTACATTTCCGGTTCCGCCTTTCAAAAAAGCCTCCTGTCTGATATAATCGGGGTACGGGAAAAAACCCATATCAACCAAATTTTTATCAAGGAGGTCTTTTTTGTGAAGAAACTGCTTGGAATCCTGCTGGCGCTGGCGCTG